>Ga0209541_10000809_pt1 | contig 62422 bp, 75 predicted proteins | sample RifCSPlowO2_01_FD_184027 | JGI IMG/M metagenome (GOLD analysis project Ga0209541, IMG submission 184027) | Groundwater microbial communities from Rifle, Colorado - Rifle CSP2_plank lowO2_0.1 (SPAdes) (version 2) | ecosystem: Environmental > Aquatic > Deep subsurface > Groundwater | place... | reverse complement strand
TTATTTTGTTTTCTTCATCAATAACAGCTATTATTTCTATATCTTCCTTTCTTTCCAAATCCAGCCTTACATCCTTGTAGCCTTTCCTTACAGCGCTGAGTAGCCATGAGAATGGAACGTTGCTTGATGGGTTAAAGCCCTTTACAATGAAGTATTCTCCTGCCTTTTCATCAACATAAATCCCCTGCGTCTTTGCCTCAGGAGTCAGATACACCTGGTAATCATGCTCAACAGTCTCAATAAAGATTGGGTCTAAAGAGATATTGGCAATCCCATTGCTTAACTTTGCCCTTCCCTCATCATAAAACCTTATATCGGGAGATTCCATTGCATAAAGCTTTCTTATGCCATAGGTTGTGTTGACAACTGCTGATTTAGTGCCTGTGGCTGAGAAGTTGCCTGTGATGGTTAAAGTGGATGCTGGAGTTGTGGTGCCGATGCCGACGTTGCCGCCGGATTGAATCCTCATTACCTCTGCATTGTTTGCGCCTAAAATCATATCTTTTGCATTACTAGTGCCGATGACAGCGACGCCATTAGGATTGAAGTTAACCCACTGAAGCCCGTTTCTCGACTGACCAAACAAATCGCCGCCAGCGTTGGTTCGTTGAAAGCTCCTGATATCAATGGAATCACCATCGCTGTTGCTAATAAACAAGGCTGGTGAATTGATAGCTGAATCCTTTAACTCCAGTTTCCCCCCTGGCGTCGTCGTCCCGACGCCCACGTTGCCTGCCTTTGTTATCCTCATGACTTCATTGCTAGTGTTTACAGGAACATCGTCTGCGGTATTTCGATTGAGGAAGACAAAGTCATTTACACCATTATCGCCGGTTCTTACAATGCCAAACCATGACTTTCCTCCGGGCGCCACCCTTCTGGATTCAAATAATATTCCGGTGTAATCGCCGTCTACCTCGTTCTGATTGTACAGAACTAAATGGCTTCTGATATTAAGGCCAGCGACTGTGTTTCGTATTTCCAATTTGCCACTTGGACTGGTAGTTCCAATTCCAACACTTCCATTCGTTCCATTCACATACAGCACATTGCTTAAGTTAACGCTTCTTCCGTCAGTGCCTGAAGCGACTTGCAGTAAGTAGTTTGGAGTAGTCGTCCCGATGCCGACGTTGCCGCTCTGTAAAATTGTCATTACTTCAGTGCCTGAGCCGTTATTATAAATGGATAATCTATTAGCAGGTGAGTCAATTTCATTTCTGCTTACAATGTCCCACATTGTAGTTGATTGTTTCATCAATCTGATAGAAGATTGGTCATTGGCGTCTACAGTATCTAATAAAATTGCTGCTGTATTGCCGGATGCTCCAGAATTTAGGCTTATATTTAATGCAGGGAATGTGCTTGTTTTTACATGTAGTTGTGCGCTTGGACTCGTCGTCCCGATGCCGACGTTGCCTCCGCCTGATTGCAAAATCAAATTATTCCAAGCACTTGTTCCTGCTGATAATGCCTGCAGTGAACTATATGTGTTCCCTGATGATGCTCCGTGTACTATCCGGAACATTGAGCCAGTGTTTGTGGCATCAACCCAATCATTAGTAGTAAATCTTGCCCCTCCAGCACTGCCGCTAGTCCATTGCACATGCAATTTATCATCCGGTGCCGTCGTCCCGATGCCGACGTTGCCGCTTCCTTTAATTACCATGGTGTCAACTATTGTGGCCGCGAGCCCACTAGTCTTAGAACGGAATCTAATGTCTGCATTATCGTCGTTTCTGCGTGAATCAAAGTAGACCTTTCCGCTGTTTTCATGTTCGTACCAGATATCAATCCCGACAGCTGAATTATCCACCGCAGAAATCCTGAATCCCGTTGTATTACTTGCTCCACTATTAGGCACTTCCAAATGAAGTTTTGCCCCTGGGCTCGCCGTTCCAATCCCAACATTCCCTGTTATCTCCCTCGGATAAATATTAGTTGTGCCGTTCCACAATGCAATCGAAGCATTGTTGGCAGCAGTCAGTATTAGACTATTGCCCATTCTTATTTCAGTTGCATTTATGAAAGTAGCATTCAAAGAGCCAAAAACAGATACAGAGCCTATTATGGTTAAAGTATCAGATGGCGAAGTTGTTCCAATCCCAACTCTATTGCCCAAGCTATCAACAAACAAAGTGCTTCCGTCAACGCTCAAATTCCCATCAACGCTCAAATTCCCTCTAATGCTAACATTCCCAGCATTAATCAGATTATTCCCGCTAAGGTTCAAATTCCCAAAAACATTGATGAAATTGCCGGTTGTCAGCTCAATTGAAGTCGCCCCATAGGCAAGCATAGACGATAAAATAAGCATAACTCCGATTATCAAAAACCTCTTCTCTGTTCCAATTGCATTCTTATCTTTCATTTTTCTTTTTTCTCTACAGCAGACTTTGGCGTGCTTTCAGCATTCTCATCGCAAACCAGAATTATCACTTTCTTGCCAAGATACTCCTTTGGAGCGTCTATCTTAGCGCCTGTGCCAAACTTGGTAACTCTCCTCTCGAAAAATCCCTTTATCCCCTTTACACTAATCTCGTTAGAAATTGTTGTCTTTATCCTTCTCATGGCAAAAACTCATTATTATCTTAATATATATAATATATATATTAACTATTTATAAACTTTTCGGTCAAATTAGCCTTTTAATGCACAAAAACCAAAGGCAAGAATTAATTTTGGGCACCCATTTCACCTTGGGAAATCAAAAGTGTCTCCCTTTTTTTGATTTAAAAATCAACAAAAACTAATCTAAAAAATTACGAGAGCGACTTCTGAAAGTGGTAGTGATTGAAGTAATCCGCTTGGGATTCTTTGCCTGAAAGCAGTCATTGAGGGGCACAAGCAAAATCAGGGATTTTGCTGTGCAGAAAATCTAAAAAGATTTTCTTGCACCCATTTTACTTGAGAAAGAGTATGGGTATCTCGTGTTTTTTTGAATTAGAAATGGTTGGAATGGATTAAAATTTCCAACATTATTTCTGCTCTAGAATAGCATTCTGCTCCAATGTGCCTATCAAGAATAAACTCCCAGTGCTGTTCACGTATGCAACAATCTGCTCGTTCTTATCCTGGATTATAAAAGAATTTGGCGTTGGCGCTAACAGCTCCTGATTTTCAAGCAGAGAGCCTTTAAGCATCATATTGCCTTCGGGGTTTGCAACAACCAAGTTCAATCCATTTGTTGAATTCTGGATTATGAAATCATCAGCATCTGCAAACGGCTCTATGTCTTGTATCAACACACCTTTTATCTTTACATTGCCGAGGCTGTCAAACACAGCAAGCTTATTGTTTGATGTGTCTCTTATCTCAAAGAAATTGATATCTATTGACTTTATTTCCCCACTTATATTAATCATGAATATGTTCGAGACTGCAAAGCTTTCAGAGTCATTTGCAATTATGTAAGTAAACCTTACTCCATTCACATTCTTGTCAGGCACTATTGTTGCTGTGCTGTTTTCAAACAATATTGTTATGTTGTCAGCCTTGAAATAGCTGTAAGCCAAAATATCCCCGTCAGGATCTGAAAAGTATTCGGACAGATTGATTGTAGCATTTCCGTTTACCGAGACATTTACATCGCTGATATTCTGCAGCAATACAGGAGGCTGGTTAACCACATCTGATATAACAGAATACTTAATCCTGTCAATCCTCAAAATGGCATTGTCTTCTATTTCAAATACAAGGCTGTAGGAGCTTTTGTTCAGGCCGGTTAAAGCGCATGTTTCCAGGCAAATGCCTGAAAACAAAGTTTCCTCTTCGAAGAACTTTACGCTTAGATTGCCCCATTCTGAATAATAAACCTCAGACTTCGGGTTGTCTATGCTTGTGTTAACATCATAATAAATAGCCTGCGCAGAAACAATATTGGAATGGCTTGCTCCATCCTTGCCAAATGCCGAGTAATAAATGTCATTCCAGTTGCTGCTGGTTGGCAAAAGGCTGACAAATGCGCAGCAGTCTGCATTGCCATTGCAAAATGTTGTCAGCTTGTCGTCTTCAAAGCTGTAAACTTCCCATCTTGTGCATAATCTGCTTTTGTCCGCATCCCAGCTTATTGCGCTGTTTTCAACGCTCAAGTCCACAATTCCATTAATACTTTCCTCGCCGTTGTCATTTGCATCATAAATGGAGCCTGATTTGTAGGCAAGATTTATCGCTATGGTTTTTGCTGTTATATTGGTTTGATTTGCAATTGTCTCGTTAATTGTCGGAGTTATATTCAAAGTTTGGTTTATTGTCTCGTTTAGCGGTATAGTAATGTTCAGCGCCTGATTGGTATCATTTATTGGCGATATTGTACCTCCCACACTGGTTGTTTCCTCAACAATCACTATCAAATTAACAACCTGGCTTTTGCTGTCAATTCCGTCAGAAGCTGTGAATGTTATTGTTATGTTGAATTCTGTACCCAGTATTGGGGTTAATGTTGCAATCTCGTCTACTATAGCAGCTGCAATTCCGTCGGCAGACGAAACAGAATAAACCATGGCGTCATTATCATCGTCTATAAACTGCTGCGACAAGTTTATCTGGGTTGTGCCGTTTATTATAAACTCATTTGCTCCAACCCATTTCGGCTTTTTGTTTTTGTCCTTCTTTTCCTCGTCAACGACAAAGCCCGTTATCAAGTTTGACTCATTTGAAGTTTTGGTCTCATTCAGCATTGTGCTGTCAAATATCAAATACCTGATGCCATTGCTTTCCAAGTACACTCTTGCCCTGCCGTAATTTGTAATGCTGCCGTCTATGCTAGCTGATTTTAAGTCCCCGATATTGCCCAGCTGCCATGTATAGTTGCCGCCTGAGGTAACAACAAGATTCAAGTCTTCTGTGTAGCTGAATTCTTTTGTTACAAAGCCGGTTATAGCCGGGCCAAGATAATACAGCCCAATACTTACTATAATCAATATAGCCAAAAACATCAATAACCACTTTTTATTGTAATCTGTCAATGTTTCATGCCTCTTTTCCTTTTTACCCTGTCATAAATTGTCCATATTGTGCTGTCATCAAGGCGCAGCATTAATGCAACTTCATGATTTGAATAGTCTAAATCCTTGATAAACCCGACAAGGCTTTCCAGGGTTGAAAATGAGCGGTTGGAAAAAGCAGAAACCGGAATTAAAATGTTACTCGACACAAAGCCAAAAGAAGAAGGCATTTTTTTAACAGCATTATGGTATGTTGCCCAGATTGTCTTGCTGCTCCTGTTGAGCAGCTTTGCAATTTTTGCAAACCTGAGCTTTTGAGTCTCTTTCAAATACTTAACAATGGCTTCAAGAGAGCTTAAAGTGTCGCTGTCAAAAATCCCGGCGGGAATTGCAGCTTCTTTTTTTCCAAGGATTTCCTGCTCGGTAACCTCGTGCAGCCTTTTCAACTCGTCAATAAAGTAAGAAACCAGCTGAAGCTTGTGCTCTTTTGAAAGCCCGTTAAACCAGGAAATAATCTTAGCAGATTCACTCTCCATCATTTTTAAGCTCCAATCTATCTTATTATGTAAGAACTTATATATAAATCTTTGTTTTAAATAAATAAAAGATTATTATATAGGAATTTTATCCTATTTTATAGGTTTAAGCTTTCTTATACTTTTAATATTTTTTCTTATTATATAATATTAATTTCTTATTAAACAAGTAATATTCTTATTATATAAGTATATACTTCTTATTAAATAAGTAAAATATCCTATTATATAAGATAAACAAATTAACTGCCGAGCATAAAAACATAGTTTATTAAACCTTATAATTTTCAGATATGAAAATGAAGCACACAATTCAAGTAACCCTTGCCTTGGTTTTGTTTTTCTTTCTGGCGCAGTTTACAGGGCTTCTCATAGTCAATGAGTACATTGACCACAAAAAAACAACTGAGGCAAAAGTCATAGTAATGAAGCCGCTGCCATACGGCCTGGAAAGGCCTGAAGTCAAAAACCAGTCGACATCATTCTTGTACATAATGATTGCAATACTTATCGGTACAGGAATAATGCTGCTTATTGCCAAGGCAAACATAACCATAATATGGAAACTGCTGTTTTTCGTTGCTGTTTCTGTCACATTATCGGTTGCGTTTGCGGCTTTCCTGAACGTCTATATTGCAGGCATTCTTGCAGTTGCAATATCAATTTTGAGACTGTACAAGCCGAATGCCCTGCTCCATAACATTTCAGAGGTTTTTATATACGGCGGCATAGCAGCAATCATGGTAAACATATTCAACCTGTTTGCGGCATTCATGCTCCTGATATTGATATCAATATATGACTACATATCGGTTTTCAAGACAAAGCACATGATAAAGCTTGCAAAGTTCCAGAGCAAGTCAAAGGTTTTTGCTGGATTGTTTATTCCTTATGGCAAAGAAAAACTGGCTGGCAAAGAAATCCTTGGGCGCGAGCCTGTTAAAGCGCAAAAATCTATGCCAAAAAGCTCTGTCGCCGTCCTCGGCGGAGGCGATATCGGCTTTACGCTGATTTTTGCAGGGGTTGTGATGAAGGGCCTGATGCTCAAAGAAACAATACTGGCAGGATTCCTGAAAACATTGATAATCCCTGTTTTTGTAAGCATTGCTTTGCTGATTCTGCTTATTAAAGGGAAGGAAAACAAGTTTTACCCTGCAATGCCCGTTCTAAGCCTGGGATGCTTTTTGGGGTATTTGGCTGTTTTGGCTGTTTGAGATGATAATATTTAAAACCTGCCGCATATTCTACACCATGGGAGGACTCTGCCGGGAAGCTAGCACTCTCCTGTCAGCGCAAATGTGCTTCAGGCGCGGTGAAGCTTTGGGAGCAGCCAAAGTTGTTGCAACTTAGTCTTGCTGCTGGCGTCGAAGCTCTGCCTTATGGGACTGGTGCTTTTGAAAATCCGTAAGGTTCGGAAGAAAGCAGCGGTAATCTTTGGCATTGGTGCTTATGAGCCACAGAGTGGAGCTTGAAGCAAGGTAGCTAACTGCAATGGCTTTTGCCCATTCTTGAGCATGTCCTCCTGTTTTATTTTAAACCAAAAATGCAAATCATCTATAACAGAATTTTTCTTGAACATAAGACAAACAGCCATCCAGAGTGTCCTGAAAGGCTTCTTGCATTTGGCGATTTGGAGCAATCAGAAATAGAAAATGGCGAGAAATATTTAAGACTGGTTTATAATGAAGAGTACACAAAAAAAATAAAAAATGATTCTAAACAAGGATTAAATCTTGACGCTGACACTTACACAAACAGCAAAAGCTACGAGGTTGCCTGTTATGCGGCAGGGGCTGCAATAAAAGCGGCAAAAGAGAGCAATCTTGCATTGATAAGGCCGCCAGGGCACCATGCGACTGCAGGCAAGGCGATGGGATTCTGCCTTTTCAACAATATTGCAATTGCGTGCAAGTGGCTTAATGAAAGGGGCAAAAAGGTTTTTGTTGTGGATTTTGACGGGCACCATGGCAACGGCACCCAGGATATTTTTTATACGACTGACAAGGTCCTTTACCTGTCAACGCACCAGTATCCGGCTTATCCCGGTACCGGATGGGTAAATGAAATAGGCACAGGAAGAGGCAAATATTACACCATTAATATCCCAAGCCCGCCATACACTAGTGACGATTTGTTTGTTGGAATTCTATCAGAAATAATACCAGTAATAAAAGAGCAATATAAACCTGATGTAGTGGCTGTCTCTGCAGGATTTGACGGGCACAAGGATGATCCGCTACTACAACTTAATCTAACTGTTAATTCGTATTATGAGGCTGGTAAATTGCTATCAAGCAACTTCAAAAATATCTTCGCATGCCTCGAAGGCGGCTATAATACTGAGGTTCTGCCCCATTGTGTATCTGCTTTTTTACTAGGTATTAATAACCAGAAGATGAATCTTAAATTTAGGGAATCTGCGACTGCATCAGCAGCCAATGTCCAACGTGAATTTGAGTCCAGAATTAAGAGTTTAAAACTAAGTCATGACGGATTTTGGGGATTCTAATCATCTAAAATGATCAAACCCCCTTCCTAGATTTAATTTTTTTCCGCCCTTTACAAGCTTAATCCCGTATTTTTTATCAACAATCTCCCCAATAACCTTAACATCATATTTTTTAAATTGATTTAATTTTGATTTATCCGCAGTAAAAACCAATTCAAAATCCTCGCCGCCATAAAGGGCAAAATCAATGGGGTTTTTGTTCAGCTTTTTGGCGTCATTTATTGTGTTTTTTGACATTGGGATTTTGTCGGCATAAATAATTGCCCCAACATCAGACTCTTGGCAAATATGCCCAATCTCAGAAGCAACCCCATCGCTCACGTCAATCATTGAATTAATGCCGGTTTTCACAAGCTTTCTTGCCAAATCCAGCCTGCATTCAGGCTCGAGATGGGTTTTTATTGATTTTCCTTTTTTATTATTTTTTAATAATTCCAATCCAACAGCAGATTTCCCGGCGTTTCCGCTGCAAAAAATCAAGTCGCTGATTTTCGCGCCGCTCCTTAATGCCAAATACTTATTTTCGACAAAGCCCGCCAAAAAAATGCCAACCATCACCTTACTCGATTGCGATAAATCCCCTCCGACAACGCTTATTTTGTATTTTCCTGATTTTTTGTTGATTCCTTTGTATAGCCCGTCAACAAAATCCACGTCAGTATTTTTTGGCAGGGCAAGTGAAACAAGGGCATACTTCGGCAATCCGCCCATGGAAGCTATGTCGCTAACATTCTGCTCAATTGCCTTTGCCCCAATCTGCTCCGGGGTTGAATGTTTCAAGGAGAAGTGAACATCCTGAACAAGCATGTCAGTCTTCAAAAGCAGATATTTTTTGCCGTATTTTAAAGCAGCTGAATCGTCCCCTATTCCCACCACCACATCTTTAGAGAATAATCTTACATTTTTTTTTATCCTCTCAATAAGCCCGAATTCACCCCCAATGCCTTTGATTTTCATATGTCGAAAATATATCATTAGTCTATGATTAATGGACGTAAGTCAAATATGCCTGTACAAGATGGTATATTTCCGAGCATGCTCAAAAACCACCATCAATGCAAACCTATAATTAAGCTCCGCTTCATGCCACCCATCTGTGATGGGTGGTTTTTGACATTCCCTAAATCATGCCAAAGCCTCAAACAAAAGTAACCCATTTAATGTATTTCCCGTCATTGCCCCTTACAATATTCATATACTTGTTTTTTATCCTTAAAGTAATCTCGCCTGCCTTGCCATCCCTGATTTTTTTATTGTTAACCTCAACAACAGGAGCCACCTCTGTCGCAGTCCCGCAAAAGAACACTTCGTCGGCATTTTCCACTTCATTTAGCCTGACCTTTCTTTCATAAGCCCTGATGCCCATATCTTTGCTTATCTCGAGCAGAGAATTTCTTGTTATCCCGTGCAATGCGCTTCTGCTGTTTGGGGTTATCAAGCAGCTGTTTTTGACAATGAATATATTTTCAGCAGGGCCTTCTGCCACATAGCCTTTTTCATCCAGCATCAGAGCCTCGTCAAAGCCCTTTTTCCTTGCTTCGTACATAGCAAGAATTGAGTTTGCATAGTTGCCGCTTATCTTTGTTCCGAAAACAGTGGATTTTTCAGAATGCCTTATGTATTTGGAAGTCATAATCCTCAAGTCCTTTGAATAGTAATGCTCCCATGGAATTGCCACAAGCGCCACATTAGTCGGTATGCCTTTCGGGAAAATTCCAACCGGCCCGTAGCCATAGTAAGCCAGTGGCCTAATGTAGCCATCGCCTATTTTGTTTCTCCTGACAAGCCCGTAAATCGCATCTTTCAGCTCTTTTTTTGTAAAATTTATTTTCATGCTCAGCGCGTTTGCAGAATTAAAAAACCTCTCAATGTGCTCGTTAAGCCTGAAAAGAGCTGAGCCTTTTTTTGTTTTGTAGGAGTGTACGCCCTCAAACACGGCGCTTCCATAATGCAGTGCATGGGTTAGAATATGCACCTTTGCATCCTCCCATTTTACAAATTTCCCGCCCATCCATGCAAATTTTGCTTTGCTCATTCCCACACCGCGCTAAGATGCTTGCCGGACAGCCTTACAGAAACCCTGCTTCCGCTCTTCAGGAAGTGTTCTCTGCCTACAGAGTCCGCAACAAGTATCCCGTCAAGCATCTCTGAAACTACATCAACTTTTTGGGCTTTGCCCAGCACCCCATATTTCAGCCTGTAATTTTTGAAAACTTTGCCTTCATAAGGCTCCCTCACAACAAACTGGTATTTTTTTGAGTTCAACGGCAGTGTTTTGCCGCAGCAGGACTTTGCCCATGCGTAGCTTCCAGTTGGAGTTGCCACCAGAATGCCGCTGCTTTTCTGCCTCTCTTTCCTTCCGCCTAGTTTTATGACGTATTTAGCGGCATGATAGGATTTCCTTGCCCCTATGAAAAACTCATTCAGCGCAAGGCTGTCAATTTTTTTTCCGTTTATGTAAGCCTCGAGCCTTGGCAGTTTCCTGACATTAGCTGTGCCATTCATGATTTTTTTCAGCTTTTTTGCAAAATTGCTTTTGTCGGCTTTCATGAAAAACCCTTCCTTGTTTTTTACGTCGGCGTTCACTCCGAGCAAAACCTGCCTGCCGATAAAATGAGCAGCCCTCAGGAAAGTCCCGTCGCCTCCGACAGCAATAACCAATTCAGTATCTTTAAGCTTATTTTTGTCTAACTTGTCCCTGTTTGCAAGCCTGTAGTTAATTTTATGCTTTTTTAATATGCCCCTTACCTTACCCAAAGTTGATTTCTGCTCTTTTGTTGATGGCGGCGTGTAGATTATAATGGTATTGCTTATTTTCATAGCGTTTATTAAATTAAATATCATTTATATGCTTTATTGTTTTATCGGAGAATACAACCGGAATAATTGCCCTAGTCGTGCATTTCAATCAGCCTGTCCAGAATTGCTTCTGCCATCTCGGATGTTGTGTTGTTGCCGTCCAAGTCCTGGGTTCTTGTCTTTCCTTCCCTCAGAACAGACTCAATGGCTTTCAGAATCAAATTGCCGGATTTCTGCTGCCCAATGCACCCGAGCATTAATGCGCCTGCCCAAATCGTCGCAACAGGGTTTACAATACCCTGCCCCTTCAGCTTGGATGCGCTGCCATGAATAGGCTCAAACATTGAGATGCCCCCCGGGCTTATGTTTCCCTGGCACGCAAACGACAGGCCCCCCTGGAGCATTGCGCCCAAATCTCCCAGAATATCGCCAAACAGGTTTGGAGCCACTATAACTTCGTATTTTTCAGGCTGCCTTATAAAGTTCATGACAACAGCGTCTATAAGGCTGAACTCAAGCACTGCTGCACTGTAATCCTTTGCAACCCTGTCAAAAGTTTCGCGCCAGAAATTATAAGATTCAATAATGTTGGCTTTGTCCACAGCCACAATCCTGCTTTTGCCGTTTTTGCTTGCATATTCAAAAGCATACCTTGCAATCCTCTCGCAGCCCTTCCTGCTCAGGATTCCGATTTGATAAGCCACTTCACCGCCCTTTACCTCGGCATCTATGCCAAGCTTTATTTTGCATGCGCTTTTGTCAATCTCAATCTTATGCCTGTTTTTCCCGTTTTTCGCCCTGCCTGACGCTCCAATGTAAAAATCCTCTGTATTTTCCCTTATAATGACAAAATCAATATCATTATGCGATTTATTTGCTACAGAGCTTTCAACACCTGGCAATAATTTTACAGGCCTCAAGCTTGCAAACTGGCCAAAGTAGTTTCTTATTGAATCTGAAATTCCGCTAATCTCTTTAACAGAGGCTTCAAAAGTGCCGCAATAAACCGCATTGCATGAGCTTTTAATCTCCTTCAGGGTTTTTTCCTGAAGCAGCTCATTTGTTTCAGCGTAGTGCTCCGCTCCATGGGAATATTTAACCCATTCAACCTCAAACTTGTCAAGCTCGGCAGCCTTGTCTATTATTTTTATTCCTTCATTTATCAATTCAGGGCCTACGCCGTCTCCCGGAAAAACAGCAATCTTGTATTTCATGTTAGAAATTCCAAAAATGTTCAGTTCTTATTTATATGGTTTTTGATTTTGATGGCAAAATTTATATATAATCAGATTTTTGCCGGATTATGAAAAAAGAGGAGCTGATAAAGCTTGAGGAAGAGGAGCACAAGGCATTTCACAGAAGGATAATCTATATTGTTATTTTCATATTACTGTTCTTATTTGGCGGCGCAACCTTTTACTATCTTGTGGAAAAACTGCGCTATATAGATGCGCTTTATTTGTCGGCAGCAACAATGACAACAGTTGGCTATGGGGACATAGCTCCAAAGACAGATATAGGCAAGTTGTTTACAATCTTTTACGTATTTGCAGGGGTTGGCATTGCATTATATGGCTTATCTGTGATTGCTTCGCATTTTGTTGAAGTAAGGGAAGAATTCTGGCTGGAAAAAATTGGTCGTTTTAGGATAAGGCACCACACACAGACTTTTTGGGAAAAATTTAAAAATATTCTCAGTTACGACAAACAAACTTTGATAGGAGAATCTAAAATTAAGAAAAAATAACCGATTATTCAACAAGAATTGCCGCCTTTCCGGGCAATGCCTGCCTTGCCTTTGCCTCTTTCGAGTTTTCAGCCACTATCACCTCAACTTTGCATTTGAACTCCTCCTCATAATTCTGCGAGGCGTCATTCAATGCATGAAACTCAGCATCCTGGCTTAAAACGAGGTGAGGAATTTTTGTTTCATCGTTAAGAAGCCTTGGAGCCAATTTGCTTATCTCCTGCCCGTAAACCTTTAAGCCAGTAGCTATCAATGCCTTTATTATTTCAGCAGTGTTTCTTGTTTTTTTCATTTCAAGCTTCAGTTTTTCCGTAAAGTCACGCTTCCATTTTTCCGCTACGAACAAGGTGATTTTCCTTGGCTTCTCTATTTTTGCCAATTTTAAAATTTCAATCAAGTCCCTTCTTGTGTTTTCAACAAGCATTGCAACTGCCTCTGCTCTTTTGTCAATCTTGTTTTCATCATAGTCAGGCCATTTCTGCAATGATGCAAGCCCCTGCTCTTTTGCCATGTGCCATATTTCCTCGCTCAAATGAGGGGTAAAAGGCAGCATGAGCAAAGCAAGGCTTCTGATTGCCTCTCCAAAAACCTCTTTGCTCTTGTCCTTGTATTTTTGCAGAACATCAACATATTCCATTATTTTTCCAATCGCAAGGCTGAATTCAAAATTCTCAATATGCTCTGTCGCACCCTTTATCGTTAGGTGCAGCCTGCTTATTACATATTTGTCCTTGTCATTTAGTTTGTGCTCGTCAATAGGTTTATGAGAAATACTCTGGACGTTATCATTTATCAAATTATAAATTTTATTTAAGAATCTAAACGAGCCATTGACGCCTTTGTCGCTCCATTCCAATTCTTTCTCAGGCAGCGCCGCAAACAAAATAAAAAGCCTTGCTGTGTCGGGGCCGTACTTCTCACTTATTTCCGCGGGATCAACTACGTTGCCAAGCGATTTTGACATTTTTGCGCCGTCCTTTATTACCATACCCTGCGTTAAAAGCCTGCTGAACGGCTCATCAACAGTTGCCAAGCCCAAATCCCTCAATGCCTTTGTGAAAAATCTTGCATAAAGCAAGTGCAAAATTGCATGCTCTATTCCCCCAATGTACTGGTCAACGGGCATCCAGTACTCTGCTTTCTCCCTGTCAAAAGGCACTTTCTCATGTTTTGGCGAGCAATACCTTAAGAAATACCACGAGCTGTCAACAAAAGTGTCCATTGTGTCTGTCTCCCTTCTTGCCTTGCCATGGCATTTCGGGCATTTTGCATTGACAAACTCGCTGCAAGTCTCCAATGGATTGCCCTGCCCGGTGAATTTGCATTTTTCAGGCTTTGGAAGCTTTACGGGCAGTTCGTCATAAGGCACAGGCACAACGCCGCATTTACTGCAGTAGATAATTGGAATTGGAGTGCCCCAGTACCTTTGCCTTGAGATGAGCCAGTCCCTTAATTTGAAATTTACAGTTCTCTTGCCGATTTTTTCATTTTTCATCCATTCAGAAATAGGTTCGATGGCTTCCCTGTTTTTCATTCCAGAAAACTTGCCGGAATCAAATAATATCCCCTCTTCTGTGTAGGCATTGTCTGCTTTGCCAGCATCAACATATTTGCCATTTTCTGATATAACAAACTTCAAAGGTATGTTATATTTCCTCGCAAACTCAAAATCTCTTTGGTCATGGGCATCAGCCATGACAATACCCGTGCCATACTCCATTATTACAAAGTTTGCAAGCCAGATCGGAATTTTTTCATTGTTTACGGGGTTTATGGCATATTTCCCAAGAAAACAACCTATCTTGTCTTTGCCTTCTGCTGTTGTGCGCTCAGCAATCGATTGTTTTTTTATTCTGCTTATTGTTTCTAATGTTTCTTTTTCATATTTTGTTCCCTTTACTAATTCTAAAACCAATGGATGTTCCGGAGCTATAACTATAAATGTTACGCTATAAACTGTATCTGGTCTTGTAGTGAAAGTTGGCAAAATCCCATCATTATTATCTATCCTGAAAAAAATCTCAACACCATAGCTTTTCCCAATCCAATTTCTCTGCATTGTCTTGACTCTTTCGGGCCAATGCTCCAATTTTTCAATATCCTTCAATAACTCCTCAGCATAATCCGTTATTTTGAAAAACCACTGCTCGAGGAATGTTTCAGTCACATCGGTTGAGCAGCGCCAGCATTTTCCGTCAACAACCTGCTCGTTTGCAAGCACGGTACTGCATGAAGGGCACCAGTTGACAGCAGCCTTTTTCTTGTAAGCCAGGCCTTTTTCGTAGAATTTCAGGAAAATCCACTGGTTCCATGTATAGTAATTTTGCCACATACTTGCAATCTCCCTGTCCCAATCATAGCTGAATCCCATTTCTTTCTGCTGCTGCCTGATTGTATTCATGTTGGTGATGGTCCATTTTTCAGGGTCAATGCCGTGCTTTATTGCAGCATTTTCTGCAGGCAGCCCAAAGGCATCATAGCCCATCGGATAGAGAACATTAAATCCCTGCATTCGCTTGTATCTTGCAAGAGCATCGCCGATAGAATAATTGCGAAGATGCCCCATGTGCAGACGCTCGGAAGGGTAAGGATACATTTCCAGGCAATAGAATTTCTTCTTTTTATGGTCTTCTTTTACCTTAAAGATTTCTTTCTCTTCCCACTTCTTCTGCCATTTCCTGGCTATTTCCCTGAAATCAGCCATAAAGAATGAGTTTTGCAAGGAGATTTTTAAAGATTTTGTATAAAAAGTTTAATATAGATAAAACAAGCAAAGCAAGGTTATGACAGAAATCTATCTTATAGGTACAAACCATATTTCAAATAAGTCTAAATATCTTATCGAGAAAACCTTTAAGCAAAATAATTTTGATTGTATAATATCGGAAGGAGTTAAGGGTATGATTTATACTGAAGAAACTTTGATTAAAGAACCTTTTTTAACTTCAGCAGCATTATCCTACTCTCTATTTTTAAGAAGATTTGGTAAAGATATAGTTACGGTTGAAGAATCTTCCGAAAGATATAAAATTCCTTATTATAATGTAGATACTAGTTTTCAGGAATTAATAACTTATTTTCATCGCTGGTACAATTATTTAATCTTTTTTCTTATATTTATAGTTATTTTAAAATTTATCTCAAGAACCCCTATTAACAGATACGCTATAATTCTAATTGCAATTATTTTTAGCTATTTGCTATATTTCTTTTATTTTGTACTAAGGACATTAAATTTTAGAAATAGGACATTAGTAACAAAATGCAGAGAAATTATACTGAGAAGTCAATATAAAAAATTTCTTTTTGTTTGTGGAAAATTTCATGCAAAATATTTATTAAATAATTTAAAGGATTTCAAAATTATCAGGATAAAATAAATTATCAGAATTCTTTCCTCTTTCTCAAATACTCAACTAGTTTTTCATCTATAACAACTTTATTTCCATCAACAGCATACCTAAAAGGCAAAACAACACTCTCATTCTCGTTTATCTCAATTTCCAGTTCATCAACAAACTTCAAATCATTTAGTTTTTTCCCATCTAAAATTTCCTTTGCAACGTAAACTACTATGTCAGTCGGCATCTGCTTTTTGCCGAGATTTCTGGTTTCAAATTTTATTTTATGTTTTTTTAGATTCTTAATTAAAATATTTGTTCTTTTTTTTGCAGGGTTGTCGCCAAGAATGCCTCCAAAAACAAAGTATTCAAAATTATTTTTGTCTTTTGTTGCTAATGCTTTTTCAGCATATTGTGATAAAACACAGATATTTGTTAATTTTAAATCGGTAATGCTGTTACTATACACTTTTCCGTATTTTTTTAATTTCTTTGCAGCTTTTTTGCCAATGTTCGTGAATATTATATTTTCTTTGCCAACAATCCTAGAAATATGCCAGTATTCTATCAGGCACCATTGATAAAGTTCAGGTTCTATATGCTCAATCACAAATTTCATATCAAGAAAAAACAATTCAAAACTTCTTGAACTGCGCTGCAGTGTCTATCAGGTCAACATGCCCGAGGAACATCGCCCTGCAGCAGTACCTTTGCAGCCCCAAATCATCCATCACTTTCTTTCTTTCCTCGCCTTTATTGACTCTCTCCTGGAAAGCCTCCCACAAATGCGCTATCGGCTTGCCGCAACTCCAGCATCTTATTGGAATTATCATTTTTGCCTCCTCACCTGTACGACTTTTGCACTTTGCTTCTTGCCTGCCCATGCCTGTTTGGCTTTGCAGGCTCTTTTCTTCTGACGTCTGCAACCAGCAAATTCCTGTCATAATTCAAAAATGTTTCCTTAAGCTTGTCACTCTTTGTGAAATCAACCAATGCCTTTGCTATTGCCAGCCTTGATGCTTCTGCTTGGCTTGTTATGCCGCCTCCGGCAACATCAACCTCTATGTCGACTTTGTTTGCAACATCGCCTGCCAATATCAGCGGCTCCCTTAACTTAAGCCTTGACATCTTTGGATGTACAAAATCTATTGGAATGCTGTTAACCCTCACTATGCCGCTGCCCTGCCTAAGCGTGGCTCTTGCAATTGCCCTCTTCCTTTTTCCGGATGCGTGCACGTTTTTTGTCATCTGCCACCTATTGCTTTGCATATGTCCTTTACCCTTATATAATCCACTGACTGCAGCCTTTCTATGCCTGCGCCCTCAATTTTAAAGGGTTTTTCATTCCTCAAACTTTCAGGCGTGCCTATGTGGCATTTTATATTTTTAAAAACGTCCCTGCCCCTGCTTCTTTTGAACGGGAGCATGCCCCTTATAGTTCTTCTTACAAACATGTCGGGCCTTCTGTAGAGGTAAGGGCCCTTTCCCGGCGCTTTCCTGTCTATCCTTCTTATATACTGCTGAAGTACTGCCTGCTTTTTGCCGCTTACAACGCTTTCCTCGCAGTTAACTATATCTATCCTGTTGCCAAGCAAAGCCTGCTTTGCCGCATAGCTGCCCAGCCTTCCCAAGATCATGTCTTTAGCGTCGATAATCATTTTGCTACCCTATTATTTTTATGCCCTTTCCGGTGGGGTTTTCCCTGCTTAGCTCGAGCAAAGGCACAATCTTTGCACCGGCTTTTTGAATCTTTTCCTTAGCGCCGCCTGAGAACTGGAACGCCGAGATTGTAAGCTTGTGCTCAAGGCTACCTGCTCCAAGCACCTTGCCGGGAACAACAATCACTTCGTTCTCTTTTGTGAAGCGGTTCAGATTGGAGAGGTTCACAACTCTCCTCTGCCTTGTAGGCTTCTCCAAATCGTTCGCAATTCTCTTCCAGATGCCTGCACCCTGCCCGCTGCTTTTCTTCTTCAGCTCTAAGATAAGCTGCAGTAAAATCTGGTTTGTCGGTCCTGTCCTTTTCATTTTATTTTCAATTTGTTTATTGCAATGCGGGGGAAGGGATTCGAACCCTCGCACCCACTTAGGGACTAGCACCTCAAGCTAGCGCATGAAGTCTGAAAGCAAAAATGCTTTCAATTGACCAGGCTCTGCCACCCCCGCGAGTTATACGAGCGGGTTCCCGAACGTTAGTGAGGATACCCGCATTCATGATTTTTAGCGGGACTATTTGGCTTTCTTCAGCTCCTCCACAAACTCGTCAAGCTGCTCGTCAAGAATGTCAACTGCCTTGTTGACAATCTCCTTGCAGCTCAGCTGCCCGAATGATTCTATATAAAAAATAAAGTCCGTGTCGCTTGCAGCAACTTTGACGTTTTTATCTATCTCTGAAAAGTCCATTGACAAGTCGGATTCCAAAACCCTGTCTTTGTTGACTACAAGCTTCCTGTCCTTTATCTCGAATACATTGTTGTGGTCTACCTCTATTATGGCTTCCGGGTTTTTAACCTCGCCTGTTATTTCCACCACCGGCTTATACTTATAATACACATGGCACGGACTCCATTTAATGTGGGATTTTCCTGTGCCCAAAACTGCGGTTGCTTCAAGCTCCAAAGTCTGGCCTTTCAGCAGCTTTACAATAGGCATGTCGCCATAAACGGGCTTTACAGCCGGGTCTTTGCTTTTCAGCTCGGATGCGTAGACTGTTCCGGAGCCTTTTGTGGCCCTTAGCACAAGCTTCAGCTGGCACCTGTTGCAGCCCTTCCCTTCGCATTTGCATTTTTCCGGAATGTTGTATGACTTCAAGTCGGTTTTAAGCGGAATCAGCCCAAGCCTGTGGGCAATTATCTCGTCATAGAGTATTGAGTTGTTCTTTACGAATTCAATATCCTCAATTGCCATTGTAGGAACTTCGTCTATCATAATCCTTCTCAAAGTGTTTGCGTAAACAGGATTTGAGTCTTTCAAAATGAAAGAAATTTTACCCTGTTCTTTGCTGTTTTCCAAAACCCTGATTTCCATTTATACCCTCCTTCCCCTTTTGCCGCCTTTTTTCCTGCACCCATCATGCGGCAGAGGGGTAACCTCTTCTATAATGCCGATTTTCAGCCCCATCCTTGACAATGCCCTTATTGCAGCCTGAGCTCCGGGTCCCGGGCTTGTAGGCCCGTTATGCCCGCCGGGAGCCTTTATTTTTACATGTATTCCTGTGACTCCCTTGTCCATGGCAGTCTCGGCAGCCTTTTTTGCAGCTATCATTGCAGCCGTAGGCGAACCCTCCATCCTGTCTGCTTTCACAACCATTCCGCCTGAGCCGACTGCCAATGTTTCAGTGCCTGTTATATCTGTGATATGGATAATTGTATTGTTATATGATGCGTAAATGTGCGCTATTCCCCACCTTTGCTGCCTTTGCTCCATATTATTCCGCCTTTAGATTCTCGTGCTTTTGCTCCTTTGCCACAATCTGCAAGCTTACAGGGTGCACAAGCCTTATTTCCGGCTCCTCATTTATTGAGACCAAGTAGCTCGGGGCTGTTATTTTCCTGCTGCCGACTGCTATGTGCTCATGCGTTATGAACTGCCTTGCCTGCAGCATTGTTGATGCCATCTGCTTCCTGCAAACCAGCGTCTGCAGCCTTCTCTCAAGCAAGTCCTTTAGCGTAAGGTTTAATACCTCCTCAATTTTCGAGTCTTTCTTTACCAATCCCATGGCATAAAGCCTCTGGAGCAGCTGGACTTTCTCCTTTTCGGACTGGGAGGTTCTTTCACCTATAATTGTTTTGGCCCTGTGGAGAAATTTCTTTAGCATTGAGTCCATCTTCCAGATTTCATATTTTCGCCTCAGACCATACTGGTTTAATATTCCCTTTTCTGCCTCAATCCTTTCCTTCTGCCACGGATGACTTGGCTTTGAAAATTTCTTCCTTTGCCTTTTTGGATCTCCCATTTTTCAAACCCTTATTTCACTAGACTTTGCCTGCTTTTGCGCCTTCTTTTCTCTTGACTCCGAGAACCTTCCCCTTGTTTTTCCTGAAGTTTGATTTTGTCCTCTGGCCCCGAACAGGCAAGCCAAGGGAGTGCCTTACTCCTTTGTAGGACTTTATTTTCTTCATCATTTTTATGTCGTTATCCTGCGTAAATGTTAGGCTTGTACCTGTCAAGTGCCTGTCTGTGTTGTCTTCAGGGTCCCTTTTCCTGTTGAAAAGCCATGCCGGAATCCTGAACTTTGAAGGCTCCTTTATGATGTCGTCTATCATGACAGTTTCCTGCTCTGTCAAATACCCCGTTTTCTTGGTTTTTTCAATTTTGGCTGTATTGCATATGGCATTGGAGAACATGAAGTTTATGCCCTTTATCTTTGTCAGGGAATGGTAGACTGATTTGTTTCCGTCTAGGTCTGTGTTTGCAATCCTTACAAAATATTTCAGTTCCTGCTTTGGTTGTTCTTCCATGATTGAAATACCCGAGAATAAAGCGTTATGTGTTTAAAAACCCTAGAAACGCTCTTGTCGAACTCGGGCTGATGAAGAATGGGATATTATGGCTATTTAAAAAGGTTGCGGAAAAATAAATTTATTTTTCCGAAACTCAGAAAGCTTAAAAATCCATTGGATTTTTTGCTCCCAAAAAACAAGGTTTTTTGCGGAATTGCCAAAATTTTCGATAGTTACTGATTTTTTCCCTTTTATCTAGGCCTGGATTTTGGAATCCGAAGATTCTTGTAAGCAACACATGCCGAAGCATGCATCACCTCCCAGGTTGCCTCAAAAGGAATAAAATGTAATATCCAATGTCTTATAAATTTATTCAATGCAAAACCTTTAAAACCCTGCTTTTAATCCTAGTTTAGATGACTGCGGTAGTTTAATGGTAGAATAAGCGGCTGTGGAATTATCAAGATGCAGCTCCCGCTTGGCGCGAGTTCGATTCTCGCCCGCGGTCCCTTTATCAAAATGGAAAAGTCAATGCCCGAAACAGATCAAGAGTGGAAGAAAAAATTAACACCAGAACAATTCCATATTCTGAGGGAGAAAGGCACAGAGCCGGCTTTCACAGGCAAATATTACAAGAACAAGGAAAAGGGCACATATGTATGCGCCGGATGCGGAGCTGAATTATTTTCGTCTGACACAAAATTTTACTCAGGAACGGGATGGCCGAGCTTTTATGCCCCGCTATCAGAAGAAAGCATCGAGGAAAAGAAGGATTTCTCATACGGCATGGCAAGAAAAGAAGTTTTGTGCAAGAAGTGCCAAGGGCACCTCGGGCACGTGTTTAATGACGGGCCAAAGCCGACTGGATTGAGGTACTGCATGAATTCTGCAGCATTGGGTTTCAGGAAAGGAAAATAACGTATGCCTAACAGCTGTTAGTTTCCCCCGAATACTTGGAAGGGTTGAGTTTTAGTGCAACGCCCTGAAAGGAAAACTCAAAGTTGTCGGCACTATCGTAAAAAATGGGGTCGGCGAGTTATTTTTTCTTAATTTTAGTGACTAGAAACATTATTGTTGCAGAGATAAAATAAAGGTAAACCAATTGCAAGACAATAAAAACCAATTTTGCCAATAAACTACTTATAACTTCGTTTCTCAATATATCTAAATCTATATTAAGCATTAATAGGGGCAGTAAGAACATAGATGTTCCGAATAAAATACTAACTAACAGTGGTTGTGGGCATTCACCATCAGATGTTCTAGCTCGATCATTGGGAGTACAAGCTGGCGTCGAAAATGAGATTGTTAATATTAAAAACAAAAAACCTAATATAAACAAAGATATGCAGATCATTATTTTACCTTTTGTCGGCTTTAGAAATTCTTTCCAATCCATAATATATACTTCAAATCAACTACTATTTATATTTACCGAAGAACTTTTATTATAATTGAATCTATCCGAGCCGACCCTAATAATAAACAGTGCCGACAATTGAATATAACTATTCTTTTGCGTAATATTCTATATTCAATATAAACCTGTAAACTATATACGGCAAGACAAAGGAAACGGAATAAACCAAAGCAACAGCCAGCGAGTTATGCAAATTCTTTAAGCTTAATGTTGACATCAAGTCGTTTGACACATTTGATATGACAAAGGCATTTGCCAATGCAATTAACGGTATCAGGACCGCCAGAAGCAAATGATGCTTTTTCTCAAGATGCTCTATGCTTCTTATAACAAGCTCGAACAACAAGCCAAAAACAATGCCCAAAACCATAAGCACAAGATAAAGAAATGCACCATTTAAAGCAATCAATACAGGAATCAACGCAATTGAGATTGCGAAGTTTGCGGCAATTATAACTGCAAGAAGCACCCAGTAAATGCGCTCTTCCAGAAACTTTATGTCGTGCGGCTTGTTTTGCTTGGCATTCCTTATAATCCCGACTGCCCTGACAATCTCTTTTTTTCGCCAGCCCTTTTTTTCAAGCCTTTTTACAAGGTTTTCCATGCTTTGCTAGTGCTCTTCCTTCTCTTCATTAATTATTTTTTTCACAAAAGAAATAAAGTTCCTTGTGTTTTCATAGTACTCCTTCAGGACGTCGATGCTCACTTCAACAATCTCGCCTTTGTCGATTGTTGCAATCATTGTGACGTGCCTTCTGAACTCCTCCCTTTTTGTGTACTCTGCCTTGCTGAGCTTCCTGAGCCTCATATAAAAATTAATGTAGTCAATCAGCTCCGCATTGTCAGGAAAAGTTTTTCTGAGCAAGTCGCATCTCAGCCCCTGATTTGCCGGAATGTTCGCCACAAGCTTTTTTTCCTTTGCGTACTTCAGCAGCGCCTCAATCCCAAAGCCGATGCAGTTTATCAGCCTGTCAATGACATGCTTTATGACATCGACTGTCCTGGTGTATTTCAGGCTTACCCAGAATAAATGGTCAACCCTTTTCAACTCCTGAACTGCCTCGTCAAATGACTCCTTCATAGAACATCCAAAAATTATTTGTTTTGTATTTTTAATATTGCCTTTGCCAGGTTGCCGTTATTGCTTTGCAAGGCCTCCAATGCCTCATCTTTTGTGCAGTTGGTTTGCTCCATAACTGTTGCTAAGTCGTTTTCGCCTATTTCCGGCGCTTCATTCTTTTCGATTTCCGTTATATCACCAACAACCTGAAAGGTCTCCTGCCCCATCATGTTGACTTTGCTTACATGTGGGTTTTTAATGACAAAGTCCTTTTCGGCTGTTTTAATGATGACGAGCTCTGCATCGATTTCCTCCTGCCTGATGCCGAGCCTTTTCATCGCCTTCTGCATCTCCCTTGGGTTCATTCCAGGAAACATGATTTCACCTTATTCCAAGCAGCCTATTGCCATAAGAATAGAGAAGCAGCATTATGACAATAACAACAACACACAGTACTATTATGTGCCCGGGCTTGAACTTGATTTTGCTTTTGTACTCATCAAAATACCTCACCAAGCCGCCCATTCCCGAGGGCATTGAGATTCTGTCTTGAGCCATTTTTAAGTGCTACAAATACCTATCATAAATTAAATCGGCAGGGCTTGAATAAGCCGCCTTTTGTCAGGCCCCGAGTGTGACATGAAAATCACGACAGCCTGCCTTAGCATTAAACTAAGCGTCTTTTAAGACTTGCACCAGCCAGGGCTCACCGTTTCACCCATGCTGCAAAAACGTCAGTTGGTTAGCTCGATTCCCTCGCAGGAATCTTCACAAATTTCATCCTTAATTACAGCGGTCTCGTTTCTGAGTGGTTGCCCCCTATTGCTAGGGCTCGCTTCCGCGAGTGGCTCTGATTAGTCAGCAAGCCTTTAAGGCTTGAGTGGGCGGACTTTCCTCAGTTGCAAAAACCGAAGCTAAGTACAAACCCTGCCTTATTATAGAATGGAAAGTGGGTATATAAAATTATCTGTTTTTCCTTTTCAGTATGGTTTCCTTTAAGTCCTTAATCTCGTCAAGCTGCTCAAGCAGAATGCCCTCCTTTATGTCCTCTCCGATTGCAAGCAGAATTATGAATATCACCATCAAAAGCCACAAAAAGACCGTCTGGAGGAAGCCCCAGCTTATTTTGTAGCCCTCTGCAATAAAAACCTTGTTTATGAAAAAATACCCGATAATAAGGACTAGGAAGCCAACCACCAATAGCAGCTTCTCAAAAACACTCGTGCGCCTCTTTTTTTCCATTGCCAGACAATTTGAATGTTATGTTTATATATTTTTCTTTTTGAACACCATAATTTTCAGCAGCTGCTCTCCGCTCCATACTTCCTTTTCCCTGTGAACGGCAAAATCGCGCTTTTCCGCATGCTTTTTTACAAAATCAGGAATTCTGGACACTATTGCAACAGTCCCATTATTTTTCAGTATGTAATCGCACTGGTAAAAAAATTCACCATACACCTTCTCCAGATTCGCATTTTTCGATGTTGGGGGGTTTGTTATGATTCTGTCAACACTTTCTTTCTTGAACTTTATATCAAGCCATTCAAGCTCAACCCTGCTGAAGTTAATGTGCTTGTCCACTCCTGCAATTTTGGCATTTTTCCTGGAGTAGTCAACGTACTTGAACAGATGGTCATATGAGTATATCTCCGCCTTTGGCTTTTTTATGCTTTTGTCAACGCCTTCAAAGAATTTCTCAAAATCAACCCCAATCTTCAATTTCAAAAAGGCAAACTTGTCTTTCTTATAATAGTTGACGGGAAAGCCGGCTGCGTAAAAGGCAGCTTCTATCGCAACAACCCCGTCCCTTGAAAAAGGGTCGAGCGCAACATCGTCCTTTACAAAGCCGCTTTCCTTCACCAAGGCGTATGCAATTGTGCCCCTCAAAGAATTGGAGTGCAGGAAAATTTTGTACGCCCTCTTGTTCATTTCAAATCCTGCAAAATCAACCCCAAAATAGCATTTGTCATTGACGATATAAACCAAAAAAAGGATGTCATAGCTTTTAATGTCAAATTTTTTATTTTTGAATTTATTCTGTATAAGTCCCGCAGCCTTCCCCTCCACGTTCACGCTGTTAAAATCATGCTTTCCCTCCCTTATGCACTCAACCTTGAATTTTTTGCTTTTGTCAACCCATTCGTCAAATCCTGTTTTTTCAATAAACGTTTTAAACTCCTCAAAGAAATTTTCAAACTCAAAAGTGCCGATTAAATATAAAACCCTGTCAGCAGACTGGCACTTGTAGCACAACAGGCACAAATCCCTGAGGTTCTTGAAGTCAAAGGCAACGCATCCGGACTCTATTCTGCAATGAGCACTAATCAGTTCTTTAATTTCAACAGAAGCTGCTTCTTCGACACCTTTTGATGTTATGGCAAGACCTTTCATAGGCGAAAAAGCAATCAGCCTTGTTTAAAAATATTTGGCTATTTTTTAATCAATGATTTTTTCTTTAGCCTTCCTCTTAAACTTAGGCTTGACTTTAAGTGCTTGAAGAACTCTATCTGCCCGAGCCTTTTAATGGCTTCTTTTTTTGTCCTGTAAGTGCCGAATTTCCTGCCTGTTGTTTCCGATAGGACGACATACTTACCTTTAATCTTTTTTATCATTCATATTGCAATGAATTTTAACCTTTAAATAATTTTCTGAAAAATTCTATGAATAACTATTTAAAACACAATAAATAAAATCAGAAATAATGGTAAAGTCCAAAAAATTCCAGCCAAATTTCAAAATTATCTCAATTATTATATTATTAATCTCGCTTGTGGACTCTTACACATTGCTGAAAAACGAGCATTTCTCACAGTTATTCTGGTTTTGCAATGCCGCACTCTACCTTCTTGCTGTTGGACTATATTTTGAAAATTCTATGGTACTTACTGGAGTGCTGGTTGGGGCGTTAGCCGTGCAAATTCCCTGGGTGCTGGATTTTTTAATCAGATTGTTTTTTGGCTATGAATTATTCGGCGTTGCATCTTACATGTTTGAGTACGGTTTTAACAACATAATGTTTTATCTGGAGCTGGACCATTTGCTGATAATTCCGTTGTCAATATATGCAATAAGAAAGACAAGCTTTAACAAGAATGGGTGGATTTTTGCAGGAATAATTGCTATTATAATAAATTCAGGCGCTTATGCATTCTCTTCCCAGCTTGATAATGTAAACTGCGTTTTTTACTCGTGCTTTAGCGACAAAATAATTGTCAAAGAGAATCATCTTGGTTATTTTATTGTATGGACTTTTCTGCTAATTGTCTTGTTGTACGTTGTAAACAAGATTATTTATAGATTTATTAATAGAAGGGGCAAAGATAGCTCAAGTTAAGCATCCATTGCTGACGCTGAATGAGTCGATGCCGCATTTAGTTGAGTCTGCATTGCACCTTTTCCCGCAAGAGCTTTTTGCATAGCCCATCCATGTTTCTGATGTTTTGCACGATTCTGGGCTGCCTTGCGACTCTGAATAGCCATCGTAGCATTCCCATCTTGCATTTCTGAAGCCCGCTTCCCTTATGCAGGCACCATTTACGCAACCATTGGAGCAGCCGTAAATAGCTGAGCCTATAATCCCGTCTTTTTGGCAATAAGCTTCTCTTAAACTTAATTCGTCAGTGCAATGATCAGCCAATGATGTATAATATGACTCAGGGGCATCTGTTTCAGCCATTCCTTTAACATAAATATCCGCCCCTTCGTCAGAGTCTTTGCAGTTATAGTGCTCCATAACGCTGAAAGAAGCCAGTTTGATGCTGTAAACACCTGGGTCAGCATAAGCGATACCATCAAATTTTATTTTTAATCCGAAAGCATCTTTTATCTGTCCTTGGGAGATTTCAAGTTCTAGGATTTCAGGAGCTGTGCAGATAGCCGGTACGTTTGGTTCTCCCCCTGAGCATCCCCCGCCTTTTGAAACTGTAATCTGCACAACTGGCGGAGCAGGAGGCGCCCCTACACCAGGAGGCGGGCTCCATTGCGGGATAAATTTATTGAATGTAATTCCCATCTTTTGATAATTAACAAATATTGCAGACTGCCTTTCTGACAATGTAAAAGATGTAGGAACACTGACTTCTATGTCTTTTTTCGCACAATTAAGGGAAATCTCTTCATATTGCCCGTCTATGATTATTGATGGCGAGTTGCTGCAACTGCTTCGCAATGCAATTTCTGTTCCTTTTGGGCCTTGCATTCTAAATACGCAGCTTTCCGTTGCAGAGCAGCCATAAGAATATGACTCGCCGCCATATTTTATGTCTACAGAGCATTTCTCAGCTTGTTTTGAGCCCTGGAAAATACACTTAACTGATTTTGACGCTATGCCTTGGCAATCGTTCTGGCAAAGGGTTTCGTCCTCTCCATTATCGCAAACACCATTGCCGCATATTACGGAAGAAAACTCACAAGGAGTACTCATAACAAAAGAATTTACTCCGCATTTGCTGCCGTCAGAAGAGCATTTATCCCTACAGGATTTCTTGGCAGTTCTTTTCCAGCCATTAGATGTTATGCATGTGTCTCCACCACCTTGCTGCTCAAAATGCCCGTCATAACATTCCCATTTGGCATATCTAAAAGCCTCGTCTGGCTTGATTCTGGCACACTGTCCATTTACAATCTTGCAGTGCCCATAGCTTGGGCATTCTTCTGCAGACAGTTTTGAGCAATCCTCAACACATGCCTCTCTGTTTTTCCTTCGTGATACAATTTCACATCTGTCATAATCCAGGCACACGCTTGCATTTAAGGCTGTGCATTTTATTTGCCCAATGCAAGCTCCGTCTTTGCAGCCATTTGGGCATTGGTATCCTTCAGCTTGCAATTTTCCATTTTCATCGCAATATGCTTCATTAAGCTGTTTATTTTCAGTAACATCAGAACAGCAGTCATAATGAACAGAATAACCTAGTGAATTGTCTGTTCTTGCTGAGCATTTGTTTGCGTCCTCGCCCCATATTATTCCAATAACTCCTCCATAATCCGGACCAGAAGTTTTTCCCCTTGTGTAATAATCCTTACCACCATCAGAATCTGTGCAGCCTTGCTTTTCACAATCCTTGGAACAAAATAAAAAACCGCAATCCGCGGTACAAACATCCCCATTACACGATGATGAGGTGCAAGTTTCATATGACTCGCAAACGCTGTTGCCGCAGGTTGCGCAGACTTCTTTCTTAAGCCCGTCACGTATATAGGTTGCGCATTTTTGCCCGCAATCCTGCTGGCAGGTTCCTTTTGTGCAAGGAGGTTGCGGACAGGGTGCTCGTATGCATTGTATAACAGGACAATCATCTGCTTCTCCCTGCTCGCATATTCCGTTGCCGCATACAGCATCAGAAACAATGCTAAAAGCCCTGTCGCTTGAATCAAAAATCAGCTCGCCGCCTGATGAGTAAGTCTTAATTTCCAAGGTGTAAGAGCCGTCTGGCAAAGACGGCACAACTATCTGTTCACTGCCGTCATTTAGAGTTCCTGAAATAAGAACTATTTCAACACCCCTAGAGTTTCTCAATCTAATGACATCCAGTTTCTGATTGCTGTCAATATTTTTGCTTGTCCATTGTATAGTCTGCTTGGAGCCTGCTTTCCAAATCTCGCCTCCATTTGGCGAGGTAATTATAACAGAAAGCACAGACTTTTCCCCACACTTATCAGTGCATGTGTTGACAAGAATTCTGCTTGACTCGCCATCGTCGTCAATCTCGCAATAATGTGTGCATTCTGGTCTTTCGTCTCCGCCACAGCTTCTTGTATATTTGGTATCGCCGTCATCATTATATTGCCATGCATTGCACGCCGTTACAGCCTGCGAAGGTAAACCCAACTGCCCCTGGCTTATGACAAGAACAATGCCGACAACAAGCAATAATAAAACATATACAAGAAACTTAATCCTGCCTCTTTTAAGCATAATCAACCTTTTTTTTACATATATAAATACTTTACTAAATAAACCTGTCAATATCAAAATAGGCTATGTTGTTCTTGCAGTCGATAGACTTTGATAGTAATGTTATTTTTTCATTTCCATCTTCGCTTGTTAGATAAAAAGGTAGTTGAGAAGGGCATTCAGTGCCTATAATGGCGGGATTGTACTTAATCCTTAATTCAGCCGGAGGATTGAATACAGCGCCAACAGGACCAAATTTATATAAGTCAGTTGCGCCTTGCTGGGCTTGCGCAATTGTCGGCTCCACAACCTCTATCGTGATCTCATCCGAGTTAACTTGGGCCCCTTTATGCACTTCTATAGTAACTATCTCGTCAGCAGACTGGAGGATTGTCTTCTCTTCCTTGACGATTTTCGCCTTAGTTATAAAATCTGCAACAATCTTAGATTTTCCACCGCCTAATCCCTCAAGTCCAATTTCAATCTTGTTGTTTTTGCTGTGAAAGCAGTTCATATAAGGGTAGTGATTTATGTTAAAGCTCCCGATTTCTGAAGAATGGATATCAGCATAGCCTATAAAGAACAGGTTTTTGCTTGTATTGCTGATTAGGCTGTCCCTGACAAGAGGATAATACGCTATTAATTTGCTTGAAAGCACTTGGTCTTTTTTGCCGATATCAACAAAGCACACCTCATTAAGATTCCGAGGGACAGGATAAAAAATCTTCTTGAAGGTTCCATACTCCCTACCAACGGACTTTGCGTCTGCCTCGAGTTTACTCTGAAACTGCAAAAGCTCTCCCTTGTCGATTATTTTCCTGCTGCCGCCCAAGTACCTGTAGCCCATGACAAGGATTACTCCTACAACCACAACAGTCAATGCATAAACAAAAGCCTCTGAACCAAGCTGGCCTCTTTTTGCCATGAGCGGAATTTGTCTGCTTAATTTAAATAACTTTCCACTACGGCACAGAAATATTTATATCAACATGCTGGTACTCAGCCCTGATGAAGAGAATAATACTCGACACAAATTTTTTGCTTATACCAATCCAGTTCAGGGTAGACATATTTTCAGAGCTTAGCAGGATATGTGATTTCAACTACAATCTATGCATTTTTGAGCAGACAATAAGCGAACTCAAAAATATCATTGAAAAGCAGTCAGGAAAAAGCAAAAAAGCCGCCCAATTTGCTCTGAAGCTTATAAAGCTTAAGAATATTGGAATAATCAAGTCAGGGCAAAAGGATACTGATTCATTGATTTTGGAAAATCTGGACAAAAACACAATAGTGGCGACACAGGACATTGAGCTTAAAAGGCAGCTGCTTGAAAAAGGCGCTTCTGTTATAATATTAAGGCAGAAGAAATACCTGCAACTGCTTGAAAGAAAGCTTTATAAATGAGGCTCTTATCCTAGAAAGCATTGACTAGTTGAAGTCATTTAATAATAAAAGGCAAAATGTTCTATAAAACTGAATTGAAAGACTATATCAGGGTGCCTCCTAACTTATTCAGCATGCCGCTGGAGGATGCTGTAATCAAGAGGATAAAAACAAAATACAGTGGCTTTATCTCAAAAGACCTGGGCATTGTCATAGATGTCGCGGGAGTCAAGGAAATAGGCGAAGGCGTAATAATAGCAGGGGACGGCGCTTCCTACTACAACGTCATGTTCGAGCTTTTGACTTTCAAGCCTGAGATGCAGGAAGTCGTGCTTGGCAGAATAAAGGACATTGCCGAATTTGGAGCTTTCATCAACATAGGGCCAATAGACGGCATGATTCACATAAGCCAGACTATGGATGATTTTGTGAGCTTCAGCAAGGACAAGTCACTCACAGGAAAGGAAACAAAAAGGGTTTTGAAGGTCAATGACTTATGCCGGGCAAGGATAATAGCAGTCTCGTTCAAGGACATGCTTAACCCCAAGCTTGGGCTTACAATGAGGCAGCAGGGCCTGGGGAGAATTGACTGGGTAAAAGAAGACATAGAGGAAAAAGCCCCGAAGAAAGATGAAAAAGATGGCAAAGAGAAGGAGCCCAGGGAAAAGAAGGAGCATAAAAAATAATCAAAACAAGGTGCTTTAATCATGAAAAAAAAAGTCTGCAAAAGATGCAAAATGCTTGTTGAGGGCAGCGAGTGCCCTGTCTGCAAGACAAACCAGTTTTCAACAAACTGGCAGGGGCGCCTGTACATAATTGACCCCAACAAGTCAATAATAGCCGAGAAAATAGGGCTTAAAGCCAAAGGCGAATATGCAATCAAGGTAAGGTAACTTCCATGCAGCTGAATGTCACAAGCAAAAAGGAAGAGCCGTTGCTTTCAAGGACAATGGTAAAGGCAACCTTGGATTTTGAAAAGGCAACGCCATCTTATAATGAGGTTACCTCTCTGCTTGCAACCCAGCTGAAAACTGACGAAAAATTGATTGCAATAAGGCATGTTTACAATTCATTCGGCGCAAGAAAAGCGGATGTTACAGCATACATCTACAATGACGAAGCCAAGAAGCAGCTAATTGAGCCGAATCTGAAAGAGAAAAAGGACAAGAAGGCGAAAGCAGCCAAAAAAGAATAAAAATGGCAAAGGAAGCCAAGAAAAAATTAAAAGGAAAGTGGAACTTGTACCAAAAGTCAGGCGACAAGCTTGAGAGAAAGAACAAAAGCTGCCCGAAGTGCGGCTCCGGGACATTCATGGCAAAGCATGCAAGCAGATGGACATGCGGCACTTGCCATATGACAGAATTTATTACTAACAAATAATCTTTTAAGAGATATCAAAATCCTATTCCTTCCCAAACTTCTGAAACACAAGCAAATCCTCTGTTGTTAATTTCTGCCTTTTCCTGATCTTCTCATTAACGGCATCCTCTTTCGACTTTAAGAATGATTCTTCCTCCTGCTTTCTTTTTTCCCTTTTGTCGAAGCTTATCTTATCCAATGCCGCCTTTACATCGTTCATTAATTTTAATTTTTCCTTCAGCTGGGAATTTATGTCGTTAAATTGCTTCTTCAAGTCAGAGAATTTCCTGAAAGCCTCTTCCTCATCAGCCTTGATTTTGCCTATTTCTGCGGAAATCTTCAAAATATCCTCGTGCAGCACCTGGCTCTGCTTTGCCTTTTCCTGTATTGACTTATGGGCTTCATTTGCCTCTTTTTTCATCTGCATGATTGAGTCAGAAGCGTCTTTAAGCTTTTTATTGGCATCATCAATGGCTTTAGAATCCTCATATAATTTTTTCAATTGCTTTATCTTTTTCATCAGCTCTTTTTCTTTTTCAAAAGAGCTTGTTTCGGTTTCAATCCTGAACTCCAGTTTTTCAATGTTCTGCTTTATCTTGGAGGGGGATTCTTTGATATCGAGAGATTTTGCAATGCCCAGCTTTTCTTTTTTCAGCCTGTCAAACGCCTTTAATTTGCTGTTTATATCATTGTTTATGGAGTCCCTTTTTGGCTTAAGCTCCCTGACTTCCTTCGTCAAGGAGTCCCTTTTTGATTTGCTGTCCTTTATCTTTTGTATTGAATCCCTTATCTTCTTTGAGAATTCTTCCTTTTTTTCAAACCAGGATTCTTTTTCTTTATCGAGTTCGTTAAGGGCATTCCTTAATTTAGATACCTCTATCCTGTGCCTGTTAAGTTCCTCAACTAGCTCTTTCGGGCTTTGCTGCAATGTCATGAATTTGATCTGTAAATTTCAGCATTTACTTAGCCGAATAAAGCTCCCAAGCCGGCTGCTGCAGCTTCCTCTGATTTCTTCTCTTCAGCTGCCTTCTTTGCATGGTCTGCCTTTGCGTCATGCTTTGCCTCATGGCTGCCAGCTGCCGCCGGAGCCGCTGCTACTGCAACAGGCATTGCCGCTTTTTCTATTGCCTCTTCTATGTTGACCCCTTCCAAGGCTGCAACCAATGCTTTGGCCCTTGCATCGTCCACTTTCACATGGGCTGCCTCGAGCACTTTCTTTACCGATGCTTCTTCTATCTTCTGCCCCGCCTTGTGAAGCAACATAGCTGCGTACACATATTCCATTTTAATTCCTCCTTAGTCTTGTTTTTTATCCTGTTCCTCTATGGCTTTTTTATGAATGTCATGGTAGATTTTCTCAAATTCCTTCGCTTCTTTCTGCTTCTCCCTCATTTTTATATTGGCTTCAAGCTCCTCTCTTGTTGGAACTTTAATTTCTGTTGATTCGTGCTTTTGCTCTGTAATTTCTTTTTTTTCTGGTAGCTGTTTATGCTTTTCTTCTTTGCGCTCTGTTTGAATTTCGTGCTTAGTTTCAACAACTTCTATGTTTGCAGCAGTTTTCAGGCTGAGCATTTGCTGCTGAGCTTTGCCGAGCAGGAAATCAATGATTCCTTTATCAAAAATATTCTGCGCAATTCCAATGGCCTTTGCATCATTGTAGGCTTTTCCGATTAACAGGTTTATCGTGCTTTTTGTCGGATAGCTTATGTAAGTTGCAAGGTTGAATGCCCATCTTGAAGCATTTGCCAGCCTGCTTTTGTACTCTGACTCGTCAACCGATAGGACGTCTCTTGTGTATACCAATCCATTTTCAAAAACAGCCACCAAGTCCAAACCGACTTCCATCGGCTGTATGCCCAGCCTTATCAAAATCTCTGCAACCTTTGGCTTTATCTTTTCCCCTGATTTTACAACAACAACATCTTCTTTTATAGCAACCTTGCCTCCTTCGACTCCTGATTTTATGCCTGCCATTGCAAGCTCGCCGATAATCGGGCCCGGAGCGAATGATGTTGCCCCTTTGCTGACAACAATATCCCTGGGAGCAGTCTGCCCTGCCTTTGCAGGAGCTGGAGATTTGCTTTTCTGCAGGGTTTTGCTTAATTTGAACGGGTTTTCCTTTGTGAATATCAGGGCAGGCATTCCTCCAAGATGGGCTTCAAGGGTTTCAATACCCTTCTTTTTCGCCTTTGCGGCTTCAAAAGCAAGCTTAATGAGCCTTCTTTTTGTCATTGTCATGACGAATTTGCCCCTTAATTGGGCTCTCATGGTCTGCAACTGCGGGGCAGGAAGGTTTTCCATGTTGACGACTGCAATTATGGGATACTCGCTGATGAGATTTATCAGGTTGCCTACAATTTCCTTTTTGTATTCTGCAACATGCGCCTGCACTTTGGATTTAAGTTCTTGTTCCATTTTAGTTTTTTATTTTGCTTCTTTTATTACCTCAATTTTTTCCCCGACTTTGACAGGCTTTCCCATTGTGAGCTTTATGTAAATGTCCCTTATGTTGTGCTTTTCATTCGGCAAAACCTGCAATAATGAGCTGTAGACAGTCAGGGCATTTTCAGCTATGTCATTCGGGTTCATGTCTTCTGTGCCAATTGCGCATTGGATTAAAGGGGCGCTTTTTGTGGTGGCCCTTACAGTGCGCTGCAACTTTTCATACAACGGCTTTAGGTTGGCGTTTGGAGCGACAACTGCCCCGCTTTTCGGATTTGGCATCTTGCCCCTTGGGCCAAGCACCCTTCCGAATGCTGTTGCAACTTTTGGCATTATGTTTGCCTGGGCTATGAAGAAATCAAAGCTGTTTGCGAGCTTTTTCACTTCCTTTTTGTCCTTGTATTTTTCAAAATTGTCCGACATGATTGCAGAATCGCATACATTCTTTGCCTGGGTTTCAAGTTCCGCCGCAACCAGGGCGCATACCTTTACTTTCTTGCCCCTTGCATGCGGCAGTGTGATGAAAGTGTCTACCTGGTGCTCCTGCTTCTTAACATCTAATCCTTTTAGGTTTATGATTAAGTCAAATGACTGCCTGAAATTTCTTTTCCCAGAAATATCCTTTGCCTTGGCTACTGCAGCCTGTATCTGCTCTTTGTCCATTTATGTCCCTCCTACCTTGAATGCGAGCATGCGAACGTTGTCGCATGCATCTATCTGGTAGTCTTAATCGGGTAATACAAGGGTGGAATGTTAATGGGTTTTTAAATGTTATTGTGCAAGATTCTGTTGCGTATTCATTTGGCAGGCTTCCCGTTGCGTTTCATTTGTTCACACTCACAAATCACCAGAGAGGCTTCTTTTGGCACTTAAACCCCAATAGTTAGCACTCTGGAATAAATCAACCTTATGGGTTTCCCAAAGCAGAAAACCTCTGTTTTGGCGAGGCAGGCTCTTTTTTTTAAACACCAAAGTTTTTAAATGGGATATTAACTACATTTACGTATGTTTGATATAATATTAAAATACATAGAATTAGGAGAATTATTGGCAATTATAATTTCAATAATTGGGTTATGGATTTCAATCCATGTATGGATGAAAGACAAACCAATACTTTATGTAGAAAAACACTCTTCCCATTTCGATAATGACGGAAAATCTACTATTTTTATTTTTTATTTAAATAATACGGGAAAACAACCTACTACGATTAAAGAAATTGAATTTAGTACAGAGTGGGGATTTAAACCAAATGATGCCCTCTTTGAAATTTCAAAAGACTCTATACCTAATACGGCAGGGCATGGGGTTTATAGGCATAATATAGTGGGATTAAAAATACCCTTTCAGTTAATGCCTCAATCATCTAAAGTCATTAAGGCAGTATTGGACTTTAGCTTCAATGAAGAACTAAAGAGACAACATAAGACAGATGAAATTCATTATAACATAAAAATAAAACATACTGATAAAAAGATTTTTGAAGCATTCATTTAAAGCTTTTCTTTAACAATTCCATCCACCTATTGCCCTCAATCGTTCCTTTTATTCCAGCTTTCATTGCTGGCGTTGTTCCCAAGCTGGAATGTATCTTAATGTGGTTATAATAATTCCCAAACGCTTCTGTCATTAAGTCGGCAGTTTCCTTATTCTGCAATCCTCTCATAACTTTCAAGCGTTCCCTTATCGTTCCGTTCAGTCTTTCCATAACATTATTATTTGTCCTCTTGTCAGTTATGGAAGTAAGCCTTATATGGTTTGTATTTCCAAGAGCCAACTTAATGCTTTTGGAATACGAAACGCAACCATCCGTTATTATGAAAGTCGGGTGTTTTCCTGCGGTTTCTCTTGCAGTTCTCAACACCTTTGCACTATCCCTTATCATTCGCTTGTCGGTTACTTTTCTTGTAATAAGATATTTTGTTTCATCATCCATAACATTCCAAAGCCATCTCCATTTACCGCCAGCCTGTATTTTCATCTCGTCAGTTCGCCACAATTCAGAAACTTCGGGTTGTAAAGTTTTCACATAATCATTTATCACGATAGAATACTTTTGTATTCGCCTTAATATGTTGCTTGCATTAATCTCTAAATCATAAAATTGATTTAAGTGGTCGCTTATTTTCCTCAAGGAAATTCCTTTAAAGTAAAGGTCAAGCATTAAGGTTGTTATTCGTGCATTGCCTTTCAACTTTTGAAAGTCTTTTTCCTCGATAAAAAACCTTTGACAGCCATTGCATTTGTAAATCTGCTTAACTCTGTCTTTGCCATATCTCTTGCCCCACTTGATAACCTTATCAGATTTGCAATAAGAACAATTTGGCTTCTCCTTTTCCGCATATTGTAGATTATCCCGTCTCACTTTTTCCTTTAATCCAAGAAATAATTTTACAGCGTGAATATGCTTGCAGTTCATTTGCCTTTCGGCAAAGTCAGGGCAAGTGCATTTCCACTTTCCGTTTTTAGTAACTTTATACTCCCCATTTCCAGATTGAGAAGGCACGATATAGGTTTCCTTGTTTATTTGTTTTGGCGTATCGCCTTTAGAAATTATTGCGTATGCCCTTACAACACGCATTTGCTCCGAAGCATTTTTATATTTTAACTCCTTTTCCACTATGGGACTGATTTGGTTCGTAGCCATTTTGGTTCTCCGAGCAGTAGGCTTCACAAGAGCCTATTGCTCACTTATTTTTTCTTGTTTTCTAAATCCTTTCTGATTAAGACAGCTATACGAGAACTCAACATCATGCCCTCTCTTTCGCAGTATTTGTTAAATTCTTCCAACAAATCCGCAGGCAAAGTTATATTGAGCCTTTCGTATTTCTGCTTATCCATACGCATTAGTAAGCATTACTTATTTATAAATGTTTCGGAAAACATAGATACTTCAAAATATATATTTCCCACTACTATCCCTAACAACATTACAAATAAGAAGGGATAGTTGGGAGGCTAAAATGGAAAAATATATTATTTTGCCAATAACATTCTTTCTTATTGGTATGTTTACAAAAGAAATGTTAAAAGGAAATGTTTATGCAGTTCTTTGGATATTATTAGTTGGCTATATGGGATTTAGGTTACTTTGGCTTCTCTTTCATAAGTAAATCATAACAATTTTCTCGATAGTTATTTTGTTTATTAGTCCTATCATCAACCACACGTAAACATAGCCGATAATTCTTTTGGCTTGGCTTTCCTACTTCAATATCAAATTGTAATGTAGCTATATCTGACAATATAAATCCTTCAAAACAATCTTCTTTAGAAATTTGTTGATGACATTTAATTTGTATTTCAGAATCATAAGGTATCAATTCCATAACAAGATAAGGTTTAAGCCCAAATCCAGCCTTATTGGAAATTGAAATAACCCTTGTGTGATTTTGAGGATACCAAAACTCCGTGTCAAAACGTCCATCAGAAAATTCAAATGTAGAAAATTTATATCCTAAAAATTTTACTCCATTATTATTCAAAGTTCCTATACTTGGCGTAAGATTTCCAGCTATAAACGCAACTAAAGGTATTATGACAGAAACAAGCCAAAAATAAGGGGAATGTTTTTTCCCTTTTTTCTTTGCCATCTTACTCTGTTATAGTGAGGAAAAACGTTTTTTTATCCCGTATAAGTTTGCTCTTGTCATATAAGGATACAGAAATAGGGAGGCTTGTTTGAAAACACTTTTCAATTACCATACTTACCCTATAATTATTTGGACTCATGTATTCCCTTTCCCCATATGCAAAATCTTTTACTATTCCTTTTTTATTATTTGGAGCAACTTCAACTTCATTAGAATTGCCCTGCATTATATCCAAACATTTATTATCAAATTCATATTCTAAAGTTCCAACAAAAGTATTCACAGTAGGGTTATAAACAAAAAATTCCAGATTAAATTCCTGTTCTGCTTTGATTATATTCTCGACAGGACTACTTGGTTCAATGTAAGGCAAAGTTGGTGTTTGTTTGCAACCTGCAAGAATTACTAAAAACCCCATTAACAAGATAAAATAACCTACTTTTCTCATTTTCAATTCCCCCAACGAATAGAATTATCCTACTCGTTTATTTCGCAATATACGAGATAGGGAATAGCCGATATTTAAAAGTATCGGCGATTTTCCTATATAAAGAGCCTGCCTATAAAACCCTAAAATACCAAACAAAACGCAACAAAATTAAGAAAATGGCAAAACCAAATGATTATGCAACACTATCTTGTGCAAAGCCCCTAAATTAAAAACCTTTATAAACCTCTGAAAACCTACGAGCCTTAAGGGGTGTTTGATGAAAAAAGACAAGTCTCTAAAGAACCTGCTCTCTTCGAAGAAATCGCAAAGCATGCTTTTCGGGCAAAGTGTCCAAGCCCAAGTCAGGCAGCAAAAGAAGGTGAGCATTCTGAATAGGGTGAATTTCCCGAAAGACCTGAAAAAATTAAGCAAATCACAGCTAAAAGCGCTTTCCCAGGAAATAAGGGACAAAATAATAGAAGTTGTGTCAAAAAACGGCGGGCATCTTGGAGGACCTTTGGGGGCGGTTGAGCTCACTTTAGCAGTCCATTATGTCTTTAACGCGCCTTACGATAAGATAGTGATAGACACAGGGCACCAAAGCTATCCCCACAAGCTTGTCACAGGAAGAAAAAACAATTTCCACACTTTGAGGCAGTACAAGGGAGTTTGCGGCTTCTGCAACATTGCGGAGTCGGAATATGATGTCTTTGGGGCAGGGCATGCTTCAACAGCAATATCGGCAGCTTTGGGAATTGCAAAAGCAAGGGATTATCAAAGCCAAAAGCACAAGGTTGTTGCAATTGTTGGAGACGGGGCTTTGACAGCAGGCTTGGCTTTTGAGGGGCTGAACAATACAGGCTACTCAAAAACAAACATCTTGGTTGTTTTGAACGACAACAGGATGTCAATCTCGCCGAATGTAGGCGCCATTTCAAGCTACTTGAACAAGATTGTCCTGAAGCCGGGGTATTTTGAACTGAGAAAAAGGACAAGGGAGCTGCTCGAAAAAATACCGGGCATAGGAAAGGAAGAGATTGACAGGGTTTTCAAGGTGCAGGAGAGGCTGAGGACAATCACAAACGAGGGCATATTCTTTGAAAGCATGGGGTTCCAGTACTTCGGGCCAATAGACGGGCACAGCCTTGATGAGCTTATTCCTGCGCTGCAGAATGTCAAGAATCTGGAAGGGCCTGTCCTGCTTCACGTAAAGACGGAAAAAGGCAAGGGCTACGCTTTTGCAGAGAAAGACACCGACAAGTTCCACGGCATGTCGCCTTTTGACCCGATAAACGGGCAGAAGTATGTGGCAACAGCAAAGATGACTTACACGGATGCATTTGCAAATGCATTGATAAGGATTGCGGAAGACGACAAAAGGATTGTTGCAATCACGGCTGCTATGAAGTCAGGGACAGGGTTGAACAAGTTCGAGAAGCATTTTCCCGAAAGAACCATTGATGTTGGGATTGCAGAGCAGCATTCAGTGACTTTTGCAGCAGGCTTGGCAATTGCAGGCATGAAGCCTGTATGCGCGATTTATTCAACATTTTTGCAAAGAGCCTATGATCAGATCATACATGACGTTTGCCTGCAAAATCTTGGGGTTATATTTGCATTGGACAGGGCAGGGCTTGTCGGAGACGATGGGCCAACCCATAACGGCCCTTTTGACATTGCTTACTTCAGGGCAATCCCTAACATCACAATAATGGTGCCAAAGGACGAGAACGAGCTACAGCACATGCTTTATACTGCAACTTTGCTGAAAAGTCCTGTTTCAATAAGGTACCCTAGGGGAAATGCAGTCGGAGTTGGCTTGGACTCTGAATTGAAAAAAATTGAAATCGGAAAAGCAGAAGTGATTAAGGAAGGAAAAGACTTGCTTATTTTGGGCGTCGGGCCCATTTTGTACGATGCAATTGACGTTGTTCAGGAGATTAAGTGCAATGCAACAATAATAAATGCAAGATTTGCAAAGCCGCTTGACGAGGAGTTGATTTTGAAGCACGCAAGGAAAATAAAAAATATAATAACACTGGAAGAAGGAACTTTAAATGGCGGCTTTGGAAGCGCTGTTTTGGAGTTGTTAAATAAAAATAAAATAAAATCAAATGTAAAAATGATTGGAATTCCTGATGATTTCATAGAGCACGGCAAGCCCGACATACAGAAGAAGCTTGCAGGAATTGACAGGGAAAGCATAAAAAATTCAATACAAGAAATATTAAACAGAAAATAAAATGCCGCACGAACTCCATCCAAAAATGAGAAAGTCGGAATGCCCTCACAACAAAGAGATAAAAGTAACAAAATCAAGTAAAAAAGAATGCGAGGTTTGCGGAGATAAGGAGCATTTGCGCATATGCACTTCGTGCGGCTTTGTTGGCTGCTGCGAGTCCCACAACTCTCATGACACAGAGCATTCCAAGAAAACAGGGCATCCGATAATAAAGACGATTCATTGTGATTATGATTTTATCTGGTGCTATAAGTGCAATGCTTATTTGGAATAAAATGACTGAAAGAAGAAAATCACGCAAAGTAAAAGTCGGAAAATTGCACATTGGGGGAGATGCGCCGATAACAGTCCAGTCAATGACGACAACTGATACAACCAATTTTAAGGCGACAATTGAGCAGATTCATAGCCTGGAAGATGTTGGATGCGACATTGTGAGGGTTTCTGCCCCTACGATGGAAGCGGCAAAGGCATTGAAAGAAATTAAGGAGAATATCAGCATTCCGCTTATTGTTGACATTCATTTTGACTACAGGATTGCATTGGAAGCTGTGAAATATGTTGATAAGTTAAGGATCAACCCAGGCAATATAGGAAATTCTGACAAGGTTCAGCAGGTTGTAAATGCATGCAAAAATTATCAAGTTCCTATGAGGATTGGCGTTAACCTTGGCTCTCTTGAAAGGGACTTGTTTGAAAAGTATGGCTATGCTCCCGAAGCAATGGTTGAGAGCGCAATGAGGCATGTCAAAATTCTTGAGGACTTGGATTTTTACAATACAATTGTTTCATTGAAAGCATCTGATGTTCCCAGAATGGTGAAGGCATATAAGCTGTTTGCGGAAAAAACCGACTATCCTTTGCATCTTGGAGTTACAGAAGCAGGCTCAAAAATTCCGGGTACTGTGAAGTCGGCAATTGGCATGGGAATGCTGCTTGCAGAGGGCATTGGCGACACAATAAGGGTTTCATTAAGCGACGAGCCAAAAGAGGAAGTCAAGATTGGAAAGCTTATTTTAAGAAGTTTGGGCTTGAGAAATGAAGGCGTGCAGGTTACAAGCTGCCCAACATGCGCAAGGACAGAGGTTGATGTGATTAAACTAGTTGAGCAATTGGAAAATTCAACTGAAATGGTAAAAAAGCCGATAAAGGTTGCAATCATGGGATGTGCTGTTAATGGGCCAGGCGAGTCAAGAAAGGCTGACATAGGGATTGTCGGCGCTCCGGGAAATCATCTATTGTACAAAGAAGGCAAAATTGTGAAAAGGATAAATGACAATGAGATTTATGATGTTCTTATGAAGGAGATAAATGAAATAGCCAGCAATGGCAATTAAAATGAAACACCTCTCTATTTTAGGCAGCACAGGCAGCATCGGCACCCAAACTCTGGAAATAGTCAGGCAGTTCCCTAATGAATTTAAGATAGTTGGATTGACAGCAAACAAGAATTCTGAATTGCTGCTGAAGCAAATCAAGGAGTTCAGGCCAAAGGCAGCTGCAATAATGGACAAAAGCAAGGTTGATGACTTGCTGAACTTCTCGCCGTGCCAAGTGTATTCCGGGATAGAAGGATTGAATCGGATTGCAACTTTAAGCGAATCTGGCACTATTGTAAATGCTTTGGTTGGAAGCATTGGCATAGAGCCGACTTATAATGCAATAAAATCCAAAAAAAACATTGCATTGGCAAACAAGGAAACTCTTGTTGCAGCTGGCTCTGTAATCATGGAAGAAGCCAAGAAAAACAATATTGCATTGATGCCGATTGACTCCGAGCACAGTGCGATTTTCCAGTGCCTTAATGGGGAAAATTTGAAAGATGTCAATAAGATAACAATCACGTGCTCAGGCGGCCCGTTCAGGAATTACGCAAAAGAGCAGCTTGAAAATGTTCGTGCGCAAGATGCATTAAAACATCCGACCTGGAGCATGGGCAGTAAAATAACAATTGATTCCTCAACATTGATGAACAAGGGGTTTGAGGTTATAGAAGCGCACTGGTTTTATGGTATTGATTACGAGAAAATCAAAGTTGTGATTCATCCCCAGAGCATTGTGCATTCCCTTGTCGAGTTTGCCGACAAGTCTGTAATTGCGCAGCTCGGAATTCCAGACATGAAAATTCCTATACAATACGCTTTGAGCTATCCCAAAAGGTTTCAAAGCAACAACCTGCAATTGGATTTAGCAAAAATAAAATCGCTTGATTTCAAAGAGCCTGATTTTGAAATGTTTCCGTGCTTGAAGTATGCCTATGAGGCCGGAAATGCCGGAGGAACACTGCCTGCTGTGATGAACGCTGCAAATGAAACTGCAGTTTATGCTTTTCTCGAAAATAAAATAAGGTTTTTGGACATTCCAAGGCTGATAAGAAAAATGATGGACGAGCATAAAATGATAAAAAATCCCAACTTAAATGAGATTCTTGAAACTGACAGAAAAATAAAAGAAGAAACTAATAACCTAATAGAAGAAGAAATGGCTGTCGAGAATTGATATTATCTTTATTTGAAATTTTCTAAAAATGAACTTCGCAATCATTGTTGCTGCAGGGAAAAGCAGAAGGATGAAAAAAAGCATTAACAAAGTATTTCTTCCATTAATAAGTAAGCCGATGATTTATTACACTATTAAAAATTTTCAGGAATGCAATTTAATTGATGAGATAATTGTTGTTGCGCAAAAAAATGACATTAAAAAAATCAATGAAATAAAGCAAGAATATAATTTCAACAAGATTAAAAAAATTGCTGAAGGCGGCATAGAGAGGCAGGATTCTGTTCATAAAGGATTGATTTCTATCAAAAACGCTAAAAATGATGACGTTATTGTCGTGCATAACGGAAGCAGCCCATTAGTAAAGGAAAATGAAATTGTTGAATGCATAAATGCAGCGAAAAAATACGGCGCAGCAGTTTCAGGCTTCCCGCTGAAGGACACAATCAAAAAAATAAGCAATGATTTTGTTGAGAAAACAATTGACAGAAAGGATATTTATCAAGTCCAGACTCCCCAGGCAATCCAGTACGGGCTGTTTATTGAAGCTTTCAAAAATGCAAAAAAGAAAAATCTGAAAGTTACTGATGATGTTTCTTTGGTTGAGGCTTTAGGCAAAAAAGTCAAAATCGTACCTTGCTCTTACGAAAATATAAAAATTACAACTTATGAAGATTTGAAAATTGCAGAGGCAATTCTGATGAAAAGGAACAATGCTGGGTTTAGGATAGGCTTCGGGCAGGACAACCACAGATTTTCAAATAATAAAAACAAAAAGTTAATTTTAGGCGGCTATATTTTACCAGATGAAAAAGGATTGGAGGCAGATTCAGATGGCGATGTTATTTTGCACGCATTGTTCAATGCTATAAGCACTGCAATCGGGGAAAGGAGCCTTGGCTATTACTCTGATGAAATGTGCAGAAAAGGCATTGCTGACAGCAAAGAGTACCTGAAAGTGATTTTAAACAAATTAAAACAAAAAAATCTGGAATTGAATAATGTCAGCATCATGATAGAAGCCAGCAAGCCAAAACTCGAGCCGCATACCAACAAAATCAAGGATTCGTTGTCTAAAATACTAAAGCTTGAAAAAGAAAGGATTGGCATTGCATACACTTCAGGGGAAAAGCTGACGGCTTTCGGCAGAGGGGAAGGGATTCAGGGGTTTGCTGCCATTACATTAAGGGATAACATTTAAAAAACCAGTTTAAACCCTATGCCTATGCATTCTTTGAACAAGGTTTTTTGTTACAACTACAAAATAGTAAAATTTATAAAGGGGACGTGTTAAGGCATTTTAGGTGATTTTATGGATAAAGTGGCGTTAATCTATCCCGGGCAGGGTTCACATAGTCATGATATGTTTGAAGGGCTGCTGGGCATTCCTTCATTAAAACCTGTTTATGATGCTGCAGCGAAAGCTTTCGGTATTCCACCTCCTGTTTTTAAAGATTACCTGAGGAAGGCTGATCTTTCAAGAACTGATAATGCACAGATTGCGATTTATTTCAGAAACCATTTACTCACATTGCTGCTTAGAGAACAAGAGCCAGCCTTAAAACCAGATGCAGCAGCAGGCTACAGCCTTGGCACGTATAATGCTGCCAGCACGGCAAATGCGCTTAGACTCGAAGACGCGATAAGCATATTAATACCAAGAGGAAGGCTCATGAACGAGGTTTCAGAGGCTGTCGGTGGCGGGCTTGTAGCTCTTATTGGCGGAAATCCGTATGGCAGGATAAAAGAAGTTGAGGATAATCTTAAGAAGAAATATGGTGTACATCTTTCTGCTGTAAACAGCCATGACCATATCACAATAGGCGGCCCAAAAGACGGCCTTGATAAGGCAGTGGCTTTTTTCGATGGCAGTACCACAGCAATAAATCTTAAAGGAGTGCAAGGGCCTTTTCACACTCCCCATATGAAACCTGTTGTAGGGGGACTCCAGCCAGCACTTGACAGCGTGCAATACACAGATCCTGAATTCTCAATCATAGCAAACACAACAGGAAAGGTGTTGCAATATAAACATGAAATCAAGCCAGAGCTTGTCGGGCATCTTACAATGCCAATTATGTGGAAAGACACCCTTGACACGCTTGATGAGATGGGAATTAAAGTATACATTGTTATCGGCGACAAAGCAAATAATGGAAGATCCAGTTCAACAGCTAAAATGATTAAACAAAAGAATCCTAAGGCAGAAGTCATAGATGTTAATAACTATACTTTAGGGTTGTTATAGTAACATAAGCCAACTTAATTTTAGGTAAAACAAAATATAACCAAAAATCAGCAAATATTAAATACCATTGCTTCTACCTTTTCTTTATGAGAATCCCATCATATGCAAAAATCAACCTTTACTTGAAGATAGGCAGGAGGCTGGGCTCCGGCTACCATCAGATACAATCAGTAATGCAGAAGATAGAGCTGAGCGACAGCATAGAAGTTGAGTCCTTAAGTGAGGACAAAATCATAGTTGAATGCACAAACAAGGAGCTTGAAAATGAGAACAACCTTGCATACCAGGCAGCACTGCTTTTGAAAAAGAAGTTCAAGGCAAAACAAGGTGCGAGAATTTTTATTGAGAAGAACGTGCCTATAGAGGCCGGCTTGGGAGGCGGAAGCTCTGATGCAGCCACCACCTTGATGAATCTGAGCAAGCTTTGGAGCCTAAGGCTTAAAGAAAAGCAATTGATTGATTTGGCTGCCCAGCTTGGCTCTGACGTGCCTTTCTTCATAGGCGAGAATGCAGCTTTGGTGGAGGGCATCGGCGACAGGATAAAAAGGATAAAGAAGTCATTCAGCATAAACATAGTGCTTATCAACCCCGGATTCAGGGTTTCAACAAAATGGGCTTACTCCGCATTTGACAGGCAAAAGCCTAAAATAAAGACAAAAGCCGACATTAAAGCTCTTGTAAAGGCAATAGAAAAAAAGGACATCAAAGAAATAGCAAACAACCTGCATAATGACTTCGAGCCGATTGTGGCAAAAAGGTACAAGATTGTTGCAGACATTAAAAACAGCCTGCTGAAGAATGACGCGCTGAACGCGATTGTCTCAGGCTCAGGACCGACTGTTTTCGGGGTTTTCAACAGCATTTACGAGGCAAGGGAGGCATTTTTCAAGATACAATATGACTATCCGTTTGTTTTTTTGACAAAAACTATTTAAATCACTAGAGTGAATAGCACTCTTTCTGGGGGTTTTATGCTGTTAAAATACCTTAATTATGCGGCAATGGCAATAGGCTACATAGTGCTGTCAGTGCTTTTGCTGCTGGCAGTCCTGCTGGTGTACCTATCATTAAAGGATAGGCACAATAAGTGGAAATTGTCCAGAGAGGAGAAGATGGAAAAGCAGGAAAAAAAGAACCCGGATAGCCAAAAGCCGCATAATGCAGAAACATCAAACAAATAAAATGGAAATCAAAGTTGCAAAGCACGCAGGATTCTGCTTTGGGGTAAAAAAAGCCATAGAGATTGCAGAGGAAGTTGCGCAAAAAAATAAAGAAAAAACTTATGTCTACGGGCAGCTTGTCCACAATGAGCAAGTCATTAAAAACCTTGAAGGCAAGGGAATAATTTTTGCTGAAAGCATAAATGAAATTCCTGAAAATGCCGTGACTGTATTAAGGGCGCACGGCGAGCCCGGCACGACATACCAGCTTCTCGGGCAGAAATCAATAACAAAAGGAAATAACCTGAACGATGCGACATGCCCCTTGGTTACCCTGGTTCACAATGTTGCAATAAAGCTGAAGAATAGCGGATATGAAGTAATCCTGTTTGGAAAAAGAGACCATCCAGAGGCAATAGGCACAAGCTACCATCTCAAAGGAAAAGGCACTTTCATAGTTGAAGAGCCTGAGCAATCGGATTTGGCTGTTGATTACATAACCAAAAACAATTTTGGCAAGGTTGCAGTAATATCCCAAACAACAATGTCGGTTTATGGGTATAAAAAACTGATTGACAATATAAACAAAGCCTTGGCTGGAAAATTTGCCGAGATTCCGCTGAGCATGAAAAACCTTGATATAAAATACGGCTATGTCGACACCATCTGCAACCCGACAAAGCAGAGGCAGTCTGGCACAGAGGAGATTGCGAAGGAGTCTGATATAGTTATTGTAATAGGGGGCAAAAACTCAAGCAACTCAAAGGAGCTTTATGCGAAATGCAAAGAGCTTGGGGTTGAAAGCCATTTTATACAATCAGGGCATCAATTGCAGAAGGAATGGTTTAAGGGAAAGGAAAAAATCGGCGTTACAGCAGGAGCTTCAACTCCCGATTACCTGATAAATGAGGTTGTGGAGAAGATAAGGGAAATGACAAGTTCGGTCATTCCGTAGCGAAAAACCCGGTTCTTTCAGGGTCAAACTTCCATGTCTCAGAAACTCTTCCTGTTCTTTTGTAGTATTTTACAATCCTTCCTATTTTTGACTCTGTCAGAAGCAGGCCGCGCTTTGCCGTTTCGTCTTTCTTGTTTGAGTCAAGGTGCTTTTTTATCGCAGCGTACCTCTTGAACAATGAAGTCAGGTCTTCGGGCACTTCCGGAAGGGCTTTTTTTTCGCCAAGAATTTCGCCTACTGACTTGCCGCATAATGCCGATATGCTCGGGATTCCATAGACATCCCTGAACAGAATCCCAATCTGGGATGCAGTCTTGCCCTCCTTGGCAAGCTTTGCTATCAAAAGCTCAACTTCCTTTGCCTTGTACCTTATCCATGAAGGGGCTGTCTTCTTTACAGGCTTCTTCGAGCCGTGCTTTCCCTTCTTCCTAGAGTGCATGCGTGCCATTTTGTTTGAATTTAGTTATTTTAAAATCTGGAGAAAAACGTATTTTCATCCAGTATAGCCAAGCTTTCACCGAGCTATCTTTCAATGAATGGAATAATTGGATGGTTTATAAAGGTTACTCTAAATTTTTTGGGCTGTTAAGTCTTATGGATATAAAAGGATAAAAAAATTATTTCCATGCCTCTTTAAATATAGTAAAGTAAAGAGAAAAATAAATTATTCCTCCTATTGAAAAGCTAATAACCCATTTACGACATTTTTTCCACATATATTTAAGCAACTCTTTTGTGTCCTCTTTCATTTTTCAATCCTTCTCAATAACTAACTTACCCCCCTTTAACTTCTGCCTCCAAATCATTCCTTCTTAGTCAGTTTCTGGAAAAATTCCATGACTTCAACTGGCAGTGCCATCACAACTGTGTTGCTGGCTGTAGGTCCAAGCCCGTCCAGAGTCTGCAGTGTCCTAAGCTGCATTGCGCCTTTTGACTTTGCCATTACAGTCGCAGCTGCTGCAAGGTTTTTGGCAGCATCTCGGTCGCCTTCGCTTTTTATGATAACTGCCCTTTTCTCTCTTTCAGCAGCAGCCTGCCTTGACATTATTCTCTTCAAGTCGTCTGGAACTTCAACATCCTGTAATTTAATGGTCTGAATATCCAATCCCCACTGGTCAGTTTCCTTGTCAACAATTTTCCTTATTTCTTCCCCTATCTTCTGCCTTTCTGTCAGCACAGTGTCAAGGCTCATTCCCCCTATGACATCCCTCAGTGCAGTCTGCGCGTACTGCGCAAGAGAATACCCATAATCCTGTATTTTTAGTATAGCATCATCAACCTTGGCTACTTTGAAGAAAACAACGCCATTCACATTTACAGGAACATTGTCTTTGGTCATTACCTGCTGTTTTTCAATGTCAATAGTCCTTATTCTCAAATCGACAACAACTATCCTTTGGATGATTGGCACGATATAAGTCAGGCCGGCGCTCCTTATGCTGGAAAATTTTCCTAAAGTCAATACAACCCCTTTTTCATACTGGTCGATAATCTTAAGCCCAGCAAATATGATTATCAATGCCAGAACAATCAATCCGTAAATTAAAAATACCATTCCAAACACCCCCCTAATGAAATATTGTTTGATAATTTATAAATGTTGTTAAAATAGCCCCTGGCAGATACAGAACCAACCTTTTGCAAAAAGCTTGACTAAAAGCATGTAAAGCGACTAATGTCGCAGACTTTCCCTATAATGGAAAACAATGAGGAATTTACCAATTCCTCGGAACTATAAATAAATAGCCCCGGGCAGATTCGAACTGCCGTCCATGCCTCCAAAGGGCACGATGCTTGACCGCTACATTCCGCAGAATAATTGGAATTATTCTTCCACGGGGCTATCAAAACGAATCTGCCGAAGCAAACCTAAAGACTATACCTCCATATTTAAATTTAATGAATCAATTCTAGATTTCAGAGAAGATTTTGGAACATAGAATCCATATTTCTTCCATACTTGATATTTTGTTTTTTGGACAGGATTACTTGAGCCTATAGTTTTCATCCATTTTTCTAAATTATCACTTCCAGAAATCTGATAAACAAGTAATCCATTGAATCTTGGGTCTTTCCACATCCCAAAATTAAATCCAACTTCTTCTAATAAGCCTTTAACTTCATGAGCAAATGGAGTATCACTAAAACAAAATTGAATTCTTGGATAATAATTTTTTTGGCTTGTCTGCTTTGAAAACTTAAAACACCCATCAGTGTCAAATAAACCTCTTAAAAAAGGAAGAATCAAGCTAATATCATTTTTTATTAGGCTTGGTACATGAGCATTAACTTTACTCCCCCTCACCAAACCAATAGAATTAGTTAGGTAATCCATAACTCTTTTAGAATTAAAATCAATATAAATTGCGTTTCTATCTCTCCTATACCTCAATTTCGGTTTAACTTCAAATAATGACCTTATAATTGGGATTACATAACTATTGTAATAATCCACCTCTTCTAAGCTTCCCACTATAGTAATACAATTACTGCTTTTGTTTAGGTTACCATCTCCTAAGAGAATACCAAAAAACTCAGCTAATTCTTCATTTTTTTCATTCATTTCAATCAACCTCCAAAGTTTCTGACTTTTGAAACTTTGGAATTTCTAGGAAAAAGAGAATGTTAAGCGAAACTGCATAATAGATTTTCGTGCTGTAAAGCCGAAAAGCTTAATTTAGCAGTTTTGCGTGTTCTCTTTTTCAGAATTAGCAGATTTCGGGCTTTATATATTTAAGGCAGGGATGTCCAGTGGTATTCACATCAAGAATACAATTCCAAAGCTCCCTCTTCCATGAAATGCAGCTTGCCCGGCACGATAAGGCAATGGACCGGCTTGCCGAAATTGAATTTTAGCAAATCTTTAGCGCTTCCAGCCTTTATGACTTGGCTTTCGCTTCCAATTCTTGCACAGCCGACGCATAAAGTTTTTTCAGAGAATATTCTTTCATTTCTCTTTAATTCAACTTTAAGCAAGTACCTTATTGCATCATTTACACTCATGAATTTTTCTTCATCCGGATTTAAATCCAATAAAAACAATGTATGCGAGCCCAAGCTTAAATTACCTTTCAGCACATCATAAGGAGTTTCAATATTTTCGTTCTCCAAAGGAATTGAGGTTATCTTGCCGAACTTATACACTTGAAGCCCTGTAATTCCAACAGCGCTTGCAATGGAAGCATTATGGACAACATTGCATTTTATCCCTTCTTTTTTCGCCCTCAAGAACAAGTCAATGTGGGTTGTTGCTGCAAATGGGTCTCCAATCACGAGAAAAGCGACATTCTTTGCTTTTGCATTTTCAATGATTTCATTATTGTCAGCCTCAACCAAGCTTCTTCTTGCAAGTATTATCTTTTTGCTGTAAAGCTTTTCCAAATCTTCTTTTTTGCAGTTTAAAATTGAAGTATAGTTTTCCAGATAAACAATGTCGCATTTTTTTACGGCTTCAAGCCCGTTTATTGAAATGTCCTTTTCGTTGCTTAATCCAAGTCCGATGAAGTAGAGTGGCATAATTAATAGAAATATGCTGAATTTTAAATTACTATTGCTGTTTTCTTTATAAACCTATATAAACCAAAATATATATACTATCCCAGAAATCTTTATAAATCACTTTATATATAAATATAAAATTAAGAAAAGATTAATTATGAGTTTTTTTGGCGAAAAACTCATCTAAAGCAGCTTTTGTGGCGAAAAGCGGCTTGAAATAGTCTTGTTTTGGAAATTCTAGTTTTTTAGTACGAAAAAAACTATAAAACGGTATCAAATCAACCTGTTGGCACAAGCTAATTCTAAAAGGGATTGTACAGAAGAGCAATATAAACATTTCGGTAATCGAAAATTTATATTGTAAAATATAGATATATGAAAAACCACAGGGCTAGGGAAGGGGGTAGATAAAAATGGAATTTTCGTTAGATGGGGCTCAAGACACGGGCTTGGTAGGACAGGCGAACATAAAGGTTATAGGAGTTGGAGGGGCTGGCAACAACATGGTTGGCTGGCTCTACAAAAAGGGCATTAAAGGCGCTGAGATAATAGCGTGCAATACTGACAAGCAGCATCTTGGCATTATCGATGCTGACCGTAAGTTCCTGATTGGAAAAGGAGTTACAAGGGGGCTTGGATGCGGAGGCTTCCCTGAAAAGGGAGCTGAGGCTGCAAAAGAGTCAATGAACGAGCTGAAAGAAAGCCTGAAAGGCGCTGACATGGTTTTTGTATGTGCCGGCATGGGCGGTGGCACAGGAACAGGAGCTGCCCCTGTTGTAGGGCACCTTGCAAAAGACACAGGCTCTATTGTAATCGGCACGGTCACAATGCCTTTCAAGATTGAAAGAGCCAGAGTTGACAAGGCAGAGTTTGGACTGCAGCAGCTAAGACAGGTTTCTGATACCGTAATCGTGATTGACAACAATCGCTTAGTGCAGATTGCAGGCAATTTGCCGATACAGCAAGCATTTGCAGTTGCAAACGAGCTTGTTGCAACAATGATAAAAGGCATTGTTGAGACAATTGCAGTTCCGTCTCTTGTTAATCTGGACTATGCTGATGTAAAAGCCATAATGCAGAACGGAGGAGTTGCTGTTATCGGAGTCGGCTCTTCTGACACTAACAGCAGGGTTGAAGAGGCTGTAAAGGGCGCGTTGGCAAACCCATTGCTCGAGGTTGACTACAAAGGCGCAACAGGCGCCTTAATTCATGTTGTAGGCGGGCCTGACATGACATTGGATGACATCAACAGGACAGGAGAGCTAGTCACAGAAAGCCTTGACCAGGATGCAAATGTCATCTGGGGTGCAAGGGTTGTTGACGACATGAAAGGAAGGATAACTGTCATGACTATCATCACAGGGGTTAAAAGCCCCTGGGTGCTCGGCAAGGTAGATCATTCAAGGCCGTCACAGGCTGCAATCGAGGTTTCACAAGAACTGGGAATAGAACTGGTTCATTAGCAAGGATTCACGATCACCCCTTTAGTCTTTGTGGTGAGATTGTTTCTTTGCCTTCATTAGAAAACCACCCCCAACGTTTTTCATTATGAAGGCAAGCGGTGGCTCAGCAATGGGCCACATTTTTTCTTTTATTTGTTTTGAGAGGCAGTAAAAGCCTATTATCATAACTTACTCAGTTAATTTATTAGAAAAAAAGCTTAAATCCAATCTTATGTATGATACATCACGCCCTAAACTCACAGGGGATAAGTGCTGGTCTTCTGGTTTGATGACGAGCACTCTGTTTTGACCATAAGTTATTTCAGCCTGATGGTGTTTTGCCATGGCCTGCCTATAACTCACAGGCAACATAACCCTTCTGTCCTCTAAACCCTTTGGAGGGTTTGAAAGTGGATTAGAAACAAAATCTGTTTTTTTAGGCTTGTCAAAGCTATAAAGTATTGCAGACTTTCCAATCATTTTTTCAAGCTTTTGCCTGTCAGTGCCTTCTAATTCGATGCCAGTAGGAAGCATTACATAAGCAAAGCCGGAAGTCAAATCATCCATGGTGTAGCCGCGCCTCATCAGTTCTTTCAGCTCAAGCTTGATTGTTTCAGATATTTTGCCATCAAAATAATCCTTCATCCTCCCAGCCAAATCTCGCTGCTCTTTTGCAGAATCACTGCTGCCAATAACCTCGATTTGGCTGGGAGCAGACTCGTTTGGCTCCGCAAATGCAGGATCTACATTAAGAAAAGCAGCCAAGCCCATTGCTGTTGCAACTCCAACTTTCCTTATTCTATCTGTCATGAGGTTTTATAGCAAGGCAACCATTTATAAATCTTTCTATTTTTACCACTTGAAAGTAAAGAATCAAAATTCACTTCTTCCTTATCCTTTCCTTCAGCTTGTTAACATGCTTCTTAATGTGCTTATGCGTTCTTTGCACTGCGCTTTTTATTACAGGGCTCCACATGCCCAAGCCTGTCTTTGGCCCTTCTATGCGCCCCCACCATTTCTCGAAGTACATGGCGTGCTCTATCCTGTATTTTGGAGGCGCTGTCGGAGTTTCATCGGCATAGCCTATTGTTATGATTCCCTGCACATTGACATGCTCCGGAAGATTGCAAAGCCTTCTTATTTCCTCTTCATCAAAAGCTCCAACCCAGCATGAGCCTAATCCAAGAGAATGTGCAGTCAAAAGCATGTTTTCAATCGCAGCTGCAGCACCCTGGATTGTGTAAAGCCTTACGCCCCTTGTTCCATAATACCTTTCAGCCTTTTCCGGCTCGCCCACAACAACAATGTGTATCGGAGCGTCTGCCATCCAATGCTGCTGCACGCTGGCTTCTGCAATATCCCTTCTTTTATCCTCGTTCTTGACAACGATAAACTTAAGATTGAAAATGTTGCCTGCGCAGGGGGCGTATTTGCCTGCCTGAAGAATCTCGACAATATTGTCCCATGGAACATCCTTTTCCTTGTACTTTCTAATCGAGCGCCTTGTCCTGATGCAGTCAAAAACATCCATAATTGAATTTTTGGATAAGGGTATTTAAATAGTTAACGAAAACAATTGCAAATAAGGCATTAAAAATAAAATTTCAAAAAACTTAATAAACAATAAGAAATATCAAATATCCTATGGAATACTCAAAGCTTGTTGATATTTACGAGCAGCTGAACACGACTACAAAAAGGCTGGAAAAAACCCACATTATCTCGGAGTTTTTGAAAGATGTAAGCGCAGACGATATCGAGCATGTAATTCTTTTGCTTGAAGGCAGAGTTTTTCCCAGCTATGATTCCAGGGAGATAGGGATTGCTGCGCGCCTTATGCTCAAGTCTTTAAACGTGGCAACCGGAATCAGCGTGGAGAGAATAGAAAAAGAATGGAAAAAATTTGGTGATTTGGGCAAAGTGGCAGAAGAGATAGTCAAGACAAAGAAGCAGGCAACTTTGCATTCTGCAAAATTAACTGTGAAGAAGGTTTTTGACAATATCAGAAAGCTTGCGGAGCTTGAAGGCGAAGGGACTGTCGACAGGAAAACACAGCTTATAGCAGAGTTGCTTACGTCAGCAAAGCCTGTGGAATCAAAATACATTGTAAAGACCATTCTTGGCGAAATGCGCATTGGCGTTGGGGAAGGTTCTATGAGAGATGCAATTACATGGGCTTTTTGTGGAGATAAGACTGGAGTTAAGTACACCAGGGAGATGAATGACATCGAGGTCAAGGACAGGGAAGTTTATAACAAGTACCTAGATGCTGTCCAGCATGCTTATGACATGACAAACGAGTTTGCGGTTGTTGCAAAGGCTGCAAAATCAAGAGGCATGGATGGCTTGAAAAATATCGGCATGAAAGTCGGCATTCCAATCCAGGTGATGCTTGCTTTGAAAGTTGATACAATCGAGGAAGCATTTGAGACTGTAGGAAATCCAGCTGCTATTGAATTCAAGTATGACGGCTTCAGGATACAGGCGCATAAGGACGAGAAAGGCAATATAAGGCTGTTTACAAGAAGGCTGGAGGATGTCACAAGGCAGTTTCCGGATGTTGCTGAGTTTGTAAAGAAAAATGTGAAAGGAAAAAGCTTTATCATTGATTCAGAGGCAGTCGGCTATAATAAAAAAAATGGAAAATACCTGCCGTTCCAGAGCATCTCGCAAAGAATAAAGAGAAAATATGACATTGACAAAATGTCAGAAGATTTTCCTGTCGAGCTTAATGTTTTTGATATAATCTGTTATGAAGGCAGGAGCGTGATTAGCGAGGAGTTCGAGAAAAGGAGGAAACTATTGGAGAGGATAATAAGGCAGGAGCCGAAAAAAATAGTGCTTTCAAAAATCAGGATAGTCTCTGAAAAGAAGGATGTAGAGAAATTTTTCAAGGATGCTGTTAATGCCGGCAACGAAGGGCTTATGTTTAAGTCGCTTAAGTCGCCATACAAGCCCGGCGCAAGGGTCGGCTACATGATAAAGTTCAAGCACATCATGGAAACTCTGGACTTGGTGATTGTAGGGGCAGAATGGGGGGAAGGCAAAAGGTCGAAATGGCTCAGCAGCTACACAATTGCATGCATTGATGAGAACGGCAATTTTGCTGAAGTGGGCAAGGCAAGCACCGGACTAAAGGAAAAAGAGGAAGAAGGGTTAAGTTTCATGGAAATGACAAGATTGCTGAAGCCATTGATAATTTCAGAGAAAGGCAAGGAAGTCAGGGTAAAACCCAAGATTGTGATTGAAGTCGGTTACGAGGAGATACAGAAATCACCCACTTATGAATCAGGATTTGCGCTGAGATTTCCGAGAGTAATCTCCCAAAGATTGGATAAAGGACATCATGAGGCTTCTACACTGGATTATGTAAAGAAATTGTATGCGTCGCAGAAAAAGAGCTGATTTTTCTATTATTACTACCTAGTACTCAAAACCGAAAGCTTTAAAAAGGCATTTTTATATTGTTTTTTATATGGAAAGCGAGGAGGTTAAAAGTGCAGCAGACGGAGATATAGAATCTGCTAGTCAGGAATCTACCCATAATTCTGAAAGGCAGGAAACTGGACGATACGATTCTAAAGCTGAGCAAGAAGATTATCAATCAGAGCCTGTGCAGTCAAGATATTCAAAAAATGTCAGAGACTCTGAAGATGGCAAGGGAAATGAAATAAAATCACGTTCAAAAAAAGGCTTGGAGAAAATAGTCAACAGCCTGAAAAAAGAGGCAAGAAACTCGAGAATTGATGAAACAGAATACGCAGCTGCCCATTTTCATGATAAAATAAGCGAATTTTTAGAGGAAAGCGACGATTCTGAAGAGGAGGAATTCAGCTATAAAGATGCGGTAGCATACATATACAACAAGGCAACAGGAGAATTTCTGCTTGAGGAAAAGCCAGGCAATTATTACTGGAAATCTGAAAGGGGCAAATTCGCACTAGTAGGTGGAAAGGGCAACAAAAAAGATTACAGCACCTATGCAACGCTCAAGAGAGAGCTGGGAGAGGAAATTCAGAAAGGTGCTGCAAAGGACACAATCATAAGGACTTTAGAGTCAAGCGGGACTTTAGTTGAGAGAATAACAGACTTTTGGAAAGGAAGGGAGATTATAGATGACATATACAAAATACACGTCGAGCCGGTTGAGGAATGGCATACTGCGCGAAAAGCCAAATCAACGCATGATGCAGGGCCTTTCCATGTGCTGACTTATGACAAAATCTGGAGCATGCCAAACAGCGCCTTTGCATTCAACCACGGGCAGCTGCTCAAGAAATTCATCTTGGATGAGTTTGTGCGCAATAAGCCCTCCAGCGCTTTGGCGCCTTACGCAAACTATGCTTCGCCGCTTTTCACCGCTAATCACAGCCATTCAAAAACAATCGGTTATATCGGTAAAACTCTCCCTTCAAGCTCTTATGATACTGGCACATACCTAAGACTTGCAGCGTAATAATCCAAAATTTATCCATTATCCATTAAAAACCTTTATATACAACAATAAAAACACAAACAATAAGATGATTGTGGGATTTGGATTCACAAAACTGAGCGCCCAGAGGAACGAAGCAGGCAAGGGAAAGATAGACATAAACAACAATGTCACAATAAAGGATGTGCAGGAATCAGACATATCCCTGGGAAAGGACAAGCAAGGTGTCATAAAATTTGTTTTTGAGTTCACTTCAAAGTACGAGCCGAATGTCGGCGCAATACTTTTTGAGGGCGAGCTTCTTTACATGGAAGATTCAAAAAAGGCAAAGGAGATTCTTGCTTCCTGGAAGAAGGACAAGAAAATACCAAAGGAATTGATGGCGGGCCTGCTGAATACAATACTGACAAAATGCAACATACAGGCCCTGATTCTGAGCCAGGAAATCAACTTGCCAGCGCCGATTCCAATGCCAAAGGTGCAGGTTGCTGCTGCTGAGAATAGCTATATAGGGTAATTCTGAAACAAAAGAAAAGATTTATAAAACTGCATACCTATCTTTGAGTTGTAAAATGACAGACAAAGAGCTTAAATTAAAAGTTGCAGAAGCAATACAGGACGATGTCAACAAGGGCATTGTCAGGATTGATTCAGGATACTTGTCAGAGGTAGACATTAAGTCAGGCGACATTGTAGAGATTGAAGGCGAGAGAAAGACAGTTGCAATTGCCGACAGGTCGTACCCAGGGGATATCGGGCTGAATATCATAAGGATGGACGGCATTATAAGAAAGAATGGAAAGACAGGAATTGGGGAAATAGTAAAGGTAAGGAAGGCGCTTGTCAAGGAAGCCAAGAAAGTCATCATTGCACCGGCAAGAAAAGGAATTGTCATAAGGGCTTCTTCTGAAATATTTAAGCAGGGGCTGCTTGGCAGGGCTGTTGTAAAGGGAGACATAGTTTCCCTGGGCGGGGCAAGGAGAAGAAAAACAACCATGATGAACAACCCTTTCTTTGATGAGGACATATTCAGCATCCTGGACGAGAGCATGATGGGGATTGGATTTGGGGACATAAAGTTTGTGGTTGTTGACACCAACCCAAAACAGGCTGTGATTATTCTTGACTCAACTGAGATTGAGTTCAGGTCAGAGGCTGTTGAGGTTGATGAAGAAAGGGTTCCTGACATCACTTATGAGGATGTCGGCGGCCTGGAAGATGAGATAAAAAAAGTGAGGGAGATGGTTGAGCTGCCGCTGAAGCATCCTGAAATTTTTGAGAGGCTGGGCATAGAGGCGCCAAAGGGCGTTTTACTGCACGGTCCGCCAGGAACAGGAAAAACCCTGCTTGCAAAAGCTGTTGCAAATGAAACAAACTCGCACTTTATTCTGATTAACGGGCCTGAAATCATGAGCAAATACTACGGGCAGAGCGAGGAAAACTTAAGAAAGAAATTTGAGGAAGCCGAGAAGAACGCGCCTTCAATTATTTTCATTGACGAGATAGATGCAATCGCCTCAAAAAGGGAGGAAACAAGGGGAGAAGTTGAAAGAAGGGTTGTTGCTCAATTGCTTGCACTGATGGACGGGCTGCAGAGCAGGGGCAAGGTTGTTGTGATTGCGGCAACCAACGTCCCAAACATCTTGGACCCTGCATTGAGAAGGCCAGGAAGGTTTGACAGGGAGATTGAGATTGGGGTGCCGAGCAAGGAAGGCAGGCTGAACATACTTAAGATTCATACAAGGAACATGCCGATGTACACAAAAGAAAATATCATTAAGGAAAGCGATTTTGAGACTGAGTACAAGGAAGCCATTCTGAATATGTTAAGGTATAAGGACTCAAACTCAAGAAACCTTGAAAGGAGCATAAGCAGGTACCTTGTCGAGAATCCAGAAAAGAACGAGCTGTTCAAGAAGGTTGATATCTCAAAACTGAAAAAATACATGGACAAGATAAATTATGATTCAAAAATCGTTTCTTTGAAAGAGCTGGCAGAGATAACACACGGTTTTGTAGGGGCGGACTTGGCGTCTTTGTCAAAGGAAGCGGCGATGATTGTATTAAGGAGGGTTTTGCCTGACATAAAGCTAAAGGAAGACGAGCCTTTGCCAAAAGAGCTGCTTGAAAAGCTTGTCATAACACAAAACGATTTTAAAGAATCATTGAAAGTCGTAAGGCCAAGCGCATTGAGGGAGGTTCTTGTCGAGATTCCAAATATAAAATGGACTGACATTGGCGGCTTGGACAATGTAAAGCAGGAATTGATTGAGGCTGTAGAATGGCCGTTGAAGCACCCTGAATCATTCAAAAGGCTGGGAGTGAGGCCGCCAAGGGGCATTCTGCTTTATGGGGCGCCCGGAACAGGAAAGACACTGCTTGCAAAGGCAGTTGCAAATGAGAGCGAGGCAAATTTTATTTTAGTGAAGGGACCTGAATTGCTTTCAAAGTGGGTTGGAGAAAGCGAGAAGGCTGTAAGGGAGGTCTTCAAGAAGGCCCGCCAAGTTAGCCCGTGCATTATTTTCTTTGACGAGCTAGATGCCTTGGCCCCAAAAAGGGGCTTGAGCTCCGACAGCCATGTAAGCGAGAGGGTCGTCAACCAATTACTGACAGAGATTGACGGCTTGGAAGATTTGCATGATGTTGTTGTGATTGCAGCAACTAATCGTCCAGACATTGTTGATACGGCTTTGCTGCGCCCGGGAAGGTTTGACAGGATGATTTTAACATATGTGCCTGATGATAAGGTAAGGCTTGAGATTTTCAAGGTGCATACAAAGGGAATGCCAATAAGCATTGAGCAGACTGCCAAAAGGAAGATGGTGGCGGCAAAGGCTAAAAGCGGGGAAGTTTTGACAGAGACAGAATTCGAGACTTCAAACGGAGAAGTAAAGTCAAGAGATGATTTCCTGAAAATCCTTGCAAAGAAGACAGACGGCTATGTCGGAGCTGATATTGAAGCTGTATGCAGGGAAGCCGCGATACTTGCGCTGAGGGAGGACATAAACTCAAAAGACATTCTGCCTAGGCATTTTGAGCAGTCTTTGCAGAAAGTAAGGCCATCTGTGACAAAAGACGTTGAAAGAGCTTACGAGGAGCTGCAGGAGCACTTCACTGCGGCAAGGGCAAAGCAGATGCTGGATGAGAAGCCGGGGTATATGGGGTAAAATCTAATATTAACTATCTCTTCAATTTTCATATGTCGAAAATATATCATTAGTCTATGATTAATGGACGTAAGTCAAATATGCCTGTACAAGATGGTATATTTCCGAGCATGCTCAAAAACCACCATCAATATTGAACTATCATTAAGCTTCCGCTTCATGCCACCCATCTGTGATGGGTGTTTTTTGACAAATCCAATATTAATAAATTCTTTTCCGCAACCTTTAAATAAACTTATCCTAACTTTTTATTCATGATACCTGAGTTTGGAGACACGGTTAAAGTTCACACAAAAGAGCAAATATATGAAGGGATACTTCTGCCACGCCCGGAGATTTTTGACGATAACTTTACAGTCATAAAGCTGGACAATGGCTATAACATAGGGATTGAAAATAAAAGAATTGAGAAAATCGAGGTTGTGTCAAAATACCAGAAGAAAAAAGAGGAAAGGCATAAGATAGAGCATAAAAAAGGGTTGCCTAATGTGCCGATTTTGTCTTTTGGAGGTACTATTTCTTCAAGAGTAGACTATAAAACTGGAGGGGTTTACGCTGACTACACTGCAGAGGATTTTGTTGCAATGCTTCCAGATCTCAAGAATGTTGCAAACCTGAAGGCAGAGAAAGTGATGAACATAATGAGCGAGGACATGTCCCCTGATGATTGGCAGGCAATGGCAAGGAGAATTGCAAAAGAGCTTAATGAAGACAATTCAGGAGTCGTTGTTACGCAAGGAACTGACACACTGCACTACTCGACTGCAGCGATGTCATTCTTTTTGAAAGATTTGAACAAGCCTGTAATTTTTACAGCAGCGCAGAGAAGCATTGACAGGGGCAGTTCAGACGCATTTTCAAATTTATTGTGTGCGGTGCAGGCAGCCTCTAAGTTTGACGGCGCTTCTGTTGTAACCTGCATGCATGGCACTAGCGACGACAATTACTGCATACTGAACAGGGGCGCAAAAGTAAGAAAGATGCACACAAGCAGAAGGGATGCTTTTCGCCCGATAAATGAGCTGCCTCTTGCAAAGGTTTTTGAAAATGGGAGCATTGAGGTTTTGAATTCCAATTATGCTAAAAGAAATGACGGAAAAGTGCACGTGGATGACAAGTTCGAGCACAAGACTGCACTGCTTCATGCGTATCCCGGAATGAATCCAGAGGTTCTTGATTTTTACTTGGAGAAAAAATACAGAGGGATAGTTATAGCTGCAACTGGCTTGGGGCATGTTTCAACCATGAGTGCCAAGCATTCCTTAGTAAAAAAATTAAAGGAAATTGCTGACAATAATATTGCTGTTGTTATTGCCCCCCAAACTCTTTATGGAAGAGTGCACCCTTATGTATACTCGCCATTGAGGAAATTATCCATGGAACTGAACTGCATCTTTGCAGAGGACATGCTTCCGGAGACAGCTTATGTAAAGCTTGGCTGGGTGCTTGGGCACACCAACAAGCTTGATGAGGTTAAGAAAATGATGCTTACGAATTACGCTGGGGAGATAAGCGAGAGAAGCGATGAGAAGGGGTTTTTGTATTAAATAGATTTATTTTGTTTATACTAATTAAAGCAAAATTTTTCAGTTAGTATAAATTTTCGACTTTAGGATTGATCGCTTTGGTTACTACCACTAAAGATGGCTTTGCAATTATAGGTCAATTTCCATATCTACCTTACAGGTGCAATCATTTGCATAAAATTATCATAAAATGTATCAATGTCTTTTCTTTCAATATACATTCTCCACTCCTCGAGATGCTTCTTCACTTTTTCTAATTGTTCCTTATTCATTTCCATTTGGTAACTTCTGCTAAAATCAGATTTTGTAAAATCGATTATGCCTTTGCCATCAAATTCTTTCTGCCATTTTTTAAAATAATAAGTCATATCCTTAGGCAAATATATGCTTACATGACCTGCACCAATTAATTTATAGTTTTCTCCCTCTGGCTCAGGAGTGATACCATCTCTTTTTTCAAATGCAAGTCCATGTTTTTCCAAAAATCGCCATAAAATAGTGCCATGAAGGTCGTCATAACTATCATATTTATTTTTCATAGGAAAAACTAAGTAGATCATTCCTTTAGCATTTATTTGAACAAATTTGTACTCCTTGGATTTGGTAGGTGGAAAGTTCTCAATTTCAACTTTATCGTCTATGCTCATTTTAACCTCCAATTGATAGTAAACATTATTTTTAGCTGTTACTTGTCACGTAGACCCAAACCAACTCTTAATTCTTGGGCAGTTAGACGTTTTGTTGACTCTCTATGTCTAGCAAGAAGGCAATTGTACTTTTCAAGAAAATCATAAAGTATTTTATATACACCAGAATTACTTGTTTTAAGAAGGATAACTCTATCTAGCCCTGCTTTACTTCTGCCTTCTGCATCAATAAGAGATTCTTCTAAAGATTTATGTAAACAAGCTTGATATTCTTCTTTAGTGAATTTTTCTCTAGGAAATCTCCAAACTGAAATAAAATATTCCTCCGCCATTTCAATACCCCCATTTTCCATTTCTTAAAGCTTCATAAATAGCTCCAGGATCTTTTTGTGTTATGCTTTTCATCCAAGGAACTACCATAGTTTTTGCGATTGTAGATTCAGCAACAGGACATGGTCTTACACCATTGTAGCCTAGGATAAACGGGTGTTTAGCGCCGCTTCTAACACTGGCTCCAATTGCCTCTGCCACTCTTATTATATAATCCAGTTTTATCCCATCTCTAGTTTTTGACATATTATTTTACCTCTAACCGATAGTAACTAGCATTTAATTCCAAATATATAAAACCTTTTCCAAAAAATTAACTAAAAACCGATAAATTTATATAAAAATATCAATAAATAGTAATTATGGCTTT
>Ga0209541_10000808_pt1 | contig 62465 bp, 56 predicted proteins | sample RifCSPlowO2_01_FD_184027 | JGI IMG/M metagenome (GOLD analysis project Ga0209541, IMG submission 184027) | Groundwater microbial communities from Rifle, Colorado - Rifle CSP2_plank lowO2_0.1 (SPAdes) (version 2) | ecosystem: Environmental > Aquatic > Deep subsurface > Groundwater | place... | reverse complement strand
CCGCTATCAAAAAACCAACAATGATGACGCCAAAGATTATAGATAACTCTGTTTGCATGTTCTATATAATACCTTATATGCCGACCTATTTTCAAAAAAGTTTCGTGGTATAATGACGACATGGATAAGAAGTCAAGGAAACCTAGTATCTCCGAACTCAACAAATTATTATCAAGTTTATTCCTTTACTGATACAATAAGATATATGCAATGGTTTTTTATATCTTTGGTGCTCCGTTTTTGTGGACATTTGACAGAGAAAATCTCCCGGGAGAGGATTGAAAAAATAAATTGATTTTAACCTAAAATTAAACTATACTTATTGGCAATGGAACAAGATGTAATCAGAGAGAATCCCCAGTTTATATGACGCAAAAACAGGAATATAGGCCGAGGATATTGAACGAAAGAGAAGCAAAGAGACTAATGAGGCAAAAGCATGTCAATTTTGTCGATGCCTTTTCACACCAAATAAAAGAGCTTTTTATAATAAAAAATCCAGAATACGCCGGTCCAAGAAAAACAGAGAGCTATGAGACTAAGAAATTTGCAGACTTTTTAAAGAATCTGGGGAAAGATTATACGTATGTATTTTATCCATGGAATTTTTCTCTGGTAAAAACAGTAACAAAAGAAAATTATCTAGAGTTAAAGACTAATAGGAATAGGGACTTAATTACAAAAAAAGAGCAGGAAAAATTGCGAAATACAAAAATAGCGGTTTTTGGGATGAGTGTGGGAAGCAATATATCGCTAGTTCTCACGCAAGCTGGCATATCAAATGACATCATTATCGCCGATTTTGATACCCTTGATACAACCAACTTAAACCGGATTATCGCCGGAGCACATCACATTGGACTTAACAAAACTATTATAGCGGCAAGGAGAATTTATGAAGACAACCCTTTTGCGAAGGTGACAACCTTACTAAAAGGCGCCTCAAGGAAAAATATTGAAAAACTTTTAAAGGCAGGGGAAATTGATTTAATGATTGAAGAAGTTGACAGCTTGCCTTTTAAGATAGAGGTGCGTGAGCTCGCAATTAAATATAAAGTGCCAGTAGTTATGATAACCGACAACGGCGATGGAGTAGTCCTCCATGTAGAGCGATATGATTTGGGATATAAAAAAATCTTTAATAAAGACCTCTTTTATTGGAAAAATATCTTATCTCAACCACCAAGCATGGAATTGATGGGTAATGTTATAATGAACGACATCGTGGGTGGCGTAAAAAATGTTGACCCGAAGATGCTAAGGTCGGTAAAAAAGGTATTGGAAAAAGAATTGGTGTCATGGTCTCAGCTTGGTTCTGCTGCTATCCTTGGCGGGGTAGTCGCCACAGTTATGCTTAAGAAGATTATTAATAAAGAAAATAATCAAAAATATATAAGAAAGAATATATTTTTCCCATGAACCCAGCAGAAAAAAATTTGTTTGAAAATTTGCCTGAATTTGACAATCACCAGTCGGTTATTTTTTTGAACGATCCAGTAACAGGGTTAAGAGGTTTTATAGCTTTTCATAGAAATTCAAAAACAGTGCCATCTTTTGGAGCAACTCGCTTTTGGCAATATGATTCTGAAACAGAGGCTATGAGAGATGCGCTTCGACTTTCTAAACTCATGTCTTATAAAAGCGCTTTGGCTGGCCTCAAATATGGTGGAGCCAAAGGAGTAATAATGAGAGATGATAAATTTCCAAAAGATCAAGTTTTGAAGTCATATGCGAAACGATTGAATGAACTTTCCGGCAGATTTATAACTGGCACCGACGTGGGATTGGACCTGAACGATCTCAAAAAAATGAAAGAGGAAAGCAAATACCTTGTCGGTATAAAATCAAATCCGGAAAAATATACAGCCATAGGACTGCTCGTGTCCACTGAGGTAGCTTGTAAAAAAGTCTTTGGGAATGAAAATTTGCACGGCAGAACATTTGCAATTCAGGGGGTGGGAAAAGTGGGGCACGAATTTTTAAAGATTGTTTATAAAAATGCAGGCAATATTTATATATCAGACACAGATAACGAAAGATTAAAGCTTATACACAGGCTCTTCCCAAAAGTGATAATTGTAAAACCTGATACAATTCAAAAACAAAAGGTTGATGTATATATGCCTTGCGCACTCTCGTACGCGTTAAACAAAAAGACCGTCAAAGAGCTCAATTGTAAAATCATTGTTGGCTGTGCCAACAACCAACTTGAAAGCAAAGACATTGCCGACAAAATACAGAGTAGGGGTATTTTTTACGGTCCCGACTACGTAGTTAACGCGGGGGGGCTTATAAGCGTGGTAGATGAATACGAGCATACTGATTTTAATGCGGATAGAATAGAAAGAAAGGTCAAAAAAATAAAGAAAACCTTAGAAGAAATTATTAAAAAAAGCGATAAAGAAAAAAGGTCTCCAGCAAGAATAGCAGACGAAATGGCAGAAAGGATTATAAACAAAATGAAATGAAATTATGAAATCCGCAGCTTGGTATTTGAATGAATTAATAAAAAGACCAGCCTTGTATTGGGAAAAGAGAGGAGAAAGTTTTGCATTGCAATACTTTAAAAAGATATCTCAAAATATTCCGGCTTACAACAAATTTTTAAAAAGTAAAAAAATCGACCCAAAACAAATAAAGACTATTTCGGACTTCAAAAAAATACCTCTAGTAGACAAGAAAAATTATTTAAAGAAGTATCCTTACGAAGACCTTTTTGTAGATAGTAAATTCGCAGATAAGCATTGGGTTATATCTTCTACTTCTGGATCTACGGGTGTGCCATTTTATTTTCCGCGCACAGATGAACAAGATTTACAATACGCCTTAACCGCAGAACTTTACTTACTTACCAATTTTCAAATAAACAAGAAAACCACTCTCTATATCAATGGTTTTGCTATGGGAGTATGGATTGGAGGACTCTTTACTTATCAGGCTATAAAACATGTGGCATCCGAGAATAAATATAAATTAAGCATAATTAATCCAGGAATCAACAAAACTGAGATACTGAACGCAGTTAAAAAACTCGGATCATATTTTGATCAGATTATCATCGGCGGGTATCCTCCTTTTGTAAAAGATCTCGTGGATTATGGTAATGAGAACGGGATAAACTGGAAAAATAAATCTATTAAATTTATATTTTCCGCCGAGGGCTTTAGTGAAGATTTTAGAGATTATATAATTTCAAATGCCGGGCTGAAAAATCCATATTTAGATACACTCAATCACTACGGCACCGTAGATATAGGCACAAAGTCTTACGAGACACCTATATCAATACTCTTGCGTAGGCTTGCACTCAAAAACAGAGAATTGTATAAATCACTTTTTGGAGATACACACAAACTACCCACGCTAACGCAGTACATTCCTGAACATTTTTATTTTGAAGAAATCAAAGGTGGACTTGTTTGCACTGCTAAAAGTGGTTTACCTTTGGTTAGGTATGATCTCAAAGACAATGGCGGGGTGCATAATTTTGATAGAGTAGTTGAAATATGTGAAAAACATAAAATTGATCTACTTGTTGAAGCAAAAAAGGTAGGCATTATTGAGACTATTTGGAAGATACCTTTTGTGTATCTATATGAACGGTCTGACATGTCTGTGACCTTCTATGGGGCGAATATCTACCCCGAAACGATAAGGAAAGTTCTTGAAAACAGTAGTTTTCATAAAATATTTAGCGGAAAATGCTCTCTAGAGGTAAAACATACAAAGAAACAGAATCAAGTTCTAATCATACATGTTGAGTTGCGAAGTGGGATTTCTGGCAATAAAGAAATGGAAAACAATCTTAAAGATGCTATCGCAGAGACCTTGAAAAAAGAAAATTCTGAATACAGAAATAATTACGAACAGCTTGGAAGACTTGCGGTGCCAAAAATATTATTTTGGATGCACGGACACGAAAATTATTTTAAATCTGGCGGCAAGCAAAAGTGGGTAAGGAAGTGAAAATCATTTTTTATATAAATTCTTATGGTAAAATTTAAAAAATGGAACAAGACCTAAAAGAAATAATAAATATTTCTATATTTGCCCCCTCTGGAGACAATAGTCAACCATGGAGGTTTAAAATCAAAAATAATATTATGTTGGTTTATAATGTGTTTGAAAAAGACGTATCTCTTTATAATTTCAATATGTATGCATCTATGGTCGCAATAGGAGCACTTCTAGAAAATATAAAAATCTCGGCAACACATTTCGGCTATATCTGTGAAATTAAAATAAATAATGATCTTTCTAAAAATCTTGTCGCGGAATGTATTTTTACTAGAGGATCAATAGAAGAAGATACTCTATTTAAATATATAAAAGAGAGACAGACAAATAGGAAACCATATAAAAAAGACAAAATAAGCTTAGATACAATAAATGAATTACGAGGTTGTAAATCTTTTTCAGAAATTAATCTAAAAATAATAAGTGAAACTGAATCAATAAAAAAGTTAGCAAATATCTGTAGTATCAATGAACAGATAGTTTTAGAAAACAAAAAACTCCATGACTTCTTGTTTGAACATATAACATGGACAGAGGAAGAAGATACTATCAAAAAGGGTTTTTATATAAAAACTCTTGAGTTAAATGGTCCTCAGGGTCTAGCCTTTAAGCTTTTACGCTCTTGGAAAATAAACAAATTATTAAACAAAATAGGTATTTCAAAGTTCATAGCACGAGATAATGCCAAGCTGTATTCGCAATCAGGAGCAATACTGGCTGTGACAACTAACAAAATGAACCAAATATCTTTTTTAAAAACTGGAATGTTTGCACAGAGACTTTGGCTTATTGCCACAAAATACAATATATACATGCAACCACTTACTGGGATTATATTTTTGAATCATCGTGTTAATGATAAAAACAATCAAGAACAATTTGAAGATGAACACGTAGAATTAATAAAAACATCTTATAAAAAGATAGAAATAATAATAGAATCTATGGGTAAATTTATAACAATAATGTTTAGACTGGGCTACGCAGACAAACCCAGCACTAGAACAAAACGGCAAGAAGCAGAAATAGAGTTAGAAAGATGATATAATAAAAACATGTCAACTAATTTATTTGGTTTAAATAATTTAGATCTTTTAATTGTTGGTGTTGTTGTTGCAGCAACCTGTGTTTTGGGTTTTGTAGTATATTTCAGTAACAAAAAAAGCATCACTAGTAAAACTTTCCTTTTTTTCTCTCTAGTAACGGCTCTATGGGGGGTTGTTACTTATTTCAGTTATAAATTTATAGATTCTAATATTTTATTGTGGTTATTTAGGCTTTCGTTATTTTTTGCAGTATTTCAGGCATTTTATTTATATCGTCTTTTAGTAGTTTTCCCCAATGAAAATCACTCTTTTTCTACAAGGCATAAATATATTTTAATACCAGCGGTTATATTAACTTCATTACTAACACTTACCCCGTATGTTTTTTCTGGAATTATAGGAAAGCCCACAGCCGGAGAAGTTGCTCTAGTCGAAAAGGGGTCGGGGCTTATAATTTTTGCACTTGTTGCTATAGGGTTAGTAATAAAAGCTTTTCATACCCTTATCCTAAAAATTAAAAATAGTAAAAATCTCACAGAAAGAAAAACTTTTAGTATAATTTTAGTTGGACTAGTCATAATGTTTGCTTTGATTATATTTTTTAATTTAATCTTTGCCACTGTTTTCTCAGATCCAAGATTTGTACCACTCGGAGCGCTGTTTACTTTTCCTTTTATTACATTCACTTCTTACGCAATACTTAAACAAAAGTTGTTTAATATAAAAGTTGCCGCGACGGCAATTTTAGTTTTTTTGCTCTCAGTTGTTCTATTCTTGGAGATTATATTTGCAGATTCTTTCGTACTTATTCTTTTTAGAAGCTGTATATTCCTTTTAGTTCTTATCTTTGGGATTAATTTGATTCGTAGTGTGCTAAAGGAAGTGGAACAAAAAGAAGAGCTGGCGAAATTAAACGTTGAGCTCAAAGACTTGCTTGCTCAAAGAGAAAGTTTGATGCATCTTATTAATCACAAGGTAAAGGGATCATTTACGCGTTCTAAATACATTTTTGCTGGTATGCTTGATGGGACTTTTGGTGATATAAATGAGGAAATAAAGAAAAGGGCAAATCAGGGTCTTGAGTCAGATGATGCGGGTATCAAAACAATTGATTTAGTGTTGAATACAGATAATTTACAAAAAGGTCTCATTAAATATGATATGAAAACGGTTGATTTAAAAGACATAGCCCTAAAAATAATCTCCGAAAAGAAAGGTCCGGCAGAGACAAAAGGAATCGGAATGAAAAATGATATTAAGGAGGGAACCTATAGTGTTCTCGGTGATTCTTTTTGGCTCAAAGAGGCAATCAATAATTTACTAGAAAATTCTATTAGATATACAAAAAGTGGCACAATCACATTGGGACTTGAAAAGAATAACGATAAAATTTTACTTTCTGTTAAAGATACTGGAATTGGTATAACTCCCGAAGATAGAAATATTCTATTTACTCAGGGTGGACGAGGCAAAGATTCAGTCAAAACAAATGTAGACAGTACGGGCTATGGTCTTTATTCGGTAAAATTAATCATAGATGCACATAAAGGCCGTGTATATGCAGAGTCCCCGGGCGTGGATAAAGGATCTACATTTTTCATAGAGTTTCCTGTTGTTTAAAATTTTAATTCTCCACTTCTTGCCAGGACAGTATTTCGTATGAAGCGGAAGTGAGTGGGAAGGAAGGTGGGGGGGCATATAATAAATTTGCATCATAAGTTATTTGTCGTGTCGTATATCCTGTACCATTTGTAAATGCAAATCCGTATCTTGCATAAGAGGCAATCATGCCATAAAGAGAAATGATACTGCGATTTTTTAAAGGGCAAGTTCCTCCATATGAAAATCTTCCCACTTTACCATTTTGAGCAATGAGTGCCGCGTCTATTTTTAAGTCGTCTTCGCTTACGAGTCCCACCATGATTCCGTTCTGCCCAATTAACCCCAGAGAATCTGTGCCATCATAATTCGTGTAAGACAAGTCGTTGTTTATCAGAATATTTTTATAACCGGATGAAGAAGAAGGTACAGGTAAGTCCGCGGCTGTTATGGTAAGACGTGCTCCGTCTATTTGTCCATCAACCACTACATGGTCTTCTATGAATATTATTCCATTAGTGGGAAAAACATAATTACCTTGCAGGGTTTGAGTACCGACACTCCAGCTGGAAGATGTACCCGAACAACTTCCCACACTTGCCCATGAATTTATTTTATATAAGTCAAAAGTGTCATTCGTTTTTAAAACAATATGATACCCGACAAATCCGCTTCCAGCTACATCTCTATAAAATCCATTTGCTGATTGCGCGTCTATTTTTAGTAAAGCAAGATCGGTCGTAAAACCTGAAAAGTCAATTGTCGGCTGGCTTATAAGGCGTCCAGTTTCAAAGACGTCTGGTCGTGGTGGTAATGGCGTGGGAGATGTTGGATCCGAGGGAGACAAGCAAGTATGAACGGCATAAGAATTGCTAGTGGTGCAAGCGTCGCTATCGGCATCTGTGTAAGTTGTACTTCCACTAGTGACAAGGTTGTGTGCAAGACCATCAAAACGAATTCCGCCATTTACATGTATGGGTCCGAAAATCTCTGTGCCCGCACCAAAACGGAACGCATTATTTCCGGCAACAGAGTATTTGGCAATGGAAGGTTTGGCTACTTGGCTTTCTATCTTTCTTAAATATGATGAATCAAAAGATGAAGAGCCAGTGGATTTAATTTTTACTATTGTTGAGCCTATTGGTGGCGCGATAATGTCCAAAGAAAATTGCCCAATAGTGTTACCGTCTTTATCTTTTACAGAATGAATATATGGTCCCACTACTCCTGTGCCATCTTGATAGTCTGTCGGCGCATGTGCCAAATGCCAACGATAATAATCTATACCAGCTTCAGCAGATTCAAAAGCTTGCTCACGATTGAAAGCTATTCGACCTGCTCGGATGGTTGTGGCTGCCCAAGCCGAAAGGGCGCTGATAATTATTATCACAATTGCGGAAAAAACCATTGTTTGTATAATAATCATCCCTCTTTTTTTACTTAATTTATTTTTATTCATTTTTAAAATTATCAGAGAATTGTTTTTTATAAGGTCCTCGGTTCTCCGGGTCCCTCCCCCGGCCAGACCATTCTAAAAAACAATTCTCTGATAATTTTATCATATATTATCTTTTAAATTTCTTATTGAGACTTGAGTAGAAAATGTAGTAGCAGCAGGTGCGCGATTCGGATCACTATCTACATTGATAGTTATTTTTACCAGACGGACAGATGATATAGTTACTGGAGAAGAAAGCGCAGCAGTTGTTCCGTCATAGTTTTCATCATAGTAGTCAAAAATAGAAGTGTTGGTCACATTCGACATTAGGGTAATGATGGTTTCATTAAGAGCGTTATAGGAGAGCGGACTGCCGGTCGGCTTGATGACTCCTTTTTGCAGTTGCGAACCATTTAGAAAATATCTTACTTTTTCTTTTAACGCATCATTGTCTATATTAGAATAAAAAATGAAAGACGATACCCCTGCTTGACTTATGGTATAAGCTCCCGTGTCAGCGGTAGACGCAGTGCGAATTTCAGAGACCATTGTTTTCATGGTTTGTCTGCCAGCGTCAATATTGGCAAGCCCGACAGATACGAAAGAGTTATAAACCCAAATATTTCTGGAAAAAAGAGTTAGTGCAAAAAAAATAAGAATAAAAATTGAAACTCCAAAAAGTATTTCGACTAAGGTGAACCCCGATGATAATTTATTTTTTAATTTATTTTCCATATTTTTTTTTTATTTAAGGCACCAGAGTTATGTTTTGGTTTTGCCAAGAGGGAGACATGTCTACCGAGCTGATAGATGTTTGATATCCTGTTTTAGAAATAGTCAGAGTATATGTGCCACTTGCCAGCCCATTCCAGAAAGCTTGGCCCGGAGTTGCGCAAGCGTCGGAGTTCGTTGTCTTAGTTTCATCGAAACCGCTTTTTTGCAAACGAACCGTAGCTCCATCTATAGTCACATTAGCCGAATCTTTAACTGAAACCAAAAGAGCTTTATCCACATGAGGGACAGCAACCAACTGTAATGTTTTATTCTCATTTGGGTTTATTATGAAACTAGGCAGAGGAGTCGTGCCGGAGAGATCATATGAGGCAGAGGTGAGCAAGGTATAATAAGTATCCCATTCCAAATTTGAAATTGCATAAGTACCTTCCGCATCGGTGGTAAAGTTTTGCGTAGGATATTTAAGGATTGCGGGCGCTCCGATTAATTTGGTTCCAGTTAAAGAAAAACCAATATTAGGCAATACCGCACAAGAGGAGTCCACTGTTCCTATTGTCAAAGAACTCACTTCGTCTATGGAAAGACTAGTCTGTGTAACTTGTTGTAATACAACTGTGGGGTCGGGTTTATTTGGATTTGGTCCAGCCACTCCATTAAGAGGATAAGTTTGATCTTGAGTAAATCCGGATTTTGTGGCAATGATATTGTAAGCATTTGTTCCGGGGGGCGCGTCGACTATTTTTACCCATCCAGTGTTGTCTGTTGTTTCATCTATAATAGTGTCTGGGTTTGTTTGAGTATTCACTATATGAAGCGATGCATTTGGAATAGGTATACCACCTGCATCGAAGACCTGGATAAAAAGCGCGCCGTTATTCATGCCAGTTTCAAGCGCATGTGGAGCGACCAGGGTAGTGAATTTTAGTGGATTAAAAATTTTGCAATTTGTGCAAGTAATGTCCTGATCTGTCAGCTTATAATCAGCCGGTGAAGTGTCAGAAGGACTGCCTTCGATGGTGCCGTCAAAAGGATCATCCACGCTTCTAATAGTAGTTGTAACATTAAAAGAATAATTATCTCTAAGGACAGTTCTGGTTCTTGGTATTTTACCTACTGGTAGTCCTCCTAATATACCTACATCAGCGTATGGTAAATTGCGGATAATCTCAAATCCTTCATTTGCCACTGTCGTAGCTGCTATTTTTGCCTGAGACTGTAGGACGGCATCCATCAATATCGCGAAAGCCTTGTAAGCAGATAATGCCACCAACAAAAACACTGCGCTACCGATTAATGTTTCGATTAAAGTAAAACCTTTTTGGTTCACATTTATATTTTAACGCATTATGATATAATTTGCCATATGACAAAAAAGAATATAATCATTGGTAATTGGAAAATGAACCCGCTTACCTTAGAAGAAGCGGAACAATTGTTCTCTAGTGTGGCAAAGAACATGTCCTCAATAAAAAAAACAGAAGTTGTAATTTGTCCGCCATTTTTGTATTTAGAAAAATTAAAGAAAATGTCTACTAGGATTTTTAGAAAAACCTCTCTTGTTTCTCTTGGTGCGCAGAATGCCTTCTGTGGAGATACGGGTGCTTATACTGGGGAAATTTCTCCCGAAATGCTTTACGAGATAGGTGTAAAATATGTGATACTAGGACATTCAGAAAGGAGGAATCCGCCATCTATTCTTTCTGGTGGAGGCGGAGGGGAGAGTAATAGTTATATAAATAAAAAAATAAAGTCTGCGCTCTCGGCATCTCTTGTGCCCATACTTTGCGTAGGAGAAATACATAGGGATGAGAATCATGAATATTTTAATCTTGTCAAAAATCAAACACTAGAATGCCTGAATGGAATTTCTAAAAATTTAATTTCAAAAATTATTATTGCCTACGAGCCAGTCTGGGCGCTTTCTAGCACCGCTCTTCGTCGAGATGCTACGCCTGCTGATTCCTTGGAAATGGCTATTTTTATTCGCAAAATACTTTCTGATAAGTTTGGTAAAGTAGCATTGAGGACTAGGATTATTTACGGTGGTTCTGCGAGTGAGCGCGATGCATTGGAATTTTTAAAAAATGGAGGTGTCAATGGACTATTGCCCGGTCGGGCATCTCTTGATGCGAAGAAATTTGTGAAGATTATTAATATTGCAGAAAATCTGGCAAAGTAAGTTTTTTTCAGGTCCTCGATTCTCTGGGTCCTTCCCCCGGCCAGACCATTCAAAAAACTTGCCTTGCCAGATTTTCTATAAATATATGAAACTAAAAATCCTACAAAGTGTAAATTTAAAAGAAAAAACTATTCTTTATCGCGCGCCGTATGATATTGACGTGGAAGAAGTAAATGGCGTTCTTGAGCTCGCAGATGATACGCGCATAAAAGCAACTTTGCCAACCCTGCAATATCTTTTAAAAGAAAATTGTAGAATTATTATTCTCAGCTATGTAGGACGTCCTGACGGAGTTGTCGTGGAACGTCTTCGTACAAATCCTCATGCGAAAAGGCTGGCTGAGCTTTTAAATCATCCAGTTGCAAAAATAGATGAATGCATTGGTTCATTAGTGGATGAAAAAATTAATAATATGCATGCCGGAGATATCCTTATGCTTGAAAATGTACGATTTCATGCCGAAGAGATGATCGATGATGATGAATTTGCAAAAAAACTCTGCATAGGCAAAGACCTAGTCGTTTTTGATGGTTTTCCTCAGGCGCACAGAATACACGCTTCTACAACAGGTATCGAAAGGCACTTACCTTCTGTGGCAGGGTTTTATTTACAGCATGAAGTAGAAATACTGACGAATTTAATAGAGAATCCAGCTCGGCCTTTTACTGTATTAATCGGTGGAGCAAAAATTTCTGATAAAGTGGATGCGGTGAATAATTTATTAAAAATGGCAGACAAAGTATTAATCGGTGGAGCAGTGGCAAATGTTTTTTTGAAGGCGCAGGGGAGAGATCTTGGAAGTTCTTTTATCGAAGATGTTTTTGTGGATGAAAAAAAACGGGAGAAAAAAGATTGGATTGTATATGCAAAAGAAATATTGCAGAAATACAAAGATAAAGTTATCTGCCCAGAAGATGTTGTAATTTCTGACGGAGTTACAGTAAGAAATATTGATATTTCCATAGAAAGAGTACCCAAGGGATGGACAGCGCTTGATATTGGTCCTAAAACTCAAAAATTATTTACTGAAATGATTCTTAAGTCCAAAACAGTTTTTTGGGCTGGTCCAATGGGTAAATTTGAAGATGAAAAGTTTATTCTTGGGTCACAAGCCATACTTAATGCTATGAAGAATGTCAGTAAAAATCTTTCAGGAGAGACAATTATTGCTGGTGGAGACACTATTGATGTTGCTCGCAAGTATGGAAGTCTAGAAGATTATTCGCACGTTAGCCTTGCCGGAGGCGCCACCCTAGAATTTCTAGCTGGCAAAGAGCTTCCAGCACTTGAATCACTAATATTAGAATAATTTATTTTACTTTTATTTTTTGAGCTATTTTTTTTAACTTATCATCATTCTCTCTTTTGTAATCATGGGATGAAATATAGCCTTCATACTTTTTAAAGTATTTTTTTATACCAGAATTTATTGGTTTCCATTTTTTATCTTTAGTGCCATGCATGGGAAAAAGTTTTGCATGTACATGATCTACTCCAAAACCCTCAAAGATCATTCCTGTTCTTCCGACATCTTCAAGTTTTGCATCTAAAATCTTAGCCACTTTTTTGGAGGCAATAATTAATTTTTTTAAAATGTCATCTGGCAAATCAAAAGCATAGCTAGAATAATGTTTCTTAGTTATTACAACACTAAATCCCTCAGTATTTGGGAATATAGACAAAAAAGCTAGATGATCCTTATCTTCCCATATTTTATGACATGGAGATTCTCCTTTTACAATTTTACAAAAAATGCAATTTCTCATGAGTATATTATAGCAAATTATGTTAAAATTTCACTCATGCAAAAGTATGGAGATTTATTAAGGACGCTTTTAGAAAAAAGAGGTATTACGGATGTTGTTCAAGCTGAGATTTTTTTAAATCCAGATTACAAGAGAGATCTGCATGATCCTTTTTTGATGCATGATATGGAGAAGGCATGCGTACGAATATTTGAAGCCATGGAAGCAAAAGAAAAGATAGTTATTTATGCCGATTATGATTGTGATGGAATTCCCGGAGCGGTGATAATGCAGGATTTGTTTAAAGAAATAAATTATAAGAACTACGAAGTTTATATTCCACAAAGAAATTCTGAAGGGTATGGTTTAAATATGGAAGCCATCAAAGGATTTGCATTATCTAATGTGAAACTTTTAATAACCATTGATCTTGGCATTACGGCTGTGGCGGAAGTGGCACAGGCATCCGTTGCTGGTATTGATGTGATTATTACTGACCATCATTTACCTCGCCAAAATTTAAGCGACGACGAATTTGCTTTCGATTTACCTCGTGCTTATGCAATTTTGAATCCAAAGGTGGACAATTATCCGGAGAAAATGCTTTGTGGCGCAGGCGTTATTTTTAAATTTGCGCAAGGATTTATCAAAAAATATAATGAATATTTTAAAATCAAAGATGGCGCGGAAAAATGGATGTTAGATATGGCAGGACTCGCAACACTTTCTGACATGGTTCCTTTGACAGGAGAGAACAGGACCATCGCATATTTCGGAATGAAAGTATTCAAGAGGTCTCCACGTCCGGGTTTGCAAAAACTTCTAGCAAAAATGAATATTGATCAGAAATATTTATCGGAAGACGATATTGGTTTTATGGTAACGCCCAGATTAAATGCTGCTTCACGCATGGATGATCCAATGAGAGCATTTGAGCTTCTCTCTACAGAGGATGAGGGTCACGCAGGTGTACTTGCCGACCATTTGTCAAAAATAAATGACGAAAGGAAAGTTGTTGTCAAAGGAATTATGCGTGAAGTAAATAAAAAGTTAGAGAAACGCTCTCATGAAGAAATGAAAGAGGTGATAGTAATAGGAAATCCAGAGTGGCGTGTGGGAATTCTGGGTCTTGTTGCAGGAAAAATTTGCGATGAATACAAGAAGCCTGTTTTTGTCTGGGGAAAAGATGAAAATGATTGCATTAAAGGTTCTTGTAGAAGTGACGGGTCAGCATCAATAGTAGAACTCATGACCGCAACCAGTGAATCTTTTATAGATTTTGGTGGACATGAGTTGGCTGGAGGATTTGCGGTTCATAATGAGAAGATTCATTTTCTGGAAGAAGCATTATCTGCAACTTTTAATAAAGTAAAACGAGAAAATATAAAAAGTGCGGTAATCTATGACGTGAAATCTGACTTGAGTGTCGTAAGTATGCAAAATTGGAAAGAAATAGAGAAAATGTCACCCTTTGGTTTAGCAAATTTGAAACCCGTTTTCTTGTTTGAAGGTGTAAAAATAGAAAAAATTAAAAAATTTGGCAAAAATGGCTCAGGCGAACATCTGGAAATTATTTTTTCTGACGCCCAAGGAGGCAAGCAAAATAAAGCTAAAGCCATTTCTTTTTTTTCCAATCACGATTCTTTCAAAACATCTTTAACTGAAGGTGAGAATGTAAATCTACTTGCAACTTTTGATTTATCTAGATTTCGTGGCAGAGAGGAGCTTCGATTAAGGATTGTTGATATAATATAAAAATGAAAATAGAAAACAAAAAAATAATTATTTATACCGATGGGGCAGCCAAGGGGAATCCAGGACGGGCTGGCTGGGGCGTAGTTTTTATTTTTGGAAAAGAGATTTTTGAAATCGGGGGGAGATCAGAGCATGCAACGAATAATCAAATGGAATTAACTGCGCCTATAGAGGCCTTAAAATATATCAAAAAACACAAGATAGACGCCTCTGTAGAATTTTTCTCTGATTCAAAATATGTGATTCTGGGAATTACCGAATGGATTTTTAATTGGCAGAAAAATAATTGGCGCAATGCAAACAAAAAACCAGTTTTAAATAGGGAACTCTGGAAAGAACTTTACTCACTCACAGAAGAACTAAAGCCAAAATGGACGTATGTGAAAGGACACAATGAGCATGAACACAATGACCGAGCGGACCTCATTGCTACAAGCTTTGCAGAAGGTGAGCCAGTGGAACTTAAAAATAAAAAGTAAGTTACATGCGAGACAGAATTTTTTATTCAATTTGCTTCGGATTTTTATTTGGAGTGCTTTTGCGCTCTTTTGTTTTTGTAAATTTATATTTTGCTCTGTGGATGGGAGGTTTAGCATTTCTGTTTATTTTATTTTTCTCAATATTATCAAAAAACAAGTGGGGAATTATAGTTTCAGTCTTTGTTCTGACTTTTTCACTTGGTATTTTGCGATTTGATATGGCCGATAAACCTGCGTCTTATATTTTCGAATCACAGGTAGACCAAAAAGTTTCTTTAACCGGAGTTATTATAGAAGAACCAAGTATTGGAGAAAATAATCAGAAATTAACTGTTGAGACAGGTTCTGAAAGTGAAAAAACAAAAGTTTTGGTATCAACTAGTTTTGGTGAAGATTTTAAATATGGCGATGAAGTAAATTTCGTAGGGAAATTAGAAAAGCCAGAGAATTTTATCACTGACCAGGGTAAAGAGTTTGATTACGTAAATTATCTGCGAAAAGATGGTGTTCATTACGTAATGAATTACGTAAATGTTGAAATTATCTCGCGAGGAAACGGAAATAAAATAAAAAGTACACTCTTTTTCGTCAAAGAAAAGTTTTTAGAGAAGATGAATTTTGCTATAAAAAGTCCTGAGAGTTTACTCATGGGTGGTCTTATTTTAGGGGAGAAAGCGTCTTTTAGTCAAGAATTAAGGAAAAATTTTATCGATACTGGTACGATACATATAGTTGCGCTTTCTGGATATAATATAACGATCATCGCAGAGTGGACTATGAAATTATTTTCCCAAGTGCCTTATGTGCCCCAAAATCTTGGTATTGGAATAGGTATATTCGTAATTTTTTTATTTATTATGATGACGGGTGGAAGTTCTACCGCAATACGGGCGGGCATAATGGCGACTTTAGTTTTGATAGCCCGCGCGACAGGGAGAAATTACGACGTCGCGCGAGCGCTCATTCTTGCTGGTGTTTTTATGATTTTATTAAATCCATTTGTGTTAGTGTACGACGTTTCGTTCCAGCTTTCTTTTATCGCTACTGTTGCTGTGATATTTTTCACCCCCAAAATAGAGAAATATTTCTTGTGGGTTACGGACTTGTTTAAATTAAGAGATGTAGTTACTGTTACCATTGCCGCATATATTTTCGTTCTCCCTTTTATTCTCTATAAAATGGGGAATCTTTCACTCGTTGCCTTGCCGGTAAATACTTTAGTTCTTCCATTTATACCTTTCACAATGCTCTTGGGCTTTATCACTAGCTTCTTTGGAGTTATTTGGTATGTATTAGCTGTACCTTTAGGATACTTGTCATATCTTTTTCTTCATTATGAGCTTGGCGTTATTGGTTTTCTTGCAGATGTTCCTTTTGCTTCACTTTCTTTTCCTAATTTTCCATTTATCCTGACAGTGTTAATCTACGTATATTTTATTTATATAATTTTTGGGAGGGGTATTAAAAGTTTCTTTGTGGAGTTGAAATAAGAAACTCTTTCTCGGTATACTTTTTATAAAGCAATCTATCTGGTGAAGCTTCGGGAGCGAACTGCTCGGCGCGCCCGCCTGCGCAAGGCTTTCTAAAAAGTACGCCTGCAACAAGTTTTCTACTGCAACAAGTTTTTAAAGTTTTTCTCAATAACTACCCAGTTAAGATTTGTGAAGAAATCTTCGATATATTGTTTTTTACCACTTGGTTGATAGTCTGCAACAAAAGAATGCTCCCACATATCTAGGGCCAAAATAAGCGTACAGTCTTGCAGTTGACCCAAGTGTTGCTCGTCTACCCATGCGTTTAATAATCGATTTTCTTTTCTATCAAAATAAAGCATAGCCCAGCCGATTCCGCGTGTGAGGGCGATAGCTTTAAAACGGTTGAGCCACAGGTCAAAGGAGCCCCATTCTTCAATAATTGCTTTTTTTAATTCACCACTTTCTGTGAGTGTTTGAGCTCCACCAGAAAGGGACGCGAAATAAACTTCATGATTCCGCATGCCGTCATACTCAAAACCAAATCTTCTCTGGATTTCGCCCAATGCGTATGCATTCTTTTCTGCATCTTTTGCTAGCTCATCAATTTTCTCTAGTATTAAATTTGTATTTTTCACATATCCTGTATAAAGTTTCAAATGTTCTTCAATGTTTTTCGCTGAGATTCCTTTTAGTGATCCAATATTAAATTTTAATTCTTCAAATTTTTTCATGCTAATATTATAGCATGCTCTCAAATGTCAAGAAATATGGTTTGCTCATTTTCACCTTCTCGCTTCTACTAGTAAATATTTTTCTTTTTCGCCTTGATTTTCAGAGTTTTCATAAAAGTCTCACTTTTGCCATACTAGACATCGGGCAAGGGGACGCGCTTTTTATAGAGTCGCCCACTGGAACGCAAATATTGATTGACGGTGGTCCACCCCGAAAGATATTAAGTCAACTTGCACGCATCATGTCCCCATTTGATCGCAAGTTAGACGCTATCATTATAACCAATCCAGACCAAGATCACATCGGAGGATTCTCGGATGTTTTGAAAATTTACAAAGTGGGGGCTGTTTTTGAGCCCGGCACATACAGTGATTCTAAAACTTATCAAAATTTAAAAAATGAAATTAAAAATAAAAATATTCCTAATATTTTAGCAAAAAAGGGCATGCGTCTTGATTTGGGTGGTGGAGCGGTAATTGATATTTTATTTCCTGATCATGATGTTTTTGACTGGTCTTCGAACGACGGATCAATCGTGGCGAAACTTGTCTATGGTAGCACCTCTGTTATGCTCGCTGGCGACAGCACGATGAAAACAGAAAAAATAATTGTTGTAGAAAATTCTCTCGCAACATTAAAGAGTACTATTTTAAAAGTTGGGCATCATGGAAGCCGTACTTCCACCGGAGAAGAGTTTGTAAAATTTGTTGCACCGACTTATGCAGTCATTTCAAATGGTAGGGATAATAAATATGGGCATCCACATCAAGAAACCATACACACACTTTCCTCATTTGGCGCAAAGATCTTTCGCACTGATCTATTGGGTACGATAATTATGAAATCTGATGGGAAAAATGAAGTGTTTTCATTCCGCAAGTAATCTGTTATATTATAAACATGCGAGATAAACTAGTAGAAAAATTAATAAAAAGTGAAGAAAAAAGACAGAGAGAGGGACTGGAGCTTATTCCATCCGAGAATTATGTTTCGCAAGATGTTTTAACTGCCAACGGTTCTGTTTTTACAAATAAATATTCTGAAGGATATCCAGGACGTCGCTATTATGGGGGGCAAGAGTTTACTGATGCTGTCGAACGGCTGGCTATCGAACGAGCTTGTAAGTTATTCAAATGTAAATACGCCAATGTTCAACCACATTCTGGTGCACCAGCGAATTTAGCGGTCTATGCGGCGCTTCTTTTGCCAGGAGACACAGTACTTGGCATGGACCTTTCACATGGAGGACACCTCACTCATGGGCACCCGATGACCTTACCTGCGAAGATTTATAAATTTGTTACTTATAAAATGAAAAATCCAGATACAGGAGAAATTGATTATGAAGATTTACGTCGCGTGGCGCTAGAACACAAGCCAAAGATAATTCTTGCAGGATTTTCAGCGTATTCACGCACGCTCGATTATAAAAAATTTGTCAAAATTGCTCATGAAGTTGGCGCTGTTACCATGGCAGATATGGCGCACATTGCGGGGCTTATTGCCGCTGGTGTACTTCGCAATCCATTTGATGATGGTTTTGACATTATTACTTCCACTACTCACAAGACACTTCGTGGTCCACGTGGAGGCATTATCTTGACACGAGAAAACGAAGAAATCGCAAAGAAAATTGACAAATCTATTTTTCCAGGGATTCAAGGTGGTCCACATATGCACACTATCGCTGCCAAAGCAGTTGCCTTTGGGGAAGCGATGACGCAAAAGTATAAAAAATACGCGAAGCAGATTTTAAAAAATGCCAAAGCAATGGAAGAAGTTTTCCGTAAAAATAAAATTCGAATGATTGGTGGTGGTACAGACAATCACCTCATTTTAGCTGATGTTTTTGGATCTTTAGGGGTGACCGGCAAAGAAGCGCAAACTGTGCTTGACGAAGTAGGTATAACTCTTAACATGAATGCTATTGCTGGGGACACCAGAAAGCCACTTGATCCATCCGGTATTAGATTCGGTACGCCAGCCATAACCACTCGCGGATTTAAAGAGAAAGAATGCAAACGGGTTGCGGAACTTATGATAAAAGTTTTAAAAAATAAGAATGATAAAAAATTAAAAGAATCTGTGCATAAGGAAATCAAAGCTCTAGCCAAAAAGTTTCCGATACCAAAGGGATTTGTTTAAAAAATTATGAAAACTAGCAAAAAAGTCATCGTAATAACGGGAGGTAATAGTGGGCTGGGAAAAGCAACGGCTAAAATTTTAACGAGCAAGAATCATGTCATTATTTTAGGAAAAAATGCGAAAGAAGTTTTAAAAACCGCCAAGGAATTTAAGTGTGACGGAATTATCTGTGACATTACTGATGCATCGCAGATAAAAAATGCATTTTCACAGGTTATTAAAAAATATAAAAAAGTTAATTGCTTGATAAATTGCGCTGGAGTTTGGATTAAGGGCCCAATTGAGCAGAATAGCCCAGACGAGATACAGAATACTATTTTAGTTAATATTTTAGGGACAATTTTAACAGTAAATGCTTTGGTGCCACAATTTAAGAAACAAAAATATGGAAGAATTATAAATATTAATTCTCAGGCTGGTCTTAACCCAAAAACTGAGCGTTCAGTTTATAATGCTTCAAAATGGGCTGTGACTGGCTTTACGAAGTGCCTTCAGTTAGAACTAGCGCCTTTTAATATAAGTGCTGTGGGATTTTATCCAGGATTTATGCATACAAGTATTTTTGAAAAAGCAGGAGATCACAAAACAGATTTTAGTAGCGCTATGCCTATTGAAAAGCCTGCCAAAGCTCTCGAATATCTAGTTAATATTGATGATGACTTGATGATTAATTCATTTGAAATGCAATCATTAAATAAGTCTAAACAACATGGCTACTTTAAATAAAGTGGGATAAATTAAAATAACATGGAACTACAAGTCGGAGTAAAAATAATTTTGCAAAATCAAGAAGGGAAGATTCTGCTTTTGCACAGAAATTGGGAAAAATATCCTGAGGTTAAGAAAGATAATTCTTGGGATATCGTGGGAGGTAGAATAAATATCGGAACTCCACTAATGGAGAATTTAAAGAGAGAAATATTTGAAGAAATAAAATTAAATTTAACTGAAGAACCAAAATTAATTGCCGCTCAGGATATTTTAAGAACAGACAAGCATGTAGTACGGCTGACGTATTTTGGAAAGATTGAAGGGGAACCAAAGCTAGATGAATATCACGATTCATATAAGTGGCTTACAAAAGAGGAAATAAAGAACAAAGAAGGACTCGATCAATACTCCAAGCAAGTTTTTGAGAAGTACATTTTATGATATATTTCTTTTATGGTAAAGAAAGGCAAATTGATAGTTATAGATGGTGCGGACGGAAGTGGTAAAACCACTCAAACAAATTTACTTATAAAACATCTTCGTAAAGATGGAGAGAAAGTAAGGTTTATTCACTTTCCCCGTTACAAAGAGAATTTTTTTGGCAAATTCATCGGACACTGTCTATCCGAGCAATATTACAATTGGGTGAATATTCACCCCAAGATTGCTTCTGTGATGTACGCGGCTGATAGGTGGGAATCAAAAGAAGAAATAAAAGACTCCATAAAAGAGGGGTATGTCGTGGTTATGGATCGCTATATTTCTGCGAATCAGATACATCAAGGTGGGAAAATTGCTAATTTGAAAAAACGAGAAAGTTTCATTAAATGGCTTGCTGAAATGGAATATAAAGTTTTTAAAATTCCAAAACCGAATTTGACTATATATTTATCTTTACCAATCGAAATAGTTTTAAAATTAATAAAAAAACGCGACTACAAGGGTGCCCGCGCATATCTAGGCAGTAAAAAAGATGTGCACGAGAAAGATAAAAACTTTTTAAAGAATTCTATAAAAAGTGCTCTCTGGCTCGCAAAAACTCAAAAAAATTGGGTAAAAATAAATTGCGCAAAAGATGGAGTTGTCGATATTCGCGAAAATATCCATAATGAAATTTATAAGAAAATCAAAAAAATTTTAAAATAAAATGAAAATCAAAGTTAAAAAACTTCATCAGGATGCAAAGTTGCCGACACATGGACATCCTGGTGATGCAGGGATGGATTTTTATTGTGTTCACGATGTGATATTTCCGCCCGGCAAGCAAGAGAGAATTCATACTGGTGTGGCGATTGAAATTCCAGAAGGCTATGTTGGTCTTATCTGGGATAAATCGAGCATTTCTTTTAATTTAGGATTAAAGGTTATGGGTGGAGTAATAGATTCTAGTTATCGAGGTGAAATTATAATGAACCTTTTGAATGTTTCTGGCAAGGAAGTACTAATGACAAAAGATCATAAAATAGCTCAAATGGTAATTCAAAAATTTGAACATTGTGATATTCTAGAAGTAGAGGAGCTTACTGAAACAGTCCGTGGTGTTGGTCGCGAGGGGAGTACGGGGCATAAGTAATTATATGAGTTACAAAACTTACAAAATATAAACTTTTTTCGGTACGAATTTTTTGAAGCTTAAAAAATTCTGAAATTTGTTTATCGTCACTCACAAAACCCCTTCAAAAGTTATATTTCATTAGTTTTGTAATTTAAAAAACATGCAAGAAAAAATAAAAAATTTAATAAAAAATGCGCTTAAAAAACTAAATATAGAGATTAGTAATATTATCCTTGAACACCCGTCAGATTTGAAAATGGGGGATTATTCTACGAATGTAGCTTTAGCTGTGGCGAAGAATATTGGCACCAACCCCAAAGAATTAGCTGAAAAAATAGTCGAGATCCTTCGACAAGCTCAGGGTGAATTTACTGAAATACAGGAAATTCAAGTTGCCGGCGCGGGGTTTATTAATTTTTATTTATCCAGAAAGTTTTTTGGCCGAAGTGTTGAAGAAATTTTAAATACAGCTGAAAATTTTGGGAAAAATAATTTATTAGAAGGGCAAAAAATAATGGTGGAGTATACCGATCCCAATCCCTTCAAGCCTTTTCATATCGGGCACCTGATGACCAACGCCATCGGCGAGTCGGTAGCGAGAATCCTGGAACATTCCGGAGCTATGGTTGCACGCGCGAACTATCAAGGAGATGTTGGGTTGCACATAGCGAAAGCCATTTGGGGTTTACAAAAAAATGGTTTACCAAATCCAAATTTATCAATTTCCAAGAAAGCAGAATACATAGGTGAATGTTATTCTTTGGGTGCAACAGAATATGGTCTTGTATATTTAAGCGAAGGAGAAAAAGACTCTTCTGCTAAAAAAGAGATAGACGAAATAAATAAAAAACTTTACAGTAAAACTGATGAAAAAATAAATGAAATATATGATTGGGGCTTTAAAGTAACAATGGAAGCTTTTGAAGAGCTTTACAAAATTCTCGGCACCAAGTTTGAACTTTATTTCTTGGAAAGTATAGTAGCGGTCGTTGGAGAAAACATTGTTCGCGCGACTATTGGTAAAGTTTTTGAAGAGTCTGACGGCGCTATTGTGTTCAAAGCGGAGAAACACGACCCTAAATTGCATACCAGGGTTTTCATAACTTCGCAGGGATTGCCGACTTACGAGACCAAGGAGCTTGGATTGACGGAAGATAAATTTAAAGAATTGCCGGGTATGAACCTTTGTATTGTAGTTACCGCCAATGAGCAGGAGGAATATATGAAAGTTGTCGCCAAAGCTATCTCGCTCATTCATCCGGAGTACAAAGATAAAATGAAGCACATTACGCATGGCATGATGCGGCTTGCGACGGGGAAAATGTCTTCCCGAAAGGGAAATGTCGTCACAGGCGAATCGCTTATTCGCGACACCATCGCGCTTGTGACGGAGAGGTTAAAAGAAAGGGATTATAGCGAAGAAATAAAAAATAAAATTGCCGAGCAAGTCGGCGTGGCGGCGGTAAAATATTCTATTTTAAAACAGTCTACTGGTGGGGACATAGCTTATGATTTTGAAAAATCTATTTCTTTTGAAGGAGATTCCGGTCCGTATCTACAGTATTCCTATGCTCGAGCAAATTCAGTTTTAGAAAAAGCAAAGAAAGAAAATATTTTGCCGGACTTTGCAATTCTGCCATCTGATATATCTTCAGTAGAAAAATTATTGTACAGATTTCCGGAAATTGTATTACGGTCGGCAAAAGAATATGAACCGCATTATATTACTAATTATCTTATAGAGATTGCTCGGGCGTATAATAGCTTTTATGGCAATACCGTCATCGTAAATAAGGAAGATAAAACTTCATCCTATAAAATCGCTCTGACCTTTGCTTTTACTTTTGTAATGAAAAAAGGTCTTCACCTGCTAGGTATTGAAGCGCCAGAGAAGATGTAAAAATATAAATTATATGTTAAAATCAGCCATTATGGCTGAAGATGAAGAAAAAAACAAATCAGATGTGACAAAGCGCGAAGAGAGGGTTTTGGAGTTCTGGAAAGAAAATAAAATCTTTGAAAAATCTTTAAAGCAGACGGAGGGTAAAAGAGAATTTGTTTTTTACGAAGGTCCGCCGACCGCTAACGGTAAACCGGGAATTCATCACCTAGAAGCAAGAGCGTTCAAGGATGCAATTCCAAGATATAAAACAATGTGTGGGTACCATGTTCGTCGTAAGGGTGGGTGGGATACTCATGGATTGGCAGTAGAGATTCAAACCGAAAAGAAACTTGGCTTGAATTCCAAAAAAGCGATTGAAGAATATGGTATTGCAAAGTTTAATCAACAATGCAAAGAAAGCGTTTGGGAATATCTAGAAATTTGGAATAAATTTACCGAGCGTATCGGATATTGGGTAGATCAAGAGAATCCATACGTGACTTACCACAATCCATACATTGAGTCCGTGTGGAGTGTGTTAAAGAAAATAAATAACCAAGATTTACTCTATAAAGATTATAAAGTTGTGCCATGGTGCCCTAGATGTGGGACTGTATTATCTTCGCACGAACTTGCGCAGGGATATGAAGATGTAAAAGATTTGTCGGTTTATGTGAAGTTTAAAGTCAAGGATCAAGAAAATACTTATTTTCTTGCGTGGACAACAACGCCATGGACCTTGCCGGGCAATGTGGCTTTGGCTATAGGAGAAAATATTATTTATGTGAAAGTTAAAGTTGGAGGTGAAATATATATTCTAGCCAAAACACGACTTTCAATACTTACTGAGCCCTATGAAATTATTAAAGACATAAGGGGTAAAGATTTAATTGGTTTAGAATACGAACCGCTTTTTCCATTTTTAACTGACACAATTACTGAAATTGAAAAACCGAAATTAAAAAATGCCTTTAAAATTTATCCTGCAGATTTTGTGAATACCGAAGAAGGAACGGGAATTGTGCACACAGCCGTGATGTATGGGCAAGATGATTTTGAACTTGGTACAAAAGTTGGTTTGCCGAAACACCATTTAGTAAATCTTGAGGGTAAATTTATCAGTAGTCTTGGAGGCACAGGATTTTTAGAAGGCAGATTTGTTCGGGAAGTTGATGAGAACGGAAAGCCAACCCTCTCTGTGGACATTATCGAGGATTTAAAGAAAAGAAATTTATTTTTCAAACAGGAAAATTATAAACACTCTTATCCACATTGTTGGCGTTGTCATACTGCGCTTATTTATTACGCTCGGGATTCTTGGTATATCAGAATGTCTGATCCGAAAATCAAGAAGCAATTGATAAATGAAAACAAAGAAATAAATTGGGAACCAGCACATATTCGTGACGGACGTTTTGGTGAATGGCTTAGGGAAATAAAAGATTGGGCAATATCTCGTGAACGATATTGGGGGACACCACTGCCAGTGTGGCTCGATAAAAATAATAATTTTCGAGTGGTGGGAAGCGTCGAGGAATTAAAGAAATTAGTCAGAAAATCCGGGAATAAATACTTTCTTATGCGTCACGGGGGCTCTGTCGGCAACACAAAAAACATGGATAGTTTAGAACCAGGAGATGAAAATGATGCTTTGACCGATAGAGGTAAAGAGCAAGTTAAGTTACAAGTCTCTCGCTTAAAAGAAAAACCTGATTTTATTATTTGTTCTAATTTTATTAGAACAAAGCAAACAGCGGAAATAGTAGCAGATGTTTTTGGGCTTTCAAGGGAAAAAGTTATAATAGATGAAAAATTGCGAGAATTTAGAGCTGTAACATCAGGAGATGAAAATGATGCAGATGTACGAAAAAGAATCATTGATGTTTTGCAAGGTCTCGATATAAAATACTCAGGAAAAAATATTTTGATTGTTTCTCATGAATATCCATTACGCGTTTTATTGTCTTCCCATGATGTCTTAAACGAAGAGGAAGAATGGAGAAATATAAAAATTAAATATCCTGTTATTCAAAATGCAGAGATAATTATGTGTAATTTTTTACCACTACCGAGAAATGGCAATGGTCAGATAGATTTGCACCGCCCATTCATCGACACTCTAGAATTAATCGACGAAGATGGTTCTATCTTGACTCGTACCAAAGAAGTCATGGATGTTTGGTTTGATTCTGGGGCGATGCCATTTGCTCAAGATCATTATCCTTTTGAAAATAAAAAATGGGTGGATGGGCAAGGATATCCAGCAGATTATATATGTGAAGCGATAGATCAGACTCGCGGATGGTTCTATACCCTTCACGCCATCGGAGTGCTTATGGAAAGAGGTAAAGCATATAAGAATGTCATTTGTCTCGGACATTTACTTGACGCATTTGGCAAAAAAATGTCTAAATCTATTGGCAATGTTGTTGATCCTTGGGTGATGATGGAGAAATACGGTGCAGATACACTTCGACTTTGGATGTATTCTGTAAATCAACCAGGTGAGTCTAAAAATTTTGATGAAAAAACGATCACCTTGCTTCATCAACAAGTTTTCGGTTTACTTTATAATGTGTTGGCGTTTTATAAACTCTACAGGGATAAAAATTTAGAAAACAATGATCGTCCAAAATCCCAAAACATTCTTGATGCTTGGATCTTGGCTAAATTGGATGAATTAATAGAAATTGCGACCAAAAATCTTGATAATTACAAATTACTTGAACCGACGAGGGCATTTAGAGATTTTATCGGCGATCTTTCTACTTGGTATTTGCGTCGTTCACGAGAGCGAATCAAAGAAGGAGAAAAAGAAGCAAAAAAGACTTTGTATTTTGTGTTGAAAACTCTTACTAAAATTATGGCCCCCTTTACACCCTTTGCGGCAGAGGATATTTGGCTGAAATTAAAGACCATCAAAGATGTTGATAGCGTGCATTTGGAAAAATGGCCTAGGGCGGAAAAAATAGATTCTAAAATTATTAATGAAATGATAAAAGTTCGTGAAATTGTTTCTATTGGACTAAAAGAAAGGCAAATCCACGATTTACCAGTCAGACAACCCCTTCAGAAAATTAGCACAACAGTAGCTTTCTCCGACGAATATCGGATAATTATCGGGGAAGAGTTGAATGTTAAAGAAATAAAATATGACAAAAATTTAAAGACACAACTTGTTCTAGATACAGATATTACAGGAGAACTAAGGCAAGAAGGAAACTACCGTGAACTAATTCGAGCTTTGCAGAATATGCGCAAAAAGATAAGTTTGACACCAAGCGATATTGTCTCTCTTGTCTTTGAAACAAATGATGTAGGCCGAAGGTTGATCCAAAAATTTGAAACCGACATGAAAAAAACCGTCCTTGCATCAAAAATAGAATTTTCCGTCCAAGGCGGATCCATCTCTGGCGGAAAAGACATGAAAGGTGAAACCCTAAAAATAGGTGAGTTGGTATTTAAAGTAAAAGTTGAGCGATCGTCCCCATGAGAATGGAAAAAACAATTTCAGCAATTTATGCTGAATATAAAATCATGCCGAGCTTACAAGAACACATGTTTCGTGTGGCAGCGGTCGCATCTGTTGTCTGTGACAATTTTCATGAATCTCTTCCGAAAGAAGAAATAATCACAGCGTGCTTGCTTCATGATATGGGGAATATAATTAAGTCCTCATTGGAGTACTTTCCAGAATTTAACGAGCCGGAAGGGATAGAATATTGGCAAAAAGTTAAAAATGAATTTATAAATAAATACGGGAGTGATGAACATAAAGCCACGATCCAAATCATACAAGAAATTAATTTGTCTAGTAACATGGTCAATATTATAAATAGTATCGATTTTCTCTTGGCATGCGATCATTTTAATGAAAATAATATGATATATAAGATAGTCAATTATGCTGATTGGCGTGTTGATCCATACGGAATTGTATCGTATGAAGAGCGCTTGGATGAAGCAGGAAAGCGATATAAAAATCATAAAGATGGTCCAGGAGAAGAAGAACGTAAGAAATTAGTAGCGTGTGGTAGAGAAATTGAAAAACAAATTTTTACCAAATGTAAAATCAAGCCGGAAGACATAAATAACGAGACAATAAAACCTATAATTTCAGAGTTGAAAAATTTTGTGATAAAATAGGGGCATGGAAAATTTGACAAAATCTATTATAAATCCAATAGATCGCTCGTTATAATATTTTTATGAAAATCACTAAATTTGAACAATCCGGATTTATTATTGAGACTGACAAGGGTTTTAGGCTGGCCTTAGATATCGCGAACAAAACACCAGTTGAAAAACTCGAGGGGGTGAACACTGATGCTATGTTAGTCTCTCATGTCCATGCAGATCATTTTTCGCTCGATCAAATTAAAAAATTATCTCCCAAAGAGCTATACATCAACAGCGAATGTAAAGAAATCCTGAGGGAAGAAAAACTTTTTTCAGAAACTATAGTAACGAAGGCTGATACTCAAATCAGAATGGGCGATATTGTTGTGGATATTTTTAGTGTTGACCATGGACCGAATGTTTCCATAAAAGAAAATTTTGGTTTTCTAATTACTGCGGATAATCAAAAAATATATTTTGCCGGAGACATGTTTTATGAATCGGGAATGGATGTGACAAATCTGGAAGTTGATTACGCTCTTCTGCCCATTGGTACATTTTACACCTTTGGTCCGGATGAAGCATTTGCTTTCGCTAAAACATTCAAGAAAATCGGGAAAATTATTTCGATGCATGACAGAGGAACTCCGGGACTTAAAGATCAATTTCTAGAGTTGGCCAAAAATAATTTTGATGTTGAATAAATTCTGATATACCACATTTATCATTACTATTACTAATAACACAATAGACGCTACCGCTACCAATATGCATCACATTCATCATACAGAGGGAATAATATTAGGGAGTAAAAATTTCGGTGAAGCAGGGAAATATTATTCCATTCTTACTCGTGATTTGGGATTGATTTTGGCTTCGGCTCAAGGAGTGCGCAAGATGTCTTCAAAATTACGTTTTGTCTTACAAGACTTCGCATATCTTAAGATCGACCTTGTGCAAGGCAGAGACATCTTCCGACTAACTAATGCATCCAAGACAAATAAACTCGAGCAGATAACAAAACGGCCAGAGACTTTTGAAATTTTTGCTAAAATTGCACTCTTACTTAGACGCTTGCTCACTGGCGTGGAGCCGAACGAGGCTTTATTTACTGATCTTTTGAATGGTTTGTTTATTTTAGAAAAAACAAAACCAAAAGAGGAGTTACGCAACATTGAAGCAATTATTGTTTTGCGTCTAGTTAATAATTTAGGATATATAGGCGGGAATGGAGTATTGCAAGATTTTATCAAATCACCCTTTGAAGAGACTATGATATTTGAAGCTTCAAAAAATAGAAGAACTATACTTTCCGAAATCAACAAGGCGCTTAAGGAGACACACCTATAGATTGTGGTATAATTCCAGGATGTCGCTAAATGGTAGAGATAAATTGAACAGAATAGAAGAACTCAAAGGTAGACTTTTCAGTAAAAATTATCAAACAAAGTTAGAGCACCGAGATAAATTTACACATCTAAACAGAAAAGAGACACCAGATGTTTGGGCAAATCGAGAGGAAGATACTCACTTATCCTATTCTGGAGAAAGATTTTTCATGAAAACATCCATGTTTAAAAATTTTTTTATTGGCTCCCTAATTTTTCTGATTTTAACGCTGGCATATGCCTCCTATGTGTTCTTTGCTGGAGGCAATACTGTGTCTAATGACAATATTGATATTTCTATACTTGGAAATAATTTCGTTGCCGGCGGAGAAGAACTGTCATTTATTGTTGGGATTACGAATAGAAATAATTCCTCACTGGATCTAGTTGACCTTGTGATGGAATATCCAAAAGGTTCTTCAAGTAGAGAGCCAGACTCATCTGCTTCTACTGAGAGAAGTCGTGTATCATTAGGCACAATTCCGGCCGGAGCAGTACATAATGAAAATCTCAAGGTGGTACTTTTCGGTGAGCAAGGATCTTTACGTCCTATAAAAATTTCTATTGAGTATCGTGTTGAAGGATCCAATGCCATCTTTGTTAAAGAAAAACCCTACGAAGTTACCATAAATTCTACACCCATAAATCTTTCTGTTGATGGTCCTGTTACAATAAGTCCCAATCAAGATATCACTCTTAATGTAAAAGTAGTTCAGAATGCCACTAGACCAGCTTCCAAAATACTCCTCAAGCTTGATTATCCAGCCGGGTTTCAATTTAAGTCGTCTATACCAAGTCCGTCTCTGGGGAATAATATTTGGAGTTTAGGAGATCTGGCTCCCGGCACGGAGCGTAGTATTTCTATAGTTGGTAAAATGTTGGATGTTTTTGATGGAGAAGAAAAAACTTTTCACATAAGAAGCGGGTCACAAGCTAGAGCAGACAAGTCCATGATTGATGTGGTTTTTAATTCCATAATGCATAAGATTATAATCAAAAAGCCCTTCATTGAGGCGCAGCTTTTCGTGAATGGTGTATATCAAAGAGAATATGCCAGTTCCGCCAAGAATCCAATTCACAGCGAAATTCGTTGGATAAACAACTTAGATACAAAAGTAAATGATTTGGAAATTCGAGCTAAAATTTACGGGAATGCAATTAATCGTAAAACAATAAATGCCGAGCGAGGTTTCTATAACTCGTTGGAAAATATCATAACTTGGGATATAAATTCAGAGAATAGGTTTAGAGAAGTAAACCCGGGAGATTCAGGATCTGTCAGTTTCTCTTTCTCCCCAGTTTCGTTATTTTCTGCTCTAGATGGGATACTTTCCAATCCCTCCATTAACATAGATGTTTCTATTTCTGGTAAGCAATTGGTTGAAAACTATACGACCAAGGATTTAAATAACATTGAGTCTTCAACAATTCGAATTATTTCCGATGCTGGGTTTACGGCCAAAGCTTTTTATTATTCTGGGCCTTTCACTAATCGGGGGTCTATTCCTCCAAAGGTTGAAAAAGAAACAACCTACACCATAACCTGGTCTCTTTCTAATACAGCCAGCAATGTTTCAAAATCCGTCATACGTTCTACTATTCCTGCGTGGATGCGTTTCGTGGGTCCGATATCACCCGCAGGCGAAGATTTAATCTACAATCCATCTACTAAAGAAATAATTTGGAACATAGGCACAATTCCCAAAGGTACTGGTATTACCACGGCGGGTCGTAGTGTTTCTTTCCAAGTTGCATTTACTCCTTCACTTTCTCAAATTGGTACTGTTCCAGTTATTATAAACGATGCGACTTTGACTGGGCATGACGATTTTGCTAATGTGGACGTAAGAGCAAGTAAACTATCTCTTCGCACCATACTCGACAGTGATCCATCATTTCCACCCGGGGGTGGCATGGTAGTGGAATAAGTTATGTTAGAAAAAAATAAAAAAGAAAATAGAGATAATGACTTAATGGAGAAAATAGTTTCGCTTTGCAAAAGGCGCGGGTTTGTATTTCAAGGCTCGGAAATTTACGGAGGGCTTGCTGGAACTTATGACTGGGGGCATTTTGGGTTGGCCTTAAAAAATAATATCAAACAAAATTGGTGGAAAAAATTCGTAGATGGAAGGCGCGATATGTACGGCGTAGATGCGGCTGTTTTAATGAATAGTAAAGTTTGGGAAATTTCGGGACATGTGGCAGGATTTTCAGACCCGACTCCAGATGGCAAGCAATTTAATGTAATGTTTAAAACTCAAATTGGTGCTGGAGAAGAAGCGTCTGTTTCCTATCTTAGGCCCGAAACGGCGCAGGGGATGTTTGTAAATTTTAAGAATACCGTGGATGCTTTTCATCCCAAACTTCCTTTTGGCATGGCGCAGGTTGGTAAAGCTTTTAGAAATGAAATAGCACCCAGAGATTTCTTATTCCGCCAGCGAGAATTTGAACAAATGGAAATTGAATATTTTGTAAAACAGGAAAATTGGGAAAAATATTTTGAATATTGGAAAGGAGAAATGCTTGAATGGATGCAAGAAGTCGGGTTGGATATGAACAAAGTTCATGAGCTGGAAGTAGAGAAAGAAGATAGGGCGCATTACTCCAGTCGGACAATTGACTTTGAATTTGATTATCCTTTTGGCAAGAAAGAGCTTTTCGGGCTCGCATATAGGACTGATTTTGATTTGAAGAATCATAAACTTGACTACATAGACGAAGAAGAAGGAGAAAAAATAATTCCGCATGTTATTGAACCAACTTTTGGTGTTGACCGCGCTGTGCTTGCTCTGCTTGTTTCTGTTTATGCTGAAGACAAAAAAGAAGGAGAAGTGCGTTCTTATCTAAAATTTAAACCAAACATTGCGCCGGTTATTTGCGCTGTTTCACCATTACTTAAAAATAAGCCAGAGCTTGTAGAATATGCGGATCTGAAAGTCTATGTGCCACTCAAGGCTGAATTTGGCCGAGTAGCATGGGATGACAACGGCAACATCGGCAAGCGTTACCGCCGTCAAGACGAAATCGGCACACCATTTTGTATCGTGGTAGACTTTGATACTTTGACGGACGATACAGTAACAGTCCGAGATCGAGATACCGGAGAGCAAGAAAGGATAAGAGTTGCGGATTTAGTAAAATATATAAAAGAGAGAATAATACATTAAAATTAATACAACTTGATGCATGAAGAATTTTTTTCAACCAACTTTTTTTAAGATCTTTTTATGGACTATACTTTCTGTACTTTTTGTACCTCTTGTAAAAGTAGAGAGAATTATCTTCTGCATTACGGGAATTGATTGCCAACAGTATACTTTTCAATCTCTGGTTTCTTTTTTCTATAAACACTCAGTGTTTTTGGGTGTTGATTGGACAACGACTATAGGGGGATTAATTTTAGTATACTTACTAACTTGTATAATTTTTTCTTTAAACAGAAAAGATTTTTTAATAGTTATTTTTACATCAGTATTGCAACTTTGCGCTATTTTTATCATAGAAGCAGGAGTAAATTTTTATGACGGCACAAGAGACAATATCATACTTGCAGCAGTTATTCTTTTGGGAATTTGCAGTTTTTTATTTAGCGGAAGACGAAAAAGGACTCTAGTTTTTACACTAGTTCTACCACTAATATATTTATCCCTCTTCTTCTATTTCTAGTAAAACAAGACATTAAAAGTAAAATCATATTATTGTTTATATATACGCTATAGCGTTACAATAAACAATATTGTATAATATAAAGGATGGGGAAATTAGAGAAAGAATTAAAAACAAGAATTAGAAGAGAAAATGTCCAAAGAGCTATTCTTTCTGGAATTGCAGCTGTTGGACTTTTAAGCGTAGCGATTTTGGCACCGAATGTGTTGCAAGCTTTTAAATTTTTTGGTATTGAACCTAAAAATAAATGGCAAAAATATAATATTAATCATAGTATAAAGAGATTAAAAAATCATGGTCTTATTTGTTTTGAAACAACTAGTAAGGGAACTTTTATGCGTCTTACACAAAAAGGTAAAGATAAATTAAGGAAATTTGAACTTCTGGGCTATAAACTTAAAAAACCAAAGAAGTGGGATTACAAATGGCGGATGCTCATTTTTGATATCAAAGAAGAAAGAAAAGGGACGAGAGACAAAATTCGATTTACACTAAAAAGAATTGGATTTTTACGTCTCCAAGATAGTGTCTGGGTCTATCCTTTTGATTGTGAAGATTTTGTGAATTTAATGAAAGCAGATTTTAAGATTGGGAGAGATTTACTTTATTTAATAGTAGATACGATTGAGGGAGATACGAAAATAAGAAATTATTTTAAATTACCTAATTAATATTATTGTATTAAAATACGCTATAGCGTAACTATATACAATATTTCTAATACATTGATAATCATGCATGATGTATGATATATTTTATAAATGCAATTCTTAAAAAAAGTTTTAAAAAATGGGTTGCGAGTAATAACGGTGCCGATGAAGGACAATGGGACGGTGACGGTGTTGGTCTTAGTAGAAGCTGGGTCAAAATATGAAACAAAAAAGGTGAATGGCATTTCACATTTTTTAGAACATATGTGTTTTAAGGGGACAGTCAAAAGGCCCAAAGCTGTTGATATTTCAAAAGAATTAGATGCATTGGGAAGCCAGTATAATGCTTTTACAGCACAGGAATATACAGGATACTATGCGAAATCCGATGCAAAACATTTCAGAAAGATTTTTGATATTGTTTCTGATATATATCTTAATTCCACTTTCCCAGATGCCGAGATGCAAAAAGAAAAGGGTGTCATTATAGAAGAAATAAATATGTATGAAGATATGCCTCAGAGACATGTGCAAGATTTGATTATGAAGTTACTTTATGGAGATACTCCGGCTGGCTGGAACATCGCAGGTGAGAAAAAAAATATATTGAATATGAAACGAGATGATTTTGTTGTCTATAAAAAGAAACACTATTTGCCAGAGGCAACGGTGCTTATTGTCGCTGGACAGGTGACAGAGAGGCAAGTAATGAGTGAGGTAAATAGAATTTTTAGAACGATAAGGCGTGGGAAGAAAGGAAGAAAAGTGAAAGTAAAAGAAAGACAAATAAAACCAGAAGTGTTGGTGAATTTCAAGAAGACAGACCAGACCCATTTTGTTTTAGGTGTGCGTACTTATGATTTATTCAGTAAGCAAAATGCTGTGTTCTCGGTACTTGGTGGAATATTAGGCGGGGGGATGAGTTCGCGACTTTTTGTCAAATTGCGAGAAGAAATGGGTGTCGGCTATTATGTCCGGGCATATAATGATGCTTATACGGATCATGGATTTTTCCAAATATCCGCTGGAGTAGATAATAAAAGAATAGAAGAAGTCATCGAAGCAGTACTCGAAGAATGCAGAAAATTAAAAAATTCTAAAGTTGATGTTGAAGAATTAAACAAAGTAAAAGAATGCCTTATCGGCAATATGAAGCTTTCCCTTGAGTCCACGGATGACATTGCAAATTTTTATGGCGGACAAGAACTTCTGAAACGTAACATGAAAGGAGCATTAGAGAAAGCGAAAGAAATACGCAAAGTTACAACAAGTCAAATCCAAAATTTAGCCAAAGATATTTTTAAAAACAATAGACTGAATTTAGCTCTCATCGGGCCATTCAAAAATCGTAATCAATTTTTTAAAATACTGAATTTTTAATTTCCTAATAGGAATCCTATTTTGTGTTACCCAATAGTAAACTTTGCTAAGGTAAATTTAAAAAAATTTACGCACTTTACATATTGGTAAAATTCACTACGGAGTGTTATTATATTTACATGTTTGAAAAGGATAATACTACTCATATCTCCATATCCACTATCACCATGATTCGAGCCGTTTTACTTGCTCTTTGTGTCTTTTTGTTGTGGTTCTTGCGAGATCTAGTTCTAATAGTCTTGACTTCTATCGTTATCGCTTCTTTTGTAGAATCCGCTGTTCCATATTTCAAAAAAATTTACATTGGTAGGGTATTTGGTATTGTTATTTTATATGCCACATCGCTTCTAATTTTAGCTTCATTGTTTTATCTTTTTGCTCCGCTTTTGATAACTGAAATTTATAATTTTTCTAGTTTTATTTCAACCTATATTCCGAATGTCTCGTTTTTGACTTATTTTCAAAATGAAGCATTCTCCGGTGCTAAAGATATAGTCAACAGTCTCTCAAGTAATTTCTCACTTGGGACGCTATTATCAGTATCCAAGGCTTTTGTCTTAAATCTCTCTGGTGGATTTTTCTCAACACTTTCCGTCGCTTTCGGAGGAATTTTTAATTTTATTTTAATTGTTCTTATCTCTTTCTATCTTTCAATTCAGGAACAGGGTATAGAAAATTTTCTACGACTTATTTTTCCGATTAAATACGAAGACTACGCAGTGGACCTATGGGAGCGTTCACGCCGAAAAATAGCTCTTTGGATGAAGGGACAAGTAGTCCTGGGCTTTGTGGTAGCAGTTCTTATTTATCTTGTGCTCTCACTCCTCGGTATTGAGTACGCGCTTCTCTTGTCTATTATTGCAGGAGTCATGGAACTCGTGCCTTACGGTATTTTAGTTGCTTTAATTCCAGCTTTTTCTTTTTCGTATCTCTCTGGCGGGCTCTCGAGCGGGCTAATGGTCACTGGGGCTTATCTAATTGTTCATCAATTTGAAGTTTTTCTTTTTGCGCCTCTTATTATAAAAAAAATAGTCGGCCTTTCTCCAATTATTATAATTTTATCTGCCTTAATCGGTTTTGAACTAGGTGGAGTCTGGGGGATGTTGTTGTCTATTCCTATAGCTATTGTTGCAATGGAATTTTTAGATGACATTGAAAAAGATAAAATCTTAGCGAGAAGTAATAAATAAAAATGGAAAAAAGAGCTTTCTATATTACAACTACAATTCCATATGTAAATGCAGACCCTCATATTGGTTTTGCGCTTGAACTTGTGCAAGCAGATGCACTTGCGCGGTACCAGCGGCTGATAGGGAAAGATGTCTTTTTCAGCACAGGCACGGATGAATATGGTCAAAAGATTTGGGAAGCAAGTCGGAGGGAAGGCAAAGATGCGCAGGCTTATGTGGATTTTTATGCGCAAAAATTTTTGGACCTCAAGGGCATATTAAATCTCTCTTATGATAATTTTATTAGAACCACCAGCGCAGGGCACATAAAAGCAGCACAAGAATTTTGGCGTCTTTGTAATGCCAAAGGTGATATTTATAAAAAAATATACAGAGGGCTCTATTGTGTTGGATGCGAGAAATTTATTACGGAAAAGGACCTGATGGACGGCAAGTGCTCGCTTCATCCAACCCAAAACCCCGAGATGGTTGAAGAAGAGAATTATTTTTTCCGATTGGGAAATTATAAAAAAGAATTGCTTGAATATTTATCAAATGAAAAAGTCGTCTTTCCCGAGTGGCGTAGGATAGAAGCCATTGATTTCGTGCAAGATGGCATGGAAGACTTTTCAATTTCTCGAGATAAAAAACGTTTTTCCTGGGGGATAGAGATACCCGGCGATGATACACAAGTCATGTATGTTTGGTTCGGGGCTTTTGTGAACTATATTTCCACTCTTGGGTGGCCTGACAGTCACGGAGCATATGAGAAATTTTGGCAAGATGGAGAAAAAGTTCAGGTTGCAGGCAAAGATATGGTTAAGTTTCAATCCGTGATGTGGCAAGGGATGCTCATGTCCGCTGGTCTACCCACAACCGACACGATTCTGTACCATGGATTTATTACAGGTGAGGGTGGTATAAAAATGTCTAAATCTATCGGCAACGTAATTAATCCAAATGATATTGTAAAAGAATACGGGAGAGATGCATTACGCTATTTTCTTCTGCGTGAAATTTCTTCTTTCGAAGACAGTCCGTTTACCATGGAGAGATTTAAAGAAGCTTATAATGCGAACTTGGCGAACGGACTGGGGAATCTAGCTTCACGCATTCTTACTCTTTCGTCCAAGCATCTAGAGAAGTGCCCAGAGATTCCTGAGCATTCTATTCCACAAGAATGGAAAGATTACTTGAATAAATTTGAAATTAATAAAGCTGTTGATTTTACATGGAAAGAAATTGGAGAGCTTGATAAATTTATTCAAGAAGCTGAACCCTTCAAAGTTGTAAAAGTTGATGCGGAAAAAGGGAAAAAATTAATTTCCGAAATGATGCTTCGTTTGTACACTATCGCTCGCATGCTGAATCCAATCATGCCTGAAACAAATGTCACTCTGAAAAAATTAATCAAAGAAAATAAAAAACCAGAGAAACCTCTATTTTTACGTAAAGACTAATATGCAATCAAAGTACATAGACATACACAGTCATATAAACTTCAAAGCTTTTGATGAAGATCGAGATGAAGTTATTCGTCGTGCTCTAGATAATGATACTTGGGTTATCAATGTTGGTACGCAAGTCGATACTTCAAAAAAGGCAGTTGAAATAGCGAATCAGTATGAGAAAGGAGTATATGCGATCATAGGACTTCATCCGATACATACTGGAGCATCGTACCATGATGAAAAAGAACTAGGCGAGGGTAGCAGAGAATTTGTTTCGCGTGGAGAAATTTTTAATAAAGATACTTATCGAGAACTTTTAAAAGACCCGAAAGTTGTAGGCATAGGGGAGTGCGGATTGGATTATTACAGGTGTTCCGATGAATCAATATCCAAGCAAAAAGAAGCCTTCGTGGAACAGATAGAACTCGCGAATGAATTTAACAAACCATTGATGTTGCACATTCGCAATAGTTCGACGAGCTCACCAGAGGTAACCCAAAATGCCTACATGGATGCACTTGAAATTTTAAAAGCTCATTCCAAGGTGAAAGGGGATGTGCATTTTTTTGCGGGTAACTGGAAAGAAGCAAAATGTTTTTTGGATTTTGGGTTTACACTTTCTTTTACAGGGGTTATTACCTTCACTCATGACTATGATGAAGTTATAAGAAATACTCCGCTTGATATGATTATGTCCGAGACGGATTCTCCTTATGTTGCCCCTGTTCCATATCGTGGTAAGCGCAACGAGCCGTCTTATGTGAAAGAAGTAGTCAAAAAAATTGCCGAAATTAAAAATTTACCAGAAATAGAAGTTGTAGAAGCTTTAATCAAAAATACCAAGCGGGTCTTTAATATTTAGAAAGTTTAGGGTGGAGATTTATCCCCACACTAAATGTTGCGAAGTGGCTTCGCTACGCACTTTTTGTACATCGCGATATTAAGTGTCGGGGATTTACTTTTTAAAGGGTTTTTGATAGTATGGAGAAATGCAAGATGTGGGGGATGGAGCTAAAAATAATAATTTATTGGGAATAGACGAACAAGGTCCTAAAGTTTACGAACTTGGCTATCTTTTAGTACCTACTATTTCCGACGAGAATCTGCCCGTTGTTTATGGAAATCTCAAGGAACTTGTTCTCTCTTTTGGCGGTGAGATTGTTTCAGATGAAATACCCAAAATGATTCCCCTCGCTTATTTTATGCAAAAAGTAACATCCAACGTACGTAATAAATTTAATAAGGCGTATTTTGGTTGGACTAAATTCACGATGAATTCATTAAAAATTTTGGAATTGAAGAAACACCTTGATCTGGATGCTAATTTTATTAGATTTTTAATATTAAAAACAGTAAAAGAAAATACTATCGCTGTAAAAAGATTTATGCGCGGAGAGTCATATAAAAGACCAATCCTAAAAAGGAGTACAGAAAACGAAAATATTATGCCAATAAATAAAGAAGAGATAGATAAAGAAATAGATGCTTTAGTTTCAATTTAATTATAAATATTTTTTAAAATAATCATGTATTTAAACAAAGTAATATTAATAGGAAATTTAACTCGCGATCCAGAACTTCGCTCGCTTCCTTCGGGCATTAAGGTTTGTTCATTTTCTCTTGCCACGAATCGTGTTTGGAAAGACAAAAATGGCGCGCGCCAAGAAGCCGCTGATTATCACAATGTTGTAGTTTTTGGACGTCAAGCAGAAACGGTTGCGCAGTATATGAAGAAGGGGAGCTCAATGCTCGTGGAAGGCAGAATGCAAACAAGAAGCTGGGATGATAAGACTAGCGGAGAGAAAAAATACCGTACTGAAGTAATAGCCGATCGTACACAATTTGGTCCGAAGGGTGGAGGGGGAGGTGCTGGAGCAGCATCAAGTGGAGGAGTAGGTAAAGCGTCGTCCAGTTCTGAAGAAGTCGATTCTATAGAATATCCAGAAGAAGAAATTAATCCTGAAGACATACCTTTTTAATCAATGAAACAAGATTACTTTTCAGCCAATAATATAAAATACATAGACTATAAGGATATTGAAATTCTAAAGAAGTTCATGAATCCTAATGGTAAAATTATGAGTCACAAACGCACAGGTGTAACTGCCAAGAACCAGCGTCAATTAACAAGAGCGATAAAGCATGCTCGCTTTTTAGGGCTTCTTCCTTTTGTGGTTAAATAGTTATAACGAGTTTTCAAGTATTTTAAAAAATCAACTCTATACATCGTTATGGGTTGGTTTTTTATTTTCTATTCGTGCTATAGTTTAATTGGAAGGAGTAGAAGATGTTGATTTGGAGACGGTACTGCCGTCAGTGTCATTTAGAAGTTGATACATGGGGTGACTGGGACATTTCTGAAGTCCCGGAAAATGGTAGAACTATGTTTTACCATGGGAAGTGCTGGAGGCTTCTCGTAGCAACTCTAGAGAACAGAGAGGAGGAGCATGTTGGTGTCGTTACGCAGGGGGAAACCCTGAGGTCTGCCAGCACACCTTAAGTGCTGGCTCTGTTATTTGTGCCTCAACTTTCCCACAGACAAATTAAATTTGTTTTTTAAACTCGTTCTACATATTCTCCAGTTTCTGTGTTGACGCGTATTGTGTCTCCTTCGTTTATGAACATCGGGGCGTTAAGATTTGCTCCATTTTCCAAAACGATAATTTTATTGCCTCCTTTAGAAGTATCTCCGCGGACAGCCGGAGGGGCTTCTTTTACTTTAAATTCTATTTTAATCGGCAAAGTCACTTTGATGATTTTTTCTTCTTCATCATTTTCCCAAATGAGAGCTGTGACATTTCCGTTTTGTTTTAAAAATTTTGCGGTGTCCCCAATGAGTACCTCGTCAAGTTTAAATCTTTTACTTTTATCTTCCGGATCACAAAACCAGTATTCTCCTTTATTTTGATATAGAAATATGATATCACGCTTTACAATGTCAGCTTCATCAGCTGATTCAGATACATGAAAAGTGGCAGCAATAGTTTTACCTGCGATCAGGCTTCTCAGCTTCACTTGATTTTGCGGTTTTCTCTGCTGAGTTCTCGCAACATGAGACTCTACTACTTCGCAGGGTTCATTATTATAAATTATTATTTTCTTTTCGCGAATTTCGTTGTATTGAAGTTGTGACATTTCACTATCCTAGCAAAACTACGCCTCTTCCGCAAATTTTTTTCGTATTTCTTTTAATAGATGGTCTGCTACTTTTTTTTCCTCTTTTAAAAATTTACGTGTTGCATCATAACCCACACCTAGTTTTATTTTTTCCTTTTCTGCTCCACTTGGTTTATAGAAATACGAATTCCCACTTTTCTCTATAATTTTAAATTTCTCTCCTAAGGCCATAATCTCACCTTCTTTAGAAATGCCCTCGTTATAGATAATGTCAAATTCTGTCTGTTTGAATGGAGCTGAGACTTTATTTTTCACTACCTTGACGCGGGTGCGACTACCAACAATTTCTTCTCCCTTTTTTATTTGCGCGATTTTTCTAATATCAAGTCGGACAGAAGTATAGAATTTCAACGCTTTCCCCCCGGGAGTAGTTTCTGGATTACCAAACATTACCCCGATTTGCATGCGGATCTGATTTATGAAAATAACAACAGTTTTAGATCTGGCGACGATGGCTGTAAGCTTGCGAAGTGCTTGCGACATTAGACGCGCCTGTTTGCCGACATGATACGCCCCCATATCACCTTCTATCTCGTCTTTGGGAGTTAAGGCGGCGACTGAGTCAATGACGATTACATCAATTTTCCCTGTTCGCACCAAGCTCTCTACAATTTCCAACGCCTGTTCACCATTGTCTGGTTGAGAAATGAGTAAATTATTTATATTGACTCCAAGTTTCTTAGTATACTCTGGATCCATTGCGTGTTCAGCATCTATATATGCACAAATTCCACCAGTTTTTTGCGCTTCCGCCACGATATGAAGAGAAAGTGTTGTTTTTCCAGAAGATTCAGGTCCGAATATTTCAATAATTCTACCGCGTGGTATCCCGCCTACTCCGAGCGCCATATCCAAGCCAATAGATCCAGTTGATATTACATTAATATCTACCTTTGGTGAATCACCGAATTTCATAATTGACCCTTCACCAAATTTAGTTTGAATTGACTTTAAAGTATCTTCCAGGGCGGACATTCCCACTGTTTTGTCTTCCTTCTTTTCTTTTTTCTTTAACATAAATTTTTTATTTGAGTTGGAAAAATCTTTCTTGGTATTATTTTTAATAGACACGACATAATTTTCTGCTGAAAATTTGCTATGCTCGGCTCGACAGCCTGCGCAATGTCTCTCAAAAACTACACCTGCAACAATTTTCCCAACTCAAATTGCTTCGTAAATTATCTTATAATTTTTTTCATCACTATATCCAAATTTATCTTTGGCTTTAATGTTTATTATATTATACCCCAAAAGAAGGACTATTGTCTCATCAAATCCTCCCCTTTGATCTACTGAAATTTCTCGACCATTTAAAGTCAAGTTTGTGGCGTTTTTTGCATTTCCTGTTACTTTAAGAATACTCTCTCCAACTTTTATACCATCCCCTATACTTACATTTTTTATTTTTACCCCGAAGATTAAATCGTGAGAACGTAAGTATGCATACACAACAATAAAAAGAAAAAAAACAGAAAGACCAGCTATTTGTAAAATTTTCTTTTTATATAACATTCTCTCCATTATCATCATGTATGATTTTTTCCAACACTTCGCGTGGCTTTGCCCCATCTCCCGGACCTATTACCCCCTTCTCTTCTAACTTATCCATCAGTCGTGCCGCGCGCGCGTATCCTAATTTTAGCTTTCTTTGCAAATACGAAGTTGATGCACGTCCTGCTTCTATCACACAAGCACGGGCTTCTTCATATAGTTCATCATCGTCCTCCTCATTTTCCAGCGTACTTTCGAAAATACTTTTGTCGGCTGAAATAGAACCCGTTGTTAATGCTATCTCTTCAGATACTTCATCTTTATATGCGTCGTTAAGATATTTCACAACCTTTTTAACTTCAGATTCTGAAATAAATGCGCTCTGTAAGCGTTCCGGTTGAGCTTCGCCAGAAGAATAGAGCATATCACCAGCACCCAAGAGCTTTTCTGCACCGCCAGTGTCGAGAATCGTGCGTGAATCCACTTGCGAAGATACTTTTAAGGCGACACGAGCCGGGATGTTAGCTTTAATCAAGCCAGTGACAACATTTACCTCTGGACGTTGCGTTGAAAGTATTAAATGTATACCCACGGCTCTAGACATTTGGGCGAGTCTGACAATCGCAGACTCAAGCTCTCTCGGATAAGAACTCATTATGTCTGCCAATTCGTCTATGATAATTATAATGTATGGTAGACGATCTGGTGCACTAGCGCCATCCCGAGCAGTCTCGAGGGACTTTTGACCAGAATTCCAGACATTATTATGATAAGATTCGATGTCACGCACGGATTCTGTTTCCAGTATGTCATAACGGCGATCCATCTCTTTGGCTGCCCATTTCAGAGCGAGGATTGTTTTTTTCGCTTCAGTAATGACTGGAGTTAAGAGATGAGGAATATTTTTATATAAAGTAAGTTCTACCCGCTTTGGATCTATCATTATAAATTTCAAATCATCAGGGCCGTTCCTGTATAGAAGGGAAGCAATCATTGAATGTATAGTTACGGATTTTCCGGAGCCAGTTGTGCCGGCGACGAGACAATGAGGCATCTTGGCAAGATTGCCAAAGACTGCTTTACCGGAAATATTACGTCCCAATGCAATAGTCAGAGGTTTTGAGGAATTTTTAAATTTTTCATCGGAAAGGAGAGTGGCAAGACCTACTATTGATTTTGATTTGTTTGGAATTTCAATACCAACCAAAGATTTGCCCGGGATAGGAGCTTCTATTCTGATCGGATGCGCCGCAAGTGAAAGCGCTAAATCATTCTGTAGTCCCACAATACGTGAGAGCTTCACTCCTTCGGCGGGTTTAAGCGCGTAACGAGTGACGGTCGGCCCGATTGTTATTTCATCCATTTCCACTTCAATGCCGAAGTTTAGCAGTGTGCGTTTTATTATATTTGCATTAGCCTTCACGTCGCCAGTATTTGGTTTACCTTGATCTTCTTCCAGTAGCGAAAGTGGGGGAGGAACATAGTTGGAAACTAGCGCGCCTTTTCTTTTTTTAATGGGCATATCTTCTTCCTCCCCTTCTTGATGAGAGGTCTTATTTACAGAGGGAGTTTTTTTATTATCTCCAACCTCCTCTTCGTCGAGAGGAGCGGGCATTTCCTCTTCATCATCATCCACATTTGCTTCCAAAACCATTTCTTTTTTCTTAGTTATAAAAATCCAAAGTTTTTCCAAAAATGGTCCAAGGTTGAGCTTTGCATCGAATATTACAAGAATTGAAATTATCAAAATTGCGCCGAGAAAAATAATACTTGCATACACATCAAAAAGAGAAACAAGAGGTGTTGATAAAATTTCTCCCAACAGTCCTCCAGAATAGTTACCTGAGGCAATGTCGATTATTCCCAAACCAGAGAGAAGGAACATTGCTCCACTTGTCACGCTCCTCCATCCGACATCCGGTGTTTCCATTTTCATGAAAGAGGATCCAAGTAAAATAAGCAAAAGTGGTAGCAAGATGTAACCGATACCTAAAAGATAATAAAGTTTTTCATAGATAAATTCGCCCGCGACTCCCGTTATATTAAATGCAGACATTAAAAAAAATAATGCAAGAACAAAAAAAATGATTGCCAATATTCCGTGCTTAGTTTGACTTTTTAATCCTCCCAAAGAAATTTCTTTTTTATTTTGCTTCATAATTTTCTCTGCCCAAGGCCAGCCTCGGGCTGGCACTTTTCGCCATTAAGTGTATTTTAACATAAATTTATTATTTTAGCAGATATATTTTAGAAACTCTTTCTTGAAATCTTTTTCGCCATAACTATTCTCTGGTACGGATTTTTTGAAGCTTAAAAAATCTCATCGAGTCTGAGACTTTCAGAGTCGAATGACCTGAAGTTTTCGCCCCCGTCGGGCTCAAAACCCCTGCGAAGAGTTATAGCTCAACGATTTAAAAGAAACTTGTCGCAGGTGTAGTTTTTGATAGACATTGCGCAGGCTGATTGAGCCGAGCATGATAAAAATCAGCAGATTTTTATGCGTGTCTAGAAAAAACTTACACCAAGAAAGAGTTTTGTAATTTTAAAGCAAGTAAAATTTGCCTTGCATTTTTCCTTGTCCTATATATAATGGACAAATGTTAATCATGAATAAAAGTGTGAATGAAAATCCAAAGGACACTAAAAATGATTCTGGCATAATTATAAAGGACATGCCTACTTCTATTTTGTATTTAAAGACGAACAAGCTTGTTACTGCGCTATATATGGTTACAGATATAATAGACAAAGATGAACCACTTAGAAACAAGTTAAGGACATTAGGCATAGAAATCATATCGGACGTACACTCTGCAACTATAGATGTTTGTAGTAAAATATCTGCGATAATGTCCTTTTTAGATATTGCTTCCGCAATTAGTATTATATCTGAAATGAACTCCAGTATTCTTAGAAAAGAGTTTCTAAAACTATATCAGTCCATAGCAGACTCTACTGATAAAACTGTTATATCAAATAGACCAATAAACTTATCAGAATTTTTTGCAACCTCCCCTCCAGATGTCTTTCCTCTCCCTGGGGGGAAAAAAACTTCTATTGGACATAAACATCCTACCAGAATTGGTGTCCAAAAGGGAGGTACCCTCATGAAAGCTTTGTCCGATAGAATTAATCCAGAAGTAAAATCTAACACGTTAGGTCTTGCATCGCGTGTCCGAGATTTTAATATAGTAAAGAAACAAAGACGTGACGATATAATAAACATTATTAAAACTTATGAAGGAAACGCCACCATAAAGGACATAAGAGAAAAAATAAATAATGAAAACTCTGAGCCACCTATTTTCAGTGAAAAAACCCTGCAAAGAGAATTAATGTCCATGATCAAAGATGATGTTCTTAGTAGGACAGGAACAAAACGCTGGAGTAGATACTTACTAAAGTCTAAATCCTAGAGTATATAATATGTCCTTGCATTTTAATTAAAAGTATGTAAATATGTGGGTGTGGGGCTTATCCTGCATTTGGCATGATACTCAAATTTAACAAGCATTTTTGCTTGCCAGAATTTGGGAGTTATCCACATAATATATTGCTGTATTTTATGCAGTTATATTATAATAAATACTGTGTTTGCAGATTGCGCATTTATGCGTGTTCTGTATTCGCAAAATTTGTATTTATTTTTGCTTTATTATCGTTTGCGATTTCGTCGAAAAAATCTCAAATGATGTTTCAGTGAAAGTAAATGCCCGCCGATGTCCTGAAATTTTTTGAAGGACTCTGGACGGGTAAAAGAAAGGTCATTGAAAACTAAATAGTTTTGTTTTCAATGTAAGTCTATATCTGTTCATTATTTATTGTCTGCTCCATTATTATATTTTATTAGTTATTAGCGGATGAGAAATAATGATAGGAAAAATACGCTTTTAGTTTTGCTCTCTTTTAAAAAAGCGAGCAAGTCGAAACTAAATTAATGGCGTAGAATAGTAGAATTAGAAAAAATTTTACTATGTAAAAAATTAGAAAAAATTTATGAGTAATTTATTAAAATCAAAATTCCTTTTTGGAGTTATGGTTGTCACAGTTATGTTTGCCGGAGTTGCTCTTGTTGCAACTTCAGCTGATGCAGCTATCACCATGACATTAAGACAAGGAATGAGTAACAGCCAAGTTCAAGAACTTCAGCAAAATCTTAATAGTGCTGGGTTCACTGTTTCCTCTTCTGGTGCTGGATCAATGGGTGCTGAAAGCATGTACTTCGGTTCAAAAACCAAAGCCGCTGTTATGGCTTATCAGGCAAGTAAAGGATTAACAGCTGACGGAATTTTTGGTCCTATGTCCCGTGCGGCTTGGACTGGTGGTTCTATGGGCGGTCTCCCAGCAGGCTGTACTTCAACTTCAGGATTCAGTCCTACGACAGGTATGGCATGCAATAGTGGTGGTACCATTGTGCTTCCAGCAGGTTGTTCTTCAACTTCTGGATTCAGTCCCACAACCGGCGCGTCATGCGCGACGGGTGTTGTAAATGCTGGCGGTCCCGTAGTAGCAATGCTTTCGGCAGACACTCCGGCTTCCGGAACTGTTGTTGCGACTCAAGCTACGGCCGACATCGCGCACTTTACCTTTACAGGTAGTGGCACGGTTACAGGTGTTACGTTAAAGCGTCTCGGAATTTCTGGCGATTCAACACTTTCAAATGTTTACCTCTTTGATGGAGCAACACGTTTGACAGATGCAGCTTCAGTCTCAAGCAATGGCGTAATCTCCTTTAATGTTCCGGGAGGTATCTTCACAGTTAATGGTTCAAAGACTATTTCTGTAAAGTCTGATATTTTGACCGGTACTTCTGGTCAGACTGTTGGTGTGATGCTTGCTACATTTACGACCTCAGGTGGTACTGTGACTGCAAATCTTTCTGGAAACATTCACACTGTCGCTTCTGCGACTCTTGCGGCTGTATCAGCTGGTACTGTTACTCCAACTGGAGCAACACTTAACCCTGGCGCAAACGTAACAGTTTGGCAGTCAACTCTTAGCGTTTCAAACAGAGATGTTTGGATGAAGAGACTTGCATTGCGTAATACTGGGTCAGCTCCAGCTTCTGCTTTCCAAAATTTTAAACTCTATGTAAGTGGAGTAGTAGTTGGAACAGCTACGGGTCTTGATGTTAACGGTTATGTAACTTTTGACCTTTCCGCAGCCCCAGTTCTTCTTGTAGCTGGTTCACGAATTGTTCGTGTCGATGTAGACTTGGTATCTGGCGCTTCACGTACTGCTCTATTCTCGCTTCGTCAAGCGGCTGATGTTGACTTTGTCGACTCCAACTTTGGTGTGAACATTGCCCCTACTTCTACTCCATGGGCTTCGGCTACAGCAAATACTATCTCCGGTACATCTGGTGGTAGCCTTACTATAGAGAAAGATATAACTTCACCTTCAACTAATGTTATAAATCAAGGTAGTGATGCAAATATTGCAACCTTCAAATTTACAGCTTACGGTGAAGCTATTAAGGTTGAGACTCTTCGAGCAACATACGCTTCTTCAGACGCTGCTATCGGGTCATTGCGAAATGGTCGCATCTTAATTGGCGGTGTTCAATACGGCTCATCTACTACCCTTAATGAAGATAGCCAAGGTACACCTTATACTTCATACACAGTAAATTACACCTTTATGCCAGGTGTTCCTGTATTAGTAGAATTACATGCTGATATCTACGATAACGATGGAACAGACAGCATTACCGCAGGCACTGATACCATCAATGGTTCATTGGCTATAGGCAGTTCAAATGCAACTCGTCAGGATTCATTGGGTTCATTCAATGCTCCTGCTGTTGCAGTCACTTCAAACACTCTTACTATCTCTACAGCTTCTATCACTCTTACCAGAAATGGCACTTATGCTACTGCTCAGACAACAGTTCTTCCTTCAACCAACTTTAAAATTGGTTCATGGAATCTAGCTGGTAGTTCAGTAGAAGACGTACTCTTGACGACTCTTGGTTTTGATATCAATGAGTCCACAGGTACAGCATTTGATGAAGGTGATATCACAAATATGTATGCAGTTGTGAAGAATTCTTCTGGCGCTATTGTTGCTCAACCTTCGCCTATTGCGACTTTGAGTACAGGTGGTCAAGACAATAACTTCTCTATCAACTACACACTTTTGAAGAACACCAACATAACTATTGAACTCTTTGCAAATCTTGCAGACGATACGCAGGATGATACTGCTTCTACTGCTAGTGGTTCTGCTCTTGCTATCGTTGCAACTGATGCTTTCCAAGCTATATTTATGATTTCTGGTACTTCAATGGTTTCTGGCGCATCAGTTACTTCTGGTGACGGTTCTACTACTGTCGCTGGTCAGACTATCGCTTTTGCAGCAGCTACGATTACTGCAACAGTTGACCCTTCGTCTCCAGTGGCTGGTATTACTTACGATAATCAGACCGTCACTTCTGAAGCATTGAAATTCGCTGCAGTTACAGCCGGTTTCAACATTACTGACCTTACCTTTACACTTCCTGCCGCAGGCGCAACGGTTGTGCAGAATGTAATGCTCTACGATGACGCAACATTGGTTGCCACAGCTCCGGGTGGTGCAACAACAGTAACCTTCTCTGGTCTTACTTGGAATGTTCCAGCTAATACCAATAAAGTTCTTACTGTTAAACTCCAGCTTGGAACTGTCGGTGTAGGTGCTGGTACTACAAATGCTTCATTGATTACAACATTGACAGCCTTTACCGCTGTTAATACATCAACTGGAGTATCTGCTACCGGTACTGAATCTGATCCAGCAGGTGCTGCTCTTAATGCATTTGCCGCTATCCCTACAATTGATGTAGTAGCTCTTGCAAGTACTACTTTGCTGAACACATCTGCTCGTCCGCTTGTTAGATTCACCATGACTGCAAACGGTGGTACTATCGCCTGGGATCAGCTTACCTTTAAGGTAACTAAAGATGCTGCTACTACTGTAGGTACAGACGCTACAACCGGTATCACCCTTTGGGATGTAACAGGTGGTGGAAACACTTCTATCGCAGGTACATTTACTAACGCCGCAACTGTCTTTGGCGCTGGCGCTGGTCCTGCTGATATTGGATTCGTTCCAACAGCTGAACAAACAGTAGCTGCTTCAAAGACTTATGAGTTGCGTGGCAACATTGCTGCTGCCGACGCTGCAGGAGACTTCGTAACAACGACTCTTGATAACGATTCATCAGCTATTGTTGCAAGCGGTACTGTGGCTGTAAGATTGGCTGCCGATACAGACGCTCCACTCATCTGGTCTGATATGTCAGCCGCTAGTCATGACACTACGACTACTGACTGGACCACTGATTTCGGTGTCAAGAATCTTCCAGTATCTGGAAGCATGAATTGGCCAGCCTAACTAGTTCTTAAGTAAATAAATTTTAGATAGTCGATTATCTAAAACTTCAAAAAACCACCCCTTACGGGGTGGTTTTTTGATTTGTCTTGTTGTATAATATGAAAATGATAAATCAAGAACCCGCTTCCTTCCCGAGTTTAGGCGAGGCAAAGCAGACAAAAAGTCTTATTATAAGCATAATTGTCATAGTTTTAATTGTCGGTGGAATCTTTTATTATCAAAAGAATAAGAGAGTTGTTGCACCAGCAGAGAATGAGAATCCAAATACTTCTACTTTAGAGGAGAATTTAATTCCAACACCAGAACCTGAGGCCGAAGAACTTTTACAAAAGAAAGTAAATGAGGCAAATGCGCAAGAGCTGAAAGCGCAAGCATCCGTTAAAAAAGCGCAATGGAACAATGCGATGAACAATGCCCGGACGGCTTTTGGTAGAGGGGAATATGACAAAGCGCTTGTTTTTTACAATGAAGCATTGTCGTATGAGAAGACAGATACAGTATATTCTGGGTTGTTCGTCGTCTTTAGCGCTCAAAACAATATAGATCAAGCACGAGTTGCTATCGATGCTGCTATTAAATTAAATCCTCTATTTACCCAGTATTGGAAAGATAAATTGAGTTTACTTAACGATAAAACCAATGTTTCCTACCAAGACCTCAAAAATGTATATTCTGAAGGGCTTTTAAAGGTAGATCCGAAAACAAAGATAGATTTAGTAACATATTTTGCCGGTGTAGCTGAAAGGAATGGGCAAAAAGTTGACGCAATATCGCTTTGGGAATATGCGAAGAACCTGTACCCTCAAAATAGCATTATTTATCAAGGTGAAATAGACAGGTTGCAAAACATGTAGTTTTATTTTATCTGAATAAATCAGCGAAGGCTCTGAAGGCTTGAGCCAGCAATCCGCTAGGTTGTTTTTGGAAATAACTATAGTAGGCTTTTTGGTCAGCTATATTATAACCCAAATTACAAGCCGCGCCGGTCCAATTTCCACCGGATTGGTTGCACAACAACATTGCCATTTGACAAGTACTGGTACTACTGTCCCATGTACCACCTGCTTGAGCACACATAGTTGCTGGATCACTACCACCACTGCCGGCGCACATTGAACCATTCCATGATTGTTCGGGAGGACAAGATGGCGTAGTTGTTGGCATTTGACAGTAATTAGTTGAAGAATTCCATGTGCCACCTGCTAGGGAGCAAGCAGCTCCCGGATCTACGGTGTTAGGATTTGCAACGCAAGCTGAGCCATTCCAGTATTGTCCGGAAGTACATGAGGTGCTACCAGTTGTTGTCGGCATTTGACAGGAAGGCATTGCATTAGCATTCCATGTTCCACCGGCTGTGGCACAAGCTAATGACATAGCAGAATTATCAACAGTAGAAGTTGCAACGCATGCTGTGCCATCCCAATATTGCCCCGACGAACAAGTGGTGGTGTTCGTTGCAGATGTTGACCCACGCACTCCCTGACATTCTTGAGAATTGTATTCGGAATTAGTTGTTTCATAGCAGTCAGTTCGTGGCATACATTGGCTAGTAGAAGCTTTCCAGTACTGGGTGGAATAATTACAGGAGCCGACGGTCTGCACTGAATTATAAGTTTGTTGCGGACAAGTTATTATCGCTGTGCCTGCTGAGTTATAGCAAGTTCCATTATAGTTTTCCTGCTCATTCATACAGAAACCGCCACTTTCACTGTGAGAATGATATCCTGTTGGGCAATTTCCAGTTGTGGATGAATTTACACACATAGTTCCATTCCACCACTGACCCATCGGACAATTATTAGTTGCCACATTTCCTCCACAGGCGCCATTTGCCCAACCGCAACCAGGACTTGCTTGGCAAGTAGCTTGGGTAATTAAACTTCCACAGCCAGATGGAACAGGCTGAGTCATTCCACGCACGCCTTGGCATTCTGATGAGTTATAGTCAGCATTCGTTGTGTCAGTACAGTTAGTTCGAGGCTGACATTGACTGGTAGAAGCTTTCCAGTACTGAGTAGAGTAATTACACGAACCCACAGTTGGGACTGCAGATTTGCAAGATTGGGTGGCCGGATCCCACCACTGTCCCGACGAGCATTGTGTTGTCGGTGTCGTTGCACCGCGCACGCCTTGGCATTCCGAAGAGTTGTAATCGGGATTAGAAGTAATAAGACAAGTTGAACGAGCAACACAAGTATTAGTTGACATCTTTAGATAATCAATACTCCAATCGCATTGTTTATATGTATCTGTCGAAGATTTGCAAGATTGTGTGGCCGGGTCCCACCACTGGCCGGACGAGCATTGTGTTATCGGTTGAGTGATACAAGATCGGCCATCCCAATACGTTCCGGTTGGACAAGGTCTTGGAGTGGTGTCAATCGGCCTGTAACCTTCTATGGCAACACAAGCGCCGTAAGTCGGACATCCTCGAGCATCAGAGGCCTGTTGTCGCATTTGGCCTTCCGGACATGGTGATGGTATGACACTAATCGGACAAACAGGAAATGGTTCGGCAATGGGTCGAGGATAATTGTCCGTCGTGGAAGAGCAGGCAATTTTTGCTTTAGCAAAGTCGCCACTGCTGATGGCCGCTAAACATTCCGGACTTGGACCAACTGGCTGCTGTGGATAAGGGTATCGGTTGAATCCTTGGTCTGGCTGTTGTGGCGGATAAGGGTATCGGTTAAATTCTGGATCTATCTCTTGTCCAAACTGGCCAGAAGAATCCGGTAAGTTTGGGAAAGACCTGTGATCAAATCCCTCGTTTCTTTCATTTACGATATTAAATCTCTCCACAACAGAATTTTGGTCAAAAATCTGACTCTTAGCTCCGAAAGATATACATTCAGCCGAATTAGCTGGCTGGTTACAATACTTGAAACATTCTTCCGGCCCCCGGCATCCTCCAGGCCCAGCCATTCCTCCACTGCTTGAATCTCGATGAAATTCGTCCCGTCTTTCTGTCATTCGCTCTCCTTCAGTGATATGAGATCTGATTTCATCAACAATTCTGCGCGCTTCAGGAGAATTTTTAGCAATTTCTTCAACCTGACTTAATGCCTTTTTAGCTCCTTCTAAACATCGCTTGCCGATATCAGGATCATAAGTGTTTTCACAGCGCGATGGATCAAAACCGATGGACTCGGACATTATTTTAAAGATTTCAAATTGGGAATCAAATTGTGAGCGAGATTCATCAGGCAAAAATTCTCGACAGGATTGCGGATTGAAACGACAATCATTAAAATTAACCCCTTGCGCTTTTTGCGAGAAGGTCTCTAGGAGTTTTAATCCCTCGGAAACTTCTTCTTCCGTCGCATAACCATTCTTGACGGCGAAATTTCCGCAAGCGCGCGCTAGCTGGAAATTATTTCCCTCAAAAGCGCTGTTACAGGCGTTCTTAATCGCGTCTTTGCCGATTAATTTTTGCCCGTCCGGTGTTACTAGCTCCATCCTTTCAATTCCTTCCGTGTAATATTCTTTGATGCGGGTTGTTTGTTGCCTGGCTTCTTGTAAATGCTTCAGGCCTTCAGCGCCGAAGAACCTCTCCGCAATTCGGTCGCAGTCAGTGATAGATTCTGAACCAGGTTTTAAGCAAACTTGCCCGGCTTGCTCAACACCGATTTGGCCGAGTCCCGAATATTCTCCAGCCAGCAAGGAATTTTCAAGATCCAGCATCCGCTCCGCCTCTTCGGCTTTTACATTTCCTTTTGGAATATAGTCTCCAACTGATTTTTCTTTATTGGATAAATCATTGCTGGCTTTAATACAGGCAATTAGCTGTTCGCGCGATAAGTCCTCCGGCGACTTCTGGCAAGTTCTGATGTCTACGCCAGCGTCTTTGATGGTATTTATGATTGTTTCAGCATTGTTTACTATTTGCCGAGTGACGCCCATTGTCCTAGCTAAAGCTGGTTTTTCACTTAAGATTTTATTGGCCAGCGCCAAGATTTCTTCTTCAAAATTATCTTGACTAACTGTGCGCAATCGTTCTAAAACTTCTGTTTGGAAAGTAATGGCTACTTTTTCTTGTTCCGAGGTGTAGATATTATATTTTTGAGCTAAAGCGATTCCAGTTTCTATATTGGCATCGAACTTTTCAGCGCACTCATCACTCGTTTGACAACCCAAATCTTGCGCTAAAAGAAGAAGTTCTGGTGGAATGTCGGCAGCGGCAACAGTTGTTGCCAGTACTAACCCTATGGCTATTCCCGCGAGACCTATTTTTTTATTTAAACTCATATAGTTGGTTATATTTAATATTTTAATCAAACGGATTTAGAGTTTTCTTGGCTTTTTCAAACGGATTAGCTTCAACCCCCTGTAGTGGATTTTCTACTTTAAACGGATTAGCCTCATCGGTTGCCACTTGAGCCGCTTTATTACTTGCTTCTTCTTGCTGAGCTTTGATATCAGCGATAGCTGCTGCATACCCCTCATCATATGTTTTGCCGGAATACCAAAGACCAATAGCACTGACCACTACCAAGGTGACAATCATTGTCATCCACATATTTTTATTCATCCTAATTGTAAGTTTTACTTTAATTAAATAATTTCTTATATAATAAAAAAAGTAGAACTATAATTAACTTTTAATATTTTCCCATTAGTTGAACTTCTAACAGGATTCATAGAACTATAAAACAAAAAACAAGATCAACCATATAATTATACAACACTTTTAGAATATTAGTAAGAGTTATCCACAGAGGAGGGGAAGAGAGAGTTTGACCCCTTGCCAGTTTGCAAAAAATGTAATTAAGAGTACAATACTATTTATTATAAAGTTAATATGTTTTGAATTATGTCAAAAAATAAAATTATACTGTTAGCCATAGTGATTTTAGTTGTTGTGCTCGGTTTTGTTTTTAAAGATAAGCTCGGAATAGGTCAAAATGCTTATTCTGTCGTATATATGACGACGGGAGAGGTGTATGTAGGTAAATTGACGACTTTTCCTGATCTACAGTTAAAGGATAGCTATATTTTGCAAGTTACTAAAGATGCAATTGACCCAAATAAGAACAATTTTCAGCTTACTGCTACAAAAGACGCCCTTTGGGCATCGGAGAGTATGCATTTAGTAAAGGACAACGTTGTCTTTTATGGTTCACTCATGTCCGATAGCAAGATTGCGCAGACGATAGCGGCGCAGAAGAAATAATTCATAGGAGTTATCCTGCACACTTACTTTTATGATATTGAGTACAATGCGCCAAGGGCGCATCATAAAAGTAAGTGTGCGGGTTATCCACAGTTTCGTTGTGTTGTAATATTTGTTTGTATTGTATAATTACGAGTACACAAAAGTGTCGAATACTTTTTTGTCGTCTTGAATTATCTATAAATGCATTATTAGGTAATTGAGGAAAATTATTATTGTTAGTTTATTATTATTAATAATTTATTCGCTTTTGGCGGATAAAGGTTTTATTATAAATTATGAAAAAAATATTTAAAGGTTTAAGTTTAGGTTTTGTTGCTCTTGCTCTGGTCGTAGGAGTTAGTGCAAGTCAAGCAAATGCGGCTATCACTGTGGCAGTTAACGCAATCACTGAATCTGGCGCTCTGACAATCACTGGCGCAGTCGGTTCCGCATTGGGTTTTGCAACTACGACTACTACTGGTGCTGTAAATATAGGAACTGCGTCTACAACCGGTGACATCACTATCGGCGGAGCGCAAACTTCTGGCGCAACTCTTATCGGTGGTGGCGTCCAAACTGGAACTGTCACTCTCGGTGGTGGCACAGGAGCACAAACTGTAAATGTTGGTACAGGAAGTACTGGCATTAAAACTGTAAATGTTGGTACAGGTACAGCCGCAAATGTTATTTCTATTGGTACTGGGCAGACAGCAGGATCTATTACAATGGGTACTGCTATGACTGGTGGCACTATTACTATCGGAGGTACAGGACTTCAGACTGGGACAATCACAATCGGTGGCGGAACAGGCGCGCAGACCGTTGATATCGGTGGTGGTGGTACGGGTATTAAAACCGTAAACATCGCTGGTGGTTCAGCCGCTAATGTTGTAGCTATTGCTAACACTCAAACAGGTGGTTCATTAACTATGGGTGATGCGATGACAGGTGGTACAATCACAATTGGTGGTTCAGGACTTCAGACTGGAACAATTACTCTCGGTGGCGGAACAGGCGCGCAATCTGTTCTTATCGGTGGTGGTAGCACAGGCATTAAGACCGTAACTATCGCTGGTGGAACAGCCGCTAATGTTATCACTATTGGTGATGCCCAGACTGCGGGTTCTATTGCTATGGGTACTCTAATGACAGGTGGCACAATTAGCATTGGTGGTACAGGACTTCATACTGGAACAATTGATATAGGTCCAGGTACTGGTGCTCAGACTCTTAACCTTGCAAGTTCTGGTATTGGTATCAAGACAGTAAATATTGCTACAGGTGGTGCGACAGGTAACGTAGTTAATGTCGCTACTGGCGCAATAGCTGCAACTGTTGCAATCGGTAATGTTACCGGCGCAACGACTGTTGGTATTTTGGCTGGTACGGGTGGTATTGAGCTTACGGGTAAGTTGATTACAAAGGGTGCCGTTCCAGCTGCAACACAGTCTGCCGGTACAGCTACAATTACAGCTACATCTACGGATACAGCTGGTATTGTAACGACTGATGCAACTTCACACACAACTGTTATTATTACTTTTGCTGTTGCTTACGCTGCAGCGCCTTCTTGTACATTCTCAGCAGGAGATGCAGACGCCGCCGCTCTTGTAGGTACTGCAAATGGTGTAATGGGTGTTACTACAACAACAACCTTAACTCTTACTCACGACGCGAGTGCTGCTATTGCTGTTTGGCACTATCACTGCGTAGAGCTTGAATAATCATTCTGTTTCTTAAGTATTCTATTATCAACAAATAAAATATACGGGATTTTTCGCGAAATTACTCTAGGTCGAATCCCGTATATATAATCTTAAAAACAAAATGATTAAAAAATTAAAAGTTGGTTTATTAATAGCTGTCTTGTCTCTGGCTGTCGGAGTGGGTTCTGCTTTTGCGGCTGACCTGACTTTCAACACAAACACTACACTAACAGTCAATGGAAATGATTACTTTATTGGTACTGGGTCAACAGCAACCTCAGTGGTTGTAGATGGTACTACAGCGACCTTTGTTGTTCCAGCTTCTAGTACTCTCACTCTAATTTCCACAGGGAGACATACTCTCTCTAACGATGGAGGCTTGACTGCTGTATGTACCAACACTGAAAGTACTCTTACTATAACTGGTGCTGCAACAGTTATAGTCACTCCATCCACGACTGCCTGCGGAGCAATTAGTGGCGGTGGCGGTGGCGGTGGCGGAGGAGGAGGATCTATCCCTCCTGTTACTCCTCCTGTTACTCCTCCTGTAGTTTCTCCGGGGTGCTCGGGTGGTAATGTATACAACACATCTACCGGGGCGCTTTGTATGAGCTCTGTTGCACAAGCTGCGATTGCCGGATGTGATAATAGAACTTCTGGTTTTAGCATAACTACGGGCGGGTCTTGTGTTGGCAATATTGTCAGCGCAGCCGCTACAAGTTACAACTTCGGCACAAAAACTCTTAAGAATGGGAGTAGAGGTGACGCAGTTATGGAACTTCAAAGATTCTTGAATCAAGTCTTGAATCTCGGTCTAGTAGTTGACGGTAAACTAGGTCCAAAAACAATTGCCGTTATTAAAAAATGGCAAAAGGACAATGGCCTAGTAGTTGACGGTCTCATTGGTCCGAAGACAAAGGCAAAAATGAATGCCTCGGTTCAATAGTCTTCTCAATATTATTGTCCATCAAAAAATCCGCCATAAGGCGGGTTTTTTGTTGTTATTGGAATATGTTATAATTAAAATACTTGTCCCGTTAAAAAATCAACGGACTTGTAAAAAATAGGAAGTTTATTATTTTAATTTTTTAATGGGATGTTTGAAATAATTTTTAAAATCTGGTATATGATAGCCATACTGCCTTTCTTGATTTTTATTGAAGGGAATAATCGGTTTGCAGATTTTTTAAAGAAAAAAAATATATATTTGCACTGGGATATTTGGCATTCTCTTATTGTTTTTCTAATTCTTCTTCTTATTATTTTTTGGGCGCAAGAGTAACACTTTTTAAATTATGACCCGTTCGACAGACTCAGGGTCATGGTGAATAAAATAGAACCATGATAACAAAACACTTTTTTAAAACCCTGGTTATTTTTACAGGAATGATAATCTTTGGACTTATTGGTGTTTTCTTGGTGAACCATTTTGACCAAAACGAAAAGTCTAATATAGAAAAAAGTACTGATATTGCAAAATGATAAATTCGTGCTATGCTGTATTTACCGCAAAGAAGATAGGTTTGCCCTGAGCGTAGTTGAAGAGCAAGTAAGTCCTATTTAGTGGGTCGATATCTTTGACGGCGCAAGCCGTTTTTTAGTTTTTAAATCACATATGTTACAAAAATCAAAAAAAGAAGAAATAATAAAGGAGCTGGAAGGGGCAATCAAGGAAAGCGAGTCCCTTGTCTTTGTGAACTTTCATGGTCTCAAAGTAAGTGACGAAACGCTATTACGTAGAGATTTACGAAAAGAAGGAGTGAATTATAAAGTATCCAGAAAATCACTCCTTGCTCGTGCGTTAAAGGGCAAAGCCCTAGGTGTTGCTCCAGAACTTGCCGGTGAAGTTGCCATCGCATATTCAAAAGATGCCATTGCTTCACCGCGCGAAGTTTATAATTTCCAAAAAACCCATCAAGGAATTTTGAATATTCTTGGTGGAATTTTTGAGGGGAAATTTGTGGACGGAGCGTATATGACTGAAATAGCTATGATCCCAACGAGAGAAGTATTACTTTCAAAATTAGCATTCTTGCTTCAGTCACCAATGCAACGTTTCGCTATTGCAGTAAATGAAGTTGCGAAGAAGAGATAAAATTATTAGAAATAAACCCGCCTTCGCCGAAGCTTCGGCGAGGCAAGTAAAAATATTATGAAAAAATTCGATTCGTTTTTAGCAGAATTAGAAAGTGCCTCAGTCTTGGAATTAAATGAATTAGTCAAAGCTATAGAGGAAAAGTTCGGAGTCTCTGCTGCCGCTGTAGCAGTACAGGCCGGAGGTAGCGCAGGAGCTCCAGCAGTTGAAGAGCAAAGTGCTTATACCGTTGTCCTTGCTTCTGCCGGTGAACAAAAAATCGCTGTGATGAAAATTGTAAAAGAAGCATTAGGTCTGGGCCTTAAGGACGCTAAAGATTTAGTTGATGCCGCCCCTTCAACATTGAAAGATGGAATGAAGAAGGAAGAAGCTGCTGAATTAAAGAAAAAGATTGAAGAGGCCGGAGGTAAAATTGAGCTTAAATAATTTCAGCAACTTATTATTTTATACTGCACGGATATTTTTTTACTAAAAAATTCCTCGTGCTCGCGCCGTCGCGCTCCCAAGGCGGTCTAAAACAATAAGTTTCTTTCATTTATGAAAAGCAACCAAAAAATAGCTCTTATTTCTGTATATAACAAAGAAGGTATTACAGACTTTGCAAAAAGTCTGGTTGATTTAGGCTGGAAAATAATTTCTTCCGGTGGTACCGCTAAACATTTATTGGATGCCGGAATATTAGTTACTGATGTAGCTGAGATTACTGGAATGAAGGCTATTTTAGATCACCGGGTGGTTACTTTACATCCAAAAATTCATGGTGGGCTTTTGGCATTAAATACACCGGAACACTTAGCTGAATTAGAAAAATATGACATCCCTTTCATTGATTTAGTTTGTTGTGATTTGTATCCGCTTGAAGAAGAAATTGATAATCCAGGGCACACTCGTGAATCAGTCATAGAAAAAACAGACATAGGTGGACCTACGATACTTCGTTCTGGTGCAAAAGGACGACGTATTACTATTTGTGATCCTCTTGATAGAATAAAAGTTATTGAGTGGCTTGAAAATGGTGAACCAGATCGCGAAGAATTTTTAAATAATTTAGCTGCGAAAACAGAAGCGACGATTTCCAGATATTGTGCCGTGTCTGCGGACTATCATAGTAAAGGGGGATATAAAAGTATTTTTGGAAAAAAGATTTTAGAATGCGCTTATGGGGAAAATGCATATCAAAAGCCTGCGTCTTTTTATAGAATTCACGGAAAAGGGGAAGATTCGCTTGCAATAGTAAATTGGCAGCTCGTCGCTGGCAGTCCTATGAGTTATAACAACATTTGCGATTTAGACAGAATGATGCAGACCATGACACATATTGGCGCTGGGTTTGAAAAGAATTATGGCAAAGTGTCACAAGTGGCCATTGGTGCCAAGCATGGTAATGCTTGTGGGGCGGGAGTTGGAGATGATAATTTGGAAGTTATTGGCAAGATGTTGCAGGGGGATTTACGAGCAATTTTCGGTGGGTCTGTGATGTTGAATTTTAATGTTGATGAAAAGATAGCGGATGAACTGATTCATAAGTTTAGAGAAGAAGGAAGGAGACTTCTTGATATTGTCGCTGCACCATCATTTACACCTGAAGCTGTAGAAATTCTTTCTCGTAAAAAGGGGAAGTGTCGACTGTTAGTAAATAAAAATATAGAAAAAGCTGGTATAAATTCTTTAGATACAAATGTTCGTTTCAGATATGTTCGGAGCGGATTTATGGAACAGCCGAATTATACTTTTGTGCTTGATTTAACAAAAAATTCAGCAAGAGGAGTCCTTTCTGAGAGTGTGTTAAAAGATTTGATACTTGCTTGGGCTATCGGTTCTACATCAAATAGTAATACGATTACTTTAGTCAAAGATGGCAGACTCTACGGTAACGGTGTTGGACAGCAAGATCGCGTTGGCGCAGCCAAGCTAGCAATTTTCCGTGCAGACGATGCAGCCGATTTTGCAAACAAAATCGTTAGGCAAGACCTAACGACAGTAAAAGCAAAAGCTGACTTGGAAAACGCGGTTGCCTACAGCGACAGCTTCTTTCCTTTCCCAGATGCGCCAGAAGTGCTCATTAATCGAGGAATAAAAACTATTTTAGGAACCAGTGGTTCGGTCAATGATGATCAAATAATAGAGTTTTGTAAAGAAAAAAATGTAAATCTAATAATGCTTCCAGATTCTGAAGCGAGAGGATTCTATCAGCATTGATGCTTGTTTTTTGCGCAAAAAGTATTATGATATTATGGATGGAAATACTGGGGAAAATATTAGGTAGTCCGGCAAGGGTCAAGGTAATGAGGCTTTTTTTGCTGAATAAAGACAAGGGTTTTAAGAATAAAGATATTGCAAAACGGAGTCGAGTGGCACCAGAGGTTGTCCGTAGTGAACTTAATGTTTTAGCCTCTGTTAATTTTATTAAAAAACGAACCAATGACTGGTCTTTTGATTCCTCTTTTAAATACGCAAAAGAATTAGAGGATCTTTTAATAAATACCGAAACTTTAAATAATCAAACTATTCTGAATCTTTTCAAAAACGCCGGACGGGTGAAACTCATTATTCTTTCTGGTATATTTATAAAAAATAAAGATAGCCGGGTAGATTTTCTTGTCGTTGGAGACAAGTTGAAACGAGGCAAGATTGAAGAGGGTATTCGTAAACTCGAGGCCGAAATTGGATCAGAACTCGTTTATGCTATTTTTGACACAAAAGAGTTTATTTATAGACTAAATATGTACGATAAACTTATTCGGGATATTCTGGACTATCCTCACGAGATAGTTTTACAGGCTAAGGAGTTATCCACACAAGCCCTTAAAAAAGTATAAAATCTGGTATAATGTAGGTTGGAACTTTTAAGGTCGAAACTTAAAGAAGTTTTATTATTAATTTCAGTCACAGGCCGTTTGACTTTCTAGGGTCTCGGACTGATGGGCTGATCCGCCTAAGGCGGGGATCATACATTTATTATGAATAACATTTGGATGACATGGGGTGATGTTTTTAATGCATCACTTCAAAATTTATGGTGGGGCCTTATTCAGTTTGCCCCGAAGTTTATCGTAGCGATTGTCTTGTTTATTGTCGGATGGGTTTTAGGTAATATCATCGCCAAAGCTCTTGAGCAGGTTTTCAGCGCTCTAAAAGTAGATAAACTTTTTGTTTCTATTGGAGCAGATAATTTATTTAGAAAAGCCGGAATGAACCTTGATACTGGATACTTTATCGGGCAGGTAGTGAAGTGGTTTGTAGTTGTTGTTTTCCTTCTTCCTTCACTAAACTTGGTTGGATTGAATGAGGTTACCTTCTTTTTACAAGAAGATGTACTTGGGTTTTTGCCTAGAGTTATAGTAGCTGCCTTGGTTTTGGTAATAGCCGCAGTTATTTCTGAAGGTATTTCTGGTGCTGTGACGGCTACTGCTAAAACTATGAATTTGAGATCAGCAAATCTTTTTGGCGCTGTTACTAAATATGCTGTGTGGGTATTCGCCTTTATTATTGCCCTTGGAAAGCTCGGGTTAGGAGACTACATGAGTATTCTTTTTTCTGGCATTATCGGAATGATCGCACTAGCTTGTGCTTTGGCTTTTGGTTTAGGTGCTAAAGACCACGCTTCTCGCTTTATTTCTAAGCTCGGAGAAGAAATGTCTCACAAGGGATAATTTCATATTCTTAAATTTAACCGCAAAAAAGATGTCACAGGAGTTATCCTGGTTGACATCTTTTTTGGTTTCGTCTATACTCCTTTCATCAGTATGAATATCACAAGAAACAGTTTAAAAGGCCGGCCCTAGCAGACTTTTCTTTTGTCTGTGTGAGCCGCCTCAAAGGCGGTTTTTTTGTCCCGATTTTGCCCTGAGTTTGTCGAAGGGTCAAAATCGAGGATCCCGAGCGAAAGTGAGGGGTGGAATAAAATCAGAATGAATGATACTTTGAAAACTTAATTTCTGTCGGGCACTGTGAGGGTCTTTTTGGCCCAGACAGAAAATTGTTTAAATAATTTTTTAGTAGCGAGCGGTCGTGAAAAATAGTTATTTGAACTTTGTTAATTTGTGGTTTTCAAATTTCTTAACAGGAAATTTAAGGGCGTACGGTGGATGCCTTGACTTTAAGAGGCGATGAAGGACGTGGCGTTGCTGCGATAAGCTTCGGGGAGGTGCTTA
>Ga0209541_10000804_pt1 | contig 62578 bp, 70 predicted proteins | sample RifCSPlowO2_01_FD_184027 | JGI IMG/M metagenome (GOLD analysis project Ga0209541, IMG submission 184027) | Groundwater microbial communities from Rifle, Colorado - Rifle CSP2_plank lowO2_0.1 (SPAdes) (version 2) | ecosystem: Environmental > Aquatic > Deep subsurface > Groundwater | place... | reverse complement strand
CGTAACTGATACCATACTTCTAGGGATGTGGAAATATCGGCAATAGCATCTGCTGTCTTTTTGGCAAAAGCATTCACTCCGGACAATAATCCTTCTAAGGAAACCATTTTATCACTTCAAAGTTAGGTTTATTTAAAAAGATGACGGAAGATTTTTATAGTTATTACATTAAAGCTGATTTTTACAGAATATAAGAGTTTATTTCAGTAAAAGAAACATTTATATACTTCTTTAAAGTTTAGGGAACCATGATCACAAAAGATACCTTAAAGGATATTGCGAGAAAGCAAACAGGGATGAGTAGTGGCAGTATCATCAGACGTGATCTTGAGATCAATACCAATACTTCCCATGCAGTAATCATTTCCGGCATACGCCGGTGCGGCAAGAGCATATTATTGCATCTTTTAATGAATGGATATAAACACCCAAATTATTTTAACTTTGAGGATCCCCGTCTCGAAGAGTTTAAAGTTCACGATTTTGAAAAATTAACGTTGGCATTGCAGGAATTAAACGATTCTGACGTGTTCTTTTTTGATGAGATCCAGAATGTTCCAGCATGGGAGAATTATGTAAGGTCGTTATTGGATCAAAAAAAAAAGGTCTTCCTTACTGGATCAAATGCATCTTTATTAAGTAAGGAATTGGGGACAAAACTAACAGGGAGAAATTTGAGATATGAATTGTTTCCTTTTTCATTTATCGAGTTTTGTAGGTTCAAGAAGAAAGAGCCAAGTTATAAAATATTTGAGGAATATGCAGAGGAGGGTGGTTTCCCTGAATATGTCAAATATAAAGATGAGAAGATATTACATGATGTTTATTTTGACATCATTTATCGGGATGTCATCACCAGACATAAAATAAAAGAAGAAAATGTGTTAAAACAATTAACAACATTCTTAATAAGTAATGTTGGAAAAGAATTTTCATATAACTCATTACGAAAATTATTTTCGTTGGGAACGGCGAATACGCCTTTAAACTATATTTCCTATTTAGAGGATAGTTACATCCTATTTATCATCCACAAATTTGATTATTCTCTAAAAAAGCAAGCTGTCAACCCGAAGAAAGTATATGTCATTGACAATGCCTTAGCAAATAGTGTATCAAGTAGATTCACAATAGATAAGGGGAGAATGTTGGAAAACCTGGTTTTTTTGGAATTAAGAAAAAAGCACCAGAATATATATTATTTTAAGAATGAGGGGGAATGTGATTTTGTTACTCAGGATCGAACTGAAGTTTCCGGAGTGTACCAAGTTTGTTTTGAAATACATCCTGACAATGTCGACCGGGAACTAGACGGACTTATAGAAGCTGTCAAGCAGACCAAAGCAAAAAAATATGTCCTATTAACAATGAATCAAGAGGAAACCTTTGTAAAAGAAGGTGTGACGATACCATGTCTTCCCGTCTGGAAGTGGATGTCAATAAATAAAAGATAAACTTATTCGCCATTTTCAGCCCAGCCAGGAATATTACCTGTCCCTGAGCCTATCACTTTATGGCCAAATTCTTTCTTGCACTACAAAAGGAAGTTTCTTTAACTCGTTTGCAGCATTTTTAGAAAAGAGGATTTCAAATGCCATAGGCTCATAATTCATTTAAACGAACCACTTCGCCTTTGCGTATTTGTTCACGAGAACGTTCGATATCATTACTTGTAGCTAAGGTAAGCGGCAAGAAATCTTCATGGAAACATTCCTTCAATGCCTCTACTTTTTCAGCTAATTTTACAATTTCTTGATAAACCCCTTCTAAGGTTTGCGTTTGCATAGAGGGAATGAAGCATTAAACTTTATAAACATTTCTTCAACTTTTCACATTCCGCCCAGCTCCACCTGTTCCCTTCATCGTAACAATAGAAACAGTCAATGCCGCCGGTAGATGATATCGTGATGGTCATAATCTAGAAAGCTGATAAATTCCCGTTGCTTATCATACGTGAAAATGAGCACGAATGAGCCCCTGATATGAACTCGTTTCTTATTCCTGAAATCATACCGCAAGGGCTTATAGTGGTCGGGATCACCGCTATTGACCACTTCTTTTATTTTATTCATGACGGCAGAGAAACTAACGGGGTCTTTCTTCTTCAGTTTAAGCATAATCTTCTCTAATTCCGGCTTGAGTTCATAATTCATGTTCTAGAAAGTGCAAGAAATCTTCTTTTCTGGTAAATAGTTTTCCCTTCTTTTTCTCTATCTTTGCCAGTTTCTGTAAATACTCGGGACGAACTTCAAGTTCTACTTCTTCTTTAATAACTTTAATATCCCTCTCTAATACAGATATTTTCTGTTTGATAAATTCAAGATCATCATGGATATTGGTTAGTGTTACGGCTTCCATAGTTTTGTTAAGGTGGTCAAAACTTTATAAACATTTCTTCAACTATTTTCATTCCGCCCAGCTCCACCTATTTCCCTCTTCATAACAATAAAACCACTCCAAGCCCCAAGGAGATGATAATCATAATCTAGAAAGCTGATATATTCTCTTTGCTCATGCTGTGCTATTCCATCCATGTTCTAGAAAGTGCAAAAAATCTTCTTTTCTGGTAAACAACTTTCCCTTCTTTTTCTCTATCTTTGCCAGTTTCTGTAAATACTTCGGACATATTCTTATTTTTTTCCACGCCACCAGACTCCTTCACTTCTTCTCCTTCTCCAACACGCGCTGAAACGCTGCCAGATCTTTCTTGCTCCGTAATTCAGAAGGATAGGTTGAAAAATTGCCGAAAAACATCTTCACCTTATATTTCTTACATAGCTTGATGTTCTGTTTCATCCTCCCTAGCAACTTTCCATCAGAAGAATGAAGAAGAGATGAAAAAGAAAACCCGATCATCTTCCCTTTAGCAGCAGCAATCTGGCAAAGGACTTGGTCTAAGCCGCCTCGTACATAATGCACCGAATCACTGGGATGGATCATCTCCAAACAATACACCAAATCCACAACAGTCTTCTCCAATATAAACCGCAACAGCTCTTCACGTTTTGGTTTAGCGATAACAAACTTGCCTTTCTGCTTCTCTAGAAGGGCTTTTTTTCGGAGCTTTTCTGGGTTATTCTCTTCAAGAAGGGTAATATCATCAAGGAATAAAGTATCTGTAAATCCAAGGTCCTGGCATAATGGAGAAAGCTCCGGCGTCTTTCTCAGCAGCACAATATTGTCCATCTTGGAAAAAGAGCTAGAAACCTTTATAAAAATACCTCTTAAAAAAGAGGATATAGCTGAACTGGCGCCTTATTTGGAGACGTCAGGGAGGAAAAATGGTCATTGTACGGAATGAGAAAAAAAATAGAACAGAAGAGATTAGTTTTTCTGGGACAGTACAGGAACTTCTCCATAGATTAGCAATAAATCCAGAGACAGTATTAGTCGTCAGAAATAATGAAGTGCTGGTGGAAGATGAAACTATATCAAAAGATGATGTCATTGAGATATTGAGCGTCATCTCCGGAGGATAAGATGCTCTGCGGCAAATGCAGCAATAAGGCAGTTATCACTCTGCAGCACGGAAGCCTATGTAAAATCCATTTCATCAATTATTTTGAAGAGAAAGTATTTAAGACGATAAATAAGTATCAGATGATTGAAAGAAACGATCATCTTTGCATTGCCACATCAGGAGGAAAAGATTCTTTGACCGTCTTGTATCTTACAAAGAAATATCTTGAAAAATATCTGATGCACGTTCCTCTGCAAGCCCTTGCTGTCGATGAAGGGATCGAAAATTACCGGGAAAGAACTTTAGTTGACCTCAAAAAATTCTGTAATGATCATGATGTAAAATTGACCATCGTTTCATTCAAAGAAACATTTGATAAGACCTTAGATGAAGCGTATCCGATCATCAATAAAGACCTTAGCAAGAAACCATGCAACATCTGTGGCGTATGGAGGAGATACCTCTTAAACAAGCACGCTGCAGGATTAAAGGCAACAAAAGTAGTTACCGGCCATAACCTGGATGACGAAGCTCAAGCGATCATGATGAATATCTTTAAGGCAAATACATCTCTGGCTGGACGTCTAGGTCCCATGTCTCGAGAACAAGAGCAAGGGGTGTTTGTCCAGCGAGTCAAGCCATTATATTTCTGCACGGACAAAGAAGTAAGACTTTATGCTCTACTGAAAGGCTTCCAAGTAGATTTTGCCGAATGTCCTTATTCAACGAGTGGATATCGCCACCATATCCAGGAGATGCTCAATGAATTCGAGCAGAAGTATAAAGGCACAAAACAAGGCATCATCAACTCTTTTCTAGCCCTGCTGCCATTGCTAGAACAGCAAGACAAGGGGCAGATGGTAGGAAAATGCAAGAATTGTGGTGAGCCTGCCAATAAGGAGACCTGCAATGCTTGTGTGATGGCACAGCAAGTATCTGTTTAGAGGAAAAAAATGAAACCATCAAGTAACAAAACAAAAAAAACGATTGTATTAACTGAACGAGAGATGGAAAAGTATTCCCGACAGACAATATTGCCAACCATAGGATTGGAAGGACAGCAGAGATTAAAGAACGCGCGAGTGGCCATCATTGGAATTGGCGCCTTAGGAACGTACGCTGCGGAGATGCTTGTCCGAGCAGGAGTCGGCACGATCGTCTTGATCGATGATGATATCGTTGAATCCTCTAATTTACAGCGCCAAGCATTATTTTCTGAAAAAGATGTTGGAAGAAAGAAAGTAGAGCCGGCGCAAGAAAAATTAACAAATATCAATTCGATGGTGAGTGTTGAAGCAATCACAAAAGGTATTGATAAAACAACAATTTCTATGCTCCAAGAAAAAAATGTTGATCTTATCTTAGATTGTACGGATAACGTTGAAACACGCTTCTTGCTCAATAAATTTTGCCATTCAGAAAATATATCATGGATCTATGCTTCCGCTGTCCAGACACAAGGCTATGTCATGCCCATCTTTCCTTCTGGACCTTGTTTGAGCTGTTTCTTGGGAGATAAAGATGGAGAATCTGCTTGCGCTGCAGGAATCTTAAATACGTTGCCAGCGATGATTTCTAGCCTGCAGACAACCTTGGCCTTGAAAATACTGATGGGAAAACAACTAGAGCCAGTCTTGTATTATGTTGATGTCTGGAAGGGAGAGATTAAAAAAATAACGGTGAAGAGAAAGAAAAATTGTTCAGTTTGTGGAAGTGTTTGATCAAGGCAAGGAATATTTCTTAAACTCTTTCTTGATCTCTGAAGGAGTATAGGCGATCAGTGGGCGGAGCGTTGTGAGATTACCTCGTTTTGTGTACGTAGAAAATATTTCTCCAGTGATGAGAAGAGGAATATTATATCGTTGAGAGAGTTCTTCCAGCTCTTGAGGGTTTTGGAGAAGATGAAGTTTCAGCTTCTTGGAAGAGTATAGATTAAGCAGAGAAAGGTCTTGCTCCTGAAAACCGAGAGGTAATAAAGAACAGCCTCGCTTCATCATTAATATCCCTGCTACAAGGCTGGCTTCATCTTCGACAAGAAGCAGGACTTTTCCTTCAACTCCTTCCGGCAACCCTCCAAAGCAAGGAATGATTTCTAGAAAGAGAAAAGCCCCGGCAGCATTGATTTCGATATAGAGAAGATGATTTGGAGAATCATAGTGAAATAGTAAAGAGGTGTGGGTTTCAATATATCTTCCTACCTCTGCATTGATCTGTAAGGAAGTTCCAGGAAATGCCTTATCAGAACGCTTTGTTTCCACTCGGAATGTTCCTGTTTTGCCGTTCAATAACGATAATGCTGTCGTCTTTATTTCTTCCATCGTTTTCCCTACCTTGATGGCAGGAGAATACGAGCCTACCCCAAACACGCGTTTGATAGAAGTATGGTCCGGAAAATAAGGAAGAATAGCCCTACCACGCATCCTCCGGCAATCCTTGACAGCAGTTATCTTTTTGATGTTTGCGATAAGCTTATCTTCAAAAAGACGTTGATTCTTCCCTTTTAAGAATAATTCCCCATAGCGCAACAGCAGAAAGTTAAAGGCCATAGTCCTTTTCGGTGAAGAAGGGCTTTAAAAACCTTACCACCTGTTATTAGTAAAAATAGACAAAAAAAAAGAAATGTTTCATTTATAAAAGGAATATTTAAATACTCTCTCTTCATTTATAAAGCAATAATCTTCATTGAGGGGGTTAATGATGGCAAAAAAAACAACCGGAAAGAAAGAGATAAGGATTGTCAATATAGTTGTTTCTAGCAGCTTGGAAAAGGATATCCCATTAGAAAAGATGGCAGCTACCCTGCCTAATACGGAGTACAACCCAGAACAGTTTCCAGGGTTAGTATTAAGGATAAAAGACCCAAAAACGTCTGCGTTGATCTTCTCCAGCGGAAAAATTGTCTGTACGGGAGCTAGGACCTTAGCTGACGTTGATAGGAGTATCCAAAGCATCATCAAAAGCTTAAAAAAATTGAATATTACGGTAACTATTAAGCCGGTGATCACCGTCCAGAATATTGTTGCTTCAGGAAGCATCGGTATGGATTTGAATCTGAATGTTTTAGGGTTAAAATTGCCGCAGACAGAGTATGAGCCGGAGCAGTTTCCTGGCCTAGTTCATAAGCTGAAAGGCACGAATGCCACCTTCTTATTGTTCAGCAACGGAAAAATTGTCTGTACGGGGACAAAAACAGAAGATGAAGTCCATCAGGCTACTGATAAGTTGATTGAGAACTTGAAGAAAGTGCTGGCAAAGTAGATTTTCCTTCTTTCTTGTATATTTTTCCTCTTTTTGTTTATATTTTGGATAAAAATGGGTTTGATAGAAAGAACAAAACGATACCTATATTCTCTACTAGCATATCTTTTATAAAAGAAAGATTCTCCTTCATTTCATAAAACGTAGGGGGTTGTTTGCTGGCAGTGACACTAAGCCAAGCTATTGGCGCAAGTGGCACCTCTTTGGCGGGTAAGCTTTGTAAAGGTTACATGGACGTCGACGAACAAATAAAAGTATTCAGGGAATTTATTGAGCAGAATTATTACCCCCAGCTCTTAGAGGCAGTTAGGAAAGGACAGTTGTTCATCGTTTTAGATTTCGCTGAACTAGTTAAGTTTAATACAGAAATAAGTGAGGAGTTGTTAGAAGCACCGGAAGAATTGTTGAAAGCTGCCGAATTGGCGGTTAGAGAATTTGATCTTCCAAAGAAAATAACAAAATTCAGCCCCCGCATTCGTAACCTGCCATTTTCTCAGAATCTAAAAATAAGTGATATCCGAAGCAAACATCTCACTAAATTCATTGCCATCGAAGGTATCGTCCGGCAAAAGTCTGATGTCCGTCCCCACGTGACAGCTGCAAAATTTGAATGCCCCTCTTGTGGAAACATCTTGAATGTGCTGCAACTGGACAAGAAATATAAGGAGCCGACGAGATGTGGGTGTGGAAGGAAAGGTAAATTCAAAGAGATATCAAAAGAGTTGGTTGATGGCCAAGGGCTAGTGTTAGAAGAAGCTGCTGATGAGTTGGATGGAACACAGCCAAAAAGGATCAATGTTTTCTTGAAAGATGATCTTGTCTCCCCAATACCAGAGAGAAAGAGCAGCCCGGGATCAAGAGTGAGGGTCTGTGGATGGTTGACAGAAGTTCCCATCACATTGAAAACTGGCGGGCAAGCCACAAAATATGATCTGATTGTTGAAGCAAATTTTATCGAGCCACTGCAGGATGAGGATATTGAAAATACGATCACTCCTGAAGAGATGGAGAAAATACAAGAGATCGGGAGAAGTGGCAGAAGCTTGCAGTTAGTGGCGGAGAATCTTGCTCCTTCCATCTATGGCCATGATAAGATCAAAGAAGCGTTAGTGTTGCAGTTAGCAGGAGGAAGCAGGAAAGTCCGCACTGATGGCGTCATCACTAGAGGAGATATGCACATGTTATTGATCGGTGATCCCGGTTCGGCAAAATCACAATTATTGAAAAGGATATCTAAAATAGCGCCGAAAGCAAGATTTACCAGTGGAAAAGGAGCCAGCGCAGCCGGATTAACAGCATCTGTGGTAAAAGATGAATTTTTAGGGGGGTGGAGCCTAGAAGCAGGAACGTTAGTATTAGCAAATAGGGGATTTGCCATCATTGATGAGATGGATAAGATGGGAAAAGATGACCGTTCTGCCTTGCATGAAGGAATGGAGCAGCAGCAGATCAGCATCAGTAAAGCGAATATCCAAGCTACGTTACGGTGTGAAACATCTATCATTGCCGCAGCCAACCCAAAATTTGGCAGATTTGACCCTTATGATTTGATTGCGAATCAGATTGACCTTCCTCCAACATTAATCAATCGGTTCGACCTTATTTTCCCTATCAAAGACCTCCCCAGCAGAGAGAAAGATGAGCAGGTAGCTACGTTTATTTTAAAACTACATCAAGATCCGACGTCAGCCCAATCAGATATTTCCACAGAGCTATTAAGAAAATATTTCTCCTATATCCGGCATAAAATTATCCCTGCTATCGGGGAAGAAGCTATTGAAGAAATTAAAAAGTATTATATCACCATGCGTAACTCCGGAGCAGCCAGTGAGGGAGGGATAAAAAGCATCCCCATAACCGCTCGACAGCTAGAAGCATTAGTGAGGTTGGCAGAAGCTTCGGCAAAAGTGCGGTTAAGCAAGAATGTTGAACGGGAAGACGCATTGAAAGCTATAGAGCTTATTGATTATTGTCTTAACCAGATCGCAAAAGACTCCGAAACGGGAAAGATTGACATTGATAGGTTGGGGAGTAGGATTACTGCTACCCAAAGAAGCAGCTTGAGCACGATCAAAGAAATCATTCATGCTATGGAAGAGCAGTTACAGGCAAAAATGATCCCTATTGAAAATATCACGGAAGCAGCTCGAGAGAAGAATATTACCCCCGAACAAGTTGAAGATGGTTTAGAGAAATTACGGCGATCAGGAGATATTTTCGAGCCAAAAAGAGGATTTGTCCAGAGGTTATAATCATGGAACCTTCCTTCAAGCGCTTTTGTGCGGTAAAGCTTTCTGTTAAAGATATTGTAGATGGCGATATCCATCAACAAGACGAGAGTTCAGGCACGTACCTTTTAGTAAATAATGCCCCCGTCTATAGGGTTAATCTCATAGGAGTCATTGTTCATAAAGATGTTGCTGGAAGTGTGACCTCTCTTCTCATCGATGATGGGACAGAAAGAATTCAACTAAAAATTTTTGAAGAAAATAAGAATACGGCAGAAGTCGCCCCAGGAGATGGTATCTTAGTCATAGGAAGGGTACGTATCTACAACACTCAGAAATATATCTCACCAGAGATCGTCAAGAAAGTGTCATTGCAGTGGCTAAAAGTGCGGATGGAAGAGTTAAGATTAGGAAAAGATTCTAGGGATATTGTTGCTACACCACCAGAACTGATGACAAGAGAGAAAGCTGCTGCCAGACAGGAAGAGGATATCGTAGAGAAAGAAAATAACAGAGAGAGAGAGAATAACAGAGAAAATAGCAGGGATAGTAAAAAGAAAGAAAACAGTCTTGAAGAGGAGGAAGCTGAAGATTTAGGAGTGGATTATCCGCTGATGGAAAAAAAAACATTACTACCCTTCCAGAAAATATTAAATGTCATTAAAGAGTTGGATGACGGAAGTGGGGCGATGGTTGAGGAAGTCATTGAAAAATCACCAATAAAAGATACGGAGCAGCTTCTTCAAAAGATGTTAGAGAAAGGAGAGATTTTTACGTTAAGTCCGGGAAAAGTAAAAGTACTTTAAGCTTAAGAAAAAAAGAGAAGAGTAATATGAGGTAATATTTTAAGAAAAGAAGACAGGAGTAACAAAAACTTCTACAAGGCTGCCAAAGAATAATAATCCAAGGCTAATTAAAAGTAGATTTAAGGCGTCTAGAAAAACCTTCTCATTTCTCGCATCCTGCTTGATTAACGCAATTGAGACAATTCCTCCCGCCAATGCTGCAACGAAATATGCTCCTATTTCAAAGACACCATGAAGCATATAACGGAAAAAACCTAGCGCTCCAGCTTTGAAATACGCAGAGACTACTCCAAACCCTACCAAAGAAGCCGTGGCAGAGATCTCCCTGCGAATGAAATTCCCGATAGCCGTAGCAATGACCGAAGCATTCCACGTTAAAATGAATAATGCGCCAGCACCATAAAGTAAGGAAAAGATGATACAGAAAAACATCACTTTGATGTTATTTAAGAAAATCTTTACAAATAAACCACCGCCAATAGTATACCCTGTAAGTCGGGCTTGAATAGCACTGTTGACGTTTAATATGGCTTGCTCCTGGATATTGAATAATGTGCCAGTAATCTCTATAGGAAGGAAAACGTAAGCTATAGTGAGCGCGGAAGTTATTCCCAAGAAGAGAAACATAAGGAAAACTAAGACTTTTGTATGCTCTCTCAGTAAAACAATCTCTTTATACTTAAGGTCAAGCTCCTCTTCATTCTTGATGGTAGTATAAAGAAGAGGGAGAGATCCTATGACGATCAAGAAAACCGTCAAGATCCCAGCAATCTCTTGAAAGACAAAATAGCTCAACATCATTCCTATGACTGAATAGAGAAACCCCGCCCAGAACATCTGGAAGGGCTTCTTCTTAACAACAAAAGGATTGAAGAGAGATTCCAGAACCATGAAAATATTCATTCCTTCATGATATTTAAATCCTTCTCTGAAATTTAGAAAATGGGACTATGCAAATAATAGAAGGATTATTTCTCTTGGTGAAAGATAAAGGAGAGAGTCACCCCTTGATTTCTTATGGAGACTACCAAAACTAAAAAAAAATATGTCTTCTTGATCCTAAACAATGAAGAAAGGGTGGAGTATGGTGAAAGAAGGAAGGAGCTTGTTTCCTGTGGACAATGAAAGTGAAGAGAATGTTACTTTGTTTTTGTTTTAAGAAACGAAAACTGGTTCAGCTTCACTTCTCAAATCTCGACACGTCAGCACAACAACAGACAGAAAGGGGGAAAGGTAATACACCTCCTTTCTCGTTTTCTATCTTACCTACTGCCCATAATACTTTTGGTAATGAGGCTACTGTTACTTTCTATACCAATTGTCATCTATTGTATATCATATATTTTAGAATAATTATAGGATCTACTATTACATGTCAATAGATAATAATAGTAATAGTAATAATATATTTATTTTCAATATAGAAAATATACTACACAATATCATTAATGATATATATCATAGATGATACTATTATGAACGATAATACTATAAATACTATAATCTATTATTAATAATATATAATAGAATTATAATAGAATTAATAATAAAACAGATCCCGTAATAGATAATGAGTAGAAGGTACTACCATCTTTGCATGTTTTTAAATCTAAGAGGTTAGAGATCACCTCAGGAAGAGACTACCCCCTTCTTATTTTGATACCATAGAGAAAAATACATTCTCACTACAGAAAGGAGATACATCACCTTTCCATCGGCGGTCAAGGGCCATATTTTCCTAGCCCCACATGTATTCTTGAGTTAAGGAGAATTTAAATACCATGATAGATCCGATGATAAGAGGTAGGAAACCATCAGAAAACAGTTTCCATCAGAAACGGAGGGGTGTATGTCAGAGATTCATCATTTTTTTGAAAATTTCTTAGATAAGAAATCTCTTTTCTCTAATAAGAATGTCTTGCTTTCCAGCCACATCCCGGAGAAAATCCTCTATCGTGAAGAGATGCTTCAGGAGATTGCCAACATCCTAGCACCTTCTCTTCGCCTCGAAAAGCCATCAAATTTATTTGTTTATGGAAAAACAGGAACAGGAAAGACCGTTTCTGTGCGCCACGTCCTTGCTACCATGCAAGGTTTAGCAGCACAGCGCGATATTCCTCTTAAAGGAGTATATATCAATTGCAAACTCAAGAGAGTTGCGGATACCGAATATCGTCTTGTTGCTCAATTGATCAAAGAATATGGTCTTGAAGTTCCCGTTACCGGGTTGCCTACTGATGAAGTATACAATATCTTTTACAAATTGCTGGATAAGGACAAACATCTTTTATTGTTGGTTTTAGATGAGGTCGATCAACTTACAAAAAAGATAGGGGACGAGGTGCTTTATAACTTAACAAGGATCAATGCGGAGTTAAAAAACAGCCAAATTGCCATCATTGGGATATCAAACAACCTGGTCTTTGCTGAAAATCTCGATCCTCGTGTAAGAAGCAGCTTATCTGAAGAGGAACTCGTATTTCCACCATATAATGCTCTTCAGATCCAAGAAATTCTCCGTTCCCGTGCTGCGGAAGCGTTTTATCCTCACGCTCTTCAGCCAGGAGTTATCGAGAAATGTTCTGCCTTTGCAGCCAGAGACCATGGCGATGCTCGCAGAGCCTTAGACTTATTACGTGTTGCAGGGGAGATTGCGGAAAGAACAGGATCAACAATCATCGAGCTGCAACATCTTGACGAGGCAGAGCGAAAAGTAGAGAGCGACAAGATCATCAACTCTGCAATCAACCAGCCTAAACAATTTCACTGCGTGTTATATTCCATTCTGTTATTTTCATCTCAAAAAAAAAGTTTTTTTACCGGAGAAATCTATGATGTTTATCAAAAAATATCTACTAAATCAAAGCAAAATGTACTGACCCAGCGCCGTGTTTCAGACATCCTTGCCGAGCTGGATATGTTAGGGATCATCAACGCCAAAATAATCTCTAAAGGAAGATACGGCAGAATGAGGGAGATCTCTTTGTCCATCGATGAGGGATTAGCATTGCGGCTGAAGGAATTATTAGAGAAGTCGTTACACCAAACCTAAAGTACCTGTTGATTATCATGGATCTTCGAAAAAAGAACAAATTTATAGAGGACATGTTCGAAAAAGGGATTCTTGTAAATAAAGAACTGTTAGAAAATCCTCTGGATCAGGAGCTTCTTGAAAAAATAGATGTTGAACAGGACATCATCGTCTTAAATGAGGATTACACTAGAGTCATCAAACAACAGACCTCTTTAGTTGATTGGTATGAAGTTGACCGTCTTCGCGTTGATGCAGAAAAAGAAAGGAATGAAGATCTCTACCAGAATGAGCTGCAGCAGATAAAACAAGTACAAGTCAGCTCTTCTCTCCTTTCCTCCTACTCTTCTTCTACCCCCCCTCATTCTACATCTTCTCCCTTTTCTCCCCAAGAAATATTTTCACCTCTTTTATCTTCCCCAGTTTCAGGATCCTCTGATCAGACAGTTAAAGGCCTTGAGCAGGAGCTGGAAGCCAGTGAATCCCATTTTTCTCCCGGCACAGATTTTCCCTCTGGAAAACGAAGCCCATTTTTAGATAAACTTCGTCTGCATGAAGCACAAGTACCGAGTGATGCCAATATTCAAGTTACCCTTTCATTTATCAACACCCCTAAAAAATATACCACTAAAGATTTTGTATCTTTCTTTGTTTCAAGATATCGCTTTCTGGAGCAGATCCTGCGCCATAGGCAGGAGCTGCAGAACACAGTAGCTATCCAACGCGCTCTCCAAAAAAAAGAGCGTGAGCAAGTTTCCATTATTGGTGTGGTGCAAGACTTAGGAACAACAAAAAATGGGAATATCATCGCGAAGATAGAAGACCCTACTGGCGTCATTTCTGTGTTATTCTCTAAAAACAAAAAAGAAATTTTCTCTTCAGCCTCAGAGATCGTTCACGATGAAGTCATCGGCATTTCCGGCATCTGTCAAGGCGAAATTATCTTTGCCGATAGTATCACCTGGCCTGATATCCCTGAGGGAAATGGATTAAAGAAGGGACCTGAAGAAGAATACGTTATTTTCTTGTCCGATATCCATGTTGGCTCAAAACTTTTTTTAAAGACAGAGTTTGCTAAATTTTTAGAATGGATAAGAGGAGAAGCAGGAAATGAGCGCCAGAGGGAGATCGCGGCAAAGGTAAAATATATTATTATTCCCGGCGATGCGGTAGATGGTGTTGGGATTTATCCTGGGCAAGAAGACGAGTTAGAGATAAAAAACATCAATGAGCAGTACCAAGAATTCACTCGCCTCATTAAAACGATCCCTTCTGATAAACAGATCGTCCTTTGTCCTGGCAACCACGATGTTGTTCATCTCGCAGAGCCACAACCAAGCTTGACCAATACTTTTTGTTCCTCATTGGTAGAACTGCCAAATATCCAATTGGTCAGTAATCCTGCCATGATCACTATTGGAAAGAAGGATGGATTTCCTGGATTTGATATTTTGATGTATCATGGCTACAGCTTTGATTATTATGTAGCTAATGTTGATTCTATCAGAAACCAAGGAGGCTATCGCCGCTCCGACTTAATCATGAAGTTCCTTCTTAAACGAAGGCATTTGGCTCCATCGTTCAAATCTACCCCTTATTTTCCCGGTCATGAAGAAGACCCCTTGATTATAAAGAAAGTTCCTGACTTTTTTGTTACCGGCCATATTCATTATTGCTCCGTTGCCAATTATAAAGGAGTTACGATGATTTCAGGAAGCTGTTGGCAGGATAAAACAACATTTCAAGAGAAGCTGGGCCATGAGCCAGAACCAGCACGAGTTCCTATTGTCAATTTAAAGACGAGAGAAATAAAGATATTAAAATTTAATTAAAATATAATTAATATTTCATCAGAAAGAGATTTGATCAGAATAGCTATCATCAACTAAAAATACAAAATGATAACATGCAAAAATTTTACCTCATGAAATTTTTTGCATAACCAAGAGACGCAAAATGCTTATGAAAGACATCGCTAGCGCAGAAATACAAAAATACTTTTTATCGATAAATACAGAGATAGAGCGCTGTTATACTTTAGCAGGTGAAGCGCGGAAGAAAGGGTTTGATCCAGAGAAAGAAGTTAACATTCCTTTGGCAAAAAACATGGCGGAGCGGGTTGTTGGGTTGATATCGGTCGTTGCTCCCCAACTGACAAATACCGCTCTCACTGTTAGTATTTTAGATCTTGAAAAAAAGTATGGGATGTTAGATTGGAGGGTCGGCTTTTCTATCGCCGTAGAGGTTGCCAAAGAAAAATTTTGTAAGTTTTCTACTAAACTTGAGGCGATGGAAGTCGGCATTCGGGTCGGGTTTGCCTATCTTACTCTTGGAATTGTTTCTGCTCCATTAGAGGGATTTACCGGCTTGAAGATCAAAAAAAGAAAAGATGGCAAGGAATATTTTGCTCTCCAATATGCTGGCCCGATTCGTGGCGCAGGAGGAACAGCAGCTTCAACATCCGTCATTCTTGCTGATTATGTACGAGTAAAGATGGGTTATTTTCCTTATGATCCTGATGAATCAGAGATCAACCGCAACAATTGCGAAGTTCATGATTATCATGAGAGGGTAACTAATCTTCAATATCATCCATCTAATGAAGAGCTAAAATTTATGATCCGCCATTTACCGGTGGAAGTTGACGGTGATCCTACCGAACAGAGAGAGGTTTCAAATTACAAAGATCTTCCCCGTATCGAGACAAACTTGATTCGTGGAGGGGTTGCGTTAGTTCTTGCGGAAGGCTTATGCCAGAAAGCACCTAAACTCTGGAAGCGCCTCTCAAAATGGGGGAAAGAATTTGATCTTGAATGGGGATTTCTTGACGAATTCATCAAGCTTAAAGAGAAGATTCATGCAGAGCACCAGAAAACATCTTCTCCAGATGTGCAGGAAAGCGGTATTAAGAAAGTAAAACCAAATAATACATTTATCATGGATCTTGTTGCCGGAAGGCCCATCCTTACTCATCCGTTAGCAGAAGGGGGCTTCCGCTTACGCTATGGTCGGACGCGAATGACGGGCTTTTCTGCTGCAGCTATTCATCCCTTTTCTCAAATCGTGCTCCAAAAATTTATCGCTATCGGAACACAATTAAAAGTAGAACGCCCCGGTAAGGCTGCAACTATCAGTTGCTGTGACTGTATAGACCCGCCTATCATCCTGCTGGAAAATGGTAATGTGGTAAAATTAACTTCTGAAGAGCAGGCACTAAAGCTCTTTCCGGAGATAAAAGAGATTATTTATTTAGGAGATATCCTCTTTAATTATGGGGATTTCTCGGAGAACGGCCAGGACTTAGTCCCTCCTGGGTATTGTCCGGAATGGTGGGCTCTTGAAGTTGCTGCTGCTCTTCATACCATCGCAAAAAAACCTAACCCCATTTCTATATCCTCCGAGCGTCTTCAAGAATTAATAGAGTGTCCGTTATCAACAACTCCTTCATTAGAAGAAGCAGTTATCATCTCCCAAGAAACAAACACTTGTCTTCATCCTGAATACACTTTTTTCTGGAAGCTTGTTCCTATTCAACAACTGGAAGAATTATTATCCTGGCTTCAAGAAGGAAAAGTGAAAGTTGATAGTAATCATGAGATAACAAAGATTGTCCTTCCCTTCTCATTTCACGGAAAAAATCATATTGAAGCAAAGCGCTGCCTGGAACTTCTGGGAGTGCCTCATCTGGTTGTCAATAAAGAAAGCGTTGTCTTGGACAAGACCGAAGCAAAAATAATCGCACTTCATTTCTCGTTTAAAAACCAACAGGAATTATTACAAGTACGGTTCCCTCTTCCTTCCGAGAAAAAGATAGAGCAGGGTTTAGACTTGATAAATTTAATTTCTCCTATAAAGATCCATGATAAAGCAGGTACCTTCATAGGTGCGAGAATGGGACGTCCAGAGAAAGCAAAAATGCGCGCAATGACAGGAAGCCCCCAAGTGATGTTTCCTGTTGGTGAGGAGGGAGATAGGTTAAGAAGCTTCCAGTCAGCACTGCAGCATAAGGAAGTGCGGAGCACGTTCCCTTCCTGGTATTGCGTTTCTTGCAGTAAAGCGATGATCTATCCGAGCTGTGAGGAATGTGGTAAGGAATGTGTTCAACGATATCATTGCCGCTTCTGTGGAGATTTGGAGAAGGACGTGTGCCGCCATGGACCGGCGCAGAAATATAAATCCATCAGCTTAGATATTAATTATTATTTTCAGAAAGCTCTTGATAGGATCAAAGAAAAGACCTATCCTGACCTGATAAAAGGTATTCGGGGGACATCAAACAAGAATCATGTAGTTGAGCATCTCAGTAAAGGTATCCTCCGTGCGAAACACAACATTTATGTGAATAAAGATGGAACGACGCGATATGATGGGACAGAAATGCCGATCACTCACTTCAAACCGAAGGAGATCAAGACATCAATCGATAAGCTTAAGGAATTGGGGTATGGTAAAGATATTTTTGGTCAAGAGTTAACATCATCCTCTCAGCTTCTTGAATTAAAGCCGCAAGATATTATCCTCCCTGGTTACAACTCTCTTGATGAGTCTGCTCCCAAAGTTCTTTCCAGAGTAGCTCATTTCATCGATGATCTCTTGGTTAAGTTTTATGGATTAGAAAGCTTTTACAATATCACCAAAGAGGAGGACCTCATTGGCCACTTAGTCATCGGTCTTGCTCCTCACATCTCTGCGGGTTTAATTGGAAGAATCATCGGCTTTTCTGAAACACAGGCCTTACTAGCTAACCCTATGTACCATGCGGGACTCCGTCGCGACTGTGATGGTGATGAAGCGTGTGTTATGTTATTGCTGGATGCCTTGCTTAATTTTTCCAGAAGCTATCTCCCAGAGCGCAGAGGTGCCAAGACAATGGATTCTCCTTTAGTCTTGACGGGAGTATTATATCCCTCTGAGGTTGATGACCAGGTGCATGGTTTAGATGTTGTCTGGAAATACCCCTTAGAATTTTACCAGGCTGCTTTAGAGATGAAAAAGCCCTGGGAAGTGAAAGTAGATGGGAAAAAGATCGAGCAGCTGAGCGATCGTCTTAATACACCGTTACAATACGAGAATTTTGGCTTTACTCATCCTGTAGAAGATTTTAATAAAGGAGTGCAATGCTCAGCATATAAAACACTTCCTTCCATGGAAGAGAAGATCATCGGGCAGATGGAGATCGCCCAGAAAGTCCGGGCCGTCGACATGGATGATGTCGCTAAATTGATCATCCAGAAACATCTTTTGAAAGATATCAAAGGAAATCTAAGGAAATTTTCCATGCAGCAGTTCCGCTGCGTCGGCTGTAACGAGAAATACCGCCGGCCGCCTCTTGTCGGAAAATGCGTTTCTTGCGGGGGAAAGATCATTTTTACTATAACTGAAGGCTCTGTCGTGAAATATTTAAGCCATTCTATGATGTTAGCCAAACGCTATGATTTTTCTCCATACTTAAAACAAACATTAGAGATATTACATCATGACATCGATACCGTCTTTGGCAAGGATAAGGAGAAGCAGGTGGGATTGGGGGGGTTTCTGGCTTGAGATGTTGTTAAATTTACATATTTTAAACAATATTATCACTATTATAATTCTCATTATTTATTTTTGTCACCTCTTCACCCATACTACTCCCACCACCAACAAGAACGACCCAATCAAAAAATAAGGGATAAGTTTCTTAGACTTCTCGGAGCTTGATTGGTAGATGACCATCCCTTTATTGTTTATTTTCTCTTTCGATAACGAATCTCTGCCTCTTTCTAAAAAGAGATTATTATTTTTATTATTATTTGCTGTCAGGAGGCTGGCTTCACTAAGATTCGCTGAAGATTTTTTAGCAGCAGCTTTGATAAAGACCGATTCCGTTAACTCCTTCACCGTCTTCTGGTCGTCTCTTTTCAACTTTACTTTTAGTTTATATTCTCCTTCTTCCATCTGTTCATCAATCAAGAGATTAAACGGAACAATTTCAAGATCATCTCTTCCCACGACAACGGTCTTTTTCAGAAATTCATTATCAACACTTCCATCAAAACACGAGTAACATTTTTTTCCTCGATACAAGTAAGCCCAAACATCATACTTTTTCTTTTCCCCATCATTGTTTAATTCTACGGTAACGGGTAGACTCCCCCCTGGCTCTCCAAACTGCGGTAAAGATCCGACAGCCGCCTCAATATTGCTCTTCTTTTTCTGTTCATCATCATAATTTTTACATGTTTCACTATCGATCCCTTGCACGACAAACTGCGCTGTATTCTCCATACCCAACCCTTCTAAGATCAAGGTAACTTTCCCATCTTTTGCATCAGCATGGTCACAATTTGACAAGAGCTGTAAGGGTAGCGTAAGCGTATAATTTTGAAAAGCTTCATAGATATTTAATTTGCTGCGTTTGCTGACAACTTTTCCATCTTGTTCTACCCATAATTCTATCGCCGTCCTTGTAGAATTCCCTTTATACACATTTACTGCTACAGTAATTTGGTCTCCCCATTCTGCCAGATCATCACTTCCCAGATAAATCTCATCGATGGATAGGCTGGAGGAGAACACTTTATACTGTGGGTTGATGACGATAACCTTAGTTACCGTATTATCCTTAAGATCGATATCTTCACATTCCATATCTTCGATCCAGAAGCTGATCTGGTAAATGCCTTCCGGAAGATTCGGCGAATAATGTTCTACTCTATCTTCATCGACTTCTATGTTTGTCCAAGGGGAATATTCTCTAATCACCTTCCCAAAAGAGTCTTCTATCTTTCCTTTAACCGTTATTATCCCAGGAATCCCAATATACCTGTACAGGTAGATATCAAACGTAAAATCTGAAGTATGGTAGATAGAATTGATTGATTCCAAACTCAAAAGCCAATCACAATCCAGGCTGACCTCATTGATCTCTTCCGGCGTTGGCTCAGTAAGGTAAAAGTCTCCCTCAATATTGCTCCAGCTCATTCCGCTTGTTGCCGAGCTATACAGCACTTCATCGATCAGCGTGTCTTGATAAAATAATCTGACCGTTTCGTCACCATCATTATTTAAAGCAAAATCACTATCTCCATCACGATAAATAACTACATATTCCTGTGCTGGAAGCAGCATCCCATTTGGTGAAAGAATCCTATTTTCAGCAAGGTATAACTCATGGTCATCAACTTCATCTCTAAAAACTAAACCTTGCAGATTGATCGTTTTTTCTCCATCATTAAACAGTTCTATCCATTCTCCTCTAGGTTTGAGTTCATCATCACTGCCGAAAGGATCGGGAAATAGTTCAGAGATTACTAAGTCTTCATAGGTGCTCGATAAGTGGTGGATGCTATTTTCCTTTCCAGGTGTTCCAAATAGCGCGATGGCTTCTCCCCAAGACCTATCTTCTCTTCTTTCGAGCGTAAAGTTGTTGCGATAAGCTCCATCAGCTTGTTCATAGGAAAAAAAATCTTGCTCCTCCCCGCACCGAAGCGTGATAGTATCCCCGTCATTCTTGAAGCTCATCGACACTTCTGTTGCGTTCACTCCTGGATAGATTGGTTGGAAGAGCTGCAGTTTCGCCGTAAAAACCATGTAACTTTGCGCGGGGATGGTCAAAGGAGGCAGAGTTTTCCCATCCAACGTGCAGTTTGTCAGCAGCCGGGAGATGTTTTGTGGGTTATACAACTCTATCCATTCATTATCAGAGCCAAGATACGTTGATGGGGCGTACATCACTTCATTGATTTTTACCTGTTGGTCGTCAGAAAATAAAGAAATATCACTGTTCTCCCCCATTGTTGCTTGAAAGAGGAGTGATAAAACAATAAACGCTAACAAAACAGAAGGGATTGTTACACCTCTTTTTTTCATTTCTTGCTAAATCTTCTAAAATATTAAAAAGATTTGTATTCACTATTATGGAATACTAAACAAAGTTTTTAAACGAGTTTGTTCTTAGACGTAACTATGGGATGGTTATTTGGAAAGAAGAAAATACCGCAGGTTCCTTTTCCGGAGCCAAGTATGCCAGACGAAGGAGAGCTTAATTTCCCTAGTTCATTTGGTGTGCCCAAGGTTATCAAGCCAAGGAACTTCAAAGAAGCAGCAGGGCTAGATGATTTCCTGCCTCCTCCCCTCCCACCAAAATCTTCTGCAGTTCCCAAGCCTTCCATTACTGTTCCTAGGCCACCAGCAGCACCTTTTTCTAGGCCAAGCTTCCCTTTACGGAAAGAAGCCCAGCCTGTTCACGTGAAGATAGAGGAATACAAGAAACTATTAGGTGAATTGGATAGCTTGACAGGGAATCTCCAGGCCTTACACGCTGCCAATTCCAAGTTACAACACTCTGAATATAATGAAGATGAGACCTTTGCTAAATTGAGGAAGAGTGTCAGGACGATCCATGATCATCTTCTCGATGTGGATAAGGTGTTATTTAGCAGAGGGGAATAAAATCAAAATAGAATAAGGTGAAGACCATGGATAAAATGCCTGTTTTTATAAAAATAGATGATTACAACCAAGTGTTGGAGATGGTAAAGGTTGTACGGAAGAAGATTGACGATGCCAAAGACGCATTGTTAAAGATTCATGAGCTAAAGAATGAAGAAGACCACCAGCTGGAGATGTGGCAAGCTACGTTGGCTGAAGTGGAAAAGAAAGTAGACTTTATTGACCACTCCTTGAATGAGCCGGAACACTTCTAACATGACACACAAAAAAGGGAGCAGAACTGCAATGAAGAGCCACCATAAGAGCCACCCTAGTAAGAGTCCTGAGCCTAAGCCTAAAGAGCCTCAGTTTATGGTGCAAGTTCATGATACTAAAGTGTTGAGGAAAGATATTTTAGAGTCCTTAAAAGATGTGATCATCTTTATGCAGGGCTATGAAAAATTCAGAAAGATTCAAGAAGAGAAAGTTCTTCGGATCAATGATTTAAAGGCCTCGGTTAAAGAATTGCATAATTTTATTGATAATAAGTTTAGAAGAGTGCTTCCAAAAGGAAAGCTGGATGCTATCGAGCCGCAGAAACCAGAGCGAAGGCAGGAACTTCGTGTTGAGCAGCGCCCAGCTTCAGTTCAGGATTATCACTTGGAAGAGCCTGAAGATCACGATGAAGCAGATAGCGATTTTGGAGAGCTTCGTATGCCGTCAGAAACCAAAGCTGCTCCTGTTCAGCGCAGCCAGCCTATTGCTGTTGCTGCTCCTGGTACTTTTTCAACACCCAAAACATCTGCAGCAAGTGAGTTAGATGCTCTAGAAGCACAGCTGAGAGAGATCGAGCGGCAGCTGAAAGGGATGAATTGATTTTTACCTTTTTTCTTATAATATTTATCTTATTTCTTGTATTTTTTTATGGAGCGATAATTGTCCGTTAACTTTATAAAAAGCCCATCTCTTTTTCTTTTTGATGTGGGTGTGCCGGAGTGGTCAAACGGGATAGACTCAAGGCATAGGAAGAAAGAGTGCTCATCAAGAGTGCAATGAAACAACCCTAGTAAGTCATCTATTGGCTTAGTGCCTACGCAGGTTCGAGCCCTGCCACCCACATATTTTCTTTACCATGACAAAACTTCTCATCGCTACCAAGAACCAAGGAAAATATCAAGGGATAAAGACGGTATTATCATCCTTGCCTTTAGAGCTTATTTCCTTAAATGATCTTCAGATAGATGATTATCTCTTCATTGAAGATGGCAAAACCTTTGCGGAAAATGCAGAAAAGAAAGCCAAGTTCTATTCGAAAAAGAGTAAACTGATGACGTTAGCAGATGATTCTGGAATAGAAGTGGAAGCCTTGCAAGGGGAATTAGGCGTAAAAACAAGGCGCTGGGGTCTTGGCGAAAAAGCTTTTGATGAGGAATGGCTCAACTTTTTTTTAAAGCGGATGGAAAAAGAAAAGAACAGGAGAGCTAAGTTTATCTCTTGCATCTGCTTAGCTGATAAAGAGGGAAACGTTCTTGCTGTTGGAGAGGGAGAAGTGCTTGGCACATTAACCGAAGAAATTCAAGCTCCCCTAAAACCAGGAGTTCCTTTAAGTTCTATTTTTCTCCCAGATGGATCTATTAAAGTACATTCAGCAATGACTTTTGCAGAGAAGGAAAAGATCAGCCATCGGGGGAAAGCTTTACGGCCGATTAAAGAGTATTTGCATATCCTCCTGGCACAAGGTAGATAACCTTTTAAATCATTAAATTATTTCCCTAGCCATGCCTATCGAAGTATGTTCCATCTCCGGCTTTTCAAAGACAGAAGGCAATTCTGTCGCCATCAAGATCGATGATGAAGTTATTATTCTTGATATGGGCTTGAGCATGGCGGATTATATCAAGTTCACCGAAGATTTTGAAGATATTCAGACAAAAAACTATAATGAGCTTCTGAAGGCTAACGCCGTACCGGATTATGGTCATATTGCTGATTGGAAAATCCACGTGAAAGCCATCGTCTGTTCTCACGGCCATCTTGACCATATCGGTGCCGTGCCGTTCGCTGCCCCTTTATTTCCTGACGTTCCGGTTATCAGCACACCATATGCTATCGAGATTTTGAAAAGTATCCTTCATGATGAACACATCGATCTATCCAACAGGCTTGTCTCCTTGCATCTCGGCTCTCAGTATAAGATATCGGAAAAGATAACTATCGAATTCATCAATATCACTCATTCCATCCCTCATACGGCTATCGTTGTCGTCCATACTCCTTATGGCAAGGTCATGTATGCTAATGATTTCAAGTTAGATTCCCAGCCAGTCTTAGGAAAGAAGCCAGATTATGACCGTCTCAATGCTTTAGGACAGGAAGGAATCCACTTATTGATCATGAATTGTTTGTATGCTCATGCCCAAAGGAAATGTCCTTCTGAATCCGTGGCTAGAGAATTGTTGCGTGATGTAATGTTAGGCGTCAATAGCCAGGCTAAATCAATTATTGTTACCACCTTCTCTTCCCACCTCGCTAGGCTAAAAAGTATCGTGCAGCTGGGCAAGGAGCTAAATAGGAAAGTAGTTTTTTTGGGCAGATCATTAGAAAAATATGTGAAAGCTGGAGAAAACGTCGGCTTAGTTACCTATCAGAAAGAAGTTGCGGTCTTCACCCATCGGGATAAAGTAGATAAAATTCTACGCAAGATCCAGAAAGAAGGCAAAGAGAAATATGTCATCGTCTGTACCGGCCATCAAGGCGAGCCCAAAGCCATCTTATCACGGATTGCCAGAAAAGAGCTTGACTTCCAGTTGGATACAGGAGATATCGTCATCTTCAGCTGCCAAGTGATCCCTGTTGATGTTAACATTAAGAATAGGGATAAGCTTGATGCTCTTCTGAAGAAATTAGGGGTGCGGCTGTTTAAGGATGTGCACGTTTCTGGCCATGGTGCTTTAGAAGATCATCGTGATCTCTTAGAAATTATCAAACCACAACATATCATCCCTATCCATGCCGAGCCGGCTAAAGCAAAAATGATCGCTGATCTGGCCAGCCAGTTAGGGTTTAACAGTACTCATGTTATGAAAGATGGTAAGCGCGTGACAGTCTGATTCTCCTCGAAATATGCTGGAAAAGTAATTTTACGGCTAAATGATTAGTACTTCCAGCTTATTTTTCTAATGACCACTTCATAACAACAAATTTTATAAACTGCCTACCCCTGGACATTTTAGGGGGTCACTTCGTATGAAACTTGTTTTAGCAGAACCACGATATTTTAAAGAGAGTATTGCTATCATCTCTGAGCTTGTCACTGAAGCAAAATTCAAAGTTACAGCGGATGGCTTAGAGCTTGTAGCGATGGATCCTGCTAACGTAGCGATGGTCATCTTCAAGCTCTTGAGCAGTTCTTTCACCCAATATGAAGTGAAAAAGCCTGAAGAAGTTACTATCAACTTAAATAACCTGAAGCAGATCTTACGTCGGGCAAAGAGTGATGATATCCTTTCTCTAGAAACAGGTGATGACGCGAAGTTAAAGATTCAGCTGAAGAGTGCCACTACCAGGTCATTTTCCATCCCTACGTTAGAAGGTGATGATAAGGAACAGAAAGTTCCTCAGCTGACGTTTCCTGTCGTGGTGAACATGAACTCTGACATGTTATCGGAAGCGATCGATGATGTTTCTGTCGTTGCGGAATCCGTAACATTCCTTGGGGAAAACAACTCTCTTTCAGTAAAAGCGGAAGGAGATTTGTCTAAAGCTTTTATTGAGATTAAAAATGATGAGAATACCTCCATCAAAGCAGAAGATGGGGTTAAATTCAAGGCAAAATATTCCTTAGAATACCTAAAGAAGATGGCCGCCGGCGGGAAGCTGCATGATAAGGTGGTGATGTACTTCAACACCGATTATCCGATGAAATTAGAGTATAAAATTACGGACAGGCTGTTGTTGAGTTTCATCCTTGCTCCGAGAGTAGATAATGATTAATGGCTTAGTCTGAAAACTCTCCGACAAGAAAGGATATGGTCTTTAAGGCAAGGATATAGTCTAAGAATATAGTCAAAGAATGGGACACCCATTTCAATGAGGAGATCCATATGAAAAAAGAGGCATGGAAAAGCATCACTGATTCTTACCTTATCCTCCTTTCAACGTTTATTGCTACATGGTTTTTTTTCAATGAGTATTTCGATCTAGGGATAAGACCAAGTATTGTGCTTTTGATCACCGGAGCAGTGACTTTTGGATTAGTTGTATGGTCAAAAAAGACTGAAGTTGCCGACTACATACTTATTCCCGTCATCATCCTTGATGGTTATTTTCATCTAACCTCTCCGCTTGAAAATTTGGTTGCAAATTCTCCCGATTGGGTTATTGCATTCAATCTGTACCAAGGGGAGGGAATGCCGGTGATCATTCATCAACTCATGGGAGTATTTCTCCTTCTTGCCAGTGGGTGGTTTATCTATCTGTTAATATCGAAGGGGATTGGACATATTCCTTATACAAATATGGAGTTGCCATCATAACTCTGTCCATCATCTCCTTTAGCTATGTCCTCAAATTTTTAAAGTGATGGATGTTGGCAGTGTGGTTGTGCCCATTGTTGAGACAAGTAAACAAAAACAAAAAAAAGAAAAAAAAACCTAAAACGTCTCTTTCTGCAATGCAACTGTTTCTAAGCTCCAGGCGCCGTTTCCGTAGGCAGTCATAGCTAAGAATCCCGCAAAGAAGAGCAAAGCTAGTTCACCACCATTTGCTAGTGGATTCCATCCTTGTGGCACGTGGACCATAAAGAACGCTACTAACATCTGTATTGCTCCTAGAACTGCACCTAACCTAGTAAAGAACCCTAAGAATACTGCAGCTCCCACAACAACCTCTACAACTCCAGCTACGAGCATTAATCCCGCAGGCATTCCTCCGGCAAACTTAGCATATCCGTGCATAAAGAACAATAGCCCGAACAACAGCCTGAATACCAAGTATCCATAATTGCCGTATTTCTCACACCAATTTTTGCATAATCCCATTTGATATCACCTCCCCTTTGTTAAGAAACTAATTCTTAGAAGAAACAAAACGCCTTTTTAAATTTATTGGCTCTCAAAAATTTTTGTTTTGATCAGTGAGCTTTTGTTCTCTTTTTGTTTATAAGGCTTCATGCGATGGATAGCAACTTTTAATCCTCCTGCCTGCAGTTTCTCTTTCAAGTTCTTCTCCACAACCTGCTGATCATACCCCAAACAGAGGACGTTTGGCTTTTTTTCAAGGATAATCCTCAGATGATCATCAGGATAGCCCAGAACAGCTTCATCAACTATCGTCAGCTGCCTGACCAGTTCTAACCGTTCCTGCTCATTAAAGATAGTTTTCTTCTTCTGGTCATCTTTCGTCTTGTCTCGCGCGATGACAACGATGAGGTAATCCCCATACCGCTTCGCCTGGGTAAAATAGTCCAGATGCCCTAGATGAAGGACATCAAATGTTCCAAAGCACATGACAGTTTTCATTTCTCTACCAGTTTTGCATCTTTTATTATTAATTTTCCGCTATGGGGAGAATCCATCTTTATCTCCGGAGAAGCAATCTCTATCTTTTTCTTAAACAATGGCCCGTCAAGCACAAAGCTTTCATACTCTCCTCCTTCTCCGGCAATATTCAAGCCGACTTTCCCATTCAGCTTAAGGAGATCATCAACCGCTTTTTGATCAATTCTTCTCCCCAGCCATTTCTTATCCAATCCTTCAGCAGCAATTTTAACAATGATAACCTCAAACCCATTCCTGACAACCTCTTGCAGATGCTGTTCCTGAGATTTATGCCATAGTGGTGAGAATATTTTCAATCCCAGCTTGTCACAGATCTTCTCAATCCGATCTCGCTGATAGGTTGAAAATAATGCTCCGGTAACGATGCCTTGAATTCCATATTCCTGCTTTGCTTTTTTGATTGCTTTTTCCAAGTCGGCAAGTTCTTCTTCTTTTTCCCCTTCAGTATCTTGGATAAGCAGCGGCAAGCCCATCGCTTCTGCCTGTAATTTCACGAGAGGCTCAAATTCCTGGAACATATAGGAGTCTTTTTCTTTCGACCGTAACGTGATCAAGCAGCCTAGCTCATAATTCTGCTGCTGCATGATCCAGGCGGCTGAGCAGGAATCTTTCCCCCCAGAGAAGAGAACACCTAATTTCACATTATGGCTAGGATAAAATGTCCGAAGGTATTCCGATTTCCTTTTTCCTATTTTCTTGGCCAATTTTTCAATAGCATAATCAAACTTGCTGCCATACTGAGCAGCAGTTTTCTTTCGGAAGGCAATACTCTCACTCAACCCTCTTCCTTGAGCGATGTCACGAAGAATATATTTTCCCATATCTTTTTTAATTTTAAACTTCTCAGGAATCTTCAGGCAATACGCAACAAGGTCTTTATCAAGGAAAGGCAGACGAAGTTCCAAATTATTGTCCATCGTGATGACATCATCACGATATAGATCTCGTTCATACATCTTCAATAATCCAGAGAGGCATTCTTGGTTGATATTTGAGGAATTCTTATGCCGCTCATAGCCGGCGAAAATTTCTTCACTTCCCAGACCAGAGAAAACAACCTTGCAGCCGTCCTGCTTCGCCGCTTCACAGGCAACGTAGAATGTCAAAGCAACACCAACTTTCACCACATTCGAATCTTCGATCAAAGGAACGATCTTCTGAAGGTATTTAGGGACATCGGCAAGGGCTATTTTCTTGACCTTTAATTGCAGTCCTAATTCTTGCGCAGCTTGTTTTGCTGAAACTAAATCAGCAGGCTCTTTACTGTCTGTCTCCAAAACGGCAGTATAACAAGTGAAAGGTATCCCTTTCTTCTTGAAGAAATACGCAAGATATGATGAATCTACCCCTCCAGAAAACAACAGACCTAATTTTTTCTCCGGAATTCTCTTATCGATAGCTAGATCAAACAAATGTTCCGTCTTCTCTTTTATCTTTTCATAACTTTGGCGATGTTCTGGAAAATATGTAAAAAACTCTCGCTTCTGCTCTTTCATTCGTTTTGTAGTTATGTTGTATTCTATGATTGTCCGCGGATTTAATTCCTGAATATCCTCATAGCCTATATTCTCAAGGACTTTTTTTTCTGAAACAAAAGCAAAGCCATCTTGGTTGGAGAAGAACCATAATGGTTTTTCTCCCAAGATATCTCTTGCCAGAATAACTTTTCCTTTATGATAATACGCAAAGGCATATACCCCATCAAGCTCGTCGATCTTTTCAATTCCAAACCCGTCGAGCATTTCCAGAAGTATTTCAGCATCATTTCTTCCGGACAAAGAATATTTTTCTTTCAGCTGCTTCCAATTGTAAATTTCACAGTTTGCAACCAGTATTCCTTTTCCCGTGATCGGCTGGGGGATATGGCTGATGATGGCATGCAGCGTATGGCCTATTGTTCCTGAAGGGAGCTGAAGATAGTTCTGCCCATCTTTTCCCCTATTTTTAAGGAGAACTAAGCCTAGCTTCACTTTCTTTAGAGAGTCCTGATCATGAAATATGCCGATGATGCCGCACATATCTATATTCTAGAGTGGCTATTTTAAAAATGTTTAGAAGGAATTACGAAATGTCGTAGAATATGGCTGTATAACTTTGGTGTCCTTCCCGACCGGTATCATAGCGGGCATATCCTGTTTTTTTTCTATCTCCAAATGATCCTATCTCTGCTTGATGTGTCCTCTGCTGTCCTTTTTGATCGGTAACAGTTACCGCTTTCCGATCTGGTTCGACGATCAAACTGGGCTGAGAATCAACTATTACTTCTAAAAAGGTATGGCTTCCTCGTACGAGACCTAAAATATCTCGCTTTTCCCCCTTTACCAGAATTGTTCCTATGTTTTTACTCATAATCATCTTAGCACGGTAAATTTTTATAAACATTTTGCTTATTGAATGATTATGACCTACCCTCCAACCAACGAGCAATTCCTAACAAAAGAAAATTTTAAGTGCACCAAATGCGGTCAATGCTGCCGGCCGATCGTGAAAGTTACCGAGAAAGATATCACTCGTATTGAAGAAACGGGTTGGAAAAGAGAAGATTTTCTTGCTATCGACCCGAAAAAAGAAGAATCTCCTATGAAAGATACTCTTAAGCAGAAAAATTTTGTCTGTATGTTTCTCAAAAAACAGCGAGATACAAACGGGGAAAACATCTTTATCTGCTCGATCTACGACCATCGTCCCGATATCTGCAGGAAATACCCCTTTATCCCTGGAAAAGAGAATATTACTGATTGTCGTCCTAGAAGATGGGAATATGGGATGGATTTAAACAGATTAGTTGACAAAGATTCCTAGTCAAGCGAATCACAAACTATTTCTCATCATCTTATGATCATCAGCAAAACGATCATAAAAAACAACCACACTTTACCTTGTTTCATCCCAGCCGATGCTACCGTACAAACCAATTGTTCTATACCTGCCACTTGTTGTGACTATTTCGGTAAGGCGAAGCGGAGTGGTATTATCTCTTGTAAATCCTACCATCTTTTTTTGCTTCATGAAGAAGATCAAACAGAAGATTGGATTGGGCTACCAGGCGCCGATCTATCCTGACGTGAACGTCTGAAGCTATTCTTTCAAGAAACTGTTGAGCAATATAAACATTTAGGTGACGCCGATTCATCCCAAATAGTATTGTTCAAAATCATCTTAAATGTATCTCTAAAACATCTTTATCCAGAAGGATATGGTTATGCATCAAGCGTTGTCCAGGAAATTTCGCGCTGCTGCCCCAAACTCTGGCAAACTTCAACCGTTTCACAAAATCACGATGGAGTTTCTCGCATACGCTGCCGATGGTCGATCCTCGGGCAATAATTAAAGGAACCTGCATATCGGCATCTTTCCTGGGCTCTTTCATATAGACTCGGATAAAATCGAGCTTTTGAAAAATAAGCTCTTTCAACGATTCAATGTTCAAATCCTGTTCTGCAGAAACGACGATGTCAGCATTCAACTCCTTTTTAACAGTAGAAATTGTTGCAGCGCTGGCCATATCTGCCTTGGTGATGCAGACAATAGCCGGAACATATTTTTTATTGCCTTCGATGCAGTCGATGAAATCGTCGATGTCGATTGTGCTTCTGATCAAAACATCAGCATTGACCATCTTAAATTCTCTTAATACTTTCATCAGCGTCTCATCATCAACCTCTAAAGGGACGGTCTTTCCGATATGGATCCCTCCCTGGCCCCTTTTCTTGATGAATACTTCCGGCTTCCATTTGTTTAACCTAATCCTTGCTTCCCATACCTCTCGTAAGATAGCTGGATAATGCTCGGGATAGTTAACATCAACAACTACAAGCACTAGATCCGCGTTTTGGATGACCGTTAAGACTTCCCTTCCTCTCCCTTTTCCAGAGGCAGCTCCGGAAACTATTCCTGGAACGTCTAAAATTTGGATTCTTGCCTGCTTATATTCTAACATCCCTGGAATGACTGATAATGTGGTAAAAGCGTAAGCAGCTACTTCAGAATCTGCTCCCGTCAGCTTATTGAGCAAGGTCGATTTTCCTGCTGACGGAAAACCTAACAACAACACGGTGGCATCTCCTGACTTTCTGACGGTGTAGCCGTGCTCTGATTTTCCCGTTTTTTTAGCTACTCTCGATTCCTGTTTTTCTCGTAGCTGGGCAATTTTTGCTTTGACTAAGCCAATATGCCCTTGAGTGGCTTTGTTATATTTTGTTTTCTTCAGTTCATCTTCAAATTCTTTGATCTTTTGAGAATAATCAACCATATATCTCTGCTGAATAAAGGTATTTTTAATGCTTTCTTTTTTTTGTACATATTTAGTTCCATAAAGAAAATAGTGACAGGTCGTAAAATCCAGCCTGACTTTAAGAGTAAAGCAACGATAGAGTGTTGATTTTAAGCAGGTGGTCAGGCAAGTAATCTGATCTTACGAAGTTCTTAATGGATTTTACCTCTTGACCAAGCTACTATTTTTAACCGAACTAAATATGTACTTTTTTCCAACACTATTCCCTTGAGCTACAAAGCTTTTTTTCTTCCGACATCTTTATAAATCAACTAGCAGCTTTATCCCTCATGGTCCTTGCCGTTTTCACTGCCATCAGCACGTACATCTATGATATCATCATAGCAGTTATCATCCTCTTCATCGGCTTTGGCTTAGGCATCTTGGTCAAAAGGATCCTGGAGAAAGTGCTGAAAGAGCTGGAATTAAACAAGATCATGTCTCGAGTGAACATCACGACAGACTTAGAGCGTTGGATTAGCAGTATTGTATCATACCTGATCTATCTTTTTACTATCGTCATTTTCCTTGACCAACTGGGCATCAAGTCTATGGTTTTATATCTGGCAGTAGGAGCCGTCCTTATGCTCCTTATCTTGACATTTTTAGTCGGGCTGAAAGATGTCATCCCTAACTTCATGGGCTGGCTTTTCATCCAGAGGCATGACCACTTGCGAGAAGGCAGGAAGATAGACATCAAAGAGATTTCTGGTATCATCGAGAATATCGGCTATTTAGAAACAGAGATCAAGACAGAACACGGGGATATCCTCTATGTTCCCAACGCTTTATTCATGAGCTCAAAGTTTAAAATCAAGAAACATGTCTAATCTTTTATAACTCTTGAAGTGTTTACTCTTTACCTGTTTTTTGCGCAGATGCTTTCTGCTGCAGGCTTTTCATCACTTCTTCCTGGATGTCAGAAAACTTCTTCTTCAGGTTCTCTTCCTGCTTCGACATCGCTTTCAGGCGCAGCTCAGCGATCTCTTTTTTATTGCTGACATCTTGCTGCAGATCCTCTTTAGAGGAGGCAATCATGATCCTTCCCACGATCTTGTACGCCTTTTCTGTCGTCGTCAATCCTTCCAATGCAGAATTCAATTCTTGCAGTTGGGCTTCCAACTGTTGTTTTTGCTGTGCGATATTCTGCAAGTTATGCTGTAACACGTTCAACTGCTCAACGTCTGGAGAACTCATTTTGCTTTGATCTTCACAACTGTCCTGCGGTCCTTATACAAGACTTTTCCCCCACAGTATGGGCAGCGGACTCTCGTCTTAATGTATTCGTCTTCAACTTTCTTTCCACAATCAAAACAGAGGTAGTACATTGTTTACACCGTCGTATATGCTTTTCCAGCAAATTTCTTATCACATTTCTGGCAATTCCACAATCCGGCAGCAAGCCGTTTGACGCCTCCTACTTTCAAGCAGTACGGGCATTTATGCTTGCTGCGCTGCTCTACTTCAATCTGCGCAAATTTTGCTTTCGTCCTTCGCCCGTATCGCGCGCCGAATCGTTTTGTCGTGGTCATGTGGTTATCATCCGTTTGAAAGGAACCTGGGGCTGCCCGGATTCGAACCGGGGTTCAATGGTTTTTTTGTTTTTCGGTCATCGCCAAAGCTCACCCAAACCATTAGTGATAGTTGCCTAGAGAGATACCTCTCCCTACCAGGCTACACTACAGCCCCGCAGGTTCTTTATAAATCTTATCCTAAAATAGTTTATTCTGCAGTTTATTTAAAAGATTTGCGGTAGGATATTTTTATGGTACCAAAAAATGGGAATGCCTCTTCTTTCATCTAATCTCTACTAATTCCTTCGTTGCAGCTGTCAAAACTTTCACTTTTCCATCAAATATTAACGTGTCCTCAATCCTTAACCCCCATATCTCTGGGAAATATACTCCTGGCTCGATGGTAAAGATGTGGCCTCGTTGGACTTTTGCATTTGTATATACTGGAGTTTCATGAATGTCTATCCCTACTCCATGGCCTAAACCATGAATGAAATATTTGGCTTCTTTTCCCAGCATTCTTCTTGCCAGCTGGTCAAGCTCCTTATAGGGCTTGTTTTCTCGAACGTCTTTGATGCATTGCTCCTGAACAGAAAGGAGATGGGCATAAGTGGATAATTCTGAGCGAGATGCTTTTCCTAAATAAATCACTCGACTCATATCAGCACAATAGTTTTTCCATCTAGCACCAAAGTCAAGCTGGAGAAACCCTTTCTTTAACAGACTATTTGACGTGACATGATGAGGGATAGAGCTGTTCACGCCACTGCCTATGATGGTAGGGAAAGCCAGTTGGGCGCCAGTATTCTTAATCTTTTTTTCAAGGAATAGTGCGACGTCTTGTTCCGTCTTCAATGTTCTTTTTGGCAATTCTTCAAGAAGAGCGGCAAATGCTTGAGAGGTGATTGTGCAAGCTTTCTGGGTATATTCTATCTCTTTTGCTGTTTTTATTGTCCGCAGATCAGTGATATCCTCTCCTACATCTTTCCATGCTGCTTTTGGAAATATCTGCTGCAGCTTTTCCAGCTGTTGCACGGATAACGATCCTTTATTGATGCCAATGGTCTTGTACGAAGAGCTCTTTATTTCTTTTTCCCATTCTTTGGTTAGAGCTTTATTCTTGATTCCCTTTACATGTGGCGGCAGATCAAGTTTGCTTAAGTAGAGATCAGTTGTTCTTGGGGTTATAACCATGATGGCATGGGAAGGGGTCATCTGGGTAAAATAGGTGATATGTGTATCGGGATGGAAGAGGATTGCTGCATCGATCTTCTCTTTGCTCAAGAATGATTGGAACTGGCGCAGCTTCATCTTTTAGAGGAAGCTTACAGCAGTTAAAAATGTTTCTAGGAACGCTTTTTTCTGCAAATTCCTGAAATCTCTTCTTACTGGGCTTTATTATTGATACTTAATAATTGATGGAGCCAGCACCAGCCAAGGAAACTTTCCACTAAGGCAATCCAGCCTACTACGAGAAGGATGGTATTCACCCATCCTAAGCTGTATTGCGGAGCCCAAGGGCCAAGCCACCAAAATGCCAACGCAAAGCGCAGCACTCTATCAATTTTTCCTAGATTTTGTCTTACCATTTGCCACCTCTTCATGGGTTTTTGTAACATAATGGATGCCTGTGATGATAGAAACTATTGCCAGAACACTTACTCCTAAGCCGCTCCCATAGGATATCATGTTGTATCCACCAGAATACCCCATCATTCCCATCATGCCCGTATACCCTATTCCCCCTGCTGGCAGGAGAGCAAGAGCCCCACCGACAATTTGAATCCAACCTAATGTCTTATGATCCATCTTCTTCACCTCAATAGTAATGCCATAAGGATAGTATTCTTGCTTATATATTTTCTGGTTCATAGAAAATATGTAGTTCCGTCAAGCAAAAGTAGGGTAACAGATGTTGAAAATATGCTCAAATGAAGCTCTGCCGGGAAAAACCAAAGAGTTTAAAAACCTTAAAAATAAGCTGAACCCTATGAAAAAAGAGGTTTTAGCCAATGGGATGAAGGTCATCTATGAAAAGGCCAACACTCGATCTGTTGTGGTCCAAGTCATGGTAAAGACTGGCAGCAATCAGGAAAATACTCAAGAAAGAGGGATCTCTCATTTTTTAGAGCATCTCTTGTTTGAAGGGACTATCCATCGCCCGACAAATAAGGATATCTCCCAGGAAATTGAACGGATCGGGGGGGACATCAACGCTTACACTTCAAATGAAAGGACGTGCTTTTATGTCAAAGTTTTAGGAAAGCATTACCATAAGGCAGTTGAGATTCTCGCAGATATTTTACAAAACCCTCTATTCCGGGAAGAAGATATCCATCGGGAGAAAAATGTTGTTTTGAAAGAGATTGATATGGTTCTTGACGAGCCAAGGTTTTACCAATGGATTTTGTTGCAAAAGAACTTGTTTAAAAAACATCCCTGCAGATACCCCACCTATGGCAACAAGGAAGATATCCGACAGCTTACCCGGCAGAAGATCGTTGATTTTTTCAACAAGCATTATCGCCCCAGCAATATGATTATTTCGGTAGTTGGAAATATCAAACTGTGGAAGACAGAACTTGAAAAGCATTTTGTCACCCGTCATGCTCCTCAAATTTCATTCTCTTATCCCCATGAGCCGGCAGATCATAAGACGATCATGGTTAAAGAGAGGAGAAAAATATCCAGCACGTATTTCGTATTGGGGTTTAAGACCGTTCCAAAAAACAATAAGGATGCGTATGCCTTAGAGATCATCAATACAATCATGGGACGAGGGCAGAGCTGCCGCATGTTTACGGAAATCAGGACAAAATTAGGCTTGGCGTATGATGTAGGATCACAGCATGTAGCGGAAGTGTCGTACGGCTATTTTGCTTTTTATGCTTCCGTCGATAAGAAAAATGTCCAGAAGGCAAAAGGGCTGATTCTGGAGGAACTGCAGGATTTACGGAATATCTCGGAGCAGGAATTGAAAGCAGCAAAGACAGCAATCGAAGGTGAATTTTATCTTGATCTGGAAGATACTCAAAAAAGGGCTGATCAATTATTATTTTGGGAACAGGCGAAGAGCGCTAAAGAGCTTGATTCTTTTGTCTCTCGTATCAAGAATGTGTCGATTAAGGATATCCAACGTGCGATTGACACTTATTTCCATCATTATACATTTGTTGTCTTGGAAGGGAGATAAGTTTCCTAATCTGTACAGCTTACGTTGATCATTCAAGAAACGTTAGAAAAACTTTCCACCTGTTCTTTCAATCTTCTTGCGGAGGCATTATCCTTAAAATATTCCCTAACAGGATTAAGAAGCTGATTGATATACTTCGCCGTTGCTGCCTTTAGATCAGCAGGATGAATTTTTCCTTGGATATAGGAAGCTTCCAGTTCAGGATAGGATTGGAATGATAGAGTTCCACCAAATTTCTCAGGGCGCTCTATGACAAAAAGCTTGATCTTTTCAAAAAGGATATACTTGCAATATTCTAAGATGGGATTATCTTTAACCTCTTTTTCCGGACAATACGCTTTTCTGAATTTCCTGTCAACTTCTTCTCTTGAATCGTCCATGAAAATACAGGTATCTGGCTTTGACTTGGACATCTTCAATTCAATAGCCCGTTCTATTCCGGTAAGTTCAGTAGCTGGCGGGGCACCTAAGCCGAGCAGCATATGGTGAGAAACGACGATAGGTTTCTTGTAGCCAAGCTTTGGCGCGACTTCTCTTGCTAGCATATTCACTTTTCTCTGGTCCATCCCTAGTTGAGTGATGTCGCAATCAAACTCAAAGATGTCTGCACATTGCATGCAGGGGTAAAAAATCTGCGAAGCTTGCTGCACCTCCGATTCCTTTCTTCCCATGATCTGCCCGCAGCGGATAATCCTGTTGACCGTCGTCACTTGCGCTACCCGCATCACTTTTTTCCAATATTCCTGGCTGTCAACAACATCCATGGCCCGGATAAACTCGACTTTTTCTGTATCCATCCCGGATGCTTTCCAGACTTCGATCAAATAATCTCCCGCAATCTGGATCTTTTCTAAATCACCGCCGAACTTTAAGTTTGTCCAGCCATGCCAGTCTGCTGCATACATCTTGAAGGTGATGCCTGCTTTGATCATCTTATTGACATTGATTGCCCGAAGCAATCCTTGGGCGATATGAGCTTTCCCACTCGGTTCAAAGCCGTCATAAGCGATAAGTTTCTTTTTTGTCTTCAGAAGCTCCAATAACTCCTGCTCGTCAACGATCTCTTCACCAACTTCTTTGATCAGCTTTAAGCGTTCTTCTGGGGTCATGGGATTGGAGAATAACTAATAGTTTAAATAATTAATGGCAAGATTTTTAAGTATCAGAGAGCCAGAAAGCTATTATGGTCGGTGCAAAAATTATTTCCTTACAGAGACATTCAACTCCTGAAGTATATGTACTCCCAAAACAGCATTTTTGGACTGACAATTTGAGATTGCGAGAGCCACTATTTGCTGTTGCGACGACAATTTATATTAAAAAGTATCTGGAAGAAGTGTGTGACCGTATTTGGTGTGAGACTAATATCCCTTATCAAGAAGAAACCAGGCAAGGTATGAGATTAGTTCTTGATCAAAATTCCTTGGAGTGGGTATTCTTATCCGTAAGCACGAAGGCTTTACCAGTACTTATTCCACCTGTAGAAGAGAGATATCGACGAGTATTAGGTGGCTCTGATGTTGAAAAAGTAGTGTATGATGGAGAGCATGGGAGATTTACCCTGACGATGAGTCGTGGCAAGATGTACTGCTCCATTACCGCTCATAGTGATGCTCCAGGAATCCAGCGGAGAAGGCTCTTCTCTTCTTTACGAGGAATGTTTAAGCGATCGCTGAGACAAGCTCTATCACAGAAGAGAGATGTAGGCCAGGATATGAGTACTGTGGTAGATATCTAAGAAAAATATATATAAGTAAGGAGAAATAACCATTTATGACAAAAACAATCTTTTTCGATTTTTGGGGGACGTTGATAGAACAGGGGGTATGGAGCCCGATCAAGCAGGCCGGCTCTATCTTGCACATCTATCTGCCCTTCCCAGTCTATGTGAACAGGCTGCAGAAAGCGATGATGACCTCTTTGTTTAACGACCTTAAATCTGCATTTCTTGCTTTGGGAGAAGAATTAAACATTGACATTACCCGGCAGGAGATGGATGATCTCATCGGGATGTGGAACAAATCATGGATGCTAGCAGAACCCTATGAAGATGTCGCTGCAACACTTCAGCAGCTGCAGAAAGAATATGATCTGGTTCTTGTGGCAAACACCGATTCTTTTTCCGTCGACCGAGTCTTAGATAAATACCAGCTGCGACCATACTTTAAGAAGATTTTTCTTTCCTATCAGCTGGGCAAGACAAAATCGGAAGAAGGTTTTTTTGACCAGATTATGGATGAGCTGGGCATTACCATTAAAGACTGTGTCATGGTTGGCGACAGTTTACAAAGTGATATTCTTCCTGCGCAAAAGTTAGGTATGAAAGCTATCTTGATCGATCGTCGCAATAGCCGGGAGGCCGAAGGGAAGATCACTAGTCTTGCAGAACTTCAAGGGGTGTTGCCATGGTAGATATTACCTTTCTAGGAACATCATGCATGCAGCCGACGAAAGAAAGAAACCATTCTGGCGTCCTGTTAAATTATAAGAATGAAAGCATCTTGTTTGACTGCGGGGAAGGTATTCAGCGCCAGATGAGGTATGCTGGAATAAAGCCTGGAAAAATAACACGTCTTTGCATCAGCCACTGGCACGGCGACCATGTCTTTGGCATTCCAGGATTATTATCTGCAATGGGAGCAGACCAGTACGCGAAGAAGCTTCATATTTATGGGCCTAAAGGGACGAAGAAATATTTTTCTCACCTCTTTCAATCATTTGCAGCTAAAGGGATCGTGGAGCATGAGATCCATGAAGTTCATTCTGGCCTTGTCTTTACTGCTTCTGGATTCAAAGTAGTGTGTGAGCCGTTAAAGCATTCTACACCTTGCGTAGGATATAGTTTTATTGAAGATGATCGACTGCGTATTGATGCCCGGAAAGCAAAACAGTTTGGCTTGTCTGGGCCGATTCTGGGGAATATTCAGCAAGGGTCTTCTGTAGTTTTCAATGGGAAAAAAATTCAGCCGGAAGATGTGGCAGATCCTCTCAAGGGCAAGAAGATAACGGTTTTTGGTGATACGATGCCTTGTGAAGGTGCTAACTTGCTGGCTAAAGATGCGGACGTGTTAATATCGGAAGGCACGCATTTAGATGAGATACGACATAAGACAGAAAAAGCGATGCATCTGACGGTGAAGCAGGCTGCTCTTATCGCTTCTGAAAATAACGTGAAAAAGTTGATTATCACTCATATTTCTCCTAGATATAAAAGTGATACGGACATTGTTTCTGAAGCCAGAGATCATTTTGATAATTCTATCGTCGCCAAGGATTTTATGAAGGTAAAGGTTTAGAGGTAGAAATCAACTCTTCCTTCTTTAATCCCCTTAACTTTGCTAATTCCAGATCGACCGTAAACATGCTTCCCGTCTGACGTAAGTCCTCCAGCATCAGAAAGTACCAGTCTTCTCCACCAAACTTCACGCCTACCCACGTTTCTGCCCCAAATTTCTGCCCAAATATACGTAATTGTTCGATTTCTTCTGTGGCAAAGTATTTTTTCTGATCTTTCGTCACTTTACATTCTATAGCTAATCTTCTGATAGCATTAGCTGCCAGAATGTCTGGAGAAGGATAGCGCTGTGAGCCGGAGCCAGCTGCCCTGATGCAGGCAAATCCCGATTCATTGAAAAAACGGACCATCTCCCTCTCCCCCGCAGACCCCTTTGCCTTCTTATCTTTCATACAATACCTTAAAAAAGCAGGGTTTATTTAGTTTTCTCGCTGGAAACAGAAAGATTTAAAAGAGCTATTACTAAAAATATGCTGAAGAAGCTAAAAATGCGCCTAACTCAAAAGAAAATTGAAGATATTCTGATAGAAATCCTGGGAGAAGACAGCCTATCGTTGATTAGATACCTCTCTGGCAGGGAAAATGTTTCGGAGTTTGATTTGGCCAATAAGACCAAAAAGGATATTAAAGTCGTCCGGAAAATGCTCTACATTCTGTACAACAACAACTTAGTTAGCTTTAATCGGAAAAAGGACAAGATCAAAGGTTGGTATATCTACTATTGGACGCTTGTTCCGGAAAGCATCAAATACCTCTTTTTTAAGAAAAAGAAAGACCGCCTGGGCTTCCTGAAGGGTCGTTTAGAAGAAGAGGCCAAAGAGTTGTTTTTTGTCTGTAAGAGCAGATGTATTCGTCTGACGTTTGACCAGGCGATGGATATCGAATTTCACTGTCCGGAATGTGGTGAATTGATCGCCCAGGATAATACGGAGCAGAGTGTTGCTGATATTAAAAAAGAGGTTACTGAGATCGAGCAGGACTTAGCAGAACTAGAGAAAGCAAAAACATCATCTGCAAAGCGTGTAAAGACATCTGGCAAGGCGGCAAAAGGGAAAAAACCTAAAAAAAAGAAATTAAAACCCACTGATAAAAAGAAAAAAGCGAAGAAAAAGAAATAAATTATCTTCTTGATTTTTTAGTTACTGCTCTTTTGATGACCGCGTCATCCTGTACCAAGTGCCTGGTCATCTTTTGGATATTTTCTTCCATGGAAGCAACTCTCTTTTCCATCAGGATCAATACCCTCAGAGAATAGACAATTGCTGCTAACGTACCGATAATTACTGCAAGAATGACTTCAGCTAACTCTAAACCTGCCATATTTCCACCTCTTTTTTCATCTTCAGCAGTATTTGGCCATTCCATACTTCTGAATAAGACCTCTGCCTGTTGTAGATTGATATTTCTACTAATCGTCGAAGATATATAAATATTTTGGAAATATTGGTCAGTATCCGTAAGGGGATATTCTTGTTCCAGCCATTTCCGAGCCATAAAAATGCTGAACGTCTCATTTTTAGGACACGAAAAAGCTAGAGCTATTCAACTATTGGCTAAAACCAATAACTTTCTAGCTTTTTCCGTGTAAAAGTTTATAAAACAGCGGATAAAATCTGGGCTATGGATGATTATGAATCATTATTGAAGAAAGCAGAAGCGGAACTTCCAGAACAGACAGAAAGCGGCGAGCGGTTTACCATTGAGAAAATAAAAGGTCATCTTGAAGGTAATAAAACAGTTCTGATCAACCTCAAGGCTATCGCTAAAAGCTTGGGAAGGGAAGAAGCTCATCTGTTAAAGTATTTACTGCGTGAATTGGCTACCCCTGGAAAGTCTGGTGGGGGAAGAATTATTTTAGGGACAAAAGTTCCCGCTTCGAAGATCAACAAGAAAATCCAGAAATATGCTAGTGAGTTTGTGTATTGCCCAGAGTGCGGCAAGCCCGAAACACAGCTCCTTTCTGAAAAAGGGATAAGTCACTTGAAGTGTCTCGCTTGCGGTATTAAAAAACCAGTAAAGAGTATCTGATGGCATTGATTGTTGCTGAAAAACAAGGACCGCATGGATTATTGGTAGTGATTACTGATAAAGATCTTCTGGGCAAGACGTTTGTGGAAGGTAAGGTTCAGCTTGATTTAACAAAGCAGTTCTATCAAGGGAAGGAGAAAACGAAAGCGGAAATTAAAATTTTGTTGAAGAGAGCCAGGGATTTACATCTGACAGGTAAGGAAGCTGTAGCTTTGGGTGTTGAAGAAAATATGGTAGAAAGCAAGCGCATCCTGTACGTGCAGAACGTTCCTCATGCCTTGGTTGTTGTTGGTGATTAGGATTCTTACATCTGTGTTTCACAAGGCAGAAAGGCTTAAAAACATCTCTTATTTTCAAATATCATGACAAAAAAGCTTGTTTTTAGGGCAATTATTGAAGTATTGGGAAAGCCAAAAGAACATGTGGAAGAAGCTATCACTAAATATATTGATCAGCTGAAGAAAGACAAAGATTACAAGGTCAAAAATGTCGAATTTGCCGAGATCAAGAAGAATAAAGAAGGAGATTTATGGGTGACCTTTGCGGAGCTGGAAGCAGAGACGTCAGAACTTATCAAATTGACTGATTTCTGCTTTGATTATATGCCGGCGATGATTGAAGTTCTTGAACCAGAGCAGATAACTTTTACGGATAACGATCTTTCATTATTCCTCAACGACTTACAGTCAAAGCTGCATGGTGTAGACATGGTAGCAAAGATGGTGAAGGCGGAAAATGATAATCTGAAACGGAATACCGCAGGTTTATTGAAGAATTATATCATCGTGCTGTTACGGGGGGCCAGAGCAGGTTTAACCTCCGAGCAGGTTAGCGGCTTAACGGGAGTTCAGAAAGATAAGCTGGAAGATTATTTGGACCAGTTAATTGATGAAGGGAAGGTAGATTTAAAAGGAGAAATCTATTCTTTAAAATAACCAGGTTAACAATGGATTCTAAAACAAAACGGGTGGAAGCGGTTTTATTTGCTGTAGGAAAAGAAATTACTTCTGAGCGGATTGCTAGCTTATGTTCCATGCCCGTAGAAGAGGTAGAAAAGACTGTTCAGGAATTGATCCAAGAATATCAGCAGAGAGACCAATCACTGCATATCGTCAAAAAAGACAATGGCTGGAAACTTACGGTAAGGGATGAATATGTTCCCTTGGTGAGCAATCTTGTGTCATCAACGGAGCTTGAAGGAAGCCTGATGCAGACCCTTGCAGTAATCGCCTGGAAATATCCTATCCTTCAGGCAGACATTATCAAGCTGCGCGGCTCCGGCGCTTATGATCATATGAAGCAGCTGATCGATCAAGGCTTCATTGCCAAAGAAAAGTTCCAGCGCACGTATAAGATCAAATTAACTAATAAATTCTTCGAATACTTTGATCTGCCATCAGCAGAGGCGAAGCAGGCTTTTTTGAATCAAGTCCCGGTCGATGTTCTGGCAGAAGCGGAGAACGTCGAGAAAGAAGCAGACGAAACTGAACGGGTTGTGGAACAAGATAAAAAAGATCAGGAAACACGCCGGGAGATTAAAGGGGCGATGGATGACACTGTGAGATAAAATAACGCTGACTGCTTCTTCCATTAATGTGTTTCAATGTTTATGAGTATGCATCAATCGTATCTTCTATTTTTTCATCAAGGTGGAGTTTTTTTGTCTATTTCCTACCTTAACCGAAACCTCAATAGCTAAAATCTGAGTAGCGAGACTAAGTATGCTCGCAGTATTGTATTCTTGGAAGTGGTTGCATAGTTGCTTATTTTATGGTAATACTTAATAGATTAGTTAAATTTATATACTAATTGTAATATTTATAACAAATATGAATACTACTGTTAAAATTACTGTTTCTGAAGCAACGCGGCGGGTGGTAGACATGTACCCTTACCTCAAGCACTTCTTGGCAGAGGATTGCGTTAATTTCTCCGCTTTAGCTGAAAAGATCCAAGATAATATTTCTAAGCTGATGGGGGTCCAAAAAGCAAGCAAGCAAGCAGTTCTCATGAGTATCATCCGCTATGCTCGGGAAATCAAGGCGGAGAATCTTCCTCAAGTGGTCATAAAGGCAGTAGCAAATAGCACTCTCACCTTAAAGACGAGCATTGCCTATCTGAACATCCCTAAAACAATGGACAATTTGAAATCATTAGAAAGCTTGTACCACAAGATCAACTGGGATAAAGGAGAGATTCTTTTCATTATCCAGGGGGTAGGAGAGATTTCTGTTGTGGTAGACCATGCCAATCTTGAGCATTTGCTGAAGATCATTGATACCAGAAAGGTTTATTGGCAATTCCCTTCAACTGCTATCGTCATCATGCACTCTAATGAAGACGCTGGAGCTCCGGGAATAATTAACTATCTGACCTCCCCTGTTGCCAAGGCAGGAATCTCCATAGAAATGCTTACCCTGACCAAAGACATTATTTTTCTCGTCGAGGAAAAAAATGCTGTAAAATTGTTTGAGATCATGAAAAGCCTCGTTGATTCCTGTCAAAGAATGATTGGGCTTTAGATCATAAAACAGCACAACTCTCTTTCATCATTCACAATTCAAAAGCATAAGCTTTATAAAGCAGAAAATTCTCTATTTTCTGGCATTTTGTCGTCGATAAACAAGATTCTTTGAATCTTCGAAAAATGATGAAAATATGGATGAAAATAACCCCTCAAACAGTCATGGAAATCTACCTATTCTAGACAAGGTAGTGCCCCGCGTCATTGAACAGGAGATGAAGGAAGCGTACGTGAATTATGCTATGTCCGTTATCGTTGGCCGAGCATTGCCGGATGTTAAAGATGGTTTGAAGCCAGTCCATCGAAGAATTTTATATGCTATGTATGATATGGGTATTCTTCACAATAAATCCTTCAAAAAATGTGCGAGGATCGTCGGGGAGGTTTTAGGGAAGTACCATCCTCACGGCGATACTGCTGTCTATGATTCCTTAGTGCGGATGGCTCAGGATTTTTCGTTGCGTTATCCATTGATCAAAGGCCAGGGGAATTTTGGCTCTATTGACGGAGATTCGGCAGCTGCCATGAGATATTGTGTTACTGGAGATACTTTAGTAGTAACGGATAAAGGCTTAGTGCCTATTGAAGAAATATCCCATAAAGAAGAAGAAGACATCAACGTAACAGTTCTCAGTTATGAAGGGAAGAAAGTTAAAGCCTCCAAATTCTTTAATTCTGGTCAGCATGAAATTATCGAAATAGTTACCGAACAAGGATATAAGCTCCGGGGAAGTTTTAATCATCCTGTTTTATGTTGGGAGATTGGTAAATTCCAGATGCCCACCTTTATTTGGAAGTGGATATCTGATGTTACTCCTTATGATTATGTTTTATTGAATCGAAATTTCTCTTTATTTAATCGACATAAATTAGCGTTAAGGCAGTACGTTCCAGAGTTCTCTAAAAAGCAGAAAAAGATAATGTTACCCTCTTATCTTCATGGCTCTTTAGCTTTCTTGCTAGGAGCTTTAGTTGCAGAAGGGAGTTTTCATCAAAATAAAATCCTTTTCACTAACCAAGACCTTGATTTTTATAATAAAGTTAAGAAAGCAGTCCTGGACAATTTTCCTGAAGTTACCCTCTACGAACGGGAAATAAAAGGAAAGTGCAAGGAATTTGAGTTATATCACCAGAAGGCGGTTAAGTTTTTAATAAATATAGGATTAAAAAATGTTCGGTCACACCTGAAAGAAGTTCCCCATGTCATTTTCAAAGCAGAAAAAAAGGTGGTCAGGGAATTCTTAAAAGCATTATTTGAAGGGGATGGCTCGGTGCAGCTGGTTAAAGACAAAAGACATGGCGGCAAATCAGTCCAAGTAGCATATCATTCAAAAAGTGAAAAATTAATTCAGCAGCTGAAAATAGTATTATTAAACTTCGGCGTAACCACCAGCGCCCCTTATTTGGATAAGAGAAACAACTGCTATAAATTAAGCATTTCTGGTGCGGAAAATATCGATATTTTTCGGCGAGAAATAGGATTCTATTCTTCCAGGAAGCAAAGTATTCTTGATTCAGTGAAGACAATAGATATGTCTAGGATGAGTAAGACGGACTATATCCCCCTTCTGAATAACTACCTCCGGAGAAATTATCAAGAACAATTCATTCAGAAAAATAATTTTGATAGATATAACCATTTAGAGAAGAATCGGATAAAGCTAGAAAGCATATTACATCCATTGGACAAAAGCATGGTGGCTTGGCTGCTGAAAAACAGGTATCTGTTTAACAGGGTTACATCAGTGAAAAAGGTAGAGAAAAAAGAGGTAGTGTATTCTCTTCGCGTGGACAGTTCCTGTCATTCATTTGTAGCTAACGGTTTCATAAACCATAATACCGAAGCAAAGCTCCAGAAGATGGCAGAGTCTATGCTTCAAGATATCGAAAAAGAAACTATCCCCTTCAAGGATAATTTTGATGGCTCATTAAAGGAGCCAGAAGTTCTTCCTACGGTCATCCCAAATTTATTGGTCAATGGATCGTCAGGTATTGCTGTAGGTATGGCTACGAACATTCCTCCTCATAACGTGCAGGAGGTATGTGATGCTGTCATTGCTACCATAGATCATCCGGATATTGATCTCCAGGAACTGATGTCTATCATTCCTGCTCCTGATTTTCCGACCGGTGGGGAGATATTGTGCGGGTCTGCTTTGCAGTACGCTTATCTGAAGGGGAGAGGAAAACTTCAGATAAAGTCTGTTGTGGAAGTTGAGCAGTATAAGCTTGTTATCAAAGAAATCCCTTACATGGTCAATAAGGCGGAGATGATCGAGCAGATCGCCCAGTTAGTGAAGGATAAGCGTATTTTGGGAATACGAAATATCAATGATGAATCCGATCGAGAAGGTATCCGCGTCGTTATCGACCTCAAGCATGATGCTGATCCGCAGGTTATATTGAATCAGCTGTACAAATACAGTCGGATGAAAGTTTCTTTTGGAATAAATTTTCTAGCTCTTGTAGATAATCAGCCCAAGACGTTGGGATTAAAGGACCTCATCCAGCATCATATAGATCACCGGAAAAATGTTATTGTCCTTCGGACAAAATATGATCTCGACCAGGCGCAGAAGAAGGTGCATATTTTAGATGGTTTGCTGGTAGCGTTAGATAATGTTGATGCTGTCGTTCAAGGGATAAAAAATAGCAGGACTATCGATGATGCTCGCAATTTCCTGATGCAGACCTATGCGCTGACGGAAATCCAGGCAAAAGCGATCCTAGAGCTTCGTTTGCAAAAACTTGCTTCCTTAGAGCAGGAAAAAATCAAGGAAGAACATGCCGAGCTGTTGAAGATGATCACCTATTATCAGGAAGTCCTCTCTTCAGAAGCGAAAGTATTAGGATTGATCAAGGAAGAGCTGAATGATGTTAAAGCTAATTTTGGCGATGCCAGAAGATCAAAAGTAACCATATCTGAAGATGATGATGTGGATATGGAAGATTTGATTGAAGATGAGTATGTTGTCGTTACGATGACTGATTCCGGCTACATGAAGCGCCAGCCTATTGATGTGTACAAGACGCAAAAACGGGGTGGAAAAGGGGTCAAGGCAGCTGCAACAAAGGAAGAAGATGTTGTTGCTTCCCTCTACATCGCTTCAACTCATGATTATCTATTATGTTTCACTGACCAAGGCCAGCTTTATTGGCTGAAGGTCTGGCAGATCCCTGAAGCATCACGGCTGGCAAAAGGCAAGCATATAGCTAATGTATTGGAGATGAAGGAGGGTGAAAAGATCACTGCCATAGTCCCCGTCAAAAATTTCCAGGCGGGCTATTTATTTATGGCGACAAAACAGGGAACGGTCAAGAAGACCGAGCTGATGGACTTTGCCAACCCTCGAAATGGGGGCATAAGGGCTATTACTTTAGATGAGCAGGATACGTTGATCAATGTACGTTATACCGATGGAAACCATGAGATCATCCTAGCTACCAAGCATGGATTGGCAAATAGGTTTAAGGAGAAAGATGTCCGGGCCATGGGCAGGTCGGCTCGCGGGGTTAGGGGGATACGCCTGTCTGCTGGCGATGAGGTTATTGGGATGCTAGCTGCAGAAGAAGGGATGAATATTCTGACGATCACCGAAAAAGGGTATGGGAAAAGAACTCCTGTTTCAGAATATCGCTTATGCAATAGAGGGGGAAAAGGGGTGACCAACATCAAGATTACTGATAAAAATGGTCCGGTAAAAACGGTCATGCTAGTTAATGGAGCAGAAGAACTGATGTTAGTATCTCAAAATGGTGTGGGGATCAGAATTAGGTGCAGGGATATTTCTATCATCGGCAGGGCAACTCAGGGAGTCAGGATCATGCGTTTGAATGATGGTGATGTCCTGGCTGCGGCAGCAAAGATCTTTATTGAAGGTGACCATATTGATATCCCCTCTGTTGCAGTCTCTGGAAAGAGAGATGCGAGCAATGATGTTCCTTCTGATAGTTCATCAGAAAAGGAGGGTAGCACTGAAGAACGTGATGATAACCTTGATGATGCAGAAGAAGATCAAGATGGTGACAAGGAAGAAAATAAAGACAATCAAGAAGAAGACCAACAAGAAGATGATGCTGGAAATGCTAATGATACCAATGATGATGATAATAGTGATGAAGATACTGATGATGATGATGTAAAGGAAGATAGAGAAGATGATGAAGGTAACCCTGCTCCATGAAATGTTTTGCTCTTGCTCATTCTGGATTAAATAAGCTTGCTCTGAAAGAAGTTCAAGAGTTGATCTCCTGTAAACCTACGATCCACGAGGGTATTATTGAATTCTCGGTGAAAAAGAAAGAAGATGTGCTGGTATTGTTGGGAAGAATGCAATCTGTTCGACGTTTGCTTGTTTCTATGGAAGAAGAATGTTTCTTTCCTCATTGCACGTTTAAGGTTGATGTGGAAAATGTGAAGGGCATTGAAAACCGCATTGAGATAGCAAAGCGTATTAGTGAAGGGATCTACGCAAAACATCCTGGCGTGAGCCTTAATTTCAAACATCCTAATCTTGTCGTGGTTGTTTATGTCATTGATGGAAAAGAATATGTTGGTGTTGATGCTGCTGGGAAAGAGCTGCATCGCCGTGACTTCCGGCTGTTTCCTCATGCTGCATCGTTTACCGGAGATACGGCCTATGCTGTTGCCCGAGCAGCTGTTGACGAGTCTGGTCAGGATCCTCTGTTAGTTGGGTTTTGCAAAGATGGAGCGATAGCCATTGAAGCAGCACTATTTTTGAATCACTTACCCGTACGAGATGCTGACTGGTCGTGCTTAAAATTTCCTGTATTTCAAGTGGTGAAGTTTCTTCCTAGTCTTCCTGGAAACAAGAAAGTATTTGCCTTTGACGAAAGCACTCCTAATGTTACGGCAGCGAAGAAGAACGCTAAGCTGGCTGGCGTTGCCGATGTTCTTGATGTCCAGAAACGATTGCTAGATGATCTTGATGTTCGTTATGGTGAAGAACAGTTTGGTGCCGTGATATTTCATCTGACCAAGAAAGATGAGGATAAAATTAACGAAATATATCATCAAGCTTATTACATCTTGAAGAAGAAAGGAAAATTGCTGTTGGTTACTCGTGGAACGTATGAATTATCCATCTCGGACAGGTTTCCGCTTCTTTCTGCAGAAGAGATCGTGCGAGGGGAGAGCAGCCATAAGCTGTGGATGTTGGAGAAGGCGTGAGGGGTTTGGTTGCCCTATACTTTAATCTCCTGCCTACTTCAGCTTAGCCAAACCAATTCCTTTATAAATATCAATTTCCTTATCCTTAAAAAAGATGGTCAGCACAAAAGAGAAGATAGCTAGAATCAAAGATTATTACTCTTTTAATTCTCAGGAAAAGATAGGGTTAGTCATCGGGATGCTGGTGACAGGATTTATCTTTTCATTCCGTGACTGGGGAGCAGGGCAGTTTGAGGTTGCTATCGGGTTGACTAATTTTGTTCTTGCCTGTTTTGCTGCCTTGCTCTTATTTGTTGCCCGCTTCACTCTGCAGAAATGGTATGGATTGACACAAGGCTATAAAGTTACGTTCAAGCCCTGGTGGATGGGTATGGCCATCGCCGTTGTTATTGCCTTCATCACCAATGGCTGGGTTCCCCTTATCTTAATTGGTGGTGTTTCCGTTGCCTTCATCTCCAAGCATCGCTTGGGAGAATTCCGTTATGGCTTTTCTTATTGGCATAATGGCATCGTTTCAATGTGGGCAGTGTATGGTTCCGTCATCATGGCAACCTTGTTTGGATTAGGGTTATACTTCTTTCCATCAAGCTATTTTTTTGACAAAGGACTGTCCATGTCGATCATGATGGGCTTCTTAGTTCTCTTGCCGTTGCCACAGCTAGAGGCGTTTAGCTTATACTATGCTGAAGCCTGGCTATACATCGTTGCTATTGTTATTATGGCCCTTGCTGCAGCGTTATTGCTGTCGAAAGCTTTAATAGGGATAATCATTTGTATCGTTGTATTGCTGTTGGCTGCTGTCATCTATTACTTCGCGGGGTCGCATAAATAATGGTACATTGGGCAGAAGAATGGGCAGAAACATTTGCCTTAGTATTTCTCTTTGTAGGTTTTATTATCTCGGTATTATTACAGAGTGCCGTGTTAAGCTATCTTTCTGTGCTGCTGGCTGGATTTATGGGTGGGCGTATTTATTACATCAAAAAACTGCATGAGCCGATCTTGCCATTTATCTTGATTATTATCGGGTTTTTGTTAGGGTACTTATTAGGCAATTTCTGGAGCAGCAGGCTCTGGACATTGATCTTCTTTGGACTAGGGTTTGGAATATCTCATTACCTCCATAAGAAGAAAATCTTAGTAATATTTAAAAGTGAGAACTTCATTAAGTAGAGGAATGACAACCTACAAGGCAAAAAGTATCACGGTAAGCAGAAAGCCGGGCGTAGATAGGGATGGATTATGGTCTGCCTTTATCGGTCTGTTTAATGATAATAATCCTCACTTGAAGGGGAAAGCTCCCATTGATGTTTTAGAGATCAAGAGAGTGGAGAAAGTGAGGATTAGGGACTTAAGAAATATTTCTTATTATCTGATGGGCAATGATATTGTCATCAATGACCTTACTGAAGTAACTCTTGAGAAAGAAGGCGATGTTCTTACGTTGACGGGAAAGCAGAAGCTTCCTCAGCAATAGCTGTCTACAAGATATTTCGTATTTGTTTAGCATCACAAGAAATCAAACAATGATTTGATTTCTGTGCAGAAATACGATTATTTTCGTATTTCTTGCATAAGGTTGAAATCATATTATTTTCACATGGAGAGCGTCGCGGGGGGAAGTCCCTTACGGGGATGCAGCTCCTTCAATTTTCACATCAATGATTTCAAAGATGCTAAACAAATAAGATATTTTCTACTTCTTGAACAAGCATATTCTATCTTCCACTACCAGAATAATATCTCTTAAATATTCTATTCATCTCCCTATGCGGTTCTTGCAGAAGTTTGATATCTACCTTCTCCTGCTTGAGGTCTTCTAATGCTGCTAAGACATAAGCATGGACTTCATCCAGCCAGACATGATGATGATAAAATTTGGTTTCCGCTAAAAAACGATAGATCTGATGGATGGCTTTCTTGTCGATATCATGGACAACATTTAATACTTCTTTTCTATAATCCTTATTGAGGTAGAATAAGGCATGGCCAATTTCATGTTTCAAGACGCTTTTTGTCCTGTTGCCATAGACGCCGATGACATAAAATTTATCCTTCATATCCTGGAATGTACTTAGAAAATTCTGCTCATGATGTGTTAATGGGTCAAATTTTCCTTTATAGAATGGCTTTAAGACATGGCAAGGAATGTTAAATCCTGCTAAATCATGGTAAAAGGAGAATCTTCCCGTTTTCTTTCCTTGTGGGGAATTAGAAGTATACCAGTGCCTGAATTTAGAGATGGCAAAATATTTCCCTTTGAAATGTGGGGACTCATAATATTCTTGAAATCGTACAAACGTATGTGTCAAATGAGATTGAGAGCGGAATTTGGCTAGGAAGATGTTTTCACTCAGAGAGTCTAGCTTCATAGAGGTACTATTTTTAGAAGGTTTAAATAGTTTTTTGTGAGTGTGGCTTATCAATCATAATTGTGATTCCAACGTTGGGTAGCAATTTTTAGGAATTTCTTTACTGGGCATATGATAGTATTGTTACTCGAACTTTATGTCGGGTAGAGGCGTAGCTGAGAAGTTTCTAATTATCCTTGTAGAAAAGTGCTTGACATCTATTTAGCCATACTAGTTTAGAGAAGGGGGCTGTTTTAGTAATTACTTATAAGTTACAACTAAGGTAAGTTTTATAAATAGACTTAGTTTTTAGTTTAAGATGGTAGCAGAACAGGAAGAGAGGAGATTATTAGAAGAATTAACGAATGAAGTTCCCTCTATATATGCACCATTAATTGCAGAAGATCCTCTTTATAGTTTAGACACTCCATATGCAGATCAGCTTACAGATGATCTACAATTATCCAGATTTGCTAGAAATTTTAGTTCTGCTGTTGGTGGTAAGGATTTTGTGGATTTGGGATGTGCGGTACCTTACATCGTAATGAGGGTGGCTTTAGAGTTTGGTGCAAGAAAATATGTTGGGGTTGATAAAAATCTATATTACAAAACGCATGATATGGATAATGGTTTTCCCGCCATTTTTGTTGAAGATGATATCCTAAGATTTGTCTCTAGGATACCTACCAATAGAGGACATCTCTCTTTTTTTCTCTCCGGTCTTCAACCGGTTGTAGAAGATGATGATAAGTTGCGAGCAGGAATAGATTACTTAAGAAGTTTAGTATCAGAAATAGCTAGAGCATCTATACCTGGCGATGCTGCAATTTTAGAAACGCTCGCAACACCATCTTTAGTGGGGGAATGTTTCAGGAGTGAAGGTTATGTTTCTGTACCTAGTCATGAAATAATTACATTTGCTAATGGTCATAAAATGAGAAAGGATCCTCGGTATGTTATTTTGAAAAAGTGTCATCCCTGAACAAAATAATCAATCACTGGACAATCAGTTTGTCGAGTGCTTCTAAAGGCTAAACATAGGAAATTCTATTCACTCAACCGGTAAATGGTTGAGTGGGCGAACGCACTTTAGTACGAGGAGGATGTCAATAGTTTGTTATGATTTGTGGTAAAATGACCAAAAAGTTTAAATAAAATGTCAACATTTAATGTTGACAATAGTATAAAAAACGAGGTGTGATAAAATGGCAAAAAGGAGGCTCGGAAATTCGAGGTTTAAATATGAAGAGGTAAAAATTTACGACAGTCCTAACCAACAGGGACTTTCTAGATGTGATGTTGGAATTCGAAAGTAAAGAAATTAAGAAATTTGCTCTTAATTATAGGGCGCTGATAGATGAGAGATGGCATGAAGTTTATAGGGTCGATAACTTTCATGGTTTCCTACATGAACAACGCTTTTGGAGAAGTCCAAAGCCAATTCCCCTTGAAGAGAATAGGTCTCTTAATTTTGTTGTTGAACACCATGTCAATGAAATCACCATAAACTTCCCAAGATATCGGAAATATTTTGAAGAAATGATGAAGAAAAGATGAATGAGATGAGAATGATGAAAATAGAAAAGAAAGAATTAGAAAAGAAGGCACAGTCTATTAATAATCTAATAGAAGGGGTTGTTAATGAGACTATTGAATTGCCAAACGATGCACTTGTTTTTTTGGATTCAGAATCAGTCGTCAATATTTTTACAAAGAAAAGACTTCAACTTATCAGATTAATTAATGAGCATAGTCCAAAATCAGTTCAAGAATTAGCGAACATTGCTCAAAGACAAAAACAAGCAGTTGATCGTGATTTAAAATTACTTGAACAATATGAAATTATAGAATTAGAAAGAGTCGGAAGAAATTCTATTCCCATAGTTAAAAGAAAATTGTTGATGTTTAATTTACAAAAATCAGGGAGAGAACGGGAAATTGTCTTGGAAGCAGAAGTTTTTGTTGATGAAAGAAGTGTAAATAAAATAATGTCAGAGGTTCCACTATGAGAAGAAAGGTAAAAAGGATCATTGATGGAGATACATTTGAAGTTTACAGAAAAGTGAATGGCACAAGGTTTGTCCGTTTATCTGGTGTTAATTCTCCTGAAAGATACAATAAAGGGGGATTAAAAGCAACAAATACATTGAGAAGATTGATTGGTGGTAGAACCGTTACTTTAGTCCCAAAAGGAAGAAGTTATGGCAGAATTGTTGCTGATGTTAGACAGAAGAGAAAAAGTATAAATAAGAGACAAAAATAAATACTTATTCATTAAATATATTGCCCTAAATTCTTTTTAGTTTAAGTATCAAATGTGTTCCCATTATTATCTTAGCCCAGAAAAATTGAAACTTACTCCATATAACTGCAGATGGCGGATTTGTCGTTTAAGGAGGCTATGTCTGGAATATTTCAGCTGTCCGAAAAAATCGGACAGTTGAAATTAATGGCTGCAGACATAAAGCCTTGTCCAGTGCTCCCAAAAGCTAAAACCTGAAAATTCTCCACTTTCAAGGCTTTAAAGAGAGCCACTCCCGCACTGGACAGATGCGGATAAGGTATATAAAGGAGTTTTCAGGATGATGATCCATGAATTCCGAGATGATGGTACAGGACAACACTATGAAAAGTAAAATACATTTCATCCGTGGCCTGCAAGTGATGCTTGATGAAGATCTTGCCGAATGTTATAAAGTGAAAATAAAGCGCCTAAATGAACAGGTTAAACGAAATATGGAGCGTTTTCCTCTCGAGTTCATGTTCCAGCTAACAGAGGAAGAAAAGAGTTCTCTAAGGTCGCAAATTGCGACCTTAAACAAAGGGCGTGGAAGCCATAGAAAGTATTTACCGTATGCCTTTACCGAGCAAGGTGTAGCTATGCTTTCCAGCGTTTTAAAAAGCGAAACTGCCATACAAGTAAGCCTTCAAATCATGAGAGCTTTTGTGACGATGAGGAAATTTCTAGCCTCAAACGCACAGATCTTTCAAAGATTAGATACTGTTGAAAAAAAGCAGATCGAGCATGACGGCAAATTTGAACAGATCTTTGATGCCTTGCAAAGCAATGATCTTCCTAAAGAAAAAGGCATATTTTTTGATGGCCAAGTATTTGATGCCTATACTTTTGTTGCTGACATCATCAGAAGTGCGCAATCTTCAATCGTCCTTATCGATAATTATGTAGATGATACTGTTCTGACATTGCTGAACAAGAGAAATAAAGGCGTGTCAGCTACTATCTTTACCTCTGAAATATCGGAGCAATTACGGTTAGACTTAGCAAAATATCATAAACAATATTCTCCCATTGAACTACGAGAATTTAAACAATCTCATGACCGGTTTATCATTTTGGATAAGAAGAAAGTGTATCATTTTGGCGCTTCATTGAAAGACCTTGGAAAGAAATGGTTTGCCTTCTCCACGTTTGATAAGGAATCTTTCCATCTGGTAGAGAGATTAGGGCTGAGATAAGGAGGTAGGAAATAATGAAAAAACAAAAAGGGCTAAAATATGATAGTATCACTTTTGATGAATTTATTGATATAATTACTGATAATCGAGGAGAATAAATAAAAAGAAAACTAAAGCAGATACCATTAAATACTTCCCGCCGTAAAAATCTCAAGAAACCTTAACCATGCTCAAAGACTTTACCCCTCGGCTGTACCAGCAGACTATTTTAGGGACGGCTGCAAGCAAAAATACGCTCGTCGTCCTGCCAACCGGCTTAGGCAAGACAGCACTGGCTTTTCTTCTCTCCGTGCAGAGATTGCATCATTATCCTCAATCTAAAATATTGATGCTTGCTCCCACAAAACCTTTATGCGAGCAGCACGTAGATACGTTCCGTCAACATCTGGATATTCCAGAACAGAAGATCGTCTTATTTACAGGAAGTGTCAGTCCTGAAAAACGCGCAGAGTTGTGGAAAGAAGCAACTATTGTCATCAGCACTCCCCAAGGGCTGGAGAATGATGTCATTAATAAACGAGTGAAGCTGGAAGAAGTAAGTTTGCTTATTTTCGATGAAGCTCATCATGCCACGGGGGATTATGCTTATGTTTGGTTGGCAGAGCAGTATCATCAATTATCTCACCAGGAAAGGATCTTAGCGTTGACGGCTTCTCCTGCCAGCGATCTAGAAAAGATCAAAGAGGTCTGCGCCAATCTCAAGATTGAGAAAGTTGAAGTTCGGACGGAAAAAGATCCGGATGTTAAGCCTTATATCCAAGAGATGAAACAGAATTGGCTGGAAGTGCCCTTTCCTGATGAATTCAAGCACGTGCAAAAATGTTTGCGAGACTGCAAGAAAAGCAAGCTGCTGGAAGCGCAGCAGTATGGGTATTGCTCCAGCGTAGATGTGTCTAAAGGAGAACTGTTAGGATTACAAGGAGAACTTCAGAAACAGTTGTCTCAAGGAGATAGAAGTTTTGAAGCCTTGCGTTCGATCTCTTTGATTGCCGAAGCATTGAAAGTGGAGCATGCCTTAGAATTGCTGGAAAGCCAAGGCATCAAGCAGACTGCACAATATATCCAAAAGATGCAGCAGGAATCATTAACCTCTAAAGTAAAGGCGGTAAAAAATCTTGTTCAGGATGCTAATTTCAAGTCGGCTGCGTATCTGGTTCAGGAGCTAGTAGGAAAAAATATTGAACACCCTAAACTTCAGAAATTACGGGATATCGTTTCTGAAGAGATAGAAAAAAACCCTTCGACAAAACTTATCATCTTCACCCAGTTCCGCGATTCTGCCCAAGAAATAGTCAAGGCTTTGTCAGAAGTAAAAATAAGCAATAATATCTTTGTCGGGCAGGCAAAGAAAAACGGCTTAGGGTTTTCTCAGAAAGAGCAGAAAGAGATTTTAGATAGATTTAGGACAGGAGATTTTCATGTTCTTATAGCCACATCGGTTGCTGAAGAGGGGTTAGATATTCCTAAAGTGGATAAAGTCATCTTTTATGAGCCGGTTCCTTCTGCCATCCGCTCTATCCAGCGCCGAGGAAGGACGGGACGATTGGAGCAAGGTGAAGTTACTTTTTTAGTCACGGAAGGGACGAGAGATGTTGCTTATCGCTGGAGTTCTCATCATAAGGAGAAAAGGATGCATCGGAATTTGGAGAAGATACGGTCAGAATTTTCATTGCTGCAGTCTCCGCAGCAGGAGTCTTCATTAAAGAGATTTATCCCTGAAGATCAAGTGGTCAGCATCGTCGCTGATCATCGGGAAAAAGATAATAAGACCGTGAAAGAATTGATCGATCTGGGCATTTCTGTCCGAACAGCGCAATTAGTGTCTGCCGATTACCTCGTTTCAGGAAAAGTGGGAGTGGAACTAAAGAAAGTTGCTGATTTTGTCAATTCTATCGTTGACGGGAGATTATTAGGCCAAGTTAAGGATCTGAAGAACAACTTTGACAAAGCAGTCGTTATCATCGAAGGGGAGGAAGATATTTATTCTGTACGAAATGTCCACGCTAATGCTATCCGGGGCATGCTGGCATCGATCGTTTTGGATTTTTCTGTGCCTGTCCTTTATACAAAGAATCCTAGAGATACGGCAGCATTATTAGCCGTGATGGCCAAACGGGAGCAAGACAGCAGCCGAGATTTTTCTTATCATGAGCGGAAGCCACGGAGTATGAAAGAACAGCAGGAATTTATCATTTCAGCCTTTCCTGGCATTGGACCATTGATGGCTAGGAATTTGCTAAATTATTTTGGCTCTATCAAGAACGTCGTGAATGCTTCCAAGAGTGAGCTGGTAGTTTTGGAAGGCATCGGAGAGAAGACAGCGGATAAGCTGGTGGAGATGTTTGAGGAGAAGTATGCTTCTTAAAGTATTTGAGGCATCTAGATCCCTAAATACTTTCTCTTCCGGTCGTAATATTTGTGCTTATCCAAAAATAATTCCACAAAAAAAGCATTCTTTTGCTTTGTCAGAATACCCCTTATTCTGTTATCGTTTGATTTGTAAATGAAGGAAATAAAATCTCGATAATTCTTGCACGGCTCCGGACTGATGATTCCTGCTTTACATTCCTTAATCCATTCTAAGATGTTCTTTAGTTTGTCTTCAGTTAAGGTGGAGATAACTATAGTAACGTGCCCATCAAATTTTATCTCTGCTTCCAGGATTCTCTGGACTTCTTCTTTGAACACTTCAACCTGCAAGGGCCATCACCTCGTTCAGCGGTTCCATCATCTCTTTATAATAAGCGGTATGCTGAGGGTATTCTTTTATAATTTCCCGATAGGATGCCAGCAGTTCTTTGACAGAATGAAGAGTATCCTTTTTTTTCCTTCCTAACAGCAATGTTTCCACAACTATCTTCTTGATTAATTCCAAAGGTTTTCTGGTATTTAAAATTCCTTTAACTTCCAGCCGCAGCTCTGCTGAATCCGGCAATGGCTTCATCATGAGATATGCTGCCTGTAAAAGGAATTCTCGTAAAGTCTTTTCAACTCCTGAAAAATGTCTTTCTAGATCATTACCTAATTCCTGATATAATGACAGAAAAGTATCTAGATCTGCTTTTTCCGTTATCAGTGGTTCTTCTATCTGTCGATTAGACAGGCAGAGTTTTTGCAGACTTGCAAAAAATAAAGAGTGATGGGCATCTTCCTGAAGGTAATTGATATGAAACTTCCCTTCTTTGTAATCGTCCTTGTCATATTTTGAAAAAATAAAGATATCTATGTCATTAAATATCCTGCTGTGCAAAAAGCTTCCACTGATAAGGACATGCTTATTTTTGAATTTTCTAGCGAACATCTGAAGATATTTTTTTGCTAATATCAATCGTGAGGGAATCATCTTCTGTTTACCGTAAGCATAAACATCCTTCTCCTGCTGATCCATTATGGCATAAACTGCTTTCATTTTCCGAGATATGGTTCGGGAGAACTCGTTTTTTTCAGAAGCAGTAAGCTGGTGGGTCTGTAGCTTCTTTTCTATTAATCCAAACTGGTGCTCCGTAAAGAGTACAGGGACAATATCCTGTTTAATCTTTTGCAAGTGTTCCATGTCTAGATGGTAGTTTAATTTTCTCATAATAATACATTAATGTATTATTATAGTTATAAATGTTTCTGAAAGAAAATAGAGGTATACCTTTGGTGGATTCTTCCCCTCTACAATCCTAAACTCATCTTCAGCGCCTCATCAATATCGCGCATCGTTTCTTCTGGTACATGACCTAACTTCTTGATGAGCCGTCTTTTGTCTACTGCTCGGATTTGGTTTAAGAGTGCTTTAGACTCTTTCATTAGGCCAGAATTCTTCTTTAGTAGAACTTCAATAGGATACACTTTTTCAATACCCTGGGAGGTTATGGGGGCAACGATGGTTAGAGAACTGAATGTATTCCCGATATCATTTTGGATGATTACTGCTGGCCGAGATTTTTGTATCTCGTGACCTAAAGTAGGGTCCAAATTTACCAGCCAGATATCCCCCCTACGGACCATCTATAGCTCCGAAGAGGCAATCTCCCATTCCTCTGCTATCATAGCATCCCGCTGCTGGTTTTTCTGATATCCTTCAATCAAAAGGTTACGGAGATTCTTTCTTTTTATCTCCGCCAACAATCTGGAGATAATCTGGTCATAGCTTTCATTTTCCGTTCCAAATTCATCTAAGGTGTGTTTTGTCCTACTGTGAATTTTAATAGTTGTTATTTCCATAAGTATACTTTGAGTATACCTTTCTTTTTAAATCTTTCTTCTATAAAATTATCTTCACCCAAACACATTCCCCTTAACATTCACTACTTTCTCAAACCCTAGATTTTCCATCATCTCTGCCACATAATGGCTGCGTCGTCCGCTTCTACAGAAAAGAACAAACTGCTTCTCTTTGTCTAAAGGTAATATCTTTTTCCTAAAATCTTCTTCATCACTTACTAAAATTGCTTCCAGCAGATGCTGTTCTTCCCATTCTTCCTGGCTGCGGACATCGATGAAGACTATGTTCTTATCCTGCAACATTTTTTTCGCTTCATGAGCAGAAATCTCTTTGACCACATCCCCTCACTTAATTTTTCCCGTCTGCCAGTATTTTAATACTAGCCGAGCTGTTGATTCCATGTCTGGCTCTCCGCCTCTGATCATTTTTTTTAGTTTCACGGCAATCTTTTCCAGAATATCTTCAGGATCATCTCCTTCAACTTGGTAATAGCGAAGAACAGCATCTTTCTCTTGCTCAATCAGACCGAGAGCAGCGGTTTCCGGGTCTTTAATCTTGCCGTAATCTACTGCTCCGATCATCGCATGCTTTTGCATGTCCTTCTCTCTATTTGGGAATACTCCCGGAGTATCGAGCAGGAAAATCTTATTATCCACTTTTATTTTCTGCAGTCCTTTGGTGAAGCCGCTTTCCGGAGATGTCCTTGCCTTCGCTCTTCCTGCTAAAGCATTGATCAATGATGATTTCCCTACATTGGGATAACCGACAACTCCTACGGTGACTTCCTCCCCTTTAGAGAGCTCTAAAATTTTCTTTTTTAACATTGTTGTGCCTAGATGGTATCTGCTGGAGATAAAAACACAAGGATTCAACATTTTTTTCCAAGGAGTTAAGGTTTTCTGGTCAACCATGTCACATTTATTGATAACATAAAGGATCTGTTTTCCTGCACGTCGGATCTTGTCTTCGATCTCTCTATTTCTGCTTCCTTCGATCATTCTGGAATCTAGGACTTCGATGATCAAGTCTGTTTGCTGCAATACGGTGTTTACGTGTTTCCAAAATGAGGCCATAATGCTAGTTGAAGATACAAATTTATAAAAGTAGTGCTTTATTCTCGATAATTATGGCTTTCAGTAAGACATTTCCCAAAACCGTTCCCGGCAGTAATTATCCCTTATGGGAAGAAGTTTTTCTAACGGAAGAGGAAGAAAAGATTACGGAAGAGGAATGCCGTAGGACAAATTTTAGGCTTCTTGATCAATCCGTCCAGGAAGCGAAGGCATTAGCAATTAAGCATTCTATGAATACGGAAGAGATTGTTACCAGTTTAGCCATTGCCTTATTTGAGAAGCGCGCATCCCATGAAGTGTTCTGGAAAGAGAATAAGGCTAAGGAAAAGTTTGATAAAAAGAATAAAACATATTGACTAGTGAAGAGTTATACTTTTGTGATATCCCAGAAATCATACAATACCACTCCTCCATAAAGCAGGATAGAGAATACCAACATTAGAAAATAGAAAGAAGGGTAAACTAAATTCACAATGATAATAATACTTTCTAGAAAAAGGGCAGTGAGAAGCAAGAATATCCCCGTAGCAGAATGAGCAAGAAGTTTCCCTTTTATGCTGTGCATTTTGCTCTGTCCATAGGTAAACGCAAAGTTGGCAAAACAGACAGTAACAAGAAGCATACTTATCATTAACAGAATATCATTTGTTTGCTCAACAGTTATTTGGGCTAATGATCCTAAAATAAATGGATACATAGCTACAGATATAATCAAAACAATTCCATTTTTCAAAACATTGAGCTTTAGGTGAGGGTTTGTTGCCATAGTTTTAGCAATATATCTTTACTTCCTCTTCACCACTTTCTTGATAAATCTTTCAAAAGCGTCCAATTCTTTCCTCGTGCTGAAGAATAGGGGGTGCTTCTGTTTATCTTTTGTCAGAAGATAGCCACCTAAAAAGAACCTATCAAACTTGTGATGGGCAACTTTTTTCCAAGGAACTTTGACGTTACTGCTCTTCGATCTGCTTTTTCGCCGTATTTCCAAATGGGTAGGATGCGCTAAGTAATGTTCCTCAGCACGTCTGATGATTCTCACCATATGTGCGGCAAACACATACAGCACCAGAAATAATGCTGTATAAATAAGTGGCAGAAGCAGCTGGTAGGAATAGTAGGTTAATGACCCTATAAAGATAAGCAGGGCTAAAACCGTTACAAATAATGCTTCAATCCTATGCATAAAATCTTGCGGTAACGGAAATTTCCAAGTCAATCTGGCAGCCATAGTCTACATACCTCTTTTTCCCATGATAGGGGCTTTACTCATACTTATCAATGAAGCGATAAACATTGCCGCAAAAACGATCATAAAGCTAAATCCATATCTGATGCTTTGCGGGTATACCCAATAGGCAGAGATGAGAAAGCCGAGCATCGCCGTAAGCATAAAGCTGCTTTTTAGTGGCACAGCATGCCACGTTTTTGATTCTGTTGAACTAGTAGAGCTTATTTTTGGACTTTTCCTGCTAGGAGAATGGCTTTTCTTGGCTTTATGCTTTGCCATGGCTATCACCTCTTTTTACTGAAGGAAGCTTCCATTGTTTTTAAAGGTTGCGGGAACCAGAGGTGGCATTTGAAGAGGAACAAGCATAAAAAAGCCTTTAAATCCTCCAAAAAGCTTATAAATAATCTTTAATATGAGATAACGCCCACACCGAGAGTACCTGTGGGAGTTCACGGCGAACGCCAAGCAATGAGCACTGGGGTTAGCGTGCGGGCATCATTATCACCAAAGAAAATCAGGATTCCAATTACTGCATCAACCATATCACGTTTATCCGTTGTTCGGTAGTGTGAACGGAAAAGGTAGGGAAAAGAATTCTGGGTTTCTTCAGCGATTATGACAATAGCATAGAAGTTCCATTCATCACATCACTCATCATAATAGTACCCGCCTTATAGTTGATAGGCAGGATGATATATGCTGGTGAAGCTACTTCTAGCGAAAGTATTAAGCCTAAAAAACAGAAAAAGGCTTTGTACGAGATAGGAGGGAAAACCATGGCAAAAATAAGCCCAGTAGCGGCAAAATATATCGTTCACGCAAGCATTAAGATTGATGGCATTGTTGACCGGCCAGATGTCATAGGAGCAATTTTTGGACAGACAGAAGGGTTATTAGGAGCAGATTTAGAGTTGCGAGAATTACAAAGATCCGGAAGGATCGGAAGAATTGAGGTGAATGTTTCAACTTCTTCAGGAAAGACAGAAGGAGAGATCATCATTCCTAGTTCTTTAGATAAGACAGAAACAGCTATCGTTGCCGCAGCATTAGAGATTATCCAGCGCATCGGTCCTTGTAATGCTAAAGTAGATATCCAGAAGCTGGAGGATGTCAGGATCAGCAAACGGCAGTTTGTCATCGAGCGGGCGAAGGCTTTACTGAAGGAACTTACAGAAAACACCTTGCCGGACTCTCAGGAATTGGCTGATGAGGTTGCTCAATCAGTCAGGATGATGGAAGCGGTGACCTTTGGGAAGGATCAGCTTGATGCCGGTCCAGCTATCGATGAGAGTGACGAAATTGTTGTCGTAGAAGGAAGAGCAGATGTCTTGAACCTCTTGAAGAATGGGTTTAAGAATGCTATCGCCTTAAATGGGACATCTGTTCCTGAAACGATCAAAGAGCTCACGCAGAAGAAAACTACTACTGTTTTCGTTGATGGTGACCGTGGGGGAGACCTTATCTT
>Ga0209541_10000801_pt1 | contig 62652 bp, 62 predicted proteins | sample RifCSPlowO2_01_FD_184027 | JGI IMG/M metagenome (GOLD analysis project Ga0209541, IMG submission 184027) | Groundwater microbial communities from Rifle, Colorado - Rifle CSP2_plank lowO2_0.1 (SPAdes) (version 2) | ecosystem: Environmental > Aquatic > Deep subsurface > Groundwater | place... | reverse complement strand
AGTGTTATTCTTTTAGACTCTTGACCTTCAGGATTAAGCTGGGTGTCTCTAAACTCTGTAACAGGAACTTCTCTTATTCTGCCAGCTCCGCCAAAAATAGCTGTCAAATCCACCTTTTCAAATTTGAAATTGCCTTGCTCGTCAGCATCCACAGAAAAATCAGCTCCTGTCCTGCAGAATGAAGCAGAAACGCTTGAGCGGCATTTTGCATCCAAATCCGACTCTTTAAGCGAGCTATTCTTAAGTTTTTCAGGTAGTTCCCTAAGCTCAAAATCAAATCTGGCTTGTGGGGTATTCTGAACTTCATTTGGCAGTCCACTAACTCCAAATATATAATCATACGAAAATGGTGTTCTGTCAACAAATAAATGCACTCTAGCATTCGGCTCTGTTGTTCCTGTAACATCTACCTCATTAGCGACATTCTCAAAGATAAACGCTCCTGACGGCGGGCTTATTATTTTTACTTCAGGCTTTTTTGTGTCAAGAGTAACGCTTTTCTCAATTATAACACTATTCTCAGCCCTGTCTTCAAAAATAAGTTTTATCTTGTAAATTGTGTCGCCTTTATTCAATTTAATGCTGAAGTTGAAGCTGCCGCTTGCATTTAAAATTAGCAAAGGTTTTCTAAAATCTTCAAAAATATCAACTTCTGGAACTTGAAGATTCAATATAAAGCCGCCTCTTAATGTGGTTACAGTTATAGGCTCTGATTTTGGACCTTCTTTTCCAAAAACATTTACTGCGGAAACCTGATATGTATAGCTTCTTCCGCTGTCAACCAATGCGTCAATAAACAAGTTAAAATTAGCTGGCTTTGTAGTTGCTATAGGGCTTGCATCAGCCCTGTACACAACATAATGGCTGAAGTCCTTGTCTTTTGATTCATTCCAGTGAAACTCAACAGAATTTTGTCCGATTTTTGCTGCATTCAATCCAGTGATTTTAGAAGGTATGGCTTCAGTTGCGCCAGCATCAACAAAAACCTTTATTGCAACCGGCTCATTTACAAACCCTGCGATTGCCAAATCTGTTTTTGAGGTGAGCGAAGGTACTTCATTTAACTGCACTATTGGATCTTCTGTGTCAATGCTGACTTCGAATATTCTCTGGTGCCTGTTTCCTGACCTGTCCACAACTACAATTCTTATGATATTATCCTGCTGCAATTGCACTTGGGCGAAAACAAATTTTCCAGAGCCTCCAACTTCGTTGCTGCTAAGGCTTCTCTTTGGAATATTCATATCATTTACAAATAAAGTTACTGACGAGAATGGCTCTGTAGAGCCTGTTATATCCATTATTCTTCTGTTAACAAATCTTGGAATTTCCAAGTTTATGAAAGGCGCTGTTATGTCTTTTCCTGCAATAAAGCTTTGGTTTGGGGAGTCTGCGCAGTTATTTGATGCATCGCATGACCTTGCTATAAATGTGTATCTAAGGTTTTTTGTCAGGCTGTCAATAATAATAGAATGATTTGTTTCAAGTGCATTAGAGCTTTTTACCTTATCTGTTTTATTTATACCGTAAAGAACTGTTGTCGTTGAGTTCTCATTTGTAAGCCATGTTATTCTTGCAGTTGTATCAGTTATTGGCAATGCATCTACATTGCTTATTACAGGAGCTGTTGAATCAACTGCTGATGTTGAAGCTATCAAAGTATCTGATTGCGCGCCTTCATTGCCGCTGTTGTCAACAGCTGAAACTTTATAACTGAAATCCGTATTAGCTTGCAAGCTTGTGTCGTTAAAGCTGTTTGTTGTAGAGGTTGCCACAGGAACTCTGTTTCTGTAGATTGCATAATGGTTCAAATCAGCGATGTTAACATTATTCCATGATAAGAATATCGAGTTTGATGTTGCTGAAACTGCCCTTAATCCAGTAACTTGCGGTGGAGGATTTATGTCTGTTGTCTTGAATGTGTAAAAGTTGTTGGAATTATTATCAATTGCATTATTGCCAGCTAAGTCTGTTGACTCAACAGCAAAAAAGTATGCTGTGTCGCTGTCGATGCCGTTGAAAAGCGCAACTGTATGATTGCCAATGAAATTGTCGTGCCTTTGCGTAAATCCCAAAGCAGTTGTTTGCCCATACCTTACTCTGCCATTTGAGATGTTGTCAGTGCTCCATTCTATTGTTGCGGAATTTGAGCTTACCTTTGCAACTCTTACATTTGAAATAGTTAATCCATAAACATTCGCTGTATAAAATGGGAGTGTTAATACTAACTGAATAAGAAATACGGTTATTAAGTCATTAATTCTTGATTTCATTTTTTTATTTGTTATTTTTGATGATTATTTCATTGTTCAATTCTGCAATGTTTTTATTGATGTGAATTTAATGTTGGTTGCATTGTGTTTTTATCTTACTTATCGCAATATTTTATTTCACCATTGTTTTTTATTTAACAATAATTGAAATTATTTTTTTATTCATTTTTTATTTGAATTTTTTATTTTAATCAAAAAAATTAATTTTGATCACCTTAATTCTGGAGCTGGAACATTTTTTGAGTAAGAGCTCAAGCCAGATACAAACAAAAATCTTTCATCATCAGATGCAGCTCCTTGCTCTATGACATGGAATATTATTTCATCAGAGCCTCTTAATGCATCTTTGCTTACTTTCCAGTCTCCTATATATCCTCCAATGATATTTTCGTCGTCAACAATGTAAATATTGACTTCGTATGTCGCATCCTTATCATTCGGAATCCTAAGCGGAAAATCAGCTTCTCTTGGGTAAACAGCAAAGCTCTCAAAGCCTGTGTCCTTGCCTTTAAGCATAATGGAAGCCTTTTCATTTGGACCAAGCTCATTGGAAACGCTTGGGTTGGAAAGCAAATGCTTCACGATTTTGTAATTTTGGAATTCCTTAATTGGGTTTAAGCCTAAAACATATGACCTGCCATCAACATCTGTTTGAACAAAGGACTTTGCCTCTGCATAGCCGTTTTTTGTTCCTTTTATTATTCCATTAACGCAATATGGAAGCCTTTTAGTTAATCCTGCTGCTGCTCCAAAGCTTAGCCAGTTGGTTTTTCCAATGTCGCAATAGAATCTGCCGCATACAAAAGTCAGATTTACATCCCTTATGTCTTCTCCAGTTGCATTGTTAACAGTGAAAATCGTTATTTCATTTTGCACATCATTGCAATAATCCTCTGATGAAATTGTGTCTTCAGTCTCAAACAATGTTGTGCCTGTATTGACTCTGTTTGGCTGGTTGTGGTCTATAGCTGCTTCAAATGCAAAGTTGAATTTGTATTGCCTGTTCTTTTCAGTTTCCTGGTCAAATACACTAACCATAACCGGATAATTTATATCGTATGTGAAGTGCCATATGTGCAGGCAGAAAAATGAAAGCATTTCAGTTCCTTTTTGAGAGTTTGAGCGCAAAATTCCATTTTGGATGGGCCTTGCGTAAATATTAAGCGGCCAGCTATCATAAGCAAAAGCAACTTTCATGTTATTGTACTTTTTATCAGCATCCTTGTCTATATCCCAAATATAATGCTGCTGGAAATAAGTTTGGGAGTAGATGCTTTTGCCGCTTGGATTTGGCACATACGAGTTTGGATTGTAATCAGTGCCTTTTATCCTTATGTAAGGAAGGTTCACTCTCAACAAAGTCTTCAGTTTATCTCTTATATTGCTTAACTGCCACACTTTTGTTTTGCAAGTTGCCTCAACATCTGTTGTTGGTATATCAGTGTCCATGGAATAAAGGTCTATAGTTCTCTTTTCCAAGAAATAGTCCTTGTTTTCCCTTTCCATGATTAATTTTGCAAGCTCATACACCTTCTTGAACCGGATTGGCAAGACATAGTTGAAATTTTCAAGCAGCGCCTTGGAATCCCCTTCCTTGGAGATAATTTCCAGCGGATATTTCAAAGTGACAGAAACATCATTTTCATTAAACTGCACATCAACAACTGCTTCCTTTAACTCATTTACTTCGAATTTTCCGGAAAACGGCTCAAAATTATTGATGCAGTTTCTTAATTCTGTTTTGATATGCTTTGTTAATTGCTGATTTATGAATTCTTCTGTTGGGACTGCCTCCAAGCCATCATGCCACCAGTACGGAATTTTGAAGCCTGCCCCAGGAAAAGTTGTTAAGTATGCTCCAGGGTTATTGTTGATATTTTGAGGAATATCAATGTAGCCTCCGCTTAATCCTATTCTTTCCAATCCGTCTTCTGCCACGCTTTTTATGCAATTATCAATGTATAATTTTATTGGCGCCAATTCCGGCTGTATAATTTCAATTTCCTTTTCAACAGCCTGCCTTTGGTAAAAGAAATAAAGCACGCCCGAAAGTATAACTATTAATGATATTACTATGAATATAGTTGCCTGAGCTTTTGAGTTGCTTAATATACCAAATACACCTCTTTTTTTGATGTTCATTTTTAAATTTGAAATTTTGAATTTTTAATTTAATTTTGATTGATTAAATTTTCAATCTGCCTTCGGCATATTTTTGTGCGCGTCGGACAATCGCAGTTTAGGTTACTTTCCTTTGTATTCCTCCTCCGCGCCTATTTATTAAAAAACAAAAGCGGTTTACTTTAATCACTCTGCTTATAAAAGTCGCTCTCATTTTTGTTTTTTTATAATTTTTTGCCATCCTCAATTTTTTATTTCTTTTCATTTCACTTTGATTTTTTATTAAGGGATTTAACATCAATTTTGCTTAAATCTATCTCAACATAATCCTTGTCTGTTAGATTGAGAATCTTAACTATATCAGAAGGCACTCTTACTACTATGCCGCCGCTTGTCTTAATCAGCTTTTTTGTATATTTCATATATGAAATATAGTTATTTTATATATTTTTTATATTTATTTCAGTATTGAAAAGCATAGATTTATATATAAATCATATATGAAGTTTATAAGCTTTTCTATTTTGTTTGTAAAATAGAAAGCTACGAATGAAATGAGTATGTTTTTGCTTTTATGATTTCTTTATCTCCAAAACAAGCGCAGAAATATAATATCTTACAACAGCGGCATAAATAATCACTATTAAACCTAGCAGAATATTTGAGTGCTGAAATTTCAACAGGCTGACAAGCCTTACAACAACAAATAATGTTAGTGCAATAACTGCATATGGCAGCAAAAATAGATGGATTTTTGCAATATTTAACTTAACTGCGTGGATAATTGATTTAAATTCTGGTTTCTTCATAAAAAGCGCATAGAGGGTGTTTGTAAAGTATAGCCCTAAGGCTATTGTTATAATCATAAATTTTGGAGCTGACGCAGGCTCAATAAATAATGAAATAAGTAAAAACAGCACAAACCAAAATCCCATCCATACCAAATTTAATCCTAAAAATTTTGAGATTAAAGCAAAGCTAAGCTTCGTTTTTGTAGTTTTTGCCCATATAATTCCTTTCAGTATACTAGCTAGAAATATGATAGCAATTAAAAGAAGTATAAATGAAAAGATAATTGTTAAATAGAATATTTTTACTTCACCAACTAATTGCTGGGCTCTTTCATAGCCTAATGATATAATATCTGATGGCACATTAAAGGATGCCATTTTTGTTTGCACTCTCTGAAGCCAAAACACAACAAAAGAGCCCGATAAAAAGTAAAATAAAATATCCAAAATTATTATTAAGATTATCTTTAAATCAATTTTTTTAATTGATGGGATAAAGATATTATTGTTCCATTCTATGAAGTTGGATTTTTTCATTTTAGAAATCATTAATGTCACCTGTTGCTCCTCCGCCTCCAGCAGTTGTTGTATTTGTGGTTATTGCTACTGTTGTTGCCTCTCCAGATGATTCTTGTATTGTGTTGCACAATTCGCCATTATCGAGCTTCCACCTTAATGGAATCCTGTCAAATGTCAAGCATACTTCTGTGTATAAGACATTGCTGTCCTGAACAATTGCGTTTCTGCCAGTTCTTCCAAATGACGAGCCTCTTTTTACCTTTTGCTCTTGCTTGAACACATTTGCAGTTCTTTGCCCTTTTAAAACAACATTAATGTTTATTTCCTCAGGCGCTCTTGGGTCTTTGTCATAGTCGCCATTTCTTACATTAAAGGTAATTTTGTAAATGAACTCTGTTGCATTTATAGCTTGTATTGGCTCTGACCTTGTTGCTTCGATATGAGCGCCTACTTGAGCAAGTCCCTGTGGAGTCTCAGCATAAGCAATTCCCTCATCTTCGCCATCAAGGTATGTGCCGCATATTGCGCTACTCCAGTATTCTGTTCCAAGATAGAAAGTTGCGAATATCTTGTCAACGCTATCTCTCCATTCCAGCAATGAATCCTCATCAAAGAATAATGTTGCATAATATCCAAGACCTTGGAATTCTGTAAGGACACGTTCTGCTTCAGCGAAATAAGTTCTTATTGTATGCTGAGTTCTCAACGTCTGCAATTGCTCTGCAACTTTTTTGTCTCCTTCAATTTGCTTTGTTTCAGGATTATACTTTGCATAAGATTTTTGCCCAGATTCAACGATTTCTACCTCCAAAGGTTCTCTTGTAACAGCATCGTATTTAACTAGAATATAATCAGAATTTTCGTTAATTGAGGACAGTCCTTCTTGAAATTTATAAGTTTTTTCAGTTATGATTAATGGGGCTTCTTTTTTTGTGTCATAATCGTATTTGAATTGTGTATGTATTTCTGTTAGTGTTATGATATTGCCGTCTTTATCTTTTACCTCAGTTGTAGTTGTTTTTGTATATTGGTCTCCTTGATATTTCCAAACCGATGTAACAGTAGTTTCCTTGTATGGGTCTGTTCCTTCTTTTCCTTCTTTTTTTGTGGATTCTTTGGAAAAAGATACACTACCATCATCTGCAATTTTCAATTGTGAATCTCCAATATTTTTCTTAATGAAGTTCAGCATCTCCTTGTTGATGTTAACTTTCTTATCACCTATCTCTAAAATATTTCCACCTGGAGAATATAAAATCTCATAATTATGATTTCCAATTTTTTCGGTTTTTGTGTAATCTGTAGGTTTTATATCAGAATTTGACGATGATGTAGTTGGTGATATTTGACTTGTCGAACTGCTACTAGGTTTATCTTGAGGTGTTTTTTCTTCTTGTGATTGAGCTTCTGCTAGTGCTTCTGCAAATCTTTGTCCTTGTTCTGCATCTAATGCATTAACAGCTGCATAAAATTGCTCTAATCTTTGTTTTTCTTCTTGTGATTGAGCTTCTGCTAGTGCTTCTGCAAATCTTTGTCCTTGTTCTGCATCTAATGCATTAACAGCTGCATAAAATTGCTCTAATCTTTGTTTTTCTTCTTGTGATTGAGCTTCTGCTAGTGCTTCTGCAAATCTTTGTCCTTGTTCTGCATCTAATGCATTAACAGCTATATATAATTGCTGCAATCTTTGCTGTTCTTCTAAAGACTTTGCTTGTGCAAGTGCTTCTTCATACCTTTGCCCTTCTTCTCTATCAATTGTTTCTAATGCTAAGAATAATTGCTGTAATCTTTGTTGATCTTCTTGTGTCTTTGCTTCTTGCAATGCTTGCTGGTACAATAAGCCAAGCTCTTCGTCATTTCGATCTATAACTGCAAATAACTGCTGTAGGCTGAACTGAAAGTTTATATTACCCTTAGAATCAACTTTGTATATATCATTTTCAATTTGTAACTTGAAAGTTCCGTCAGGGTTTTTTGTCATTTCATAAATAAAGCCATCTTCTGTTGCATAAAATATCCTATCATCAACTTCAACAACATCAAAGCCATTACCTTTGACCAAAGTAGTTTCAGCTGAACTGATTACGCTTTCAAATACGGTTGCTTGAGTTTCTTGTGGCTGTGAAACTTCAGAAGTTATTAAAACTGATGCTCTTTCGTCAATGTTAGTTCTTTCAATAGCCTGTGAAAATCTAGGATCAAAAATTGATTGTATCCAAAAGCCGGATTCATAATCAAAAGTTTCTAGTTGTTGTCCTTCAATAAATCTATACAATCCTTTATTTTGAAAATCTTCCCAATTATATATCGATTTCCCATCTTGACTTTTTTCAAGTTTAACGTATATTGGTATGTCTGAACTATCTTTTATTAGCATATAATTGTCACCCACTTCGTATATTGCCCCAGTGTTGAAGTTTATCGAATCTGCGCTAATTGATTCAGGCAAAACAAATGTAACATCTACTAATTCAGCTTTCTGACCAGCAATTTTTATAACATTTCCATCATCATCCTCCTCAATTAGATTAATATCTTGTATTGCTATTATTTTATTTTTATCATCCAAAATGTTTATTTTATAATTAATACTATAAGGACCCCGAATACCTGTATCCTTAACTTGAATGTCTTGGTATATTATTTTTCCTGCATAAAAGCTTCTTGCTTCATCATTAAACTGCGCAACTACAATACCATTTTGGTCATGTACTTTTCCATCTTCGTCTACTGTATACTGTTTTAATAAGTTAATTCCTATGCTATTTGCAAATTTATTCTCTGCATCTGAAATTGTTGAAAATGTTGGGGGATTTTTAGATACTCCAACATAATTTTTTGGTAGCTCAATAACTTTAGCTAAATTATCAAATGGGGATAATGAATATTTATCACCCTTAGGTTGTAAGCCATTAAATCTATAAGGAACACCATTAACATATACAGTTTCACCATTAGTTACGCCCTCTAAAGCTGGTGTGCTAGCTTCTGCCCTTTTAGGGGTTAAAAATGATGACGTACTAGAAAGCAGACTTTGTCCTTCAGAACTTTGAAATTGAGCTAAATATTGATTAGACCTTCCTAGCAAAAGTTGTGTTGGATTTTGTAAACCTTCATTGGTGTATTGGGCAAATAGGGCATCAGCCTCAGCAAGATAAACCTCTAGTTTTCCAGCTTTTGCAGATTTTTCAAGTAAAGCTGGACCTTGATTATAGGCCCTCACTGCACAATTAAAGTGTTCGCCACAATAATCGTATAATTGACCAAAAAATTTTGTTCCAGCCTTAATATTCTCAATTGGATTTTTAAGCTGTGTCTCGGTATAGTATTTCTCATTAAGCTGAGCTGGTCCAACACTTACTGATTCAATTTCTGGAGTGCCTGAACTGCTTTTTTTATAGAGAGGAACAACAAAATTTGTATTTACTCCGTACTTATCGCCATACTCTTCTTTTTTTTGATTCACAAACTCCATTGGAGGATTTTTAGGATTTGGAACTTTAATAACTAAATTTACTGCATGCACAAGTCCTGACTCAGCTGCAAACAAAGATAGTGCCTGTTCCCTTGTAATCTTTAGATTATTTTGCTTGATAGTATCATCAATAGATTTAATGTACCCTGACTTTGGAATAAGTGTCGGTGGTTGTTTTAAATTTGGAACTTGCGGTATTACACTCTTGACTTGGAATACACTCACACTTTCCAACCCACTAACTCTTCCAGTAATTTGATTTTGAGTTGATTCTTCGTATTTCTTATCTACAACTTCTTTTTCATTTAATCTATTAACATTATTATGAAACTCTATTGCTCCATTAGCATCAACAACCAATAAACCATTCTGCTGCTCTAAATTCTTTACTCTGATATAGAGCGGAACATAAGAATTGAAAGTGTCAAGATAAAACACAAATCCATTCCTTATTTCATACCATCCTTCATTCAACTGGCTTAATTCTTCAATGTCGTTAACTTCTGTTATTGTAATTGTTGCTGATTTTGGAATTTGTGTTGTTTCTCTTATAACATTAGCAGTTATGTTGTTTTGATAAACAAAGCTTGTAGCCAATATGGAAGACAATAATACAATAATAGTAATCAAACTAACCAATCCTTTTGCGATTTTATTGTTGAATAGTTTTTTGTTATTCATTTTCATTTATTAAAACACTATTCAGCACATATCCAATTCTTCCTTGAGCATCAATGTAAATAATCCTGTTTTTTTGGATTTCATCAATAGATTTAACTTTGGCTATTGCTGGCATTGATTCATCATCAATCCAATAAACAATGCCTCCATTATCAACATAATAGTTTCCAGCTGATAGTGTTTGAAGCGATTTAAAGTCATTAAACTCCATAAGATCATTTGAAATGACAACAATGCTTGGCTCTGTGCTGATGGCTGCAAACCCTGTTATCCTGCTGTCCTCGCTTATGAAAGCAAATAATGATACTGTCACAACTAAAAAAATAATAAGTAAGCCAAATCCAAATTTTTCTCCTGATTTGTTTTTGTAAAGGTTTTTGCCCTTCATAATTAAATTGTTCATTTTTTTGCACAATTGTTCATTTTTTTGATGTGGTTGCTGGTTTCTTAACATTTTTATCATCTTAATTATCCAGCCTTGAGCAATAGTCTGTTCTTATCTTAAAGCCTTCGTCGATTATGTTTTTGACATTGCCTATCACTTCTCCCATCGTTGAAAATAATTTGAAACCTTCACAAGCAGTTAAAACAGCAGTACCTGTAGGTGCAGGTGCTGCACATGTAGGTTTACAAAGTAACGCTACTCCCACAGCAAGAGCTGAAAATGGATTTGACATTGCATTCTTGATTAAACCAATAAAATGATCAAACACTGCAGTCCAAGGTAAAAAAGCAAATATCTCCCCAGTAACATACTTACACGTGGCATAAGATTTTTGATCTTCACAAGCAGTTACAGGCAATCCTTCTTTACCAACTGCATTTTGCAAACAATCAGCATACAAACATTTGATTTGTCTATATTTATCTAAACTATATATTATTCCAGGCAAACAGGCAAATAGAGTCGCTGTTATAAGATTGGTCTGCGGATTGCTATACTGAGCTAAACCGCTATTTAATTCGCTTTTTAATTGCTCACTTGTCACCGGATTACCGTCCTTATCTCGTGTAGGAAGATACCCTGCTAAAGGAAGCTCATTAATTTTTCCTGCTAACCACTCTTTATAGTCATCAATGGCGTCAATTCCTGTCCACTTGCAATTGACAAATTTGCAGAATTTCTGGCCATACTCTGAAAAGCCTGTTTGGGCCACTTCTCTTGCAGCTTGCTGTCCGAAACAGGAGTTGGTAGCAGAACTGAATGCTGCCGGGCAGACATTCCAAATAGTATATGGATTACTGCAAGTGGTGTCTTTTGTTATTTGAAGGACTATTGCTATAGCATAAAGTATTGCAATAATATTATATAAAACACCAAATAAATGACAAATCTTCTTCGCATAAAACACAAACTTATCCAAAGTTTCGATTAACTTCCAAATTCCTTCTGCATCTTTTTTGGCATCGTCAATCTTGCGCTGCACTTCTTGGCTTACTTCGCCCAACGGCAAGTTAAAGAATGAAATGTTTATGTTGACGTTCTCAATTTCTGGATTTTTTGTTATAGTTGTTGAGCTTCCAATCTTTGAAAAAATATTGAAAGAACAGCTTAGCTCAGCATTGTTGATTTTAAAGTCATCTTTCTTCAATGTTATTTTTATGATTGGCGATTTGCTTCCAACCTCTGTGTTCAAAGTTTCAACATTTTGAACAACTGCTGAGCCATTTCCAGAGCAAGTAGCTGGACCAATAAAAATAGTTGAGACTGCTTTTGTAGTTGATTTCTGATTTAATCTAACTTGGCAGTAAACTCTCTGGTTTATTAACGGGCCTAGCTCTCGGTCTATTGTCCTTGGCGAGCAGTCAACTGTATTGCTCCAGAAATCAGGCACAGTTGTATTTTCCAATCCAAATGTCTTAAAGGATCTTGTAACTATATTTGTGTTGCCTGCATTGTCGCTGAAGTTAAAGGTAATGACATCAGATGCCTGCAGATTTATTGAGTCAGTAAGCCAAGCGCATATGTGCTCATCTGCTTGGATTCTTTCGCATTGCCCAGCTACCTTAGATGCGCCGCTTATAAACTTTGAAAAATCAGCAACTGCAAGAACATCATTGTCTTCTGTTATATTTGCAACAACAGCTATTTTGTCGCCTATTTTTGCAAATCCCGGAAATGCAGGAACTAAGCCTCCAACAGGTGTTATGTTTATGCTTCTTAAAACAGGCGCTTGCTTGTCAAGAGTTATCTCAACATAAATATCTTGGCTTACATGATTTCCTAAGATATCAGTGGAGTCAGCCTCTATTGACATTTTAGACACAGGGTTAAAGTTTACATTTTCCCATATGCATACCCAATTAGTTTCTTTTGCGCAACGAGTAGCCTTTATTTTTGAACTGCCAACATGCAAGAACATTTCGTCTGCGCTAAGCCCAGTTGCTTCTTCAAACACAGCAATTACTGTATTGCCGCTTGTCTTTGCCAATACTTTGCTTTCTGCTGTTGTCAATGTTGATAAAGACTCGACAACAGGGCCTTTTTCGTCAATAGACAAAATTTTGCTTATTGTGGCGCTTTCCGTATTGCCTGATGTGTCAGAAGCGTTAATCACAATTGTTTTCAAGCCGCCTGTTTGAGGGTTTAACTCAATGCCCCATTTGCATGTGCTCAAGCTGTCTTCAACAGCAATGCAGCTTGCTTTGACTTTTTTTAGACTTTGGGATGGATTTAAAGCCGATAAATCAGCTGTTACAGAATTCAAATTTAAGTCACCCCCAGAAATATTAACCACAACATCAACAGCAATGCTAAGAGAAGGGAAAGTGCTTATGCTTATCCCTTTCCTTAAAATTGAAAATGAATTAGCCACAATTGAAGGGCCAGAACTGTCTACTGTGAATGTAATAGATGTCTCAGGAGAAACTTGATTGAATTTGTCGGTTACTTTTGCAAAGACAGAGTTTTTGCCATCGTTGAATGTTTTTGGGTCAATAATAATGCTTGACTTTACATTGCATTCGTTTGTTACTGGGTTGATTGTTTGCTTGAACGCTCCATCTTGAGTGAAAAATTCGATGCTTTTAATGCCGACGCATTTGTTATTGCATGATGAGTCATCACATGCAAAATCCGTGACATCATAGTCAATAACAACATTTTGCTGAGAGGAAAATTTGCTTTGAGAGTTTAATTTAACTTGAGGCGCTTTATTGTCGATAGTGACGCTGCCTGTTTTTGAGTCATCAAGGCTTTTATCGTCTTTAAATAAGTTAATCGTAAATGGTACTGACTTTGCCTCAAATTGCTCAGTGCCATTGCCCGGAAATCTTAAAGTGCATTCAGAGCCATTACTAATCGACGCTGTGCATCTATCAAATTGAATATTAGAGCCAAGCACAACTTGGTCATTTGTTATTGTGTCATTTGTTATTGATGCCTGAACATTGAAGTTAAGGAAGTCAGTTGCTTTTGCATAGCTTTCTATGCCATCGCTTCCTTTTACAGTCACTTTGCTGATTGTCGCATAAACGCTTGTTGTGTAAAATGGAATTGTAAGTACTAAAACTATCAAAAATGATGCTATAAACTGCAAGTATTTTTCTTTGCTCATTTTATTTTTCTTTATTAATTGTTATCTTTTGGTTATTTACAGTGTAGTGCCTTACAACAAATTGTTCTGATGCTTGTATTTTGTATTGCTTTATGTCATGAAATTCTGAAAATTTCTTTTTCAGCAATATTGCTATTTTTATCAGGTTCATTTTGCGAATGTTGGCTGCAAAGCCAATTGGTAAATTTTTGAGTACTCCTCGATTTTGTTAATTTGCTCTATGTCCTCAACAACTCTTTGCTGTTCCGGGACATTTGCAATGTCTATGCTTAAAACATAAAGCACCATTGTATTGTATTTCTCAAGGTCATTTGCATTTATCGTAAGATTCAACTTAAGCCCGCCTTCAGGAAATCTTTCTTGTCCAGGAGTTGATTTTTCTCCAAAATCAATCTTTGGGATTGTAAAGCATTCTTTCTCGCCAAATATCCCTTTTCTAACGCATTTTTGCTTTTCAGGGATTATTATTCTTTCATCAAGTATCAATGTAATGTCAGCAGCATAAGCGCCAGGCGCAATTTCTATTTCAGAAGGCTGCTGGTTTTCATAACTTGCAATAGAAGAAAACTCCAACTCATTTTCATCATTAATTCTGGTTAGTGTTACAGCAGCAGACTCCTTATTGCTTAAGTCAACAGGAGCGTCAACAAACTGCCATCCTTGGGATGCTTTGACAATATTTTTCTTTTTTACAATGAGCTTTTTTGTATAGATAGGCTGTGTTTCGACTTTTAATGAAGCATCAGTCTTTAATTTCGGATCAAACTCAACTGCTTTTCCGATATAGTTATCTTTTACAACATTGACAAATCCTCCTACCGCCACTGGAAATCTTTCTTTTAAAATGCCCTCTGAATTAGTCGAGCCAATAAAGCAGCTTTCACCAGTGACTGTATAAAGAACATTTGCATCTTCAACTGGCTCTTTTGTTGCTGCATTAACAATATTTATTGTCACATTTCCGCTTGTTTTTGCATCGCAGAGAAGCGAGCTTTCAGACAAAGAAGCTTTTTCTAATGGAGAGAAATCAACAGGCATCGCCTTGTTGTTTCTTATGTTTCCTTCCAGAAAGAAGTTAAAGCTGTAGCCCTGGCCATTTAATGCAAATTGGTCCTTCAATTCAACCAAAACAGGAAATGACAAATCATAAGCAAACTTGTATTCCTGTATTCCAAAAAATGAGATTAGGCTGTTTGCAGAGCTGGGAATGCATCTTTCGCCTTTGCAGTTCAAGTCAAAGTATGCTGGCCAGAAATCAAGATATGTGAAATCGGCTGACAAATCTTTGAAAGAGCTGTTTGCAACAGGAATTATTGCTGAATCATAAAGCCTTTGCTTAAGCTCGGAATTAAACAAATTTCTTTCATAATTGTAAGTCCCATCCACTTGAAATAATGGAATGTAAGATATAAGCAAGCCAGTTATCTTGCTTTTGATATCGCTTTTCTGCCAGCTTGTTGCACTTCCAAACTTGAACTGCATGTCTGACATTGGAGGCAGTTTCTCCTTGTTTACGCCGGAAAACGCAACCAGCAAATTTAGAACATGCTTTTCCAAGTAGCGGTGCTTTATCTCCAGATTTGTTATTTTTGTTGCTAATTCATAAAGTTTGTCAAGATTAACAGGAATTATTACAAGAAATTGGCTTATTTTTGATTTTGCATCTTGCCTTTCTATGTTTAAGGGATATTCAACTAACACTATAACATCATTTGCGGCGATAGTTACATCTGTCTTTATTTTTCCTGCTTCACTTACTTCAAAGCCTTGCTCAAGGAAAGGCTCAAAATTTTTAAGGCATTCCTTGAACTTTGAATCAATATACCTTTCTAATTGCTTTTCAATTGAGTTGTCCGTTTGCCTTAACTCCGGCCTTTTTGATGCGAACTTGCAATCGCCCTTGCAGTTATTTGCTGATTTTAGGTACCACCAATAGGGTATTCTCAAGTCAGAGTCTTTTGTGAAAAGAACAGCATCGCTTTCAGTTGGATTTTGAATTATTGTGAAGGATTCCTTGTTTAAGGTTTTGTCTGCAAAGCTGATATAGCCTCCTTGCTCGCCTATAATTTTTAGTCCTTCTACACCAAGCGAATAAGCGCAATCATTAGCATAATTTTTTATCGGGTCAAATTCAACTGGAATCTGCTCCTGTACAATTTTTATTTCAGGCTCGAATGGCTTTGCAGCCTTTTGCGTTGAGTAAAAAAAGACAACTCCCCCTATGACAATAAGTATTCCAATTATCATGAAGATTGTTGTTTGCGATTTTTTATTATTTTTCATTTTTTGTTTTAGTATTGTTTTTATTGATGTGAATTTAATGTTGGTTTTTATTGTGTTTTTATCTTACATATCGCATTATTATTTTATTTTTAAATTCAAAAATTTCAAATTGGATTTTTATTGTTTATTTATCATCAACCTTTTTCATCCAAATCTTTCAGTTCCTTTTGTATTAATTCCAAGTCATACATTTTCTGCTCCATTAGTTCGCGAGCTAGCATTGATTTTTTCTTGCCAAGCTTTTTAGAAACCCTTTCTAACAAATTGTTGATTTCTTTTGATACTGTAATCCTTATTTGAATACTCATTTTAATCTTGATATATACATTATATAGTCTAACTTAAGTATTACTATTTAAAGCTTACTATTATTAAATTTTTAAATTTATACAAAATATAGCATAAATAAAGTATAAAATTAAGAAAAATAGTACATTATTTAGTATAAATAAGGTATAAAATAAAAATTTATTCATAGCAAGTTATTCACTTAGAAACCTAACAACAATCTTTAAATACAATAAATAAAATAAAATTTCCAATGGCAAAAAAGAGCTTGATAAATTATGTCAAGAGCCTGTTGCAAAAAGGCTATGATATTTCTGCAATAAGAAATGTTTTGCTGAAGTACGGCTACACTAATAAGGAAATTGGCGATGCTGTTAATTCAATATACAAGCCAACAATCAGGCATGAAATACACTTATCGCATACAACAATATTTGTCATTGTATTTATTTTCCTTTCATTGCTTGGCATAGCCTCGCTCTTTTATTACAGCCCTTCAAAAGCCCAAACAAAACTGCTTGACTTGAACCTTGAGCCACTAACAACAACTGTTGAGCCAGGAGAAAGCATTGTTTTTCTAAAGGAGCTTTCCAACTTGGGCTCTGCAGAAAGATACGATGTTGTCATCAAGCAGGAAATTATAGACCCTATTACAAACAAAGTTATAACACAAAAAATTGAAACAAGGGCTATTGAAACATTTGGCTCAACACAAACAAGAATTTTATTGCCAGAGGAAATTAAAACAGGAGATTACATATTAAGGGCAATTGTTGAGTACGACAATAAAAAAGCAGTTGCAACATTGCCAATAAAAGTTATTGCTGAGAAAAAAGAAACATGCTTTGACGGGATAAAAAACCAAAATGAAGGGGGCATTGACTGCGGAGGAATTTGCAAGCCATGCGAAAAGCAGGTTTTGGAATGCAATGACAATAATCCATGCACTGATGATATTTTAGAAAATGATGCGTGCATAAACAAGCCAATTACTCCCTGCTGCGGCAACAATGTTTGTGAAGAGCAAGAAACATGCGCTGCAGACTGCAAAAAGAATGAAGAGTTGCCGACATCGATATCGACTGAAAAGCTAGAAGAAATAAAGGAAGTTGCAAAATTGGATCCAAGCAAGGCATTGCAGCAATGCAACCAAATTGAAGTGCCTGACTTAAAGGACATTTGCATTGGCAACATTGGAGAGGTGCAGCGCAACAAGAATTACTGCAGCCAGATCAGCAATTTAAGAATAAGGGACTTGTGCTATTCAAATATTGCAAAATCAATTAATGACAATTCGCTTTGCGAGGACATATCAATAGACAGCAGGAAAGATTCCTGCTACATGACATTTGTTTTGGACAACAAGGATTACTCTGTATGCGGCAAAATAACCAATAAGCATTTAAGGCAGTCATGCGAATCTTTAAAACAGCTCAATGAATTGAACCAACAAACTACAGCCCAAGAATAAAAAACAGTCGAATGCGAGTGAGCAGTCGAATGCGAAAGCTCGGGTAGATGCGAGAGCTCGCCTCTCGCTCGCTCATTCACCCGCTCGCTTATCTACCCGAAACTCGCTCACAACTCACTAAAAGCAATTAATAAAAAAATAAATTAACAAAAAATCATTAAAATAAAATGCAACTGCGCAGTTCTACTAAACGTAGTGCCTAAAGTTATGAAAATTTCTTATTTGGTTTTGAATATAGTAAGTGACGCAAATTTTAGGACAATTTATTTGTCACTTACTATCTTAGAAAATGACACAAATGTCCAATAATTAATGTCATTTTCTAATATTGAAATAAGTTTTTATCCGTGTGGCTGGCAATGCCACACTTGATTCGCTGTTTAACTCTGCTTCTAGCGATAAATTTAAGAATTTATTTAAACAAAAACACAACATTTAAATATAAGTTTAACATATGCTTTTTCACATGGCAAATAACACATGGATGGGAAAGTGCATTCTGTATACATTTAGGCCTATCCACAAATTTGTGTGTTAGTTGCCGATTTTAACCTTACTTTTTTCTAAACAGATTGGAGGTGTTAAAATTGGTGCAAAAGACAAAACTAAACTCTGCGGAAAGTGGATTGCGAGCACGCGAGCAAGTTCGCGTGCAGCTCAAGGAATTTGAAGAATTCCTTCAAAGCTTATCATTAGTAGACTTCAATAACCGCGGACAGGACAAGTAAAAAAGATGAAACATAAACATTTAAATATGCATTGGCATAACTTTCATGTCATGATTAGGCAAGATTATTATAGATGGTATTGTTGTTGCTGATTCTCATTGTTTTAGTTAGTTAAGCGAGGGGCAAAGTTCGCTTTGCGAGGGTTTTGGGTTTAAAACCTCAAAGCCAAGCGGCTAAGGCGAGCGTTTTAACTCTTAATGAGTTGAACTCGATGCTGCAAAGCAGCATTATGAGCTTTCAAAAAGCAATGAAATGTTGCACAAAGCCCGCTTATTCAAGGGTTCGAGTGATGTGAATTAACAAAATTTTGCATCAGAAAATCCCTTCCCTCGCTTTTTTTTATTTTAATTTTTTATTCTATTCAAATAAAATGCTCAGAACAATAAAAACTGCATACAAAAAGGATCCTGCATTAAAAAAGGGAATCAATTTTTTAGAGGTATTCCTATATCAAGGAGTGCATGCTATATGGCTGCACAGGATTGCGCACTCCTTGCATAAATTAAAAATACCTTTTGTACCGAGGCTCATATCACAAATAAACAGGCTGATTACCCATATAGAAATACATCCGGGAGCCAAAATTGGGAGGTACTTTTTTATTGATCATGGCTCTGGAATTGTTATTGGCGAAACGACAGAGATTGGCGACAATGTTATGATGTACCATGGCGTAACGCTTGGCGGCCACGGATGGTGGATTGACAAGAAAGGCCAGAAAAGGCATCCAACTATAGGCAACAATGTAATTCTTGGTGTTGGCTGCAAGATTCTTGGCCCTGTAACAATAGGAAATAACTGCAAAATAGGCGCTGGGGCAATTGTTATAGAAGATGTGCCTGCAAATTCAACGGTTGTTGCAGAGCTTGGAAAGTATATAATAAAGGAAGGCAGGAAAGTAAAGCGAAAAGAGATAGAAAAGGTCGAGGTGCCAAAAGAAGAATGGTTTGAGCTAAAAAGAAAAATTTTATTAATGGAAGAAATGAATAAAAGGAAATGAGTCTTAAATTATACAACACATTGACGAGAAAAAAAGAAATTGTCAAGCCAATTAAAGACAAGATTGTTAAACTTTACACTTGCGGGCCAACTGTCTGGGACTATGCGCATATAGGAAATTTTCGAGCTTACGTTTGTGTCGATATTCTTAAGAGATATTTGAAATACAAAGGCTTCAAAGTAAAGCATGTGATGAACATTACGGATGTTGATGACAAAACAATAAAAGGCGCAAATAAAGAAGGGATTTCTCTAAAGGAGTACACAAGAAGATATGAAATGGCATTTTTTGAAGACATTGGGACTTTGAATATAGACAGAGCTGATATTTTTCCAAGAGCAACTGAGCACATAAAGGAAATGATTGCGATAATTAAAAGGTTATTAAGCAATAAAACTGCTTACAAAAGCGAAGATGGAATTTATTTTGATATTTCCAAGTTTAAGGATTATGGCAAATTATCGCATACCAAGTTGGAAGGATTAGAAGCTGGCAAAAGAGTAAAGCAAGATTCTTATGAAAAGGAACAAGCGCAAGATTTTGCATTGTGGAAATCTTATGACAAGGAAGATGGCAATGTAGTTTGGAAAACAGAAATTGGAAATGGAAGGCCAGGATGGCATATTGAATGCTCTGCAATGTCGATGAAGTATCTTGGCAATCATTTTGACATCCATGCAGGAGGAGTTGACTTGATTTTCCCGCATCATGAGAATGAAATTGCGCAAAGCGAAGCATCAAGCAAGAAAAAATTTGTCAATTACTGGTTTCATAATGAGCATCTGCTTGTTGATGGGCACAAGATGAGCAAGTCTCTTGGAAATTTTTATACTTTAAGGGATTTGTTGAATAAAGGCTATAATCCTAAAGCAATAAGGTACCTTTTGTTGTCTGCAAATTATAGAGTTCAACTAAACTTCACAGAAGAAGCTGTTAAAGCTGCTGATAATTCAATCCAAAGACTAAATGATTTTATGATTAAATTGAAAGAGATAAAAAATAATACTAACAAAAAACAAATTGAAAATATAATCCACAAAACAAAAAAGCAGTTTGAAGATGCTATGGATGATGATTTGAACATTAGCATTGCATTAGCGCACGTTTTTGAGTTTGTCAAAGAAATAAATACATTGATGATGGAAAGTAATGTTGGAAAAAATAATGCAAAAAAAATAATTGAGTTTATGAATGAAATTGATAAAGTTCTTGGAATTCTTGAAGAAAAAGAGGAAAAATTAAGCCTAGATTTAATGAAATTAATTGAAGAAAGAGAAAAAGCAAGAAAGGAAAAAAATTATTCAAAAGCGGATAAAATAAGACAGCAATTAAAAGAAAAAGGGATAGTTCTTGAGGATACAAAAGAAGGAGTTAGGTGGAAGAGGGTAAAATAAAATTACTGCCTTGTTCTGGCAATAACTTTTTCTAATATCGGATGGGGTCTTCTGCTCTGAATTTGCGGTGCTGATGTAAGAATAGCTGCAACAATATCATCTGCCACTATTCCGGGCCTTTTGATTCTGTGGTGTCTGTCGACATAGTCGCTCTCATCTGTGTGACGAGGCTTTTTGGATTTGATTTGCTTAGGTTTTATCCCAGAAGGCTGTTCGATACTGTAAGATGTCGGAAAACCATTTACCTCCACCTCACCAAGTTCAAATTTATAAATTTTAGATTTCTGCAGAATGACGGAACCTATTTCTGCCAAGAATTGCTTATAAGTTTGTGCATTATAGAACAAGTGACCAGTCATTTGTGTCAGGTCGTGATATCTTTCCGTTGCTTGTCTCCAATTTCCCCTATTCACTGATTCAACAAGTTCGACTACTTTTTGAACCATTCTCCAAGATGGTACTCTCGATGCAGGAATTTTTCTTTTAATTCTGGTTCCATAGCCACCAGCTCTTCTACCATAAAGCACTCCCATTCCTTCGCTGCCATAGATTATCCATCTCTCACCTGCATGCCTTTCCCTTTTTCTCGCACGGAGAAGAGATGGATGTGATTCTTGTGATGTATCCGCTTCTCGCTGTTCTTTTAAATAATTGTCAACCAGATATTCAACATGTTCGTCTGTGTGCACTGCCCCACCATATTCTCTTACTAATCCAACAAGTGAAGGCAGCAATCTAGTCCTGTCCTTATCTGTTAGTCGCTCATCCTCCTTTAAACCTTCAAACAAGAGCATAGCAGAACCAATAACTTCGCGGGATGTACCTCTCAATTTTCGAGTTAAACTTCTTAGATATCTGTCAGGAACCCCTCCCCTGTAAAGCACAGCTTCCAATTTTGCACCGCTGTCAATATGTCTGTGCACACGCGGCAAAGGATTACTTTGCGAACCATAACCATCAGCAACCATTTTCTCAACCCCACTAAATTTTATTTTACAGATTTGAGTATCTCTATTTAAACTTTTTCAATTTCTAAAACTCAATCTCAATCTCCAAATCTTTTTCAGTATGAATGCCTCTTGTCGGCTCAAAAATAATATGCTCTGCGTTTGTTGCTGCCTTTATCTCTGCTTCAACATCATCAAAATCTTTTTCCTCTATTTTTGCCTTTATTGTTAATTTTTTGATAGGAGTTTTTAATGATAATTGCTTAGCGGTTTTTTGTTTCCTTGCAAATTCAACAACCTTGACAACAAAATCACCAATATGCTCTGCATGCTCGTCAACCATTTTTATGTCAGGCCATTTTGAAAGATGTATGCTTTTTGTATTTTCATGCTTCCTGTAATAAAGCTGATACAGCTCTTCTGTTATGAAAGGCATTATGGGAGCCATTAATTTTATTATGCTCAATAAAGTGTGGTACAAAGCATATTGTGCGGAAAGTCTAGCTTCATCTCCTCTTTTATCAGCATTATAAATCCTGTCTTTGATTATCTCAAGGTAATTGTCGCAAAAAGTATGCCAAAAAAATGTCTCTGCTGCAAGCTTTGTATGAGAATATTCATAATTCATGAAGTTTTCAGTGCTTTCTTTTACAACCCTGCTTAACTTTGATAAAATCCACCTGTCAATCATTTCAAGCTTTGTTGGTTTTTGCCCTTTGTAATCAGCAAGATGCATAAAAGCAAATTTTGACGCATTCCATATCTTTGTTGCAAATTTATGCCCTGTCGCCAAATCTTTTTCCTGGAACGGCAAGTCATCTCCTAAGCGGGAGCCAGCTGCCCAGAACCTTAATGAATCAGCAGAATACTTTTTAATCATCTCCCTTGGATCAATTACATTCCCTTTGCTCTTGCTCATCTTCTTGCCATGAGGGTCAAGAGCCCATCCAGAAACCATTACATCGTGCCATGGAATATTTTTGTGATGAAAATAGCTTTTGACAACTGTGTTAAAAAGCCAGAATGTAATAATGTCATGGGCTTGCGGCCTTAAGCTCATTGGGTATAATTTTTTTTGCAGCTTTTTATCAAATAACTCAATTGCAATATCTGGTGTTAAAGATGAGGTTGCCCATGTGTCAAGAACGTCTTTCTCGCCAATAAACTCATTGGAGCCGCATTTGCATTTCCGTAATGGCTTGTCAACTAATGGATCGACTGGCAATTGCTTTTCGTCCGCAGCAATGATTGCATTGCATTTTTTGCAATACCAAACTGGAATCGGAATTCCAAAATACCTTTGCCTGGATATGTTCCAGTCCCATTTCAGGCCCTTAATCCAGTTTTCATATCTTGCGCGCATATGCCCAGGATACCATTTTATTTTTCTTCCATATTTTATGAACTCATCTTTTAAGTCAAGGTATCTTATAAACCACTGCTCTGTGTTAAGAATTTCTATATCAGTTTCGCATCTTTCATGAACATTTACAACATGCCTTATTGGCTCTATTTTTGCAATTCTTCCTTCCTCTTCCAGTGCCTTGATGACAGCTTCTCTTGCTTTTTTTACATGAAGCCCTTTAAATCGGCCAGCTTTTTCATTTAAGATGCCATCTTTGTTGAGAATTTCAATTGGCTCTATTTTTAATTCTTCCAGCCATTTTACATCATCCATATCCCCGTAAGTGCAATGATAAACAATTCCAGAGCCAAACTCCATGTCAACATCCTTATTTGCAGTTATAGTAACTTCCCTGCTTGAAAATGGGATTTTTGCCTTTGCCCCAATAAACTTTTTATACCTTTTATCGTCTGGGTGAATATGAATTGCAACGCATGCTGGCAATAATTCTGGCCTTGTTGTTGCAATTGTGATTTGCTCGCCTAAGCTGGTGTCAAATTTCATATAAACCATTTTGCTGTCCCTTTCGCTGTCTTTCATCTCAACTTGGGCAATTGCAGTCTGGCATTCCGGGCACCAAACAAAAGGGGCTCTTCTTCTATATATGCGTCCCATTTTGTACAAATCGATGAAAGAGCGCTGGGATATTTTTTGGGAATGTTTATTTATTGTTGAATAAAAAATATTGAAATCTGCGCTAACACCTATACTTTTCCAATCATATACAAAATCATCCCTTATCTCTTCTACAGTTTTATAGCATAATTTAACAAATTCCTGTCGTGGCATGAACTGTCCTTTTACATTTTTCATTTTCTCAATCATCCTTTCAGTTGCAAGACCATTATCATCAACGCCAAATGGATAAAATACATTTTCTCCAAGCATTCTGTGAAATCTTACAACAAAGTCCTGCTGAGTGTATGAGAATGAATGACCTAGGTGCATTTTGCCAGAGACTGTTGGAGGGGGAGTGTCAACAGAGTAAATCTTTGCCTTGCTTTTAGGATTGAACTCATAGATTTTTTCCTTTTCCCAGAACTCGAGCCATTTTAGCTCAGATTCTTTTGGATTGTAGTTTTTTGGAATGTCCATTTTCGATTAAGATTTTAATAGTAGTATTTAAATGTTTAATTGTTGAGAAACAGTATTTATATCTTCACTTGGCTTTTCAACCACTCCACTTCCTCTTCATTCAAATTCAAATAATTGATAATATTGCTCCTCATCTCCTTATTTTTAAAAATAATCGGCAGGTAAGGCATTGTGCTTTTTATAATTTCTTTTTTTGAGGAATGGGTTTTTTCTGCAATTCTTGCAGCTATTTCTTTCTTTTTTGCAGCTTTTTGGTTTGCCCACCAGAGCTTTAAAATTCTTCCGGTTGGCTTGTATTGCACTAAGTTCTTGTACTTTTCATTCTTGGCAGATGCAATTCCTGCTGTGATTAAGGCATTGATATAAACAAGAAACCTGTAATGCTGCCATCTTTTAATGCGCCTTTTAAAAACATCTGCTTTGCTCAGCATTTCGTATGCTTTTGCAAGTTCTTGCGGCTTTGTGTATTCCTTAGGCAGATTTTCGTCAATCCACAGCAATTGCTCGTCTAAATCCTCTTTAACATTGTCAAATGCTGAAATTGCAATCTTAATGTCAGTTGTCTTGAATATTTTGTTTAATGCTGTCATTATGCTGTCTGTTTTATTTCTTTCTGCAAGTTCTTCCAAGCTTTCTTTTGTCAATTCTTTCTTATTTTGGGCGAGCATTTGCAAGTCATTTATTGCAGCTCTTGCATCTCCTCCAGCTCTTCTTGAAAGGGCTTTGAGGATTTCTTCATCGTATTTTATTTTCTCATTATCGCATATTTTTTTAAAAATATTAAAAATCGACAAGTAATCAAGCTGCTTGAACTCCATCAAATTTGATTTGCTTCTCAAAGAGCTGAATTTGTTGTCAAAGGGATTTGTTGCTGTCAATATTATTGGATATGAGGAATCTCCTATGAGCTTTGTTATTGCCTGTATGCCCCCTCTGTCTTCATGCCCTGATAAGCCGTCTATCTCATCAACAAGTATTATTTTTCCTTTTGCAAACAGGCTTTGCTGCTTTATTGCATTTCCGACTTTTTGGTTTATCTGCTCTGCGTTTCTGAAATCGGATGCATTGACTTCAATTACTTCATATCCAATTTCATTTGCTATTGTATAGACAGAAGAGGTTTTTCCTGTTCCAGACGAGCCATAGATTAACGCAGATTTCTTTTTTTCTTTCTTGAAATTGACTATAAAATTCTTTAATTGCTTTATACTATCGTCTTGTCCAAAAACGTCTTTTGTTGTTTTTGGAATGTATTTCTGTATTAAGGGTTGCATGGCTGCAAGGTATGGTTTTTGGTTTATTAAATTATTGATTTAGATTGAAATGAACCTAAATTAAGTCTCTTTCAGCTCTCCATTCATTAACTTTTCTTCTACAATATTCTTGAAATTTTCCATCAGGATTATCGATAAAATCAGAACCAACTTGCCTCATTTGAACTCTTCCATTTTGAAAAGTTCTAACAGTTGTAACTCTTAATTCGTATCGGTCTAACCCAAAATAGTCTATCATAAATCTAGTGATTGCTTCCGCATAAGGATTAATAGGGTGTCCTATTTTTGCTAATTCACCAAAACTAGTTATATAATAGGAAAGGGCTACTTTCTCAACCCATGTTAATTCTATACAAAAATCTTTTCTTATGGTTTCGTAAGCTGCCCTCATTTCTAATGGCGATAACATACACTATTGTTAATAGACACTATTTATAAATTAATCTGTCATCACTCCATAATTCTAACAATCAAAAGGTTTAAATTTAATGGGAAGATACTTTGGAGAATGGGGAACAATTCAAGATTCTTTTTTGTTTTATTATCTGCAGCATCAGCAATCGGCATTGGGAATATATGGCTTTATCCTTATTATTCGTTTAAATATACAGGCTTGTTCTTTATACCTTATTTGATTGCTTTATTTGCATTAGGGTTTCCTTTGCTTATGCTTGAATTTTCAATCGGGCAGTATTTCAACAAGAATGCTGTTGATTTGTTTGCATCAGTAAGAAAATGGTTCAGCAGCATTGGATGGCTGATGCTGTTTAATGCTTTTATTGTGATGAGCTTTTATGCTGTTTTGCTTTCATGGCATGTAATCTATTTTTTTGTATCCTTTGGATTGCAGTGGAAGAATGACGCTAAAGGATATTTTTTTAACAATGTGCTTCAAGCTTCTGATGGATTTAATGGGTTTACCCAATTTTCATTGCCTGTTTTTCTTGCGCTAATTACAGCATGGATAATAATTTTTTTCTATGTCAGAAATGGTTTTGAAAGCATAAAAAGAGGGTTTTTGATAACATTTCCCGTATTGGCAATTTTGATGCTGTTTTTTTTGCTGTACTCTTTAACGCTTGATAATGCCTTGACTGGAGTTTACTCTTTTTTAAAGCCAAGATTTGGGAGTCTTTTTAATCTGGATGTCTGGCTTGCCTCTTTTTCCTTGGCAATAGTATCTTTAGGATTGTCTTTTGGGATAATTCCTGCTTTTGCAAGAAAAAGCAAGGGTTTTATTGCTGGAGCATCCTCAATTGTTGCAGTTTTTGAAATATTAACAAGCATTGCAGTTGGCTTTATCGTATTTGGAATTCTCGGGTTTTTAAGCATGAAGCAGGAAAGCGGCTTGCAGGCATTTTCAGATTTTGACTCTTCATTTACTGTTTTAGCGCAAGCATTGCCTTTCTTTTACAAGCCGACTTTATTGAGTATTTTATTTTTTATATTTTTATCAATATTCTTTGTATTTGGAGCTGCTTCTTTGGCTTATGCTATATCGCATGTCCTTGTGCACAAGTTCAAAACGAAAAGGGTAAATTCAGCAATATTTGTTGCTGGTTTTGGCTTCTTATTTGGCTTGTTGTTTATCATAAAGCCTGGATTTTACATAATGGATATTGCAAGCCATTTTGTTTACTACAATATCTTAATTGCAATTTTGCTTGAGGTGCTGGCTATTGGCTGGTTTTTTGATTCAGAGAAAATGTCAAATTATATCAATCAATATTCAATTTTGAAAATTGGAAATATGTGGAGATTTTTTATAAGGTACTTAATTCCAATGATTTTATTATTGCTTTTATTCACTCAAATAAAAAAGGACTTTTTGCTTAACTACAATAATTATCCTTTTATTTATGTATTAATTTTTGGTGTTGGCATTGTTATTGCGCCATTGGTAATTGCGTTTTTAATGCCAAGAAGGATATTGGATAAAAGATAATACCGCAATCTTTTTAATTGAAAACTAGTCTCTTTCTAATATGGATATTTTTTCAATCATATTAATAGTTCTTGGATTAAGTTTATTTGAAATAATAATCAGCGTGGACAATGCCATCATAAATGCTGAAGTTCTTGGCACAATGTCCAAGAAGGCAAGAAGATGGTTTTTGATTTGGGGCATTCTGATTGCTGTTTTTTTGATAAGGGGAATTCTGCCTTGGCTTATAGTATGGGCAAGCAATCCTTCTCTTGGCCCAATACAGGCATTCACAGCTTCATTTTCAAACGACCCAAAGATTGCCGAGGTAATTGAGCAAAGCGCGCCTGTATTATTAATTGGAGGCGGCACTTTCCTTGTGTTTTTGTTCTTCCATTGGATTTTCCTTGAGCCAAAGCATTATGGATTGATAGGAGAAAGCTTTTTCCACAGGCAGGGTGTGTGGTTTTTTGCAGTTGTATCTGTTTTGCTTTCTGTGATAGTATGGCAGGCAATTAAAAGGAATCCTTTGATGGCATTTGGCGCAGTAGTTGGCTCAACTGCATTCTTCATAACACATGGGTTTAAAGAGAATGCTGAAAAGGTTGAAAGGGATATGCTTAAAGGAAGTGGAAGTTTAACTGACATAAGCAAGATATTTTATCTTGAGGTTATAGATGCAACATTTTCCATAGATGGCGTTCTTGGAGCTTTTGCTTTCACTTTTTCCATACCTTTGATATTGATAGGAAATGGCATTGGCGCTTTGGTTGTGAGGCAGCTTACTATAAGCAACATAGAGAATGTCAAGAAGTACAAGTACTTGAAGAATGGAGCAATGTATTCTATATTTGCCCTTGGCATTGTAATGCTTGCTGACAGTTTTGGCTTGCATATCCCAGAATGGTTTGCTCCAATCGTAACATTTACGATAATAGGATATTTCTTTTATAAATCTTATAAGGAACTTAAAAAACAATAACATTAAAAAGAAAAGATAGATATTTGATAAAGAAAAACAGGTTTTTATTGATTTTTGAAAATAATTTTTTAAATAAATGCGTTAAGAAAGCAACAAAAATATAAAACAATACATTAAATTTACATTAAAACAACATTCAATAAACCAATATTGAAAAAATTTTAATAAAAAACAAAAAATAAAATTAAAAATTTCAATCCGTCGCTTCGCGACAATACTTACACTCGGCGAAATTTGTCTTGCCACTAAATTTCGCCTCGAATACATTGTAAGATATATGGCGAGGCGAACTTCAATGGCAGAAGAAGTGAGCCGAGCACTAAATTTTGCCGAAGGCGGATTGAAAATTAAAAATTAGATAAAATATCAAATGGACAAACCTAAATTAACAATTGACGAAATGGCTACTTTCTGCAAGAGGAAAGGTTTTGTATACCAAAACAGCGAGATATATGGGGGAATAGCTGGATTTTATGATTTTGGCCATTTGGGTGTTGAGTTAAAGAATAATATAAAAAAAGAGTGGTGGAAAACCTTTGTGCAGCAAAGAGATGATGTTGTTGGAATTGACGGCAGCATTATAACCCATCCAATGGTTTGGAAAGCCAGCGGGCATGTTAATGGATTTACAGATGTTTTGGTTGACTGCAAAAAATGCGGCTCAAGGTTTAGAGGCGATGCTTTAATTGAGGATAAATTAAAAATTGCAACTGCTGGAATGTCGCTTGATGATATTGCTAAAGAATTAGCAAGACATAAAATAAAATGCGCAAAATGCGGCTCTGAATTAGGCGAGCCAAAAAAATTCAATCTCATGTTTGCAACAAATGTCGGGCCTGTCCAGACAAGCAGTTCTATTGCATTCTTAAGGCCGGAAACGGCGCAGATTATTTTTACAAATTTCAGGCTAATCCAGGAAAATGCTCGCTTGAAATTGCCATTTGGGATTGCGCAGATTGGAAAGGCTTTCAGGAACGAAATTTCGCCAAGGGATTTCTTATTCAGGATGAGGGAATTTGAGCAGATGGAAATTGAGTATTTTGTCCATCCTGAAAAGCAGGAAGAATGTCCTTTTATTGATGATGTTCTTGATTATGAATTAAATGTTTATTCAGCAGATATGCAAAAAAATAATAAGAAGATGGAAAAAATGTCAATTAAAAAAGCTCTTGACAAAAAAATAATCAAGACAAAGTGGCATGCTTATTGGCTTGCGATGATGCACAAGTGGTTTATTGATTTAGGAGCAAATGCAGAGCATTTCAGGATAAGGCAGCATGTAAAAGATGAATTGAGCCATTATGCTTTGGATACTTGGGATCTGGAATATGAGTTTCCGTTTGGATGGAAGGAACTGCAGGGACTGAGCAACAGGACAGATTTTGACTTGAAGCAGCATATGGAGCATTCAAAAAATGACTTGAGCATTTTTGATGAAGAAACCAAAAAGAAGATTCTGCCTCATGTAATATGCGAGCCGTCGCAAGGCGTTGAAAGGGCATTTCTTGTTTTTATGTTTGACGCTTATGATTATGACAAAAAAAGAGAGAATGTTGTCTTAAAGCTGCATCCAAAATTAGCTCCAATAAAAGTTGGTGTTTTTCCTCTTGTTTCAAACAAAGCTGATTTAGTAAAAAAAGCAAGGGATGTTTATGACAAATTAAAAACAGAATGGGCTTGCACATTCGATTTAAGCGGCTCAATCGGCAGACGCTACGCAAGAGCTGATGAAACTGGAATTTACGCTTCTGTCACAATTGACTTTGAAAGCTTGGAAGACGAAAGCGCTACAATAAGGAGCAGAGACACAACAGAGCAGATAAGAGTCAAAATAAAGGGTTTAAAGGAAATATTAAAAAAATTCTTAGAGGGAGAGAAATTAGGGAAGTTGGGGAAGGGGGTTGAGTGAGATTAATCTCAGAAAACCCTTTCAACTGGTGCCTTCATTAAATCAAATAAAAATAGAATGAAAAAATATTCTTTTGCCAATGTTAATGTCAAAACATTTTATATTCCAAATTGTCAAAGATATGTTTACAACAACCTTATTCTTAGCATAAACTTATAAATACTCATCTATCATTCTAGTTTAATTGAATTTGCAATATGAGAAACTTTAATCGAGATAGGAAATTTGGAAGAAGGGATTCTAGGCCCAGTTATGGAGATTCAAAAAGATTCAGCAGGGATTCTGGCAGGCCTGAAAGAAGAGATTTTAGAAAAGAAGTTGAAATGCATAGTGCAACCTGTGACAAATGCGGTGCAAGATGCGAAGTTCCTTTCAAGCCAAGCGGGAGCAAGCCAGTTTACTGCAATGATTGTTTTAGAAAAGGTGAAAATTTTGAATCAAAGAGTCCTGATCAATATAAAAAAGAGTTTGGCATAATAAACGAAAAGCTCGATAAGATATTGGAAGCATTAGGAAAGTAGTAATTTATAGAAAAATTACTGCAACTCCCTTCTTAAAATTTTATGGGCACGGTTTATTTCCTTGAATTTGTCAACATTTCCCTCTGGCATGTCTGGATGATATTTCTTTGCCAAATCAAAAAATTCAAGAAAAAAATCTTAAATAAAAAACCTTTTACTTGCTGACATTAACTGCTTTTGGGCCCCTGTCCCCTTCGCCTACATCGAATGTAACGGAATCGTTCTCGCTCAAAGTCACGCCTTCATTTAATCCGGTCTTATGCACAAAATACTCTTTTCCGTCCTCTCCTGCTATAAACCCAAATCCTTTCATTTCATTAAAAAACTTTACTGTACCTTTCATTTTTTCCCTCCTCATCAATCATTTTGTTTATTGATTTTCAACTGGCAGTCATCGCAATAATTCTTTTTTGAATTAACCTTATGCACCACAAATCTTTTTTTGCACAGCCTGCAAAACTTGACAATTTTGTAATCTATTATTTAATCCCAAAATGCGTTTGATATTATGCTTTTATTTTTAAATGCTTCTTTTTTATCTGAAGACAAGATAGTTTTCTATGATTTTGGCCATCACGATAACATCTACAATAATTAAATATTTAAACAAAATTAAGAACAATTAAAATAAAATGGAAAAAGCAACATTTGCAGCAGGTTGCTTCTGGGGAGTTGAAGCGGCATTCAGGCAAATAAAAGGAGTGAAATCAACAGCTGTTGGCTATATGGGAGGCCATATGGAAAACCCAACTTATGAAGATGTTTGCACTGATGAAAGAGGGCATGCAGAGGCTGTGCAGGTTGAATTTGACCCTGAAATTGTGTCTTATGAAGAGCTTTTGAAAGTGTTTTGGGAAAATAATAACCCAACAACGCTTAACAGGCAAGGCCCTGATGTAGGAACCCAATATAGATCTGCAATCTTTTACCATAATGAAAAGCAGAAGCAGGCTGCCATTAAATCAAAAGAAGAGCAGCAAAAGAAATACAAAGCTAGGATAGTGACAGAAATAACAAAAGCAGCTGAGTTCTATAAAGCAGAAGAGTACCACCAGCAATATCTTGAGAAAAGAGAGCTAAGCACCTGCTGAATATGATGGGCACTGGACATTCTTGCCTAAACTATTTAAACGTCATATTCTTCCTGTTTTGACAAGAAACAAAATATTTAAATATAAGCGTCACTTCAAAAATACACAACATATAGTATATTGACGATATCTGATATACAACATATTGTGTTTTCGGCAAAGTAGTAAAAACTGCAAAAGAGGGTTAAAGATGGAAACCAGAATGTCTAGGATAAGGAAAAGGGACGGGAGCATAGTGTCATTTGACCAAGGCAAGATAACAAGCGCTATATTCAAGGCTGCCAAGTCAGTTGGAGGAAAAGACAGAAGGGTAGCACAGCAGCTGAGCGACAGGGTTGTTGCAGAGCTAGGCAAACTGGAAAGCACTCCTTCAGTTGAGCAGATACAAGACTTAGTGGAAAGGGTATTAATTGAAGAAGGCCATGCTTCAACAGCAAAAGCGTATATACTTTACAGGCAGGAAAGAGCTGCAATAAGAAAAGAAAAGCAGCTAGTATTAGAGAAGGAAGATATTGATGAAGTTGACAAAAGGTTTGATGTCAATGCATTAAGGGTTTTAAAAGCAAGGTACTTGAGAAAGGACACAACAGGGAAATTGATAGAAACTCCAAAGGGGTTATTCACAAGAGTTGCTGTGCATGCAGCATTGCCGGACTTATTCTATGACGCAAGAGTATTTGATATTAATGCAAAGCAGCCAGTCAATATGATAGAGGATTTCAAGCCAGCTGTTTATGAATATGGTATTGGAAATTATAAGCTCAACAGATACCATTTAGAAGCTCTAAAAAGAATGTACAACAGGTTCAACAGGAACAAGCAGATGAAAGTTGCATGGGGCAAGTTTTTTGAGATGATTAAAACAGGCCAATTCAATGATTATGAAAAGAATATAGATACATTCTACAACTTAATGACTTACAAGCTATTCATGCCAAATACACCGGCAATTGCAAATTTTGGAAATCCATTAGGAATGGGAAGTGCTTGTTTTGTATTAGACGTGCCTGACTCAATAGACGGCATTATGGAAACTTTGAAGAGCACGGCAATTGTCTTTAAGGCTGGAGGGGGCATGGGTTACAATTTCTCTAAATTAAGGCCTGAAGGTGACTTTGTAAGCTCTACAGGAGGAGTTGCATCAGGCCCATTAAGCTTTATGAGGCTATTTGACACTATGACAGAAGTTATAAAGCAAGGCGGCATAAGAAGAGGAGCCAATATGGGCATTTTGAACAGCAACCATCCTGACATTGAAAAGTTCATAACTGCAAAAGATGGCAACAAGTCATTAAGAAACTTTAACATCTCTGTTTTGATAATGCCTGACTTCTGGGAGCATTATGAAAAGAATGAGCCTTATCCATTGGTCAACCCAAAAGATGGCACTGTTGTAAAGACAGTAAATCCAAGAGTGTTATTTGACAAGATAGTATATCAAGCTTGGGAGTCTGCAGAGCCTGGTGTTATTTTCTTTGACAAAGTTAATGACTACAATCCATTTTATGAGCATCTTGGGCCTATTGTGACAACAAATCCATGTCTAACAGGAGATACTTTAATTTCAACCAGAAATGGTTTTATGCCTATAAAAGAAATTGCTGAGAAATATCCAAATGGTGGAATTGAGTTAGTTGTTAATCAAAGAGTTCAAAGCGGAAACTTATTTTCAATTGTAACTGCATATGTTTCAGAATTTAGAGCATTTAAAACAGGGATAAAACAAACAATTAAAATAACAACAAAAACAGGAAAACAATTAAAATGCACACCTGACCATAAGATATTAACAATAGATGGATGGAAAGAAGCTTATAAGTTAACAGAAGAGGATGGGATTCTTGTTGATTCTGAAGAAAGTATAGATAAATTACATAGAATAGAACTAAATGGTGTTGAAGAAGTTTATGACCTAACAGAACCATTAACTCATTCATTCATAGCCAATGGCATTGTTGTCCATAATTGCGGTGAGGTTTTATTGTATCCAAACGAGCCGTGCAATCTTGGCTCAATAAATGTATGGGCTTTTGCAAGGCAGGATGAAGAAGGGAATACACATGTTGACTGGGATGCATTAAAAGAAGTCATAAGAAGCTGCACAAGATTTTTAGATAATGTTATCGATGTTAATAACTTCCCATTGCAGGCAATTGAAGAAATGAGCTTGGCAACAAGAAAAATAGGCTTGGGCATTATGGGATTAGGAGACTTGCTTTATGAATTAAGATTGCCTTACAACACAGAAGAAGGGCGCAGGTTTATGGAGCAATTGATGGAATTCATTGCTTACTGGAGCAAGGTTGAAAGTATTGAACTAGCGAGGACAAGAGGGAATTTGCCATATTATGATAAGAGCTTCTATAAAAAAGGCAGGCTTCCAATCAGGGGGGCTGATTTAAGACAGGAATGGCACTTTGACTGGGACAAAATAAGCGAAGACATCAAAAGACATGGCATTAGAAATGGCTACACAACAATAATAGCTCCAACAGGGAGCATTTCAATGATTGCGGGCTGCTCATCCGGAATGGAGCCAGTTTATTCCCTTGTATTTGAGAAGAATGTAAAGGTTGGAAGCTTTTACTATGTAGATCCTGCTGCTGAAAAGGTGTTAAGAGAAGAAGGATTGTACAATGATAAGTTAATGGAAGACATTAATGAGCACAAGGGCTCTATCCAATGGATTAAGTACGTGCCTGAAAGAGTCAGAAAAGCATTAGTGACTGCAATGGACATCACTCCAGAAGATCATATAAGGGCATTAGCCTCTTTCCAGAAATGGGTTGACTCTTCAATATCAAAGACAAACAATTTCCCGGCAGATGCAACTCTTGAGCATATGAGAGAAAGCTATATTTTGGCTTACAAGCTTGGCTGCAAAGACGTAACTGTCTTTAGGGACTCCAGCATTAAAGACCAGGTGCTTGTTGCGCCAAAATCAAAAGAAGCAAAAGAAGAGGCAAAGGTTGAAATCAAACAAGAGCAGAAAAAAACAATAAAAGAGTCAGAAAGCGGATTAGTTTTTGCAAATGGAAACGGAAGCGAGGCAAAACCAATGACCAAAGCAACAATAGAGAATTGTCCAGAGTGCGGCACAAAGGTTGAATTGAAGGAAGGCTGTCTGCACTGTCCAGGCTGCGGTTGGGGACTCTGTATGTAGTTTTTTCTTTTATTATCATTCTAATCTCCAAAAAAGAGTGATTTTTTGTTGGATATTGTAACCAATAGATTTTGTTATGAAGTTTAATTACAAACAACGCATTAACGAAATAAAAATTCAAAAAACGAGAGCGACTTTTAGATGCAAAGGCGATAAAAGTAATCCGCTTTTGATGTTTAATGAATAACTAGGCGAGGCGTAAATTAGTGACAAACAATTTACGCCGAGCACAAAAAAATGTTGCGAAGCAACAGATTGAAAAGATGAAGAATATAATTAAAAATATTTCAAAATAAGCCAATAAAATGACATTAACAAAAATCAAAACTCCAATCAAAGTGAGAGGAGATAATAGTAAAGAAAGTCTTGGCTTAGTCCATGTTATTACAGGCGATGGCAAGGGAAAGACTACATCTTCATTAGGATTAGCATTGAGGGCAATTGGAAACAACCTGAACGTTCATATGGTGCAATTCCTTAAAAGCGGCTTTACAGGCGAGCTGTACAGCGCCAAAAAACTAGGTTTTGAAATTGAGCAGTTTGGAGTTGATGCCCTGAAGGAAAAGCAAAAGCACTTGCAGGAATTTGCGGACAAAACAGGAGCTTTTGTTTTCCAGCCTGACATAAAAGAGAAAGATGCTGCAATGCGTGGATGGGAGCATGCAAAAAATATTATTAAAAGCAGCAATTATGATATTATTATTCTTGACGAGATAAACTGCGTTTTGGAAAAAGGATTGATTCCTTTGGATGATGTTTTGGAGATTGTGAAAGAGCATGGAAAAACAGAATTGATTTTCACAGGAAGGGATGCTCCGAAAGAATTGATGGAAGCAGCGGATTATGTAAATGTTATTCAAAGAATTAAGCACCCCTGGCAAAAAGGGATTGTAGCAAGAAGAGGAATTGAGTATTAGAAGATAATATGGATTTTAAACAAAAGTTTAGATAATAAATTTAAACCAACTGCTCAATAATCTTTGCCAGCTTGAAGTCATCATGAGTCAAGCCACTTGCTTCTTGTGTTGTCAAATTTATTAAAACTCTGCTGTTTCTGATGATAATATCAGGAAAATGATGCAACCTTTCTGCTTCTTCTCCTACTTTTTGCACAAAATCCATTGCCTCCTTGAAATCATTGAAATTAAATTCCTTGGTTATTTCATGTCCAATCATTTCCCAGCCTTCAAGCTCAAAAAGCCGGTCATGAATATCTTTTATGGATAAATGCTCCATATCGGATTCTTTGATTTAAGTTTATATAAAGTTTTTGAAAATAAAGGATATTAAAACAATAAATTTATAATGATTATGCACAAAAACAATTAACGATATAAATGATGCAATTTAAGGCTGTACCTAGAAAGCATGGAAATAAGTTATGGGTAACTATTCCTAAAGAGGTAATTAAAAAAGAGAAGATAAAGATAAATAAAAAGATTAATGTTCTAATTTTTAAATATCTTATAATACTATGCCAAAAATAAACCTATCAAAAAACGCGTTAACTATACTTGAGAATCGCTATTTAATAAAAAACAATAAAGGCAAGGTTATAGAAAAGCCAGAGGATTTATTCAGAAGAGTTGCTAAAAATATTGCACAGGCAGATTTAAAATACAAAGGCAAGAACATAAAGAAGATAGAGGAGGAATTCTACAATTTGATGGCTTCGCTTGATTTCTTGCCAAATTCCCCGACATTGTTCAATGCAGGAAGAAAATTGCAGCAATTGGCAGCATGCTTTGTGCTTCCGATTGATGATGACATAAGCTCGATATTTAAGACATTGCACGATGCAGCCTTAATCCACAAAACAGGAGCTGGAACTGGATTTAATTTCTCAAAGCTAAGGCCAAAAGGTGATATAATAGAAAGCGCTGGCTTGACTTCAGGGCCTGTTTCCTTCATGAAAATATTTGATGCCGCAACTGAGCAGATTAAGATTGGAGGTGTGCTAAGAGGAGCGAATATGGGCATTTTAAATGCAGAGCATCCAGATATTGAGGACTTTATAACAGTAAAAAGCAAGGAAAATGTCTTGACAAATTTCAATGTGTCTGTTGCAATAAATGACAAGTTTATAGAGGCTGTAAAGAAGAATAAGAATTACAATTTGATAAATCCAAGGACAAAAAAAGCTGTCAAAAAAGAAAGCGCAAAGCGAATTTTTAAGCTTATTTGCGAGCAGGCATGGCTCAATGGCGATCCTGGAGTTGTATTTATCGATAGAATTAATGAATTTAATCCAACACCAAATCTTAGTGCAATAGAATCTACTGATAGCTGCGGCGAGCAGCCTCTTCTTCCATATGAATCTTGTAATTTAGGTAGCATTAATTTATCAAATGTTGTTAAAAATAGAATAATTAATTTTGAAAAACTTAAAAGAATAATTCACACATCAGTTCATTTTCTTGACAATGTTATTGACATGTGCAATTATCCCTTAAAGGAAAATAAAAAAATCGTTTATAAAAACAGAAAAATCGGATTAGGAGTGATGGGCTTTGCGGATATGCTTATTAAATTAGGGATTGCTTACGACTCTGAAAAAGGAACCAAAACAGCAGAAGAAGTCATGAAATTTATATCAAAAGAGGCAAGCATTGCATCAATGGGGCTTGCTTCAAAAAGAGGCCATTTTCCGGAATGGAAAAACAGCGCGTGGAACAGGAAAAGCAAGGCATTCAAAGGCTGTCATATGTTATTGAGGAATGCAACTCTCACAACAATTGCGCCAACAGGCACAATAAGCATAATTGCTGATGTCTCAAGCGGAATAGAGCCGTTATTTGCTTTAAGCTACGCAAGAAGGACTGCAGAAGGGAAAACATTGATTTATTTTAATGAGGGGTTGAAGAAAGCATTAAAAGAAAATAGATTGTATAATGACGAAATTATTGAAAAGATAAACAAAGAAGGCTCAATACAAAACATTCAGGAAATTCCTGAAATGTCAGAAATGCAACGCATTTCTGAGCACGCTCAAAAATCTAAGATTTTTGACGAACTGAAAAAAATTTTTGTTGTGGGCTCTGACATTGCAGCAGAGTGGCATGTAAGAATGCAGGCTGCATTCCAAAAATATGTCGACAACGGAATTTCAAAAACTGTTACTTTGCCACAAGACGCAAATGTTAAAGATGTTGAAAAAATATTTATGATGGCTTATGAGCTTGGGTGCAAAGGCATTTCTGTATATAGATATGGCTCAAGGGAAGGGCAGGTTATTTATTTGAGCTCTAAACGAGATGAGCAGATTACGCTGAGTGGGTTTTTGAAAAGATAAGATGGTAGTCATAAAATCAAAAAAATTTATTTTGAGGCCTTATAAGAAAGGTGATGAAAAATCTTTGCAAAAAAATATTAATGATAAGGATATTTATAAGTATACACTGAGGATTCCTTATCCGTATACAATAAAAGTTGCGAAGAAATGGATAACCTATTGCATAAATGAATCAAAGAAAAAAACCCCAAAGGAAATAGCGTTTGCAATTGATATTAATGGAGACGTTGTTGGTGCTGTTGGGCTTCATAATATAGAAAAAAATCACAAGGCAGAAATTGGGTATTGGATGGGAAAAAAGCATTGGAACAGAGGAATTATGACAAAAGCTGTAAAACTAGTCACAAATTTTGGATTTAACAAATTAAAATTAAGGAGAATTTATGCAAATGTGTTTTCCTTAAATCGGGCTTCTGCGAAAGTTTTGGAAAAGAATGGATATAAGCTGGAAGGCAAAATGAAAGATTACCATGTTAAAGACAGAAAATTAATTGACGCGCTACTTTACTCAAAATTAAAATGAACTTCTTCATAATCCACGGCGTTTATGCAAATCCAGAAGCAAACTGGTTTCCATGGCTTAAGACAGAGCTTGAAAAAAGAGGTTTTGAGGTTATTGTTCCAAAATTCCCTACTCCGCTTGACCAGTCACTTGAAAGCTGGTTAAGGGTATTCTCACATTATGAAGATAAAATAAATGAAGAAACTGTGTTAATTGGGCACAGCTTAGGCACTGCATTTATTTTGAATTATCTCGAAAAAACAAGCAAAAAAATAAAGGCTGCTTTCTTTGTTGCAGGATTCCATAAATTGCTAAATAGTTCTTACGATGAAATAAACAAGACTTTTGTTGACAAGGAATTCAAGTGGGGGAAAATGAAGAATAATTGCAATAAATTTTTTGTTTTTGCATCTGACAATGATCCATACATCCCATTAGGAATAACTAAAGAGTTAGCAAAAATTCTTGATGCAAAATTAACAATAATTCACAATGGAGGACATATAAACAAAAAGGCGGGTTTTGATAAGTTTCCTATGTTGTTAGAATCTATATTAAAATTCAACAACAACGCTTAAAAATAACAAAAAATTCTAGATTATTATGGAAAAACGCATTTTTACAATTTTGTTCATTGCTGTCTTTGCAACAATGCTTGGCACAGGCATAATAGAGCCATTTATGGCTATCTATGCAAAAGACCTCGGCGCAAATGGGTTGATGATTGGGCTGATTTTTGGCTCCTTTACTTTGTCAAGGGCAATACTCACGCCCTTAATCGGAAGAATATCAGATTTCAAGGGAAGAAAAAACCTTTTGCTTGTTGGATTAGCTGGCTACACTATACTTTCTTTTTTCTACGCTGTTGCAACAAGCACAACATCATTAGTAATCGTAAGGATTTTACATGGATTAGCATCTGCAATGGTATTGCCAATTTCAATGGCTTATATTGGCGACATTGCGCCAAAAAACCAGGAAGGCAAGTATCTTGGGACTTTCACAATAGCTTTTTTCATGGGCTTGGCTTTTGGCCCAATTATTGGAGGGGCATTGCATGACATCTGGCATATGGATGCCGCTTTCTATGCAATGGGAGCAATAAGCTTTTTGTCGCTTCTTTTGCTTATATTTATGCTGCCAGAGATTAATGCCCATAAAAACATAAAGCCATCTTCATTTAAAACCATATTAAAAAACAAAACAATGCAGGCAATGCTGATTTTCAGGGTTATGAATGCTTATGGAATAGCTACTTTAATGGGATTTCTTCCGCTGATTGCTGAAAGGATAAATGTAACTATTTTCCAGATTGGGTTTGTTGTGAGCGCAAATTTGTTAGCTTCTTCCTTATTTCAGAGATATTTTGGAATAGTAGCGGATAAAAGCGATAAAGTTGCAATGATGGTTGCTGGAAGCGTTATGATGCTTATTGCCCTTGCATTAATGCCTTTGTCAGCAGGTTTCTATACATTATTGTTATTTAACATATTAATGGGTTTAGGTTCAGCAATTTCAATACCAGCTGGAAGCGCAATAACAGCTCAGCTTGGAAAAAAACTTGGCATGGGCTCTGTGATGGGGTTGTTCAACACAGCATTCGGCATTGGCGGCGGCATAGGGCCGATAATTGCCGGGTTGATAATGCTTGTAACAAGCTTAGCATTTGTTTTTGTTTCATCTGCAGTTATTGTTTTGGCTGGAACAATAATATTCTATTATTTGATGAAAAATAATTTTGAGTATAAAAATTCATTAAAAAATATACAATAAATAAAAAATAAAATGAACAACTCACTAAAAAGATTACTTCAAGAGCTAGAAATTTTTGGCAGAACCCATGACGGCTATTACAACATTTCTGCCGACACAGGCGAATTTTTTTATATCCTTGTTTTGATTTCAAAAGCAAAAAATGTTCTTGAAGTTGGAACCTCTGATGGCTACTCTACAATCTGGCTTGGCAAGGCTGCAAAGCAGAATAAAGGGAAAATTACAACTATTGAAATATCGGAACATAAGGTAAAGATGGCTGCTTATAATTTCAAAAGGGCAAAACTAAGCAACATAAAAATAGTTCAGGAAGATGCCTTGCAAGAAATTCCAAAGTTAAAGGGAAAGTTTGATTTCTTGTTTTTGGATGCTGTGAAAGAAGACTACATCAATTACTTTAAACTGGCGTATCCTAAACTAACAAAAGGTGCTGTAATCGTGGCTGACAACGCAATAATGTTTGAAAAGTATATGAGAGATTACTTGAGTTATGTAAGAAAAAACAAAAATCTGAAAAGCGTTTTAGTACCGATTGGAAGTGGAGTCGAGTTTAGTTTGAAGTTGAAATAAAATTAATAAATTAAATGAGCAAATAACGACAAAATGAATATAAAAAATAAGCTTCTAATGTTTTTATTGGTATTATTAATATCTTTATTTGTTTACTCATGTGAAAACAAAATTGAAAGAACTTATCCTCTAAGTTTAAATTACGATTTTTTATCAATAGGTGAATTAAGAAATAAGAATGTGACATCAGGAAATTACAATATTGAAGGATATGTAGTTAAAATTTATACTTGTCCACCATGTCCTAAGAATGCTTTTTGCAAGCCATGTGCTTCAGACCATATTTTAATTTCAGAAGATGATAATATTACAACCTACGATAAAGGGGTAACTGTTTTAGTTGATAATCCAAAGCAATTTGAGTTAAACAAAAAATACAAGTTTTCTCTAGAATTTTTACAAAGTAGCAATGTGGAAGGAAACACATATTTATCATTTCGACTTTTAGGGTATGAATTATTACAATAATATTGCTTAAAATGGACATTTTTGCTCATGGTTTATGGACATATGCTGTTTTTCATAAGAAAAAATATGTTTGGCTTGCAACTTTATTTGGCTTATTGCCAGATTTTCTTTCTTTTGGGATTATTTTTGTGATTAATTTATTAAACAGCAATTTTCATAGAGGGCCTCCTGCAATAAATTCTCTTCCAGATTGGCTTTTCGCTGCTTACAATATGACACATAGCTTTGTTGTGTTTCTTTTTGTATTTATTTTGATTTATGCTTTCACAAAAAAATTGTTTTGGGCGTTAACTGCATGGGGGATTCATATACTCATAGACATACCCACACATTCATTTATATATTTCCCTACGCCATTCTTATGGCCTTTGTCAGACTACAAGTTCAATGGCATAAGCTGGAGCAATCCATGGTTTATGCTGGTTAATTATTCCGCATTGATGATTGTTTTTCTTATGATTGCGCATAATAAGGCAAAGGAAAAGAAACATACAACAAAGTTTAAAAAACAATAAAAAATCCTACAATTTATGGATAAAATAGAGCAATTAAAACAAGATTATAATAATAAAAAACACAAAATCAAAGAAAGATTAAATCAATTTAAGATTTTCTTTAACGATCCTTATTCTTGGTTTTACAGGAATGGCGAATTAATCCTATTACCAGTTGAAACTAAAGATGACGATCGTTTATTTGAAGAGCTTGCTTTTTGCATTTTTACAGCCAATACTAGTGCAGAAATGGGCGCAAAAGCAGTTGATGCAGTCAGGAATGTTTTGATAAATGGCAGCGCAGATGATATGACAAGAAGATTGGAAGGTATTTACAGATTTAATAATGTAAGGCCTGCTCATATTATTCACACAAGAACATATCTTAAAAATTCATTAAACTTTCAATTAAAAAATAAAATAAAATCATTCAAAAACAAAGATGAGTTGCGAGATTTTTTTGCACTAAACAAGGATGTAAAGGGATTAGGATACAAAGAATCTTCACATTTCCTGAGAAATATTGGATTTAAAGGCTATTCAATATTAGACAAGCACATAATAAACTCTCTGCATGAATTTGGAATTTTAAAAACAAATGAAAAGCCAAAAAATAACAGGGAATATTTAGAAATTGAGCAAAAATTCATTGACTTCTCTAAAGACAGTGGAATTGATATGGACGAATTGGACTTATTGCTTTGGAGCAGGAAGAACGGAAGGATTTTGAAGTAAAATGTCTAAAAATTACATAAAACATATCGACAAAATAATAAAACTTCTAAAAAAAGAAATAAAACATTTCGAAAACCCAATCGCTACAGAAATCGGAGAAAAAACAAAAAATCCTTTTCTTGTATTGATTTCCTGCATTTTAAGCTTAAGGACAAAAGACACAACAACAGCTCCAGCATCGAAAAGATTGTTTGATTTAGCAGACAACCCAAAAGACATGCTGAAATTATCAAAAAAGCAAATTGAAAAGGCGATTTTTCCAGTCGGCTTCTACCCAACAAAAGCAAAGTGGATTAAGCAAGTTTGCAAGATTTTGATTGAAAATTATAATGGGAAAGTGCCTGATAAAGAAGAGGAATTATTGAAATTGCCAGGAATTGGAAGAAAATGCATGGGAATTGTGATGTGCTATGGCTTTGGCAAAAACTCCCATATACCGGTGGATACCCACGTCTTTAAAATAGTAAACCGTTTAGGCTGGGTTAAAACAAAAACTCCAGAAAAAACTGAGCGGAAATTGATGAAGATTATTCCAAGAAGATACTGGCATGATTTAAATAATTTATTAGTAGCTCACGGACAAAATATTTGTGTTCCAATAAGCCCCTTTTGTTCTAAGTGCTACATAAAAGATTACTGCCCAAAAATAGGCATTACTAAAAATCGTTAAATTACATCCTAAAATCACATTTCAAAACTGCTATGTTTATATAGTAGTTTTAACAAGGAAACCTTAAAAGAGGCTCAAATGAGAGATTTTGTGTTGTTTGCGCATATAATTTTAGGCTTAGCACTTATTGCATTTCCGATTATTATTTTATTATATTTAAAAAAACAAACCAATTGGATTAAGCCTCTCTCTTTTGCAACTGCTGCAATAAGCTGGATATTGCTGCTGCCAGCAGGCAAACTCTACATAACGTTTTATCCAGCAACAAAAACTCTTATCAAAGCTGGCTCATGGTCGTGGGCTCACTCTATCATAATGGAAACAAAGGAGCATTGGGGGTTATTACTTCCAATAATAGCAACAGTTGCAGCTGGTATGGTTTTTACAGGCAAAGCAGAAGAAAGCAAGAGATGGTGGATTCTTACAATCATTCTTTCAGCGCTGCTTGGCATAATGGGTAGAATTGTAAAAATCGGGGCATTGCAATGATAAAATTCAATTTTTATTTGGGTGCAACAGTAAGCGCATGGCTGCTTGTAATTTTAATTGTTATAGCAGAGTTCATAGTGCAATTTAAAACATTTCTTGCATCAACATTTGGGCACCATTGGATTGGGAAAGCAGTTATTGTGACTTTTGCTTTTTTAGCATTTGGATTTTTGTTAAAAAACAGGAATTCAATTGGAGATTTATCAGATGATAAATTAGCTTGGTACAGTGTGCTTGGCAGTTTAATTGTAATATTTTTGTTTTTCATAATAGAATTTTTTAAGTGAGGGAAAAATGGGTAAAGAAAAAATAATTGCTGTGGCTGTTATTCTTCTTTTTGTTGGCGTTATAGCGTATTTTTTTATTTCATCGGAAACTGCAAAAGACCAAGTTCCTTCTTATGTTACAGGCGAAAAGCGTGCAATTTATGAATGGGCAAAAACTAATGAAGGGGCTGCATTGCTTGAGCAAGTGCCGTGCTATTGCGGATGCAAGTTTGAGGGGCATAAGCATTCAAGGCATTGTTTCTGGAGAGATGACGGCACATTTGACAAGCATGGGATTACTTGCTCTGTTTGCTTTGACATTGCAAAGAAGACAAAACAAATGCATGAGCAGGGAATTGATATCTGCACAATAAGGAAAGATATAGACAAGTTTTATGAGCCCAATAAACATCTTGGGACTGATACTCCGATGCCTGAAGGTTGTCAATAATAAAATTTTCTGAATATTAAACAATGGTAGAGCAGCTTACATTAGGAATAATAATTGCAGCAGCATTAGCAGACAGCATAAACCCTTGTGTATTTGGGGTTCTTATATTCTTGCTCGCTTACATGACAAGGGTGTTCAAAAATACCGCTAGAATGCTGCTTGCTGGCTTAATATACATAACTTTTGTTTATATTACATACTTCTTAATGGGAATCGGCATATTCACTTTAGCTTATACAGCAGGATTTGCAAAGCCGTTTTACTGGTTTGCTGCTAGCGTGGCAATAATTGCAGGGCTTTTTGAGGTGAAGGATTATTTTTGGTATGGCAAAGGATTTTCATTGCAGATGATTCCAGGCGCAGCTGAAAGAATTAAAAAATATTCAATCGCAATGGAAAGGATGGAAACAAAGCACCCAGCGCTTAGCCTGGCTGTTGCAGCTTTTCTTGGAATTTTTGTAGTCTTTGTTGAATTGCCCTGCACAGGCGCCCCTTATTTGGCGATTCTTGGCATGCTCACAAAAGGGCAGTATGGTGAAGGAATACCTTTGCTTTTGCTTTACAATCTAGTATTTATACTGCCGCTAATTGTTATAGTTGGGTTTGTGTATTTTGGCTACACATCAAAAATGCTTGAGAAATGGAGAAAAGAGCATCGAGGCTTGATGAGATTGGCTATTGGTTTGTTTTTATTAGCGCTTGGTGCTTATATGATATGGGTGGTGATATAACAAAATGCCGATTGTTGTAAAAAGAAGAGGGCACAAAGAAATGTTTAACGAGAAGAAAATATATGGTTCAGTTTACGCAGCCTGCGCAAGCGCTCACTATGATGAAATGCGATGTGAAAAAATAGCAGAAGAAATAACAGAAACTATCAAGAGATTTGTAAAGAATAAGAAAGAAATCCAATCCATAGAAATTCGCAAGAAAATAGAGAATGAATTAAAAAAGAAAGATGAAGAGCTTGCATTCTTTTATGAGCAGCACTTGCCAAATCTGAACAGGTTATAGAGAATAGTTGAAAAAATGAAATCAAAAAATAGATTATCTTAACCAAAAGTCACAACTTTGTCAGACTCCTCAACTATTTTCAGCATATCTTCCATTGCAGAAACAAGGCAAATGCCAATCTCTTTTTCCCTTATTTTCAAGCAAACTCCACAGGCAAGAATTATTCCATTATTCTTTATAAATTTTTTAATAGAACCTTCAAGCAAAGGAAATTTGTCATCTTTTACATTTTCAAGCTCAACGCCTTTGCCAAGCAGAAATACTTTTATAAAATGATTATTTTTAAGGGCTTCATTGCAGAATCTAAAACAATTCCAGCATGTCTCTGCATCGTTTGTGTTTAATATTATGCCTATTTTCATCTGTTTTCACCTCATGGTTTTTAGCTATATCATAATTGTTTTATTCTTTTACTCCAAATTTCCTTAACACAACCATTGATGGGCACCAGCTAGTAAATGCAGACTGTACTAAATTCATCCCAACAAAAGCGGTAAATAAATGCCAATAACTGCTATGCAAATAGCCCAAGGCAAGGCTTATCAAAACAAATATACCTGCTATTAATCTTAACCAGTTTTCTAATTTCATTTTCTTCCCTCTATTATTTTTTTCTTTTTACAATCTTAAACACAATTAAACCGAGTACTATTATTACTGCTGTAATCCCTATACCAATTATCTTATTACTTTCTTTTCCTTCTACCTTTATTGATGCTCTTCGGTTAAAGGTATATATATTTTCATCTCCCTTGTCGCTGTCTCCTTTTGCTCTGACGAGCAGCTTTATGAAATGCTCCTTCATTTCTGCATCCTTGTCAATCTTAACTTTAAACACTGCCTTTGCAATTTCACCAACTTTTAGCTCTCCTACATAATTGCTCCTTGAGTCAAAGCTAAATGGCTGTGAGCTTTGGGTTATTAGTCTTGCATCAACTGCTTCTGCATCCTCTGTGCCTGTATTTTTCAAATAAACTTCCAAATTAGCTGTTGAGCCAGCTTTTCCGTTGCCTTTGACATCAACAACATCTATGATTGGCTTTTCTTTTACCAAAAATGGCATCGTAACTTTCTTTGTGTATTTGTTGTTATCCAAGTCCATGTAGTTGAACTCTAGCTCAAGATTGTACTTGATTGGTTTAGCATCTTCTTCAACATTAATAAAAAATGTTGCTTTTTTAGACTCATTAACAGCTACTTTTCCAATCCATAATCTATTGCTGTTGGTATAGGAATGCTTAAGCTTATCTGGCAAACTAAGTATTGCTTCAACAGATTTTGCATTTTTGTTGCCAGCATTCTCTACATAAGTATCCAATTCAACATAATTATCTCCTGGTCTTACAGCAGAAGGCACAGTCACGATATTAGCCACACCCAAAATAATGCCTTCCTTTTTAACATCAATAAAAAAATCGTGGACTTTTGCAACATCTAGGGGCTTATCGTCAACATAATATTGAAATTTAACTCTTAGCTTATATTTGGCAGGAGAGGCGTCATTGCTGACTTTCACCCTAAATGTCTTTCTCCATACACCTTGAGCAAATAAATGCCCTACATTAGGGCTTCCTGTTGCATCTGTTATCAAAAGATACTTTTCAGATATAGTGTCTGCTGGATCTAAAAATACCTTCAGCGCAGTACCTTTGTATTGCGCTAGAGTGTCATAAAAAGCCTCGTCATGAAAATTAATTGTTACATCAACCTCATCACCAGCTGTAATAACAGCAGGATCAAAACTTACACTGTCAAATTCAACAGCTGCAAATGCTATATTTGAATAAGTTAAAACTAATAATGCTGCAATAAAAATTTTCATAAGATTATTTTTCATTTTTGTTACCCCCTCAGCTTTTTGCTAACCTAAGATTTTTATGAGCATGCGTATCGTAAAGGAAAATAATTGCTGGAAGCGCCCCAACAGCTGCTATTAATGCAGAGGCTATCCCTATTGAAAGCACAATCCCAAAATTTTGTATAGCTGGCAATGGGCTGGAAAGCAAAGACAAAAATGCAGCAATTGTAGTTAATGCTGCAGCTACCAATGCACGCATACTTTCTCTTAAAGAATGCACAAGAGCATTTTCCCTTGAATTTTTTGTTTTCAATTCGTAAAATCTGTATAAGATATGAATGCCAAAATCTATGCCAAGCCCCATTATCATTGCAGCTGCTACTATATTAGTAGATGAAAGAACAATTCCAAAATATCCTATTAAGCCAGTTGTCCAGATCATAGAAATCATCACAACTGTCATTGGAATAAATCCTTTGACTAATGACCTAAAAACAATGAATACTATCATCCCTATAAAGACAAATGCAAGCGGAGTCTCAAAAGAAAAATCAAAAATCATTATGTCGAATGTTGCCTTATCGATAATGTTGAATCCTGTTACATGGGCGTTTAGTCCAGGATTAATCTCTTCAAGGCTTGCTATGTCATCCTTAATATCAAATTTAAGCTTTTTTATAAGAGCTGCATTTGTGCCTGTGTCTGTCCTTAATTGTAAAAATGTAAGTGAGTAATCCCTGTTTGTAAGCTTAAAAGTTCTTGGGTCTTCATTTAGGACAGCTTCAATTTTTCTCTTTGAATCAGGAATAAAGCCAATTTTTTCTTTTACTATACTTGCAATTGAAGACACTTCCAAAATGTTTTCATCTTTAATGAGTTTTTGCTGCAAAGCATCTATGTACTTTAATATTTTAGGCTCCCTGACATCAGCTGCATAGTCGGGCTCCAGCACAATATAAACCATATCAGCTCCAAACTGGCTGCGCATGTCATTCATTGTTTTAATAACAGGCAAATCCTCAGGAAGGACTTTTTCAAGGCTTGGCTCAATCTTAACTTTAAGTATTCCAGGAATAAGCAGAAGCGTTACGAATAGTATTATCATAAGCACTATCCTAGGATATTTAACCTGTAATTTCACTATTTTCTCAGCAGTTTCTTCAAGCATTTTTTACCTTCAAATAATGTTTCTTGTTTTTATAGAAAACAACAAGCTTTTCCTCGGCAACAAGCATTGCAGGAAGTCCAATTATCGTAAAAACCAAAGAATATGAAATGCCAATAATCATTAACATCCCGAATCTTCCCATTTCCGGCATTGTTCCAAACAGAAATGCAAAAAAAGCTGCCAAAGTTGTGATAGCTGTTGCAAATAATGCTGTGCCTGTGCTTACAACAGCCTCTTCAACTGCTTCTTCAATTTTTTTGCCTTGCTTTCTTTCATACTTGTACCTGTTCATTAGATGGATAGAATAATCTATTCCAACACCTATGACAATTGCTGCAACCCCGCCTGCTAAAGTTGATATGCCGAGGTTGAAGTAACCCATTGTGCCGAAAAGCCATATAACGCTGATAAAAACTACAATCAATGGAAGAAGCGAAGAAACTAAGCTTCTATATAACAAGAAGGTTATTAAGAAAACAAGCAAAATTGATGACCATAAGGAATTAAGCATGCTTGATTTAATCATCTTGCTTAATTCTTGTTGTATTAATGGCACGCCAGTAAGCCTTATGGTTATTCCTGGCGGCATGCCAGCATCTCGTATATCTTTTTTTATAGCCTCTGCCAAGCTGCTTAATCGTCTATCATCTCTTCCAACATCTGTATTCAAAATGATGTAAGTTATAGAAAAGTCATCATTTATATAATTCCTGATTAAATTTGCAATTTCTTTATTTTTAATAAGAGAGTCAAAAGTTTGTTCATCTGGGATATGGTTGTTGTTGAATTTTTTTAATATATCTGTCACAGCAAATGTCTCTATCACATCATCTTCTTTGCTTAGCTGTTCCCTTAAATTTTCAATGTATTCGAGAAGTCTTTTGTCTTTCACGCTAAAAATCCTCTTTTCATTTTGGCTTTCCATATCGACATCTATAACTATGCCAATCATGTCTTTTCCCAAGAAATTATCTCTGAGGACATTGAAATATTTGATTTCATCCATGCTTTCTGGCATCATCTTTTCTAATGATGCTACTGTTTTAACATATGGTATTCCTCCAATTATAAAAACAGTCAAGGCTAAAAGCACTAAAATTGTAGTGTATGGATTATGAGTTTGGAAATGCGCAATTCTCTGCAGAGTTTTTTTGTACAATCCCATTTTTCAAATATTAAATTATTCTAATATCCTAATATATTATTTTTTAAAAAAATTTCATAATTTATTTCAATTCTATATCCAGCTTTATAGGATTTGTAAGGCAATAAACCCCAGGACATCTTTCCTTAGCCAATTGTTCTATTTCTTTTATCTTACTTTTATCAACATCATTGACTTCTACAAGCAATTTAACTCTCTCTACAATCGGCTCGTTGCCTAAGCCTAATGCTCTTGATAAATTTACTTTGTTTTCAGCAGCTACTTTTAATTTTTTTAATTCAACGCCTTTCTCTGCTGCTATAGAAGCGAATGTCTGGGCAAAGCAAGCAGCTAAGCCAAATAAGCAGTATTGTACGGGATCGGGCTTAATACCCGAACCACCCATAAAAGGCGGGCCATCGGCTTCCACAATAGTGATTCCATTTGCATGCTCTAAAGTTGATGCAAACTGTGGCTTTCCTTCATTAAAATTCCAAGCGCCTTCGACTTTCTTTATCTTTATTGCCTTGCTTTTGTCTGCTTTGGCTTCTTCAACAAAAGTGCCTGCTTTGTCTAAGTTTATATTGTTTAATTTCATAGTTCTCACTCAAGTATTTCTTTTTTTATTTCATCGAACTGCTTCTTTGTGATTTCTCCAGAAGCATATCTCTTCTTTAGGATGGTTAATGAATCTGATCCATTCTTGTTAGATTGGCTTGCATTGATTAAGGTAACTATGAGCCAAATAATGAGTCCCCAGAAAAGCAACATAAAGATAAATCCAAAGCCCATTCCAAAACCCATCATACCATAACCACCCATTCCAAAACTTCCTATGAGAAAAAGCGCAACAATTACAGCAATGAAAATCCATACCAATGTGTTTTTATCTTTTTCCATAAGTTTCACTCCCTATCTCCTTTTTCATTTCTTCAAATTGTTTTTTGTTTATATCACCTTTAGCAAATCTTTTCTTTAGAATCACGATTGGAGTTTCATGTAGTCCTTCCCTTTTAATTATAAATTTATAAATAAGCCATATGACTAAAACAATTAATCCAATCCAAAATAATGACAAAATTATATTCCAAAAACTCCAATAACCATAGCCATATCCAAATGGATTGTTACCCATCATTCCATAGCCCATCATATTACCGCCGCCCATCATCATGCCTCCACCCATCATGCCACCAGACCCAAAAGCATTTGTTTCGCCGCAATATATCGCTTTTGCTATATTAATGTGGAATTGCTCTTCATATTCAGAGCCTTCTTTTAGCCCCATCATCTGATGCATAAACTCATGGCTTTCCCCAGGATGCATCTGCTCCATGTAATATTCGCCCATTATTTCCAGTTGCGAGTTTGATAAACTCTTACAGGATACTTTTGAATTGATTAAGCTTTTGACTTCATTAATTTCTTGTTGTGTAATATGTGCATTAGCTAAATTCAAATTCAACAACAAAATTATTGCTATTACAAAAATTATTTTTCCCATTTTACATCACCAAAAGTGGTATAGCAAAGCAATTATATCTACTTTGCCGCTTAAACCGTTTTAAACCATTTACTTGAAAGCTTTTTGTAAATATACCTTGTAAGTTTTTCCAATCCTTTCTCTTTGAATTAAATTTCTCTTATCAAGATTAGTTAAGACTGTTGAAACTTTTGCTTTGCTCCAATCTAATCTAAATCTTAACGAATCTTGAGTAATTTCATCAGCTTTTTTTATTTCATCTAAAATTACCTTTTCATCTTCTGAAAGTGCTTTTCTCAAAATGCTATACTCTTTATCTTTTGATTGTAATCCAAATAGATATAGTGATGCAAAAAATCCTAATCCAGCAGCAAAAACCAATGAAATTAGATTTATTATAATTGAATTTGTTGTGGAAAAGTTCATTATGTTTGTTCCCATTGCTCTACCCATCATCTGCATCATGGGTATTTGCTTTGGTGTTAATAATGAGTTTATAACTAAAAATACAAGGAAATATCCGACTATGGCAACTAAAATAATTAGTGCTATTCTTGATACATTATCAACTTCTTTCAAATTTAGCTTCTTCATTTCACATACAACTCTTCCACAATTTTGCTATTCTTTCTTAATCTGTCCATTAAAACTTCTCTTATGATATCAAATGCTTTGACAATTTTTGGATTTGTGAGTTTGTAGTATATGTTCTTGCCTTTTCTATTTGATGTAACAATACCTTTGGACTTCATTATAGATAGATGCTGGGAAATATTAGCCTGGCTCAATTTTGTCTTTTCTATAAGTTCTGTAACTGACAATTCCTTGTCTCTTAATAGATTCAGAATTTCCAACCTAGTAGAATTTGAAAATACTTTACACATATCAGCATGGAGTTTATAAAGTTCTTTCATAATTAATATTAGAATATTCTAATGTTTAAATATCTTTTGGTTCAATTTAGAATAGAAAATACCCCAAAACTAAATCCCAACACCTTGAAAGATTACTTGATATAGTAAGTAAGCATTAAAACCAAGGATTACGACAGCAAATATTACTGCAAACACATTAGTTATTTTCTTATTAACAAGTTCTTTCATTATTGTTTTATCTGAAGTATAAATAATCAAAGGGATTAACGGCAGTGGTATAAGCAAGCTTAATGCAACTTGGCTTAAAACAAGTATCCTCAAAGGCTCAATTCCAAGTATAATTGCAATTGTAACAGGTATCACATTAATGAATCTTGTTATGAGCCTTCTGACCCAGATGCTTATTCTGAAACCTGTCAACCCGTCCATGACTGACTGGCCTGCTAAAGTGCCTGTCACTGAAGAAGATACACCTGCAGAAAGCAAAGCCAAGGCAAATACAATTGCTGCAAATTTACCAAATAATGGTATTAAGGTTGTATAAGCTTGGTCAAGTGTTGCTACATTTATGCCTGCTTTATAGAAGGCTGCTGCAGACATTATTATTATTGCTGCATTAATAAAACCAGCAATTGTAAGAGAAACTACATTGTCTATTAGGTGATACTTTAATGTTTTAAACTTGCTGCCAAAGTTTGCATTTATTATCTTATTTTTAATAAGCCATGAATGTACAAACAAAGCATGCGGCATGACAGTTGCTCCTATAATTCCGACAGCAATCAAAGCGCTTTCACTTGTAAGTATTGGCTTAACTGAATGGATAAGGACAGATTGAATATCTGGTTTAGTAATAAAAAGTTCATATACATAGCCTAAACCAATTATTGATACAAAAATAATGAAAGATTGCTCTAATGTTCTAAATCTTTTTTGTGTTAATAATAATATAAGCAGGACATCAGCAACTGCAATATAAGTTCCGAAAAGTAATGGAATTCCAAAAAGCAAGTTTAATGCAACAACAATTCCCAAAAATTCTGCTAAGTCAGTTGCCAAAATAGCAAACTCTGCTAATAGCCAATAAGAAAGCACAAGCCATTTCTTTTTCAATTTTTCTTTGACTAGCTCAGGCAAAGAATAGCCAGCAATTCCAAGCTTGCCTGACAAATATTGGAAAAGCATTGCCATTCCAGAAGCAAGCCACACAACCCAAAGCAAATCATAGTTAAAATTAGCTCCGCCAGCTATGTCAGTACCCCAATTACCAGGGTCCATGTATGCAACACTTACAATCAAGCCAGAGCCCATAAACGCAAGCAGTTTTCTATCAGAAAATATTTTGAAATAATTAAGAAATCTTTGAAAGAGTGTCATTTTATTAACTCAACCGACAACCAAAAATCCTGTTGCATACATTATCAATAATCCAGCTAAAAATCCAATAACGTTTGTAACTGTAAATATTGAAAGCCAATTTCCTTTTGACATTTGGTTGAGTATGTCAAATGCAACATCAAATATAGCGCCTGCGCCAATTGCAAGAAAAAAAACGCCAAAAGTAGCAGAGTAGGAAAAGCCGCCAATCAAAGCGCCTATGATTGTAGGTGCTCCTGCCAGTATACCCATCATCATCAAATGGAGCAAAAAATTGTTTATCCGCTTGAATGTTTTTGTCAAAGGAACAACAATCGCAACACCTTCTGTAACATTATGCACCATAAATCCTATCACAAGCAGGCTGCCAAGGGCAATTTCGCCAACAGCATAAGCGCTTCCAATTGCAAGCCCTTCTCCGAGATTGTGCAAGCCGATGCCTAGAGCAATTAAGTAACCCCACATTAAAGCTTGGTAATGCTCGCCTTTTTCCTTTGCATGGTGCTGTGTCTTGTAGCTAACAGCGGATAAAGTTAATACAGCAAGTAAAAACCCGATTAATAATATGCCTATACCATTAAATGCCTGCGGTAAGCTTCCAATTAGCTCGAATGATTCTTCCAATGCGTCAAAGCCTAAAAAAATTAACAAGCCTATTGTAAGTGAAAGCAAGAAGCTGTACCATCTCAAGCGCAACATTTTAAGGAATGGAAACCAAAGCAAACCAATTAAAACAGGTATAACACCAACATAAATTCCTAGTAATATAAATGTTTTAAAATAGAACCAATTGAATGTAGGAGTTATGGCAGCTGCCTCAACCTCCTTTTCAAAAGTTACTCCATTTCTAGATATTAAAGTTATTACTTCTGCAGCTCCTTCCAGCCAAGGGTAATTAATATTTATCCTTCCTCTTTGTAAAGGCTCAAGGGTATTACTTGGAGTCATTTCAAATTGCCAATAGGCTTCATTAACGAGAACTTGAGCTATAGTTATTGGTTCTGGCCCATCGTTGAATATCTCAAGCGTTATATGCTCTGGAGAAAAAATCACTCTTTGTATGAATGCCTTCTCAATCGGCGCAACAGTTGATGTGAAAACTCCTAGTGGACCAAATTTTAGAAAAATTAATAATAATAGTACAAGCAAAAATACAGGCGATAATGCACTTAGCCAAAGCTTAAGTTTATTTTGCTGTTCCATTTTATTCTACAACCTCAAAGAAGCCTACCCATCCTAGCTCGGTAAATTCTGTTACATGAGCATGGAACATGTACATACCGGGGTACTTGAATCTTACATCAAGAATAGACCTTTCACCTTGCCCCATTATTAGAGTATCAGTATATGTATCTGGAATTAAGCTTGTTCCGGTTTTGTATTCATCAAAGAAATTAGCATGCAAATGGAAAGAATTAATAGGATCAAATTCTATTATGTTTATTAAATATATCCTTATTAATTCACCTTTTTTTACTTTAATAGGATTCATTGCATAGTAAAATGCTTTTGTGTTGACTGCATAAACCTCATTTTCTCCATCAAGGTTTGTGTCAAAAGCGTTCATAACCATTACAAGCTCTTTGTCAGCTTTTTGCCTTGTGTCATTTTTAGGGTCAACAATATAGGCTCCGTAATGGCCTTTTGCTATGTGTTGTTTTACAGGAGCAGCATGGCAATGGAATAAATGCACTCCAAATGGGTCAGCCTCAAACTCGTAAGTGAAACTTTTTCCAGGCAAAACAAAATCTTCTGTCATTGAGCCGTCCATTTTTGAAGTGTGAAATCCATGAAAGTGCATTGTATGCGGCTTTGTTCCTTTATTTGTAAAATATATCTTTATCAAATCTCCTTCTGTTGCTCTTATTGTTGGTCCTGGCACTTGCCCGTTATATGTCCATGCTGGAAAAAACACGCCAGGGGCAATCTCAATCTCTTTGTCTTCCACATTAATCCAGTATTCACGCAATAAACTGCCATCTGGACGCTTTGTTTTTTTATAGTATTTTTTTCGTTCTTCTTGCGGCAAGTTATTGAAATTCCATGTAGTTAAGAATTCTGTCGGATCAAAATCTTTTGATGTGTACTCTCCAGTAACTCCAAATTTCTCTTGTGCTGTTTGCTGTGCATTTTTGTAATTATGCGAACTATTTTTAAATTCTTTAATATCTGTTAAGCATCTAGGATTAGTAGAAGTTGGATTAGCGCAATATTCTTTCGCTATTTTTTTAAATTTATCAAAATCAGTTTCTGGTTTAGATTCCACAAGTATTGAAAATTTTAAAGTTAAAAAGCCAATTATCAAAAATGCTATCAATATAGGAATTTTTATTTTGTTTAATATAGCTTTTCGTTCTTGTAGCTTTGGAAATTGTAGCTTGAAAGTTCCATTTTTTATTGACATTCCTATAAAGAACAACCCTGTTGACACAATTATAAACCCCATAACAAAATGCCAGAAATGAGGAATATTAGCTCCAAATGTTAGAAGTTCGTGTATTTCATGTGGCAATAATGAAAAAATTATTCCAAAAACTACAAGTATTAACGATATCGCTGTGATTAATTTTTTATTTTCCATTTTTTATAAATTAAAGAATTTTATTGAGGTATTGGCTTACCGTGAGGGTCTTTTTTCGGATTGCCAAGCAGCTTTCTTATTTTTTCTATTGATTTGTCGCTGAAGGCATGCTCCAGCCTGTGCGCCTCTTGATGTATATTATTTGAGTTTATTTTTAGAATATTTTTCAAAAAAAGCTCAATGAGGCGGTGCCTTGATGTAAGTTTCTGAGCGATTTTTTTTCCTTTTGGTGTGAATTTCAATTTTGAATATTTTTTGTAAGAGACTAGGCCTTCTTTGTTAAGCTCCCTAACCATCTCAGAAACGCTAGGTTTTGAAACATTCAGGTAATGAGCCAAGTCAATAGATTTGAGTTCCCCTTTCTCTTCCTCTAAAAGGTACAAACCTCTTAAATAGTCTTCCTTATTTGCTGTAAACATAAAAAGTTAGGATAACCTAACTTGTATATAAAGGTTTCTATTATGACATAAGGCAGCATAATACTAAAAATTTCAAAAACTTAATAAATAACTTCAAAATCACTATTTTTATGGAAAAAGCAACTATTTCTGTAAAAGTGCTGAAATCTGAGCTAAGTAAAGTTAAAGACAACGCTTTGGTTATTGGTTTTTTCAAGGATAAGCTTGGTTTAAGTGTGGAATTAAAAAAATTAGATAAGGATTTTAATAATATTGTAAGTTTATGTATAAAAAACAGCGATTTCAAAGGCGAAAAGGGTGAAGTAAAAACCATTTTTGTTAATAAAAACATAAAAAACATTGTTCTTGTTGGCTTGGGAGAAGAGGAAAAATACAGCTTTGACGTTTTTTCAAGTACCATTGCAGATGTTTCAAAAAGATTGAGGGACAATTCAACAGAGAGCTTCAGCATTCATCTTGAATCTTTCAAGAATTCAAAGCTCAATGACAAAGAAACTGTTGAAAAAATAGCATTAAGCTCGTTAATGGGATTGTATAAATTTACAGAGTACAAAACAAAAGGCAAAGACAAAATAAAAAACATTAAGGGAATAACAATAATAACAGACTCAAATAAAAAATTTGACAGTCAAACAATATATGCTTCTGTTGTTGCTGATGCTGTCAACAAAACAAGAGACCTTGTTAACACGCCTCCAAATGTTGCAACTCCTGAGTATGTTGCAAATTATGCAAAAGAGCTTGCAAAACCCACGAAAATCAAAGATTTTCGGGGCACGAGCAAAATCAAAGATTTTGCTGTGCAGAAAATTCAAGAATTTTCTCGCACCAAAAATCCAAAGGATTTTTCAGTGAAATCAAATTTGAAATGCACGGTTTTTGATGAAAAGCAGATTGCAAAAATGAAAATGGGGTGTTTTATTGGAGTAGCGCAAGGCAGCATAAACAAGCCAAGACTTGTTGTTTTAGAGTATTATGGAGCTGGCAAAATACAAAAGCCAATTGCAATTGTCGGCAAGGGCATAACTTTTGACAGCGGTGGCTTGAATGTAAAGCCTTATCCATTTATTTTGAACATGAAAGATGATAAAGGTGGGGCTGTTGCTGCAATGCATGTCATAGAGGCGTGCTCAAAATTAAAGCTGCCAGTAAATTTGGTTGTTGTGGCTCCCTTGTGTGAGAACATGATAGATGCCGCTTCCTACAGGCCTGATGATGTATTGACTGCCTACAACAAAATGACTGTTGAGATAAGGAATACAGATGCTGAAGGACGCTTGGTTCTAGCAGATGCATTGGCTTATGCGGCAGAGCAATACAAGCCGCAAGCAATCATTGACATTGCAACTTTGACAGGGGCAAGCATGATAGTGCTGGGCTATGCTGGAACTCCTTTTTTAAGCAATGACTCAAAATTGGGTGACAAAATAAAAGATGCTTCTGCAAAAAGCCTTGAAAAAGTGTGGGAGCTTCCTTTATGGCAAGAGTATGAGGAAAGCATAAAAAGCGACGTTGCTGATGTTAAGCACATAAGCGATGACGGAGATGCTGGAGTTATAATAGGCGCTACTTTCCTGAAGAATTTTGTTAATGATATTCCTTGGGTGCATATTGATATAGGAACAACAGTATGGTCAAAGGTTGACAAAGGGGTATTAACAAAAGGCGCAACTGGAGCAACTGTAAGGCTTTTAATGGAGATGTTGAGGGAGTGGAAAAATTAAGATTGATTAAAAATGGAAATAACATATGATAAGAAAGCGGATGCCATGTATATAGAATTTCGCAAAGGCGAATTTGCTAAAAATAAAAAGATAGATGATTTCACAATTATTGACTTAGATAAAGAAGGAAAACTTTTAGGAATTGAGCTTCTTGAAGTCAGCACAAGAATACCGATTGAGTCTCTTTCTGAAATTCATGTTAAGAATTTATTAGTAACATAATAGGCGTATGCTAAAAAAGGCGCAATAGGAGTTATTGTGAGACTTTTAATGAAATTGTTGAGGGAGTGGATATGATTATATTTTGATAAATACCAATCCTAAATAACTAAATCGGTATTGCAACGTCTATTTCTTCATAATCAACTCGAGGGGCAAGGTTTTCCCTTCCTTTTTCTGTTGTTTTTAAATCTATCATCCCCAATTTATTAAGTAGTTTTACATCAAAATGAACGCTTTTGCTGTCTCTTTTAACTATCTTTGCTAATTTGTAAATAGATTTTGGCTTATGTTTTTTTATTACTTTTATCAATTCAAGCCTCTTATTTGTTAGAACTTTCCTCATAATATCGATATTGTTAAAGCTAATTGATTCCTTTTTCTTAACTAATTTACCTTCCTTTATTTTTCCCATTACTTCTTTTACTTCTTTTAGAGTATCTTCTATTGACTTTACTTCAACAACAATGTTCTTAACTTTCATTTTTACCTACCATTTCTTTAAGTTCCTTATAAAAATCACTTATTAATTTGTCAATATCCTCGAAATTATATGGCATTTCTTTGTCATGCATATGCTTATGATGGCCTTTTCTTTCATGATTATCATACCCTAATATTCTTTTGTTATTTTTTATTAGCACCAATGAATAATGGAATCCCTCTGGATTATGCTTGTCTTTTTTCACCTTCCATATCTTGATTTCCATCAAATGCTCATTATCCAAAACCTTCTTATCATGGAAGACAAGCTCTGACATGATATAGGTATGACATACCTATATTTAAAGTTTTCGGATTTGGATTTATTGACTATAAGGCTTTTAATGGAAGTGTTGAGGGAGTGGAAGTAATCGTCATTAAAGAAAGGTAACATTTTTAAATAATCTTTGTTTCTGTATATAAAATGTCAAAAAGAATTTTAGGGGTTGACTATGGACATAACAGAACATTTACACTTAATATTTTGGACTTTGTTAAAAGTGGAAATAGTGGTGTCGAGTATCAAATAATACTTCAAACTGATAGAGCATCTAAAGGCGTCTATTGGATGGAAGATGATAGTGAAGTCCCATTTGACGGTGACCGCCATGGTGGCTTTTTTACTTTGGGAGTCCAAACCGAAAAAAGTTTTGCTGAAGTTATGTTATTCTTTAGAAAAATAGGTTTTCCTTTAAACTCAAGAGTACCTCTTCTTGGATATGATGGTAATAAAATTGAACAAGCAGAAGATAACTTTTTGGGCGCATTGGAAAGAAAAGCACTAGGTGAGGAAGACATACCACACGTAAGTAAATCAGTTTATCAAGAGAGTCAATCAGATGAAGCAAGAACTTACCATCAGACACCTGTACTTTTTGGGCATTTATTAAATCCTAATTTTCTTGCAGAGATTAGTAAAGCAGAAAGCATCTACTTACGTATGTTTAATGATGGAGAAGGTACTTGGGGTGGCGTAAATCTTATTTACGAACAAGGTAAAAGAAAAGATTTTTTTAGAGAAGAAATACTTTATCGAGAAGTTGCTTATCAAGATGAAAGATTAAATCAAATGTTGCTTAGCCAAATATTAAGTATGTCGCCTTTTCAATTAACTACGGATGAAAGAGAATTGCTTGAAAATTTAATAGCAGATATAATTAAATCAAAAAGATTTACACCTCATCAATTGGACCTTTTTGATAGACCTCCAGGGATACCGTTTAGTGGTGATATTTAAATCAAAAATCCCAAACAACAACCTTTTTAAAACAAAATCAATTTCTAAAAATTATGTATGATGTGATTATTGTTGGTGCAGGCGCTGCCGGGTTGACAGCTGCAATTTATACTTGCAGAAAGAAACTCAAGACTTTGATAGTTAGCATAGATGTAGGCGGACAAACAAATTTGACAAGCCATATTGAGAATTATCCTGGCACAGGCGCAATGCATGGAATTGAGCTGATGCGAAAATTTCAGAATGAAGCAATTGGCTTTGGCGCAGAGCTCATAATGGGAAAAGTCAACAAAGTTGATATGTCGGTAAATCGCTCTGCGATTTCCGATCATGCTCAAAAACCGCAGGTTTTTGACAAAATAGAAAACAGCTTTAGAGTTGGATTGGCAAATGGCGAAACTTATGACTGCAAAGCGCTGATTCTTGCTTACGGAAAAGTCCCAAAATCCCTTGGAATTGAAGGTGAGGAAAAATTCATGGGAAGGGGAGTTTCAACATGCGTTACTTGTGATTTACCACTCTACAAAAATAGAGATGTTGCAGTTATTGGAGGGGGCAATTCAGCTGTTGAAGGTGCTCTCGAGTCATCAACAATCGCAAGGAAGGTTTATCTATTACACAGAAGAGACTCTTTCAGGGCTGATGAAGTAACAATTGAAAAATTGAAAAATAATGCACAAATTGAGCTTGTGCTTAACAGCATTCCATTAAAAGTAATTGGCGACAAAAATGTAGAAGGTGTTGAAGTTGAAAATATTATTACAAAAGAAAAAAAAGAATTAAAGGTTGATGGTATTTTTATTGAAATTGGCTACATTGTTGACACTTCATTTGTTCAGCATCTTGTAAAAGTTAATGAAAGGAAGGAAATCATTGTTGATGACAGAGGCAATACATCTCATCCAGGTATATTTGCAGCAGGCGACATAACACCAGTCCCATTCAAGCAGACTGTTATAGCTGCAGGAGATGGCTCGAAGGCTGCACTTGAATGCTACAGATGGCTTACAGGCGGCAAAGGAGCGGTATTGGATTGGACACATTAGTTTTAGAAATAATTTTATTTGATCAAATTTTTTATTTTAAATTTAGTTAATATCATTCATCCTTAATGTTTTTAAGCTGGTTTTGCAGTAGGCGTTGCTGGAGCCGCTGGTGCTGGCGCTTTTTTGAATAAACTTCCAATTGCAGAGCCTATGCCATAAGCAGCAGATGCAACTCCTCTATAAGTTTTGCCTGCTACACTTGCTGTGCCACTAACTAAATAAAATGGGTTTAGGAAGTTTGGCAAGTATGTTGAAGGGTACAATAATCTCTTATATTCTATTTTTTCTGGAGATAACAAAATCCTAGATAGTATACTTGCTCCAGCTATTACAGGGAACAGATATGGAGCAAAAGCAGGCACTGCATAAGATAAACCTGCTGCTGGCGATGAAGTAAATGTAGTTAAAACTAAATTTTTCCATAAGCCTGGCCAATAATTCTTTTTAAAGTATTCTCTAAAACCTTTGAAAGTTTTATTTTGAATTATATAATTTAATGGATAGTATAAAGCAACTAAAGTCGGAACTAAAGCTCCAAGTGCTAAGCCACCAACTACAATTGGGCTTACAGGCACAGAGTAGCCAAGGATATTTGTGACCATACCGTCTAAGCCAAATGCCTTGGGGATTTGTTTAACTATATTAAATCCATACCAAACTGCTGGCGTAAATAAAGCACCTGTGATTGCCTCGTCTCTAAAATTTCCACTTGTAAATTCTTCTTTTCCATCTTTTTTTGCTTTCTTAACAATTCTAGCACCTATTGGAAATGAGGCTGCTGTAACTAATCCGTCTAAGCCAAATAAAGCAGTTGCGCCTACAACTGCACCTGTTCCTAGTAACACATTTGTGGAAGCTTTAATTGCACTCCAAGATTTATTAACCACACTCTTTAATGTAGTTGGTGCTTTTGGTTTCTCTTCCTTTTTTTCTTGGGGAGCATTAACTTTTTGTTCAAGGGTTTCTGCCATTTTCTTCCTCTAAAAGTTTTTTAACTGCATACTCTACAACATGGCTTTTGTTTCTGAACTTGCCAGTAGAAAGAGCTTTGAGTATTTCGTGCACTAATTTTTTATCTAATGTCACACTTAGCTTCTGCTTCATCTTTGTAAGATTAAGTGGTGTAAAATGCTACCATTTTTAAACTTTTTGGGATGTAATTATTTTATAGTAGTTACATTTTATGAATATTTTTCTACATAGGATATTAATACCAAAAAGTATATATACCAATTAACATAATTAAAACTGAACACAATCTTTAAATACTAGTTCTATACAAAATGGAATATTAATTTTAAAAATATATACCAAAAAGTATACTAATATATAATAGAAATATTTTTATATTATAGGTATATATTCCAATAGGTATAATTACGAGTGTGTTGTTTAATTGGGAAAAGAGGCTATTGTCAGAAGAGGTTACTATCTTGATTTATTAGACAAAAACACGAATTCTTTCAAGAAAGGCTCTGCAAA
>Ga0209541_10000799_pt1 | contig 62668 bp, 52 predicted proteins | sample RifCSPlowO2_01_FD_184027 | JGI IMG/M metagenome (GOLD analysis project Ga0209541, IMG submission 184027) | Groundwater microbial communities from Rifle, Colorado - Rifle CSP2_plank lowO2_0.1 (SPAdes) (version 2) | ecosystem: Environmental > Aquatic > Deep subsurface > Groundwater | place... | reverse complement strand
CCGGCCTTAACTTTGGCCTCGTCCTGGATACTGACCGGACTGCGGGGCACCCGTTTGCCACGGATGCCGTAACGGACTCGGTTAAGAAAATGGGAATCGTTAGCGAATTCCAAAACAAATGTGCCGCCGGGTTTTAGCACTCTAGCGATTTCCTTAAATTCAGTCATCGGGTCCGGCAGATGGTGCAGTACTCGGACCACTAGGACCAGATCAACTGACTTAGCCGGCATTTTCAAATCGGCAGCTTGCAGAAGTTTACGCTCCACGCTGGGGGCATCTTTCAGATAAATTTTGGCGATGTCTAGCTGTTGCTGGCTGGGCTCTGCCAGCGTCACTTTATCTGCGTAAGCAGTCAGCAGTTTGCTCAGCCGGCCGTAACCGCCGCCGGCATCGACAGCATGCCTAAAACGCTGGCCTTTGAGCAGGCGCTTAATAGCCATCTCTTCAGCAGCATTCTCGTATTCCCGGCCGGCCCAATAATCCTGATAGTTATATTTTGGGTCGTCATATTGGTCAGCTTTTCGCACGACTTTCGTGCCGCCGGCCTTGCGAATTACCTGCCTAGCCATGATGAGGTCCGACCTTGTAAAAAGATAGGTAAAATATAGTAATTTTTGCAGAAAAATACTTCGCTTTTTCCAAGGTCGGACCTCCTGTCATTCTGACAGTTCTATCAAGGCGGAGTCTTTGTAAGCCTTACCGCGGCGCACCAGATTCGGGCCCTTTTTGAATTTATCCCTCGACCCAGCGATATGCCTTTCGCCATTTACATAAATTGCACCGTCATTGATCAATCTTTCTGCTTCTGTTCGAGAACTTGCAAGCCCAACTTCCACCAGTGTTTGTCGAAAATGTAAGTTCTCAATGCTTCCAGCTTTTCTAGAAGGGATTTCGTTTCTTATCGCTTCGAGGTCTTCCTCACTAGCCTCCGCCAGAGATACTTGACTAGTCAAGTATTTTGTAACGTCTGATACTGAGCTGCCAGCTTCGCCATGGACTAATTCGGTGACCTCATCTGCCAGCGTCTTCTGAGCTTTTCTTTGCGATGGATCGGCTTTGTGCTCACTAATGACCTGTTCTATTTGCTCTTTTGGCAAAAGTGTAAATATCTTTAAGTAATCTTCGACGTCAGCATCATCAGAGTTAATCCAAAACTGGCTAAACTGGGTTGAAGTGGTTTTAGCGGCATCGAGCCAGACGGCGCCGGCCTCAGTTTTGCCGAACTTCCGTCCCGTGGCTTTATCAACGACAAGCGGCATAGATAACGCATGCACCTCCTGGCCCTCTTTTTTACGAATCAGCGCTACACCGGAGAGCATATTACCCCACTGGTCCGAGCCGCCAATCTGCAAAACTGTATTGTGCTTTTTATGCAATTGCCAGTAATCATATCCCTGAATCAGTGAATAGCTGAATTCGGCATAGCTGATGCCGCTGCCCTGCTCACCCATCCGGATGCCCACAAAATCGCGCTGCATAAGCTCGGTCATAGAAAAGTGCTTGCCAACCTCGCGCAAAAAATCCAGATACTTAACATCTGAAAACCAGTCATAATTATCAGCCGGAGTGTATGGGTGCCCGCTAAACAACTTGGTTATCTGGGCTTTAATCGATTCGACGTTTTTAAGCACCTCTTCACGAGGCTGAAGCTCTCTCTCTTGTTCTTTACCTCCCGGATCACCAATCAGGCTAGTGGCTCCACCCACCAGCAGAATGGCTTTCCAGCCACTGTCCATAAGGCGGCGGGCTAGCAAAAGTGCCGCTAGATTACCGATGTGTAAACTATCGGCCGAGGGATCCACGCCATGATAAAAAGTCTGGGGGCTATCCAGCCAAGCCGGGTCAGTAAACGTCTTATCTTTGATTAATCCTCGCCAGCTTAAATCCTCAGAAAGTTTCATCAGTTAATTCTCAGCGCCTCTGATGTAAATTCGCATATATGGATAGTATAACCCAGACGCTTAACCTACAGCGGTTTGCTATAATACCGGGTTAGTAATGGATGTGTTTTAACATCGTTTTCTATGAAACTAAATCGACGCAGGCGATCACGCCAGCCAAACAGTAAATACATCAAGACTCGGAGTGGAAAACAGCTGCAGATAAACCGCTCTATTGGTGAACGCTGGAAAGCTATTAGAGAGGGTAAGGCGCTTCGTAAGGTGGAGCGTATGAGAGGCCTGCCAAAGTCACGAATCAAGCGGTTTTTCTGGCGCCTTCATCCTAAAAGACTCTACGCATACTGGTTCAGCCGTGATGGCGGAGTGACGGCGCTTAAGGTCTTTGGCATCGTTATCCTGGTGATGTTTGTGCTGACCTTGGGGGTGTTTGCCTACTTCCGTAAGGACTTACCGGACATTAACGATATCTCCGGCGACAACTTGGGCGGATCAATCAGTTACTACGATCGGACCGGGAAAGTTTTGTTGTGGCAGGATTATAACGCTGTCAAGCGCGTACCGGTGAAGTCCGAAGAAATCTCTCAAATAGTAAAGGATGCCACAATCGCCACCGAGGATCGGAGCTTCTATAGCGAAAAGGGCTTTAGCATCCGGGCCATTGCCCGGGCAGCGATTAACAACACCATTAAAAAGGGTGGTACCCAAGGCGGTTCAACCATTACCCAGCAGTTAGTTAAGATAACTCAGGATTGGACTGAAGAACGAACTTTAACCCGCAAGGTCAAGGAGCTAATTTTGGCCGTTGAGCTGGAACGCACCTACACTAAGGACGAGATCCTAACCGGCTATCTTAACGCGGCGCCGTATGGTGGAGTTGACCACGGTGTTCAAGCCGCCGCCTCTGATTACTTCCATAAATCCGCCAAGCAGCTTAATCTGGCTGAGTCGGCAATGCTGGCGGCCATTCCCAAATCACCGGGCATATATTCGCCCTACAGCCCCTATTTTGATAAAGAAGCCTTTGCTGGCCGTTATGAATATGTACTGAATTCAATGCTGGAAACCGGCAAAATTACCAAGGATGAGGCCGATAAAGCCAAGAAAATTGACATCATCACCACTGTTCAGCCTCAGCAGACCAAATATGCCGGTATCAAACATCCCTACTTCGTGCTGGGCGCTAAAAATGAACTTGCTGCTAAATATTTCCAGGATTCTGAAAAGGGAACCGCGGCTTCGCGTAAGGTTGGTGGTTGGAAGGTTATAACCACCTTGGATGTACCCCTCCAAGAATTAGCCGAAGAGCAAGTCCGAAAGGGTTTGCCTCAGGTCAAACGACAGCGCGGCGACAATATCGCTATGGCGGCGATGGATACCAAAACCGGCCAGATGGTAGCGGCAGTCGGCGGCGTTGATTTTACTAACCCGGAGTTCGGAGAAATTAACTACGCCCAAACACCCCTGCCGCCCGGTTCCAGCTTTAAGCCCTACGACTATGCCGCTCTTATTGAACATACCGATAGCGCCGGTGCAGGATCAACTCTGTACGACATCCAGCAAGCCCTGCCGGGTTACCCATGCACCAACAAGACCAAAAAGACCGGTAACTGCCTTTATGATTATGACTTTCGCTACCCCGGACCGCTGACTCTACGTTATTCACTGGGGGGCTCACGCAATGTTCCGGCAGTTAAGGCCATGCTAACCGTCGGGGTTGATAAAACCATCAAAACCGCTGAATCGATGGGCCTGCGCTCCGGCTACAAGTGCTACGGGGATGAAAAATTGACCCAGACCACTCAGTGTTATGGGGCTTCGGCCATCGGTGACGGAGCTTTTCTGCGCCTGGATGAGCACGTCAATGGCTTTGCCACCTTGTCGCGGATGGGCAGTTATGTGCCTAAGACCTACATCTTAAAAATCTACGATTCCAGCTCTGACAGTAAGCCGTTCTATGAATGGAAACAGCCTAAAGGCGATCAGGTCATCCGTGATGACAGTGCTTACATTGTCACCAACATGATTTCTGACCCCAATGCCAGCTATTTCCCGTCCGGCCAAAAAATCCATCGCTACAAAGGCTGGAACTTCGGATTCAAGACCGGTACCACCAATGATGCTAAGGACGGTCTATTAATGGGAATATCTACTAAATACGCTGTTGGGGTGTGGGTTGGCCATCACACCCGACGAGTAGAAATGAGCGGCTTTATGGAAACCATGACCCGGCCTATGGTTAACGGCTGGATGACCGGCGCCCATGCCAACCTTGCGCCGGTTAATTGGGCAGAGCCGGACGGTATCCAGAAACTACCGGCTTATGTAGTGCGCACCCACGTTGGCAACGGATCGGTGGAACCCAGCCCCGCCACAGAAATCTATCCGGCTTGGTATAAGCAAAAATCCACCTCCACCCAGAGCGCCACCATTGATAAAGTCTCCAATAAGCTGGCTACCGACTGTACTCCGGCGCTGGCTCGCCAGACTGAAGGCGGAAATTCCAGCGCTGAGCACTTCTCTGCCGATATCTTTTACGGAAGCGGCGCGGCGGCGGCTGGCAACACCTCAGCTAATGACGATGTACATAGTTGCTCTGACCAGCGACCGACTATCGAACTAACCGTCTCGGATGGCTCGCTTGATTCCTGCGAGGGAAGCTGTACAATCTCGGCCGCCATATCAGCGGGAACTCATCCTTTTGATGATCCTAACCGATCACAGTTCCCCGGAACTGTTAACTTCTATATCAGCGGGCAACTGGTTCACACCGTGGCAATCGCCAGTGGCCAGCCGCTGTCGTTTACCTATACTCCGACAACCGACGGACCTGCAGAAGTGAGAGTTGAAGTCATTGATAGTGTGCTATACGACGCCAGCGACAGCACCACAGCGACCTTCGCGGTCAGTGGTGGAGGCGGCGGTGGAGGTGGCGGACCGCCGCCCTTTGACGACGATTAGTCCTTTTCCAGAAAGGTATTTAGGGCTGAGCGGACATCACCGACCGAGCTAAGGCCGACAGGTTTTTTACCAGCCAGCACCCGCGGTCCGATAGCGCCCTCAAAACCCAGTTTTTTACTTTCGGCTAAGCGTTTATCTAAAAACGGGACATGGCGAACTTCACCGGATAAGCCAACCTCGCCAAAAACTACGGCGTTTAACTTTAGTTGCATGCCACGAGTCGCGCTGGCTATGGCCATGCAGACAGCTAGATCGGCGGCCGGCTCACTCAAGCGGATACCACCTACGACATTAACGTAGATATCTTTATCAGCTAGTTTCAACTTGGTGCGTCGTTCCAGCATGGCAACCAGCAGATTAACCCGGTTCAGGTCAATGCCACTGGCCGTTCGCTTGGGATAGCCGTAAGACGAGGGATTCACCAGAGCTTGGATTTCTACCAGCAGGGGACGGCTGCCCTCCATGCAGGCATGAACAATTGAGCCATCACTTACCTGTCTTTCGGCTAACAGCGCGGCCGAGGGATTAGCGACACCGGCCAAACCTTTGTCAGTCATCTCAAAAATCCCGGCTTCGTTGGTTGAACCATAGCGGTTCTTTGCGGAGCGAAGTATCTTAAAGCCACCATAGCGGTCCCCTTCCAACTGAAGAACCACATCGACAACATGCTCTAGAACTTTAGGTCCAGCAATTGTGCCTTCTTTAGTAACGTGGCCCACTAGGATCAAGGCCGTATCAGTAGTTTTGGCGGCCAGGCTGATCAGCTGGGTGCTGCCGGTGATCTGGCTGACGTTACCAGCCGCCGAAGTAATTTCGTTGACCGCCACTGATTGTATGGAGTCCACCACAACCACTCCGTAGTCACCACCAGCAACCGTCGAAGCTATATCATTAGCAGAAGCAGAAACTGCCAGCTGTAATGGAGAATTACTAATGCCTAACCGCGAAGTCCGCATAGCCACTTGTCGAGCCGACTCTTCACCGCTTACATATAAGACCTTGCCCTTCTGGGCCAAGTTATGAGCGGCTTGTAGCAACAGGGTGCTTTTGCCGATCCCCGGCTCGCCGGCCAGCAATATAACGCTGCCGGGTACTACTCCACCGCCTAAAACGTCATCAAATTCCGCTATCCCGACTGACAGCCGGTTAGTCTTAACTTTAGCCGCCGCACTTACAGTTTGGGCCTCTAATTTATGACCGCTGGTACGAGCGGTGGCGGTGCTCATTTCAATCTGCTCTTGTAGTGTATTCCACTCACCGCAATTACCGCAGCGGCCTGTCCACTTAGCATAAGCAGCGTTGCAATTACTACATACAAACCTGGTCCCCAACTTCTTCGCCATAAATATAGGATATAGGATTTAGGAATTAGGTCATAGAGAAAAAATGTCCTTAGTCCTGAGCACTTCTTCTAAAAATACTTGACTAGTCAAGTATTTTCTACTCTGTGGACTGGGTTGTCAGGCGAGTATCGATAGCTTGTTCCAGCCCCTTTAGCTCGACCGCTAAGGCGTTGCGCTCAGCGATCAGCTGGTTGTAATCGTTTATGTCTTCTTTTAGTTTATTTACCCCGGAGTTATATGCTTGGACCCTAGCATTGTAGCCTGGCACCAGACTGTTGTAGGTCTCGGTATCGCCGCTACCTTGATAAAAATCAAGTTTGGAGCTTTCGTTTTCAAGTACAGCCAGCTGGTCTGTCAAACTTTTCTCTTGAGATTCAATACTCTGTTTTAGCTGGGCCACCTGCTGGTCCATGGCGGCTATTTGGCCTAAGCGGCTGGCGAACTCCGCCTCATACCTCGCTGAAAAGTCAACCACGCGGCTGCGATCGGTAAAGTAGCGGCTGTAGTACGTCTCCAGCTCAGAGGGGAGGGTAGCGATTTCCGTACCAAATATGGAATGCATCTCATTGACCACGTCGTTGGGTTCAGTCTGGCGATACGAGTCAACCGTTTTTCTGATTCGCTCATCGGTTACGCTGCTCTCATAAAAAGAGACCAGCACCCGGTCGATAGATTCACGCTCATCGGAGCTGAGACGATCATACTGGGCGTGCAGCATCTCATGGGCAGCTGTTACTTGCTCGACACCGTCCAATCGGATATCACTGACATTATAGATAAATATTCCTGATTGGGGACCATGATAACAGCCTAAGACTATGGTTTGTTCAGCAATCGGGCAATCTTGGCGGAACTGAGTTTCGTTTGGGGTAAGCTCAGGATGGTTAACATAAAAGACTCTTCTTGCCGAGTCAGTCATCGCGGTGTCGGTAGCCAGAGCAACCACCTCCGGAGGAGGCGTGTAGCTTTGGAGTCGCCACCAGTCTAAAATGGCCTGCCGCTGCCACAGAGCTAGTAGTAAACCGACTGCCAAAGCGATGCTGAAGGCATACCCGAAAGCCCGTCGCGGGGTGCTCATAAGTAACTAAAGTATACCAGTAGCGGTTTATTCCGCCATCGCTGAATAAGTGAGTTCCGGCTCCGTGGATTTCTTGGGCCGCGCGGCGCTGACATTCACCACATCGCCCTTGTGATAGCTGTCGTCGAGCAGTCCGGCGGCGATTTGATCCTCCAAAGTTTCCTGAAGCAGTCGGCGCATCGGCCGAGCGCCGTTTAGGGCATCGTAACCTTTTTCTAAGAGATAATGCTTAGCGGCTTTATTAACTTGCAGCCCGACGCCCTGCTTAACCAGCCTGGCGCGCAAGTCCTCCAGCTGAAGGTCCAGGATTTTCATGGCATTAGATTTAGTCAGAGCCCGGAAAACAATGATCTTATCGATCCGATTAAGTAGTTCCGGGCGCATCATTTTCTTGAGCTCATCAAGCACCTTGTTCTTGTTGGCATTATGCAGTTCCTCAAGGTCATTCATGTCGGCTCGGCTAATGGCCCCGAATCCGAAAGTCGCCTCTTTTTGCAGTTTTTCGGCGCCGAGGTTGCTAGTCATGATGACGATGGTATTAGTAAAGTCAATCCGCCGTCCCTTGGCATCGCTCAAACTACCGTCTTCTAGGACCTGCAGCAGCATATTAAAGACATCCGGGTGAGCTTTCTCAATTTCGTCAAACAAAACCACGCTATAAGGCTGACGCCGGATCTTATCGGTCAGTTGCCCGCCCTCTTCATAGCCGATGTAGCCCGCCGGGGCACCGACCAGTCTGGCGACAGTGTGATGCTCCCCGAATTCGCTCATATCAATTTTTACAAGGGCCTGCTCGCTGCCAAAGAATTCGCGTGCTAAGATCCTCGCCAGCTCGGTCTTGCCGACTCCGGTGGGTCCCAGGAATACGAAGGAGCCTATCGGTCGTTTCTCACTGGAAATACCAGATCGTGAGCGACGGACCGCTCTAGCCACCGTCCCTACTGCCTCCTCCTGGCCAATGACGTATTTGCCAAGATTCTTTTCCAAATTAACCAGATATTTAGCCTCTGAACGGATAACTTTAGTGACCGGCACACCGGTGATTCGGGCAACGGTCTCGGCCACATCATCAGGCGTGATTACCAGCGGCTTACCGGTGCGATGCTTGGCCTCCATATCTTTAATTTTGTCGTGTAGCTGACTGGCCTGCTGTTTTTCACGGGCCGCTTTCTCGTAATCCTCGCTGTCAACCGCTTCCTCAATCCGACTGTTGGCTAGTTTAAGTTGCTTTTGCAGGTCACGGATTTCCGGCGGTGTTCTGACTTTATTGACCCGCAAATAGGCAGCTGTTTCGTCCAGAAGGTCTATGGCCTTGTCAGGCATGAAGCGGTCATTGATGTAGCGGCCGGCAAATTGCACAGTGTCGGATAGGACCTCGTCGCTAACTTTCACACCGTGGAAATCTTCATAATGCTTACGCAGTCCCTTTAAGATAGCCCAGGTTTCAGCGACTGTCGATTCGGGAACTTTAATCGGCTGGAAGCGGCGCTCCAGGGCAGCATCTTTTTCAACATGTTTATTGTATTCATCAGTGGTGGTAGCCCCAATCATGCGGATTTTACCGCGAGCTAGCGAAGGCTTTAAGATGTTACCGGCGTCCATGGACCCTTCAGCCGATCCGGCACCGACAATCAGATGAAGCTCATCAATAAAGACAATGACTCGCGGATCATCTTCTAGTTCAGCGATGACTTTTTTGAGGCGATCTTCAAACTCACCACGATACTTAGTGCCGGCAATCATCCCGGCCAGATCAAGGGTGACGATACGCTTATCTACTAAACTATCAGGCACTTCTTCATTCACAATCCGCTGGGCAATGCCTTCTACGATGGCTGTCTTACCGACTCCGGGGTCTCCAATCAGCACCGGATTGTTTTTGGTCCGGCGATTTAAGATGGTGATGACCCGGCGGATCTGAGCTTCTCGTCCAACCACCGGATCGAGTTTGCCAGCTTTAGCCAGTTCGGTCAGGTCACTCCCGAAAAAGTCCAGAGCGCTTTTCTTGGAATTCCTTGACCGGGTTTGCTTAGCGCCGGCTGGGCCGGACTCCTCATACTGCTGGCGATTCAGAAATTGTTCGATTTCGGCACTTAATCGGTCAGTGTCAACGCTCATATCTCTTAGCAGAGTGCTGGCTCTGGCGTTTTTCTGACTTAGGATGCTGTAGAGAATGTGCTCAGTACCGCAGTGGTCCTGGTTGAATTCCTGAGCAATTTCCCAAGCCATTTTTAGAGTCAGTTTGGCAGTCTCCGAAAGGCCCTTGCCGCCCATGCTGATAACCAAAGTTTTTGGCGTCAAATTCAAAGCTAATCGAGCCCGGTCCAGTGTAACCCCAGCACCCTCTAGAATACGTGCGCCCATCGAATTACCTTGGGCCAAAATGCCCAAAAGCAAATGTTCCGTACCAATGTAAGCACTACCACTAGCTCTGGCGATGGCGTCGGCGTGCTTAAGCGACGCTAAGCCGTTATCTGTCAGGTGAGATAAGAACTCTTGGAAATCCGGTGAACTGGGAATCATATACGACTATGATATCACGAGTTAGCACTCACAAGTCAAGAGTGCTAAAAAACACCTTAATTCTCAGTATTCGGGCTGTCTGTCGCGGCGGATTCCGGCTGTTTTTCGTCAGCCGCGTTATGTTTGATTTCCGTGGTGGGAATATTATCTTTTTTTGGGTTACTGGTTTCTTGCTGTACTTCTTCGCCGTGTTCTTCAATGGCTTTGAGCAGACTGTCTTCCAGCTCGGTTTTCTTTTTCAGCTTCTGAACTACCGGCTTAGACTCCACGCCCGGCTGTTTATCCTCTGATGGTGCTTCCTTTTGACCTTTGCCTTTTTCAGCTTCAATGTCCAACTCATAACCGGTCAGTTTACCGGCCAGGCGGACGTTCTGACCGGCCTTACCAATCGCGATACTGAGCTGGTCTTCGGGGACGATAACAACAGCCTTGCCGTCTGTTTTGTTGAGTTTTACATTACTCACATTGGCCGGCTTCATAGCATTAGCGATAAATACTTCCGGCTTTTCATCCCAGACAATTATGTCAATCATTTCCGATGGGCCTATCTCATCACGCACTGCGTTAATCCTGGTACCGTGCCCTCCGACAAACGTGCCTACCGGATCAACGCCCGGCACATTGGACGAAACGGCAATCTTTGATCTGACACCCGCTTCACGGGCGATTTCTTTTATCTCCACGGCGGCGCCGTCCATTTCCGGAACCTCAGCCATAAATAGCTGTTGGACGAATTCTTTGGAGCCGCGACTAACAATCAGCTGTGGGCCCCGAAAGCCTTTCTCGACATCTTTTAAATAAAGCTTCAGACGCTGGCCGGGATAATAGTGTTCGCCTTGAATTTGCTCGCTAATTGGCATGATTCCCTGGGCTCGACCCAGCTCAACTCGCACCAACCGGCCCTCAACACGACTGACTATACCGTTAACGACGGTGCCAATCTTATCTTCGAACTCCGATAAAACAATTTCGCGTTCCGCTTCCCGTAAGCGCTGCAGTATAACCTGCTTGGCAGTTTGAGCGGCTACCCGCCCGAAGTTTTCAATTTTTTGAACGATTTCGACCGTGCCGCCAAGTTTAGCTTTTTTATCGACGCTTTTAGCATCGGCTAAGTTTATCTGGATACGCGGGTCACTGACTTCTTCGACCACCTCCTTGGTGACAAAGGCCGTAACCTCACCGGTATTAAGGTTCATCGATACTCTCACTTCTTGCTCGCGCTCACCAAAGTCACGCCGCCAAGCAGCGGCTAAGGCCTGTTCGACAATCTCAGAGACCTGATCTTCAGGTAAGTTTTTTTCCTCAGCAATCACTCGGATAGCAGCAGCCAGCTGTTTGAAATCCATATCCACGGTTATTCCTTCTTTCTGCTAAAAAATCCGACCTTCCGGCCGGACAACTAGGCTGATTATACCTCGAATTGGCCGTCTTTGTAAATAACCTTCTTCTGCCCATCAGGCAAGGTAGCAGTAACTGTCCGATCGCCAGTGGAAATCATGTCATTATGGACTACTGACTCATTAAAGCCCAGCTGGCGCATAGTCTGTTTTCTAACAGTTGCGACATCGCCGCGATACACATCGCGGAAAGCTCGGCCTACGGCGATGTGGGTGTTGCCGAATCTGCCGCCAATATTCTCATCATAAAGCGTATTAGCCATAAATTTGGTTATGTGGCTGTGGCGATGGTCCGTCAAAGAAAATTCTCCAATCTGAGAGGCTCCCTTGTCAGCGGAAATCATTTCTCTCAGTAGTTTTTGGTGTTTTTTGGCCGTCGCTTTGATAACCCTGCCCTTGGCAAAGTGTAGTTCAATCCCCTCTATCTTCGGGCCATAGTTATACAGTGGCTGGTTGAATCGAATCCAGCCTTCGGTTCCCCGCCAATCCGGCGAAGTGAAGACTTCAAAACTGGGAATGTTCCGCCCGCCGCCGCCCAGCCATTTGCGGTCTCGTCCGATAGTTATTTGAAGGTCGACATCCTGACCCTGGATATGCATAGAACTAATGTTTAGATCTGTTAATTTGGCGGCAATTCTCTCCACTTCAGTGCCAGTTTTTTGCCACCTGGAGATCGGATCGGAGTAGTCTAAATAGCAAGCTTTGATGATTTGATTCCAATATTCTTCCAGGCTTAAGCCAGCCTCTTTAGCCATTGCAGGAGTTCCATATAGCGCCAATGTCCATGTAAGCCGGCCTCGGTCTTCCTTTTTGTCCAGCCACTCGGTAAGCCGCTTACGACTTTTTTGGGCCAGAATGATTTTTTGGGGGTCTACTTTGTCAAGTTCGTGCATGTTATGGTCACTCAAAATTGCCATATAGTGATCAATGTCTGAAACTATGCCTCTATAATAGTGAGCTGGGAAAAAAGTCAGTTGTTCATTGGTGGCGTGGTCAAACACATAGCGCTCCCAGCCGCTCATATCATCATTTAGAGCGCCCAGCACATGGCCACCTCGATCAAAAATAGCTTTACGAACGGCTTTATACATCGGTAAAGCAGACAATGATACCGAAAGATAAACAAAGTCGCCTTTCTTGAGGCCCTTGCCTCCGCCAAGCGCAAAATTCACCAAAACATCAGCATATTTTGTCAGAATCTCATCTGAAGGTTTGTAGCTCATTTGAGAAATTATACCCTAGCTTAGTTCGATAACTTCTACATTTTCATAATTTAGGCCGCCGACTTCAGCGGCCAGCAGCTGGTAATCGCCACCATAGCGATTGTTCTGAGCCCAGACCCGAGCGGCAAAATTCATCTGTTTCAGTTTCTGAGGACCGATATAGTCAAAACCGCCGCCTTGGGTCTCCGAACTGCGGTACTTAACCTCAACAAAGTAAATGACGTCGTCTTTCTTAGCGACGAGGTCTATCTCGCAAGCCGGAGTTTTCCAATTACGGGCTACAGTCTCGTAGCCTCTCTGGAGCAGATAATCAGCAACCGCCGCTTCAGCAAGTTGCCCCACAGAACTGGTTTTCATACACCTAGCCTCAATGCGCTAACAGGTTTATAGGAAAATCGATGGATGCCCTCCAGTGTTCCGAATTTAGAAAGTGCCTGCTTGTGCAGGCTGGTGCCATAACCAACGTTTCTCTCAAAGCCGTAAACCGTGTATTTCTTGGCTATTTTTCTCATAAACTGATCGCGGGTGACCTTGGCATAAATACTGGCTGCTGACACCAGTGGTACAGATTGATCAGCGTCAATAATGGTGCTAACTCTGGTGTAGACTTGCGGCGCGTAGTTTATCTTGCCATCGATGACCACCTCCTCCTCAGCGAGTGCACCTAGCGCCGACAAGGCCCGAGCGAAACCAATCCTTAAGGCGCTCGCTAGCCCCCTCTCATCAATCTCTATGGCCGATACCCAACCCTCGCCAAAATCGCAACTTTTTCTAAGTAACATCGCTAGTTTTAGTCTTTTTTGAGGGGTTAGGCTTTTAGAGTCCGTGCAGCCAAGGGGGAGCTTGCTCGTTTGGCGGGCGGCTACTACCAAGAGAGGGCCGGCCCAGGCGCCCCTGCCAACTTCATCAACCCCAACCATATTTATAGGGTATAGGGTTTAGGAGTTAGGGTCTAGTTTTTTATTCTTGCTTTTCTTCGGATTCGGCTTCGGGGGCTTTTTCGTCGTGTTTAGCTAGAGCCTCTTGAGCCTTAGCCTCTTCCTTGGCCTGCTTTACAGCCTCTTTGGATTCTTTTTCTTCGTGAGCTTTTTCAGCGGCTTCTTTGAGTTTCTCTTCTTCAGCCTCGGCGGCTTCGTCTTCCGCCACATTCACGGCATCGCGGTCGAACTCCACACCACTCAAGCGAGCTTTTTTACCGGATCGCTCTCTTAGATAGCTAAGGTAGTTACGGCGTACTTTGCTGCGCTTAATGACTTCTACTTTCAGCACTGATGGGGCATGCATCAAAAAGGTCTTTTCAACTCCCACTCCGCTGGCGATCCTACGTACAGTCAAAGATGCCGTTAAGCTGTTTTTTCGGCTTACCCTTATAACCACCCCTTCGAAGACCTGGATACGCTCTTTAGAGCCTTCTTTGACCTTTTGGCTAACTTTAACGCTGTCACCGGGCCGTACATCAGCGACGGCTTTCTTCTTGTACTTGGATTCGACTTTGGCTATAACACTTTCCATATGTCGGGGAGTATCTTAGCGCAAATATAGTTTTTGGGCAACCAGCCCTTAGATATACAATTAATGATATGGACTTTGGGAAGAAGGCTTTGGCTAGCCACAAACGCCTGCGCGGTAAAATTGGCGTTTCGTTAAAAGACAGTTTGGATAGTCAAGAGAGTCTCAGTATCTACTACACGCCGGGAGTAGCAGCTGTATCCAAATACACCGCCAGGTATCCTGATAAAGCCCGTGACTACACTTGGTTAAACAACAGTGTCGCCGTAGTTAGCGACGGCTCCGCCGTATTAGGTTTGGGGGATATCGGTCCCTACGGCGCCCTGCCGGTTATGGAGGGCAAGGCTATGCTCTTTAAGCATTTTGCAGGGATTGATGCTGTACCAATCGTGCTGGATGTCCATCAACCAGATGAAATCATTGAAGCTGTTAAAGCTATCGCGCCATCCTTCGGCGGTATAAATTTAGAGGATATCGCTGCTCCGCAGTGCTTTGAAATTGAGGAAAAACTAAAGAAGAGTTTACCGATCCCAGTCTTCCACGACGATCAGCATGGAACAGCAGTGGTTGTTCTGGCTGGACTTATCAATGCTATGAAAGTCAGCGGTCGCAAGCTATCCGACGCCAAGATTGTAGTCGCTGGAGCTGGTGCTGCTGGGACCGCCATCATAAAACTCCTACATCTTTATGCCAAACCGAGAATCTTTGCAGTAGATAGTCGAGGGATTATTAGCGCAAACCGCGATGATCTGAACAATGAGAAGAAGAAATTACTGGAGTTCACCAATCTATCCGGTGTTGACGGCTCACTGGAATATATCTTGGCAGAAGGCGCGGACGTTTTCATCGGAGTGTCAAAGGCTGGCCTACTGACCCAAGACATGGTCAAGTCCATGGATAAGGATCCAATTATCTTCGCGATGGCTAACCCCGATCCGGAGATATTACCCGATGAGGCCAAGGCCGCCGGCGCGGCGATCGTCGCTACCGGCCGGAGTGATTTCCCTAACCAAGTTAATAATGCCCTCGCTTTTCCAGGTATTTTCAGAGGCGCTTTGGACAACAAGGTAAGATCCATCACTGACCAACACAAGATAGCTGCGGCCCAGGCCATCGCTTCGCTGGTTAAAAAGCCGGCTTCAGATAAGATTATTCCATCAGTGCTGGATAAAAGGCTGGTACCGGCTATTGCTCGCGTTATTAGGTAATTTATTCAACCACCCGGTATATTTCTTCAAGCGTGGTGAGTCCCGCTATAGCTTTTAAGATGCCGTCGTGCAGCATAGTTCGCATACCTTCCTCGACAGCTTTGGCTTGAAGCATCTCCGTAGATACTTGATTTGACGGCAAGCGTAATAGCTGCTGGACACCCGGAGTCATAACCAGTTGTTCGCGAATCGCCAGCTGTCCGCTAAAACCAAATGGGTTGGTTTCTGATTTACCGGATTTATAAAGAGTTATACCGGCTAGGCTGGGCTTCTCGACGGAGGGCGGGAAAGTATCAATAACCGACTGGAGTTGTTTTATTAATGCTTCGTCGGGTTGATAGGGCTGTTTAGTATTGTCGTCTAGGCGCCGAACTAGTCGTTGGGCCATCACCAGGTGCATGGCGTTGGCGAACAGAGGATTAATACCGACCATGTCCAGCATTCTAGTCAGTGCGGCGGCGGCACTCGCTCCGTGAAAAGTTGAAAGTACCAGATGGCCTGTCAGCGCACCCTGCAAAGCAGTTTTCGCGGTATCAGCGTCACGTATCTCACCGACCATTACTACATCGGGGTCCAGTCGCAGCACAGCCCGTAATTTTTCAGCGAACCGGTGACCTTCGATGTTGCCGGCTACCGGTATCTGGACCACGCCAGGCATGTTGTACTCAACCGGGTCTTCGAGCGTAATAACTTTACGCTCTGGTGTGTTTAGGGTGTTAATCAACGAATAAAGCGTTGTGGTCTTGCCGGAGCCAGTCGGTCCGACAATCAACACTAGGCCCGTAGGATGGGCAATAATATCATCAACTACGGCGGCCTCTTTCTCACTCAGACCCAAGCTCTCCAGTTTAAACATTTCCAAGCGCAGATTGAAGAGCCGCATAACGGCATCCATCCCGTAAACTGTCGGAATTGTTTCAACCCTTAGATTTAAAACCACGCTCTCCCCAGTGGCCAATTTATAACTACGGCTGATATGGCCGGTCTGAGCGTCGTCGGCTTCGGTCGAGATATTAGCGGAGGAGGCTAGCGCGGCAATCATATGGTGATATTTTTCGTGGGAAATTGTCGCCACCGGATGCAAAACCCCGTCAACTCTGAAACGTACGCGTACCTTATCTCTCTGGCATTCCAAGTGTATATCACTGGCGTTGAGCTTATAGGCCTGCTGGACTAAGTAGGCCAGCATATCATCGGGCCGGACCTGGTCAAGAGTTGTGCTGACGGCTTTTAGCATTTCCTCTGCATGACCGCCGGTTGACGTAAGGCCGATGTCGCGATAGGTGACCTGCTTTGGCGGGTCATAAAGCTTCATATACTCCCGGTAACCACTGTCTGAGATGATAGAGAAGTTAACCCTTTGATCAGAAAAACGGTTCCGTAAATTGTTAGTGGTTTGTTGGGCGGTAGTGGTGGTAATTCCAAAGTGAAGATTGTGTTCGTCAGCCACCAGCGGAACAACTTTCAGACTGTAGAGCTCGCTGACCGGTAGAATAGTCTTATAGAGCTGCTTCTGGATCGTTGAGGTATCAATGTAGTTCAATCCCAGGAGCGAAGCCCGTCGAGCGGTGGTAGTTTCCTCACTGTGTCGCACATCTTGATCCATATCTATTAATTAAAGCACAAGCACTACTTGCTCAGAAGCTTTTTGGGGATAGATTTAGGTGGACACACAAGCAGTTTGAAGGTATAGTAGCCTTGTCTGGCAATGACAGCTAAAACAAAAAAGACAAAAGTAGCCCGAACTAGGGTTTACAAGCATAAACCGCACGGTGTTAGCGCCAAATCCTTTGAGCGTGCTTTCTGGCCATATTTACCGCTCGCTTTAATCATCAGCCTGCTACTTACACTTAACGTCCAGAGCGGAGCGTTGAGTACGAGCCTTCTTAGAAACCCGACTGGTGACGTCCTAGCCTATGCCACCAGCATGAGCGTCAACGGTCTGGTCAGTTCCACGAATACCCAACGATCAGCTAACGGAGTCACTTCGCTATCCCTTAATTCCAAACTTAGTGCCTCCGCCCAAGCCAAAGCTAACGATATGGCGTCTCGTAATTACTGGAGCCATAACACACCGGAAGGTAATCCACCATGGGTGTTTATTGAGGCTCAGGGCTACGCTTACCAGAAACTAGGTGAGAATTTAGCCGCCGGCTTCTCTTCTGAAGATGCAACTGTCGGCGGCTGGATGGCCAGCGCACCGCATAAAGCCAACCTGCTTGATCCGGCTTTTTCTGAAGTCGGTTTCGGCTTCGCCGATAATGAGAACTATACCTCCGCCGGCGGCGGACCGATGACTATCGTGGTAGCTCATTACGGCAAACCCACGGTACTAGCCTCAGCAAGCCCGCCACCAGCCGCCTCAACCAAGCTAAAATCATCAGCACCAGCTACCCCCCAGCCAGAGGCGCCCCCACCAGCACCAGCCCCCGCACCAGAAGAGCCCAAGGGGGAGCCCAACGCTCTGCTGACCCCATATAACTCTGAGGGTCTCACGCCGGGAGCTGAGCTGGCAGCCAGGACCTCACGAATTCAAGCTATCTTAGGCAGCCTGCCGGCGGCTAACATGGCCACCTCATTTGCGGTTTTTGGGGCTTTGGCGGCAATGGGACTTTGGATTAGTCGGCACGCCCTAGCGGTGCGCCGCGCTGCGGTGATGGGTGAAAATTTCGCTATCAGGCATCCCTTGGTTGACGTCAGTCTGATTGCCATTGCCGCGCTATCCTACCTCTTAACGCGCACCGCCGGATTAATCCAGTAGTAAGCTATAAACTTAAAATACTTAACGAGTTAAGTATTTTACTTTAAGACAACGTTGGTGGCCCCAAAAACTTTGGCTAAATCACGTAAGCTGGTCTCATTAATCTCAATCGTCTGTGGTAGTTTAATCGCCTGCTTATGGTTATCTTCACCGGTGACTAAAACAACTTCTGTGTCTCCCCGATGGTTATCAAGCTTGCGCTTAAGAGTTAGCAGCAACGGCTGATCACTGCTATCGGCCAGTTTTATATATAGCCGCTTGGGGACAATTGGATTCTCTGCGGTTTTCACCTTGGTTGATTCTTTATTAACACCCGAAAGTTCGGGCTCACCTTTATGCTCACCATTGAGGTGACGGACCTCATCGACTAATACTTTCAACTCGCCAGCTGAACCAGCGTTGCGGCCACTGCCTAGTGAACCTCGGACTAAGAGGACTTGGTCCCGTTTCCAAACCACCTTGGAGCCGTCGCCATACTTTTTTGGGAAGACTACCAGTTCAATTTCACCAGTTTGGTCGGTAATCCTGACAAAAGCCATCTTGGCGCCATTTCTGGTGACAATCTCCCTAACTTCACTAACTGATCCGCCAACTACCACACTGGCGCCTTCAATCTGGTTGGATAATTCGACGATCGGCACGGTTTGTTCGTCAAGAGCCTTCCCATAATCCTCCAGTGGATGTCGGCTTAAATATAGGCCGAGTAGCTCGCGCTCCCAAGCCATTTTTTCAAATGGCGAGTGGCGGACTACATCACGGTCCCAAGCTAATCGGGGTTGAAGTTCCTCACTTACCTCATCTGAGGAGCCAAACAGATCGACTTGGCCGCTAGAGGACTCCTTCTGTAAACGGCCAGACAAAGCCAGGATGTTCTCAATATTTCCGACCAGTTCATCGCGATCGGCGTAACTATCCAGAGCGCCAGCTTTAATAAGGCTCTCCAGGGCCTTGCGATTAACAATCTGTGGGCTAACGTTGGCACAAAAGTCTTCAATACTAGCTAATTTGCCGCCGGCTGCCTCGCGGGCCCGGATTATTTCCTCGGCGGCTCCGTGACCAACATTCTTAACGGCATCCAGACCAAATCTAATCTGTTTTTTATCGAGAACGATAGCAAATTCATGAAATGACTCACTAATATCCGGCGGCAAAACTTTCAGACCCATGTTCTTACACTCGGCTATCTCAATCGCTAGTCGGTCAGTGTTGTCATAATCAGAGGTCATCAAAGAAGCCATGAAAGCATCAGGATAGTTGGCTTTTAGATATGCCGTCTGGTAGGCAATCAGTCCGTAGCAAGCGGCATGCGATTTATTAAAGGCATAGTCAGCAAAACCCTGGAGGTCCTTCCAGAATTTATCAGCAACCCTTCGGCTTACTTGATTGGCAACAGCGCCCTTAATTATCTTGTCATGCATCTTGGCCATAGTCTCGCGTTGTTTCTTACCGACTGCTTTGCGAAGTGTGTCAGCTTCGCTGCCCGTAAAACCGCACATATCCTTTACAATCTGCATGACTTGTTCTTGATAAACAATTACGCCGTGCGTGGCATTCAAAGCATTCTTCATAAGAGGATGGTCGTAGCTAACAGCCTCTGTCTTATTCTTTCTGGCAATATATCTATCAATTAAGCCGGTTGTCAGTGGACCCGGTCGATAAAGCGCCACCATAGCGATGATATCTTCAAAAGCTGTTGGTTTGAGCTGTTTAAGGTAGTGCTTCATGCCCGCCGACTCCAGTTGAAAGATGCCGGTTGTTTCGCCATTTTGTAGAAGCTCAAAAGTTCTACCATCATCCAGTGGTACCCGGTCTATATCAATGTCCTTGCTGTAAACTTTTTTAATAATTCTTAAAGCGTTTTTGATAATGGTTAGGTTAGATAAGCCCAAGAAATCGATTTTGAGTAAGCCTAGATCTTCGATTGGGCCCATAGAGTATTGAGTAGCGACCACGCCTTTTTGGGCCATTTCTAGCGGGACGAGTTTGACGAGATCATCCGGCGTAATGATTACCCCGGCGGCATGTACGCCATGACTGCGTATGGTTCCCTCAAGTTTCTGAGCTAATTCAAATATTTCAGCTGATCGTCCGTTAGTTCTGTTCTCATTAACAAGTTCGGATACTTCCTCCAAGTGCTTAGCCAGCGGCGTGTGTCTGCCCTGAACCGGCGGGGGGATCATTTTAGCCAGTCGATCAGCTTCGGCGTACGGCACCTGTAAGACCCTGGCTACGTCACGCACTGAATTACGGGCCGCCATGGTCCCAAAGGTCACAATATTCGCGACCCGGTCACGGCCGTACTTCTCAATACAGTATTTGATTACCTCATCACGACGGTTATCCTGTATGTCAATATCCATATCTGGTGGGCTTACCCGGTCTGCTGTTAGGAATCTTTCGAAGAGAAGATCATATTTCAGTGGATCGAGATCGGTCATCCGAGTGGCAAAAGCAACGATGGAACCCGCTGTACTGCCTCGTCCGGGGCCAAAGACTATGCCTTGGTCTTTTCCCCAATTTACAAAATCGATAACGATCAAGAAAAAGCCATTAAAGCCGACCTTGTTGATTACGCTCAGTTCGTACTCCGCTCTGTCAACCACTTGACTATCCAGGTATCTTTGAGCTTTAGCGATATCAAGTTTTGCCGCTTTATCGCGCCCAATACCCCCATATCTCCAAGCCAGTCCCTGCCAAACCAGCTTTTCCAGGAGTGATTTTTCGGTCTCCCCTTTGGGCGTTGGGAATTTCGGAATGAGAATCTTGCCCATCTCGATTTTCACATCGCACCGTTCAGCTATTTTTTTTGAATTAATAAGTGCTTGCGGAAACTCTTTTTCCCAACGCTTGATAACGTCTTTAGGGTCAGTCACGTGCAAATCGAAATCAGCTAAACTCATTCGTGACTCGTCAGCCAAAAAGGCACCGGTTTGGACACACAGCAAGACCTCATGAGCTTGTTGATCATCCTGGTTAAGATAGTGAGCATCACAAGTCACCACTGTTGGGATGTTCAGTTCATCGGCAATTTTTACTAATTGAGCATTAACCCGCCTCTGTTGGTCCCAGCAGGTTGGGTGCTCAGGATGACCATGGTCCGCCAGCTCGATGTAATACCGATCGCCAAAAACGTCTTTGTACCACGCGGCAGTTTGCTTAGCTGATTCATAGGAACGCTGGGCTAGGGCGTCGCTGACCTCCCCACCCATGCAGCCAGACAAGACAATAATTCCCTGCCTGTGCTTTTTTATCAGTTCGTGGTCAACCCGGGGTCTGTAATAAAAACCGTCTAGAGAGGCCGTCGTTGCCAACTTCATAAGGTTACGATAACCTTCATTGGTTTGGGCTAGCATTGTAAGGTGAAAGACTTGGCGGTCATGGGAAGGATCTTTATCCAGATGGGTTCGGGGAGCAACATAAGCTTCCATGCCGATGATTGGCTTGATACCGGCATCAATAGCCGTTTTATAGAGTTCTACAGCACCGCTCATGCTGCCGTGATCAGTAATCGCTACGGCCTCCATGCCCAGCGTTTTGACACGTTCTATCAGCCGCGGAACCTTGGTTAGCCCATCCAGTAAGCTGTAATGGGTGTGGTTATGCAGGTGCACGAAATCACTAGGTTTTAGTGGGGCCCTCTTAGCCATTAACCCCAATTATACTAGGCCTTCGCGCTGGGATGGAGTGCCAGGCGCCAGCGAGCAGCAGACTGAGGTGTATATGATAATACCTTGAAGGAGCAGCGCAGCTGGCAACGCCGCAATCCGCCAAGAGCACCAGCGGAGTGGCCGGCTCCGCCGGTTATCAGGCTGGTGCAGCGCAAGGCCTAGGACTTGAAGTATTTGGATAGGTTTTTAGTAGCTGCCCTGGCCTGTTTGATAGCCTTGTTAAGCTCCGGATCTTCAGCTTCGCCGGCTTTGACTGCCTTTAGCATTGTTGTTAGCTTACTTTGGGCGTCTTTGGCGCGGGCCACCGCTTCGTTGAATTCAGCCCTAGCCTTACCAGACAAGGCAATGGTTTCGGATTTTGCTCTGGCCAGCAAATCTTTCAACTCACCCTGTAATTGAACGACTTCCTCAAGCGCGGCCTGTTTTAGATCTCCGGCCTTAGCGGCGACATCGGCCCTAGTCTCCTTGCCGCTCTTAGGCGCCGTTAGAATTCCCGTTACATAACCGACTGCCCCGGCGATTGCTGCACCAATAGCAATGTTTCGCCCGGTGTGATTATCTTTTCCCATTTACTTCTCCTTCTTCCTGAATTTAGCTACGCTATCAGCGATATTGCTAACTAATTTAAGTACCGCCATTGGTTTGGCGCTGCGTTCAAAAGTTTCAGCGGCAGCCTCTACCGACTCGGCGACATTCTCAGCCTTAACGGAGATGCGTCTTAAACTTCCCAGAAGTTTGATGAAAAAAATCAGGGCGACTATCGCCAATATCAGAAAAACCGATAGTGTGGCGCTCACTATGATTAAAAGCCAGTAGGATGCATCTTCCATCTTGATTATTATTATAAACTTTTAGCGCAGCTCAAGCAAAGAATGTTACAGGTCGTTTAGATCAAGCTGTTTTCTGATTATTCGCTGGGCTACCGCTGGGTTGGCTTTACCCTGAGTCTTAGTCATAACTTGGCCGACTAAATAGCCGATGGCTTTTTCTTGGCCAGCCCTGATATCAGCTGCTACTTTAGGATTTTGTAAAATGACCCCGGTGACAATTTTTTCAATCTCTGCCTCATCACCTAGCTGGTGGAGATCCAGCTTCTTAGCGATCGCATCTGGATCATCACCGCTTTTTAGCATGTCATCAAAGACTGTTCTGGCGGCTGTCGAACTGAGTCGGCCACCAGCAACCATTTGTGATAGTTTGATCAAATTGCCCGTATCTACTTTGGGTTCTACGTAGTCCGGGTCATCGGGAGCTGCCGGCTCACCATGAATAAACCAAAATGCTGCTCGTCGGGCGTCATCCGGTTGGCCAGCTTTTTGCACATCTAGGGTGTGGTCTAAGGCAGTTGGACGGTCTAACAGGTCTTCGATGACTTGTCCGTCCAGTGATAGTTTCACCAGCTCTTCCCGGATATCATTGGGCATCTTGGGCAATTTTACCTTGATATCAGCTAGATATTGATCGCTTAACTCCAGCGGGGGGATGTCCGGTTCGGGCATGTAACGATAGTCGTGAGCTTCTTCTTTACCGCGCTGAGCCGTAGTTTTTTGCTTGGCCTCGTCCCAGCCTCTAGTCTCCTGTTCCACTAACTGGCCCTTCTCTAATAGTTCAATCTGACGCTTAATCTCATAGGCTACGGCATTCTCCACGCTCCTAAAGCTATTTAGATTCTTAACTTCCGAGCGCGTCCCTAGCTTAGATGGATCGGCACTTACGCTGACATTGATGTCAAAGCGCAGGTTACCGTGGTACATGTCGCAATCACTCACCCCTGTATACTTCATTAACAGATACAACTCTCGCACATAAGCCTTAGCTTGAGCCGGGCTATGAATATCCGGGTAACTGACTATTTCCAGAAGTGGTGTTCCTGCGCGATTTAAATCTACTAGTGAATAGTCGGCTCCTGGTGGATGCGTATTCTTGCCAGCGTCTTCTTCTAGATGCACGCGAACGATGCTTACCCTTATGTCTTGTCCTTCGGCTTTAAAGTCAACATAGCCGTCTAGTACCAGTGGCTGTTCATACTGGCTGATCTGATAACCCTTGGGCAGATCCGGATAAAAGTAATGCTTGCGGTCAAACTTAGAAAACTTCTGAATATCGCCGTTGAGTGCAAAGCCAGCCATAACTGCCAGTTCAACGGCCTTTTCATTCAGTACCGGTAAAGCTCCCGGCATCCCGACATCGATATGGCTAATTAGGGTGTTGGGGGCAGCTTTCCGGGCATCATTACCGACGGCTGAAAAAAGCTTGGTCTTGGTTTTAAGCTGAACATGGGTCTCCACGCCAATCGAGGGTAAATATTTGCTACTCATCTTTTCCCTCGATTGACAATGTTCAATAGACAATATTCAATGGACAATGAATAGTTAATGAAGCAATGATTCAATGGGTTGCTATTGCTGCATTGAGCATTAGTACATTCATTGAGCCTTGAGCATTGATAATTGAGCATTTCTTATAGCACTCCTAAATCACGCAGGCCGCACTTGAATCCGGCTAGAGCATTTTGGGCCTCACGTTTTTTTAAGCGTACGGTAGGTTCGTGCACCAGCCGGTTGCGCAGCTTGTGGGCGTACCACACGGCATCGTTATCTGATATCAGCCGCTGGGCAGCTACCAAACGCTCTCCCATAGTTTTACCTCTAAAGCCATATTTTTTGAGAGCTTCGTCCAGCAGCTTGTCAGCGTCAATAATTGCCAGCACCATACCTTCTGGAGTTTTGACACCGGCAAGTATTTCCGCCCATCTTGCTCGGAAGTACTCTTGATTGAGCCTTTTGGGCAAACGACGACTTAAGGCGCCAACTGCCACCAACATAACGACAGCGAAGATGATGGCGGCAATTAGAAAAATAGTTGTGCTGTTCACAACAGTTCCTCACATGCTTTGGTAATTTCAAGCAGTTTACGGTCACCCTTCATCGGCCCGATAAGCTGGAGTCCGACGGGCAGCTCAGAGCTCAAACCAGCGGGTATGCTTATAGCTGGATTACCGCTCATATTGGCGGCGACCGTCATAATGTCCGACAAGTACATGCTCAAGGGGTCATTGACCTTTTCACCGATTTTAAAGGCTGTCGTCGGAGAAGTTGGGCCAACAAGAACATCATACTTCTCAAAGGCATCGGCGAACTCGGAAATTATTTTAGTACGGACCGTCTGGGCTTTTTTGTAATAAGCGTCGTAGTAGCCACTGGAAAGTACATAAGTGCCAATCATTATGCGCCGCTTGGCTTCCGCTCCGAATCCTTTTTCTCGGCTTAGCTCGTAGCTGGAAAGCAGGTCTGTGGCCGACTGCTCGCTATACCCATAGCGCTGACCATCATAGCGCGCCAAGTTACTGCTCACTTCTGCCGGGCAAACGATGTAGTAAACAGCTAACGCTAGGGGCAGACTGGGAAGGCTGACCTCAGAAATTTCGGCTCCGGCACTTTTAAGCTTATTTACCGCACCATCGATAACCTGCTTGACTCCGAGCTCCAGGCCTTCGGCCATATATTCACGTATGATTCCAATCTTGGCCGCATTCAGCTGATAGCTGCTGGTGGATAGCTGATAGCCCTTCGAATCTTTTTCTATAGTTGTTGAGTCTAGCTCGTCACGACCGGCTATGATATCGAGTATGGCCGCTGTGTCGTCGAGATTCCTGGTTATCGGACCAATCACGTCAGTACTGGAAGCCATGGCAATCACCCCGCTGCGGCTCACTAAGCCATAGGTGGGCTTATAGCCAACTACTCCGCAAAAACCGGCTGGCTGGCGGATCGAACCACCGGTATCGGTACCTAGGGCAAATGGAACAATATCTAATGCTACAGCCGCGGCTGAGCCGCCGGAGCTGCCCCCCGGTACTCTGGTTTTGTCATGGGGGTTCTTAGTGACGAAAAAGTCACTGTTTTCAGTGCTGGAGCCATGCGCGAAAGCATCGAGGTTTGACTTGGCTATTAAGATTGCGCCCTCGGCCTCCAATCGCTCAATCGCCGTAGCCTGATAAGGAGCTTCAAATGGTTTCAAGATATTACTGGATGCGGTGGTCTTGGCTCCATACGCTAAAAAGTTGTCTTTAGCAATAAACGGCACTCCAGCCAAACGGCCAGCTTCCCCACCTTGGGCAACCAGCGCATCCGACTTCGAAGCTCTTTCTCTAGCCCTTTCAGCTGTTATCTCAATAACTGTTTGATACTCTTGCTTAGCTTCCAGATTCTTTAGGGCAGTCTCAACCAAGTCAGAAGCCTTTAGCTTCCCCGACTTCACTTGCTTGGCAATATCAGAAATAGCTGGCCAGTTGCTCACGGTATCTGTTAAATGACTCTTTTTACTTTGAACTGGTTGGCTTGAACAGCCGGAGCGTTTTTTAGAAGCTCCGCTGGCTTAGCCTGATACTCTTTTAGCTCGTCAGTACGGGTAATGTTCTTTAAACCGGTCACTTGATAGGTTGGTTCCAGCCCGCTGGTGTCAACTTTATCCAACTGTCTGACGTATTCCAAAATGACTGATAGCTCATTTGGCAAACGACTGATTTCTTCTTCTGTTAGTTTTAATCGTGCGAGTTGAGCCAGCTTTAAAAGCTCCTCGCGGGATATAACGCTCATTACTGCCCAGTATATCAGATGAGCGCGGTTGGATTACACTCCTAACTAACACCTTGGTTGAACGCTAAAAGATTGTAGTATCGGGATACCTCTCGGCTAGATCAGCTATCGGCACGTTTTGCTCAACTATTGAAATACTGTGCGATACTACTAGCTTTTTTTGACCGGGGATATAAACACCAAGGCCAACTCCCCAATCATTTCTACCTGCCCTCATGGCGATGATTGATTGGTCTGTCGATTCTAGATAACCCAAGTCAGTCTCACCGCTCGGTAAGACCCCAACACGGCTTTGTCCTTTATACGTCATAGCAGCCGCCAATTGACCCTGAGTCTCTTTTTTAATATCAAGTAGGGCGGTTCGTCCTGAGCCGACTACTACAACCTCTTTCTTAAGTCTCGGCATGATCATGGTCAGTGGTGAGGCCTCAGGGTCAGCCTCACCTACAGGTAGGTGAACAGGCCAATCTTCCTCATCGACGACCTCGCTGACACCTCTCCAGATCGTCTGACGGTATTGTGGAGAGTTACAGCCGGCAAAAAGCCATATCATAGCCTGTGCTATAGCATTAGGTCTTTGGACTTTTTCACCAAGGTCCATGGCCCAGTTAGGCGTGTCCGGTTTTCGTCTCGTCATTAAACCTACCTTACAACTTTTCTTTAATTTCAGATATTAAGTCACGGAGTTCGGCTGCTTTTTCAAACTCTAGGTTGGCGGCTGCCAAATCCATCTGTGAAGTCAAATCCTTAATCAGGAAACCATACTCGTCCTTTGGTATTTTCTTGAGGTTCAGCTTAGGTTTCTTCTCAGCTACAGTCCGGGGCAGCATCTCGCCCACCGCGCGTTTAATACTCTCTGGCTTGATATTATGTTGCTTATTATAGGATTGCTGAATACCACGTCGGCGCTTAGTTTCGGAGGTGGCCCGCTGCATACTGCCGGTTAGTCCATCGGCATACATGATTACATGGCCTTCAATGTGCCGGGAGGCCCGTCCGATTGTCTGAATCAGCGACTGTTCGGACCGTAGGAAACCTTCTTTATCGGCATCCAGTATCGCCACCAACGATACTTCGGGAAGGTCTAAGCCCTCACGCAAGAGATTGATGCCCACTAAAACATCGTAGACGCCTAGCCTCAAGTCGCGTAGCAGATCGGTGCGCTCCAGAGTATCAATTTCACTATGGATATAGGCTACTTTAATGTTTAGATCCTTCAGATATTCGGCTAAGTCCTCGGCCATGCGTTTGGTCAAAGTGGTGACTAAAACACGGTGGCCCTTGTTGGTCGTGTCGCGGATTTCGGCGATCAAATCATCTATCTGACCTTTAACCGGTCGAACTTCTACCTTGGGATCGATTAGACCTGTCGGTCGGATAACCTGTTGGACTGGTTCAGGCGACCGGGTCAGCTCATATTCGGCCGGTGTAGCACTGACATAGACTACTTGGTTCACATGCCGCTCAAACTCTGAAAAAGTCAGCGGCCGGTTATCCAACGCACTTGGCAGCCGGAAGCCGTGTTCTACTAAGACTTCTTTGCGAGCTCGATCGCCATGGTACATTCCTCTAACTTGCGGAATGCTCATATGCGACTCGTCAATCAGCAACAGATAATCATCAGGGAAGTAATCCATGAGTGTAGCTGGTTGCTCACCGGCCTCGCGGTTGGTTAAATAGCGACTGTAGTTTTCAATCCCCTTCACAAAGCCGGTTTGTTCTAACATTTCCAGATCGAACTTAACTCTCTGCTCCAAGCGTTGAGCTTCCAGCAATTTGCCGTGTTTTTGAAAGAATGCCAGCCGCCCTTTGGTCTCTTCCCGGATCTTATCCAGAGCGTATAAGAGTTTCTGACGGGGCGTTACATAGTGGCTGCCGGGAAATATATTCAGTTCTCCGAGCAACTTTTCCACTTCACCGGTTAAGGGGTTAATGCGAGTAATTTTCTCAATCTCCTCGCCAAAAAAATCGATTCGATAGGCACTTTCCTCACCGGCTGGAAAAATATCTACCACATCACCACGAACCCGGAAATTCCCCCGCTCAAAAGCCATATCGTTACGCCGGTATTGAATATCGGTTAGCTGACGCAGTAGTTTGTCGCGAACCCGTTTTTCACCGGTCTTTAGTTTTATCGCCATATGCTCATAGTCATCCACTGAACCGATACCATATATACACGACACACTGGCTACAATAACTGCGTCGCGCCGGGACAGTAGACCGGCAGTAGCGGCGTGGCGCAGCCGGTCGATCTCTTCGTTGATGTCACTATCTTTTTCAATATAAGTATCAGTGCGCGGAAGATAGGCTTCCGGCTGATAATAATCAAAGTAGCTCACAAAATAATGGACGGCATTGTTCGGGAAAAATTGCCTAAATTCATTATAAAGTTGCGCCGCTAAGGTTTTGTTATGACTTAAGACTAAAGTTGGCTTCCCCGTGTTGGCAATCAAGTTAGCCATGGTGAAAGTCTTGCCGCTTCCGGTAACTCCCAACAGTACCTGATGCTTTTCACCACGAATCAGCCCGTCGGTCAGCTTGACTATAGCCGCCGGCTGGTCTCCTGTAGGTTTGTACTCACTAGATAGCTGAAACTTAGCCATCATCTAATTTTAGCAACCTGAGCCGATTTGTTCTAAGAGGAGTAGATGTCCCGGTAGGGCTGATGAATCTTATCAAGGAGGCTAGCCAGCTTAGCAATAAGTTCATCTGGCTGTTCTTCAAAGATGACTAGCTCCGGATCGGCATTGGGTAAGAGCTCCAATATTTTTTCGATCTGAGCGCTAATTCCCCCGGCACTCTCTAGTACACCAATAGGTGTGTGAGTCTCTGCCGCAATCGTAAATTCGTGTAAAGTACCTAAACGTCCGCCTATAGTCACCACCGCATCGGCAGCGTTAATAAGCAATGCATCTCGGCCGCCGTAGTGCAGACCGGTATATAAAACGGCATCATAATACTCCATCGGCAGATGGTACTTTAGGATGTGCTCAACCTTAGTTGCGGCCGGGCTTAAGCCCAGACTCATCTGCCCGCCGGCTTTTTTATAACCTATGGCGGCGTACTCCGGCAGCCCGGTGGTCGCTCCAGTAAGCAGGGTATACCCGGCTTTAGCTATCGACGCCCCCAGGGCTTGGGCAAGCTGGCGACCCTGCTGGACACTCTGGCCTCTGGCAGCTCCAGAGACACAAATCTGATACTTCCCACCCCTATGCTTCATCGGCTAATACTCCACCTTGGTCCTAGTAAACTGCTTAGTCTGACTTCAGGACCGTAGCTTTTCGGGGAAGCGGGCCGCGGCTGGTCGCCAGACACTTGATCATACACCAGCTGATTAACCCCCTCGTAGTAGAGATACCGACTGATCAGCTCATCATTTAGAGCCTGCCTAGCAGATAGGCTGGAGCGCTCGGCAAACTCTGAGGACCTGGCGTGATCGGTTGCAATATCAATAATATTTAGCGAGACGGTCCCGTGGCGCCCATTACCATATATCAAATATTCGTTTTGGGCCCACCAAATCAGAGCCGGATGCAGCCCAGCCAGTACTTGTCGCTGTGAGATTTCAAAAGAAGCCTGAGAGCTAATAAGAATTGGCTCTAGCAGGTCTGCGCCAAGCTGTTTAGCCGGTTGGTGGCAAAGGTGTCTCCAGACGCTTCGCCAAGTAATTGCCTGGCCGGTAAGCGTCAGAATCCCCGGCATCCGTTGCGGCCACTGTGCAGCGGCTATTTTAGGAAATTTGGTTTGCATATGATAGGGGGTTAGGCTAGCCGACCAGCTGTGCAATTCATCAAGAGCCTGCAAAGTAAGTGAGATAACTCCTAAAGTTGTCATCCGCTTAGCTAGCTGGTTGGGCCAAATTACTGCCAAGCCAACTTCCGGACGCGCTGTTACTAATGGTCGCTTGATATTAACTCCCGTCCAGAACCTGTCATCAAGGACCACAGTTCGAGGGGCTATCAGTTCGATATCCTGACTTCTTAAGTTAGCAATGGATCGGCTAATCGTCTTTTGCCAGCGTGACGACTCCATTAGCCAGGCGGCGGCGAATAGTAGTTGAGGATTTTCTCGTTTGAGCATTGATGCGATGGAGCGGTAACTGAGGTGCTTTTGTAGATGCCGAGGCGGGTGATCTCGAAGCAGTTTTTTGATAGCTGGTGGTGTTAAGCTCCAGATTTGACCTTGATAGTTTACGGCCTCTAGAGCCCGGCCGATCCGCAGGTAGCGGCTTTCCAGATCATCGTGTTCCTGCTCACCAAGAGCGGTGGCGAATACCTCACTAACGGACTGATAAGCTATCCGCATGGCTCGGTAGAGTTCCTCGGGACTAGTGTCCGAAGGATCCAGGCCTAGATCGGCAATCCTTGAACAGCAGGCGGCCGTTACTTCAGACGTTAATCTGGTATCTTCACTCGGGTAACCACTCAGATCTTCTAGGTGATTTATGAATTTATTAAACGAGGTTTGAGGCCAGTCAAGAGCATCAGCTAAAAAGTTTGACATCAGTGACTACCGTTAAGCCTTTCCGGATGGTAACCCGGAGGCGCACTCCGTAAATAGTGGTCAATCTCTCGCTCATCTAGTAGTCCTGCCTGAGCGCCGACTTTCTGGACCACGCTCATCGCGTTAATTGGCGCCCAGAGCAAAGCGGTCTGGATATCAGCGCCCTTGGCCAGGGCGGCGACAAAAGTTGAGGTAAAGGCGTCACCGGCCCCGGTGCGTTCATAGGGCGGTTTGGGATCGGGGTAAATCGGCATCTTCCAGCGGGTGCTGCCATCAGAGGCATAAGCCCCGGCGTGACCGTCACTTATTAACACAATTTTGGGGCCCAAGCTGTGCAGCTTATCGAACAGCTTAGGTAAGTTATCACGGTCAGTTTTAGTAATCTCAGCTGCCTCGTCACGGTTTACTGCTAAAACCTCGGCTCTTTCGTAGATTTTCTGGAGACGTTTAGTCCCGGCATCTATCTGGAACGTTCCCGGCTGGAAAGCCAGCTTGACAGGAGAGTTACCCTCCAGCCAAGCTGCTAGCTGATCGTGGTACTCAAGGGCATGCTCGGAAATCGAGCTGAAATAAATCCACCGTGGAATATCAATTACTCGAAAATGAGGCCAGTGGTAGTTGTACTGCTCGTGTTTGATCAAGATTGTTCGATCTTCCCTGTACCAGAGCACGTAATGATAGTTACTTTTTTTACCGGTGTTGATATGCACAAAGCGGGTATCAACCTTCGCAGCTTGTAGGGTTGTCAGTATTTCTCTGCCCCAATTATCAGCTCCGACGTTGGCGACCAGTCCGGAGCGTAGTCCTAGTTTGGCAATGGCCACCGAGGCGTTACCGCAGTTACCAACTGCTGGCACTACTTCGGTATGATCAAACGGTACTTTAGCTCCATAAACCATGCTTAACCGCGGCTCGTCGTCGGTTTTTTCCACCCTTGCCTGATCATCCAAAAGTTTTATAAAGGCATCGGTCACAACATCGCCAACACTCAGGACATCTAGAGGTTTTTCGGCCATAATACTTATGGCTTATTCTAGCACAGTTTTAGGGGTCGGTTTTCAAGTGTCCGGTTGCGCCTTACCGGCTGAGCTAAAGATGTCGATTTTGCTTTCTACGACTTTTTGGACTTCGGCAATAACATCGCCCATTAGCTTGACCACGGCGTACTCGGTCTTATTTTCAGCCAATTCACGCTCCAGGGTCCGGCGATATGCCACTCGAATATCACTGTTGATATTGACCTTGCTGACACCGATTTTTACGGCCTGCTCAAAATAGTGCGGTGGGGTACCGCTGCCGCCATGCAGGGAGATGTTACAATCTATAGCCTCGCGGATTTTAGCTAGGAGTTCCAGATTAAGGATTTTTGGCACTGGATACAGCCCGTGCAAGTTGCCGACCTGAGCAGCAAAAGTATCAATGCCGGTTTGCTTCACGAAATCGGCGGCCTCTTCCGGTTTGGTCATGGTCTTTTTGACCTGCTCGTAATCGATAGTCTCAGTGTGTAAGTTGGAGCTTCCCAAAAAGTAGCGCTCTTCGGCTTCCACCAATGCTCCGGTCAACTTGGCCGCTTCGACAACTTCCTTGGTACCGGCAATGATTTCATCGCGGGCGGCTTCATGTTTGGCTTGAGAAATATCTATATGGATGCACTCGTATCCGGCCTCAATACCGTCAATGGCTGCCTCCACTGTGGGACTGTGGTCCAGATTGATGTACATCTCCAGACCAAACTGAGCTTTATAGTTCTCCACCAGATCGCGGACGTTATCTAACCCAATAGCTTCAACCTCATTTTGGCTAACCTCGACGAGTACCGGCGCTTTCTTGGCATGAGCCGCTTTAGCGACCGCCAGCAGAGTTTCCTGGTTGTCTAAATTAAAAGCCCCGAGCGCAAAGTGCTCGGAGCGTGTCCGGGCAAAGGCCGCCCTGGCCAGCTCACAGTTTTTTCTAATTTGTCGGAGTGTCAGTGGCATTAGCTGGTTATCCTGTCCTTTGGTGCCGGTGATTCATTAACAGGTGGTGGGCGGCCATGGCGATGTGGTTATGGGTCAGCCCAAAATGTTTAAGAAGTTCTTCGGGTTTGCCTGATTCGCCAAAGCGGTCACGGACCCCCACCCGGACTAGTGGTGTCGGCAGCTGTTCAGATAAGAGCTCGGCGACTGCACCCCCTAATCCGCCGTTGATCTGGGCTTCCTCAGCTGTTACTACCAGCCGGGTTCGTGCTGCGCTATCCAAAATCATATCCGAATCCAGCGGCTTGATTGTTGGCGCATGGATTACCTCGGCGCGTATGTAATCCTTGGCTAGCATCTGTGCCGCCGCCATAGCCTGGTAGGTCATTGTGCCGGTTGAGACAATGGTGACATCGCTGCCCGGCCGAAAAATAAATGCCTTACCGATAGCAAAAGGTGTGTTGTCAGTAGTAATCACCGGTGTTGCTTCGCGGGTCAAGCGGATATAGTTGGGTCGCTCATCAGTAGCCATGGCCAAGGTAGCCTTAGCGGCTTCAACCGAATCAGCCGGCGCCAGCACAACCATATTTGGTAAGGCCCGCATTAGCGCTATGTCCTCAAGCATCTGATGAGTAGCTCCGTCAGCACCGACACTGATACCAGCATGGGAGCCGGCAATCTTCACCGGCTGATCATTTAGGCATATTGTGGTACGAATCTGCTCCCAGTTGCGACCCGGACTAAAGGCCGCGTAGGAGCTGACAAAAGGAATCTTACCCATCGCCGCCAGCCCTGAACCAACGGTCACCAGGTTCTGCTCAGCTACACCGACTTGGATGAAACGTTCCGGAAAGGCATCGGCGAAGAGATTCATCCTAGTTGATTCCGTTAAATCGGCACACAGTGCTACGACATTCTCATGACGTTTACCAGCTTCCAACAGCCCTTTGCCGAAACCCAGCCGGATATCCTCTTTATCTAACTCACCTCTGGCAAGATGCATCTCGGTCACTGGTGTTCACTCCTTATTTTTCCGCCAAGCGTACGCAGCTCTTTCAAGGCTTTGACAGCTTGTTCATGGTTAGGTGGAGCGCCATGCCAATGGAAGTCATACTCCATAAAATCAACGCCCTTCCCCGGAATGGTATGGGCAACAATGGCCACCGGGCGCTCGACTATGGCCTTAGCCATGGCACAGGCATCGATTACGGCTTCAATGTCGTTGCCGTCAATTTCCAGTACGTGCCAGCCAAAGCTTTCCCATTTAGCACTTAGGTCTTCGAGAGGCATCACGATTTCCGTCGGACCTTCGATTTGAATGTTATTGCGATCGATAATAGCTACCAGATTATTAAGCTTGTACTTAGAGGCCAGCATAGCCGCCTCCCAACTATTACCTTCATCCAGCTCACCGTCGCTCATTACTACATAAACCCAACGGTGCTGAGCTTTGTTCATTCGAAGTCCCAGCGCCATTCCGCAGGCTTGACTTAGGCCGCTGCCTAAGGGCCCGCTGGTTGTTTCCATGCCGGGCAAACGCAGCCGCTCCGGGTGACCTTGCAGGCGTGTGCCAAACTGACGTAGGCTGATAAGTTCTTTTTTATCGAAGTAGCCGGCGTGGGCCATCGTGGCGTAACGGACCGGCACACAGTGTCCACTGGACAAGACTAAAATATCCCGTTCATCCCAATCAGGATTACCGGGGTCATGCTTTAAGATCTTAAAATAAAGCGCTGTGAATATGTCGGCCAACCCTAACGGTCCGGCAGAGTGCCCACTGCCGGCATGTTCCAGCATCTTGATTACATCCATTCGGATATCGTTGGCGATTTTTTCCAGCTCGGCAGTTTTCAACTGTCTCGGAACTTTACCCATTACGCTTAAGATTATACCCAGATTGGTCTTCAGTTGGTAGCCAGCGTGTCGGTTGCAGTTTTGGCGAGGTGCCGGAGATTGTGGATAGTTTGAGCCGGGTCATCAGAGTTTTGGATAAAGCCCCCCACGTTTAAAACATCTACCCCGCCTTTTACCAGGGTCTGGATGTTACGATCATTAATACCTCCGTCCCAGCCGATTTCAAGACTAGCCTTAAGCTGCTTTAGATCCCGAACTTTATGAAGCAAGGTCAAGTCAGAGTGGCCACCATAACTGCCTAAGTTTCCCGAGAAAATCAAAACATGATCAATAAGCTCCAAAGCTGGTTGAATCTTTTCGGGTGGAGTAGCCGGCAGCAAGGCTACCCCCACTTTAACATCCGCCTGACGACAGAAATTGACTACTTGATTAAAGGAGCCTTTAGCTTCGGCGTGTACGATGATCAAGTTCGCAGGGTGGGCCAGAACCGTTTTTACAGCTGGTAGGGGGTCTTCAAACATCAGATGGAAATCGGCCCTTACACCTACCGGCCACCAGGCCTGTTCGGGCTTAACGGTCGGTGCCTGGGCAAATTTACCATCAGTTAAGTCGATCTGAATACGATCGGCCAGGCCGCCGACTCGCTCCATTTCTTCTTGGTAAATGTGCTCATCGGCCGCTAATATCGCCGGGCAAACAGCTGCCATTCTAGTCTTCTCCGCTATCAATCTTCTTAATCCGTCTCTGGTGTCTTTCTTCGTTTGAAAATGGTGTCTTTAGCCAAAGCTCAATTACCTGCTTCATTTCTTCCAGTGAAACGAAGCGAGCGGCTAAGCTAAGACCGTTGGAGTCATTATGCTGGCGGCTAAGTCGAACAATCTCATAAGGATCATGACTGACCCGTCCGCTGGCATCAACAACTTTCTTGGCGATTGAAGGACCGTAAAATACGGCGCAGCGCACCCCGCGCTGTCGGTTAGCGGCTATGGCCTCGCCTTGACCGCTGCCGCCCAGGATAATTATCCGCTCAACTTCCCCGCTAGCCAGTGCTGAGGCCGCTGGAATAACAAAATCAGGGTAGTCATCGTCCGGTTGAAAAATTGGTGGACCTAAATTCTGACACTCATGACCCACCTCTTCCAGCCAGGCCTGCAACACTCCAAGATGCTCATACCCGGCGTGATCACTGGCTAAGGCTATCTTCATTAATGACCCGTTAGCTAGAAGTGGCGGAACTTGGATTGGTCATGCTTTTTATTGTTATCATCAGACAGCTCTAGAGAATCCGGCTCCTTTTTATCATGATCTTCCTCTACGTAAGCGTGCTTCTTTTTGTGGCCTGGGTCATTCTCCCCTCTTTGAGGAGCTGCCAATAACTCCTCGCCGGAGTGGCCGGCTGTCAGAAGCGACTCTGCTTTTGATATATCCATCGGCTTATCGTCTTTAGGTGACGAACCGTCGATTATAGTGTAGGGCTTGGCGTCAGCCCCCACGCTTTCGGGTCGGGGCTCAGACTCTTTGGGCGTCGGAGCCGATTTTTCCTCATTGTCGACATCGGCGGCTAGGCCCGGCTGATCGTCGGCTCCGGGGGTATTGCCAGACTCTTTACCAGATTTATCGGTACTTGGCTTTTCCTTCTCAGAATCAGCAGTAGCCGCGCCTTCTAATCCTTTATGAGCACCTTTGGGACCGTTTTTGGTATCATTTTCGTCCTTCATTTCGTTCTGATCCGAAGCTAATAACTTTCCGACGTCCGCCGTCAGTTCTATCAAACGATTGGAATACCCCCATTCGTTGTCATACCAGCCCACGACCTTAACCAGGTCCCCACCGACTACCGCCGTCAATTTCAGATCGACAATCACCGAATGGCTGTTACCGATAAAATCACTGCTGACCAGCTCCTCCTCGGTCACATCGACAATACCTTGATAATAGGGGTCAGCGGCAGCTTTTTTTAAGACTTCATTAACTTCTTCAACCGTGGTATTGCGTCTGATAAGAACCGAAAAGTCACTAAGCGACACCACAGGTGTTGGTACCCGAATGCTCATCCCGCCAAACACCCCCTCTAGGGTGGGCAATGCTTTGGCCGCAGCAACAGAAGCACCAGTAGTCGTTGGCACGATATTGGTGGCGGCGTTGCGGGCCTCTCGGATATCTTTAGCCGGACCATCCAGCAGTACCTGGCTGGCGGTGTAGCTATGAATGGTTGTCATCATAGCTTTCTTAATACCAAAATTAGCCTCCAAGATAGCCATGATTGGTGTTATAGAGTTGGTGGTACAGGAAGCGTTGCTAATCACTTCGCCGGCTTGTTCAACTTTATCTTCGTTAACACCTAGGACTATGGTTTCAGCGCCCTCGCCTTTGGCCGGAGCGCTGATGATGACCTTTTTTGCACCAGCCTCGATGTGGGCCTTAGCTTTGGCTGGGTCGGTAAATAGACCAGTTGACTCAATTACTATATCTACCCCTAGGTCACGCCACGGCAGTTTGGTGGGGTCTTTCTCGGATAGGACTTTAATTTTCTGGCCATTGACAATGATATTTTGCTCATCCCAGTCAACGTCGTGTTGGTAAGCCCCGTAGTTGCTGTCGTGTTTGAGCAGATGAGCCAGGGTCTTGGTATCAGTCAGGTCGTTAACGGCCACGATTTCCAAATCGGGCCGCTCAAAGGCCACCTTAAAGGCATTGCGGCCGATACGACCGAACCCATTTATGGCGATTTTGGTTTTCATAGCCCACCTCGAGTCATAGTCTTTACCTAAATTGTAAGGTTTTATGACCGCGCATTCAACAGTTAAGTTACAGTAACCTTCTCAAACGGTCTATCGACTCTTGTAAGCCGTGTCCCCCAGGAGCCTTGGTTTGGACAAGAGTGAACCATCTAGCCCCGTCTATACCTTGGTCTTGGACCTCGCCGAGTTCCTCGCTGGCGGCAACAAAACCATATCGAAAATCGTGATGCCAATGATGCGGTTCTTTCTTTTTAGTGCTTGGATGGACCGGCCCGGTGATGATATGGATTGGTATGCGCTCGTCATCCGCTATATTTACCCGCCGGGCCAGTTTCACACCAGTCTCTTCGAATGCCTCGCGCTGAGCTGTTAGCCAAGGTCCGGCTTCGTGGCCGTCCCAGTGACCTCCCGGCTGCTGCCAGTTTCTTGAGTGTAGGTGATAAATAAATAATATCTTCTTTAAGTCAGGTGACAGGATAACAGCATCACCGGCGATATGCCCCCTAAAGTTGCGCCGGCTAGACAGTTTCTCACCATTTCTAATCTGATCAATTAGCAGTTCCAGTTTTGCTCTATCTTGCGGAAAAATACTAAGATACTTATCAACAACTTCAGCTAGCATTATCTTGGGCTTGCTTAGCTAACTCGGGAGCAACCTCTTTGACCGCCTCGGACAAGAGCTTGTGAACTTCATCAAAGACGACCGGACTTGTGGCTAATAGATCTGTATTATGAAAATCATAGTGGTCACTACCAATATTTGCCGCAGCCCCACCTGCTCCCTCTATCATTAAGGCTCGTGGGGCGTAGTCCCATTCTTTTCCCGGGCTTTTGTAGACCACCAGACCCTCTAGACTTCCCTCCAGTATCTCAAGGAAGTCACGGTGCACAGTTATGCCAGCAACCCTCGGTCGAAGTTTCTGATACATTACATAGCCTGCTGGTAAGCGCATGTTTACACTAAATTCTAACCAAGACCGATGCAGGGGTCGGTCGCTCAGCTTGACTACTTTCCCATTTTTGGTGGTGGGCATACCTCTTTCGGCGATGAACAGATCATCTGTAGTAAGCCGGTAAGCTAGTGCATAGACTGGCTGGTCATTGTCTATGAAAGTTAGTATGTTTCTTACCCCCGGTAAACCCCTCACCAAAGCTTCTGTACCATCTATAGGATCAATCAGCCAATAGCTTTTTGCGCTACCCTCCTTGCCATGTTCTTCTCCCCAAAAACCAACTTTCGAATCATATGCTGAAAGGACGTCTTTAAGCTTAAGTTCCAGCTCTTTATCTAGGTGCGTCACGATTGACTTATCACTCTTGGTCTCAAATTCTACCTTACCGTGATAGCGCAAAATTTCCGGCCTAACCTCTTGCAGTAGGTCCATGATAATCTTCTGCGCTCCCCTAAAATAATCAGAAGTAAAGGTCATTGCTGCTTAGCACGAGCAATCGAATCGGCAACGACTTTCTTGGCTTCCTCAGCACCACCCCAACCTTTGAATTCTACTTCCACACCCTGCCAGTTATTTTTCCAGTCCTTATAGTGCCTATAGAAGTGCTCGACTTGTTTTTTAAAATGCTCGAGACCGGACAAGTCCTCGGCCCAATCCATGGTGATGTCATCGGCCGGGACGCAAATCAATTTTTCATCACCACCATCTTCATCAATCATATAAAGAACCCCGATTGGCCGAGCAGGAACAACCACACCGTGAACAACGCTCTCATGAATGAGCAAGAGTGCATCCAGTGGGTCGCCATCTTCGCATAAAGTGCCGGGAACATAGCCATAGTCTGCCGGGCATCCCATGGTGGTGGCATTTACTCTATCGAGGGTCAGCCGCCCGGTATTCTTATCAAATTCGTACTTGTTCCGCCCACCACCTTTTTGGATCTCAATTATTAGATTAACTTTGTCGGGTGTGCCGGGCCCCACATCTTGGTATGCCACTTCCATCCTCTCCTTAACGCTTTGGTTTTATTGTACACTAACTTGGATGATAATTATCGGTCACCGCGGTGCTAAGGGTTTGGCTCCGGAGAACACCTTGGCCGCTGTAAAAACGGCTCTTAACCTCGGAGTCGACGAGATTGAAATTGATGTCCGGGTAACTAAGGATAGCGTCGTAATTCTCAACCACGATCCGTTCATACCCGGGCATCTAGGCCAGGAATTCTGGATAACCCATCACACCTACTCTGAGTTAAAGGAACACAAGCCTGATCTTGCTACGCTCGATGAAGTCATTAAGCTGGTCCGGCGCAAAAAAACGCTATTAGTCGAGGTAAAGCCCGACGTCAACATCGAACCGATAGTCAAATTAGTTAGACAGTATCTAAACAAAGGCTGGAAATCCAGCGATTTCTTGCTTGGTTCCTTCAGTAAAGAGACTCTGCTGGATCTCAATAGCTCGCTGCCTCAAGTTCAAAAAGTGGTCAATGAGCGGTGGTCCGGTATCCGAGCTGTCCGCAGAGCCCGAGCCATCGGGACTAAACGCTTGAGTATGAACCAGCAAGTTTTATGGTCCGGTTATATAAGAATGATGTCGCGCCGCGGATTTCAAATTTACGCTTACCCGCTTAACGACCCCGGCCGAGCGCGCAAATGGGCCGACAAGGGCTTATTCGGAACAATTACCGATTTCCCTGATCGTTTTACAAAAGGCCGTCACAAAATTTCAGAGTAGCTGCGCCGGTCGGTCTTCATTGATCGGCGGGGTAACTCCAGACGCTTTCGCGCCGGGATTTGATCCAAGTACTCACGGATGGTCAATGCCGCGGTAGCTCCCTCACCGACCGCACTGGCGATCTGCTCGGTAGCACCGGAACGGACATCTCCGGCGCAGAAGACTCCCAAAACGTTAGTACCAAGATCCGAATTAGTTTTCACAAAACCCCGCTCATCGAGTTCAACTCCACTGCCGTCCAAGAACTTAGTATTAGGACTTAAGCCCACGAAAACAAATACTCCGTCGGTTGGGAACTCGACCTTTTGACCGGTTGTTTTATCAGTGCCGATGACCTTGGTAACTTTGCCGTTTTCACCAACTATTTCATCCGTTGCGGTATTAAAGTGCACCGTTATTTTGTCAGTGTGTTTAGCTTTTAGTTCATCCTGTAGTACCTGGCTGGCCCGAAACTCCGGCCCGCGTACCAGCATGTCTATGTGGCTGGCAAATTTCGTTAAAAACATACCTTCCTGAACCGCGGAGTTGCCTCCACCGACCACCACCAGACGTTTGTCGCGGTAAAAGGCTCCGTCGCAAGTCGCGCAGTAGTGAACGCCTTTGGCGTAATACTCCATCTCTCCGGTAACACCGATTTTTTTATAGTCATTACCCGTGGCAATCAACACGGCCCGAGCTTCAATTTCACCGTCGTGAGTTTTTACCAACTTATTATCACCCTTGGAGCCAATTGATAATACTTCATCCAGTTCAATCTTGGCCCCAAAACGCTCGGCTTGGGCGCGCATCGCTTCGCTCAACTCCATCCCCGACACTCCCTTGGCAAAACCCGGGTAGTTATCAATCCAATCAGTGACTGCGGCCAACCCTCCGATGGCGCCTTTTTCAATCAGCAGTGTGTCGATGTCTTCACGTGACGCATAAAGCGCCGCCGAAAGCGCCGCTGGTCCGGCCCCAACAACAACAAGGTCGCGGACCTTGCTATCTTCCATTTGAATTTTTCCAATCCACAATCAACTATCTATTTTACATATATTCACCCCTAGCACCTAGCAACTGTTATTTTTGGCACCTCGGAAGCACCAAATGTGTTAAAACTAAACATATTTGGTGACCCGCACGTGCCACGAAATAATGGTTGCTAGATGTTAGGCGATAGCGGGGGCTAACTGGGAAAGGTTATACCCCACAACTACTTTTTTGGTGTCGTCTTGTTTAGTAATCACTGTAATAGGTACGGTCAGCGATCCGCTTAATGACAAGGCCTCGGCTTGTCGCTCGGGATGCTCCTCCAAGTTTACTATCTCGTAATTTAAACCCTTGCTGTCAAGATAGCGCTTGACCATCCCGCAATAAGAGCAAGTATTAGTAGTATAGATGGTGATGTTAGTAGCCACTTATGCACCCTCCTCATAGTTTGTTTTTATGTTTGCTTTGGTGACTAATGCTCAGTCTAGCCTAGTGCCATAGGTAGTGTCAAGACCGCTACATATTGTGTTTTTAACCCCAGAAATCCACAGCTCAATTATTACTGGGTGTTTATCAAGGTTACGTCAAAGACCAGTGGAGTGTTAGGCGGTATAGAATATTTATCACATTTGGTGGGATCGGTTTCACTGACTTTTTCACAGGAGCCGACCGGCCCGTAAGCCATCTCGGCCGGGATCATTAGGCGGCGAGTGCCACCGACTTTCATACCGGGAATACCCTTGGCCCAACCCTCAATAACTTGCCCTAAAGACAGCGTTATCGGTTCTCCGCCATCCAAAGAACTTTCAAATATTTCGCCGGTGGTGGCTAGGGCTCCAGTGTAATTAACGGTGATAGTCGATAGTGGATTAGCGGATGCTCCGTTACCTACTACCCCATCAGCACACTGTAGTCTGGTCACCCTGTCAACAGGTGTGAAGTTCGGCAATTTTGTCCCTGCCAACCCGCTTCCGGCTACCTGAAGTTCCACGATCTTAGAATCAGACGAACATTTGATGTTGGTAACGGTCTCATCCGGGGGATGGGTCGCTTGCCAAAAGCCCCATACTCCGACTCCTAAACCGGTAACCGCAAAAAGCACTGCCAGTGACAACCAGCCGATACGCTTAAGGGTTTTGCTCATAATCAGTTTACCTCCCTTGGCTAGTAGCCCGATTTTTTAATGTGAAGAAAACAATCATCAAAATGGTTACCAGCAAAATAGCTGGTCCGATTAGCATGCTTGAGCCAGCCAGCGCCAATGTAGTAGAAAGACCGGTAATAACCAACAGCCACAGACCAAAAATCCGGCGGCGGATTTTAAGACGGGCGTATTCAGCTCCCAAGTAGAAATAAGGAAAGACGGTAATCACCAACAGAGTTGAGGAAAGCAGCCCAAAGATGAGAGTAACCGTTAGCCCTTCCCAGAACGGGTCGGACAGATACAGCGGCACCATCGCCACGATAGCGGCGAAGCTTGTCGCCGCCAAAGGCCGGAACCTTTCCTGTAATGATATGGCCACGGCATCAATCGCACTATGACCCTCCCGCTGAGCACGGTTAGCGTAATCAGTCAGCAAAATCGTGTTCTTGATACTTAAGCCTAGTAGCGCAAAGAACGCCAACATAGTAAAGAAGCTAAAGGCGTTGTCGGTGACCCACAGCCCACCAGTGATGCCAAACAAGCTGAATGGTACGGCCAAGAAGATAAGTGCCGGTTGGAGTAGGGATCTGAACTGAACTACCATAAGGATGTAAATCGCTATCAGCAGTATCGGGAAAGCTATGACCATGGTATTGAACGAGTTCTGGAAATCTTCTTCAGTCCCGATGTCGAACTTAATGACCCCCGGCTTTAGACCGAATTGTGCCAACTTATCACTGTCGTACTCTTTAGTGACAGCATCTTCGCTCAGAGCGACCAGTGTCGATGTATCCTCACCGTCGAACTCGCCGGCCGAAACACTGATATATATCTTGCCGTCACGGCGGGTCAGAAAATCCGGGCTAGAAACAGTGACTGATTTTAGATGAGCCTTGGAACCATCTAGGCGCTTTAGTTCCACGGTTTCCAAAAACTTGCGTAAATCCTCAGCTAGCGTAAAGCCAGTTGTCCGATCTTCGGTTTCCACACGCACCGTGAAGGCCGCAGTCGGCGGGCCGACATCTATTTGGCCAACCTTGACTCGGGCTCCTTCAAAACCCTGGAAAGACCGCTCCAGTTCATCAGCCAGTTGGGGAGCGGTAATGTCACGCTCTTTAAAAGATGTAAGGTCAATGTACAGACTGGCCATCTGCTGGGTGCCGGTATTGTAATAGCTTGCTCTTTTAAAGTTAGAGCTGATTTCTTCACCAATGATCTGATCGGCCCGGTCGGCTACGCTTTGGACCTCGCCAATATCCATGCCGGAGTCAAATGTCAGCTGAGCCAGCATCTGGTCGCTGTCCTTAGTCGGGGCAAAAATATTGAACGGGATCTTCTGGAACATAAAAAGACCAGCTCCTATAAACACCAATCCGACAATTACCGCCGTCATCCCCAACCCGAACTGATGAACTCTGGAGTGTTTCATCCATAGTAATGGTCTAGCCAATGCTGTGGCAATGAAGCGCTCTAGGTGATGGGCCACTGATTCTTTCCTGTGACCCACTCCCATCTGACGTGGCCGTAGCAATAGATATTTAGCCAGCACCGGGATAAAGGTCAGAGCCACTATCAAGCTGACTAGCAGTGCCAGAATAACGGTCACCGGAATCGCTCTGATAAAGCCTCCCAGGATGCCGCCTACAAAAATTAATGGTGCAAAGCCAATAGTCGCGGTTAGAGTGGCAGCTACCATGACCCGGGCAATTTTTTTAGCGGCTTTCTCGATGGTTTGCCGGGCTCGCTGTGATCGCCGTCTCTCGGCGTCGATGGCTTCGACCATGATGATGGTGTCGTCAACGATCAGCGCCAAACACAGGATTAGTGAAAAGAGCGTAATAGTGTTAAGTGAGTAACCAATGGCCAGCAGCACCGCCAGCGTGGCTAAGATCACCGTCACCATGGAGCTAACTGTAATAATGGATGCCCGGATAGCTATCAGAATGGCGCTGACCACCAAAACTGCCAGCAGTCCTTCCAACAGGGAGCGCTGGAGACCATCGATCTGGTCACTGATTGCTGGCGCGTTGCTATAGCTGACCTGGGCTTCAAAATCTCCAAAGTCAGGTGAACTATTTAGTCTCTCTACTGCCGCTCGTACCTCTCTGTCCAGGGTCAGAACATCAAAGCCCTTTACACCTTGGATGCCAATCTCCACCGACTCGTAAAATACACTCTGATCTTGGTCGCGGAATCCAAAGCGATCGAACGTCTTTTGACTGACTTCCTCATGACCATTATCCGGATTAGTGCCGCGGACATACGGGTCGATCAGTTCAGCCAAACCAATAGACGGTGTACTGGGACTATCTTTGATAAAGGCGGCGGCTTCCTTGCCTTTTTCGGCTAGCTCGGTGGTGCTAACGTTACCACTTGTTGCGTAAAAAGCCACTAGCATATCGTCGCCGCGCTCGTTGATTTCCGGGCTTAAAGACTTAAACTCAGCCAGGGCTTCCTTAGGTAGCACCTCGGCATCCATTACGGTTTTTTCTACTGCGGCATTACCGGACTCGGAGGTAGTTCCCTCCTCATACTGGATAACGATATTAAAAAAGTTAGCGCCGGATTGAGAGTCAACAAACTTAACCCCATCTAGCTTGGTCACTATTTCGCTGACAGGTTTGGCGACGTCCTGGTCCACCTTGGCGGCATCATCAACTAGATAGGCGCCGCTGATGAAGCTGTAGCCAATGCTTACATCCGGAAAGCCCTCGCGCTTTAAAAACGTCGTATAGCTGGCGATCCCCAGCGTAAGGACAACCAGCCAAAGTGATAGCGTAAAGCGTGGGCGATCAAAGAAGAAGAGACTGATTCTAGCAAACAGCGGTAAGCGCTCACTACTGCCACGAGCTGATCTTTTTGATCTCCTCAACAACGACCCTCCCGAGTTTACGGTTATCTACTTTACTTAAGGCCAGTTTAGCATAGCGGGCTTTTAGGGTTAGACCCGGGCCGCCTTCAAGCGATTTTTAGCTTCCTTAGACAGCTGGTCTATAAGCTCATTTACTTCTGCGGTAGTAAGGGTGCGACCAGGATGCCATAATCTAATCCGCCAAGTGGTTTGTTTGTAAGACTTGTCTTTGGGACGCTGGAAAATATCTAGTGGGAAAATGTCAAAGCCGTAGCCATGCTTGGCGGAAGCTTTATCGAGTTGCTTCTTTAAAAACTCGAGTAAAGCGGCATATGTCAATTTGGTAGTTGAGCGCAAACACAGATCTTGATCCAAGCTCGGAAAACGATTGATCGACTGATAGCTAGGTGGTGAAGATAGGTTCACTAGCTTGTTGCTATGTAGAGCGAATCCGGCGCAATATCTTGGTAATTTTAGAGCGGAACTGACAGATTGTTTAAACTCGCCAACACGTCCGATCTTCTGCCCGTTGACTGTTATCAACGCTGTTCTATCCGAGTCATAGTAGGTAGCGGTCTTAGAGGTTTTTTGACGATCAATCGGCTCATAAAATACGCCGCCGATACCCAGTTCATCAAGTAAATAGTCACAGATCTTTCTAGCCGCAAAGTAGGGTGCCCCCGGCTTGGCATCTTTTGATGCCACAACCACTGCGATACGATCCAGTTCCTTCGGGAGGCCGTCACGGTCAGTGGCGCCCTTAAAGTGCTCCTTACCGATCTCGAATAAAGCGAACTCGCCGAAACCAGCTCGAATATTGGGTTGAACTTTCTCAAGTAGGCTGGGAATGATGCTTAGGCGATAGTATTGGAGGTCGGGGCTTAGTGCGTTTCGAATGTGGTAGGCATTTTTGGGATCCTGCCCCACTTTCTTAAGCAAAGACTCGTGTACGAAACTATAGGTTAGCACTTCGTTGGCGCCAGCTGAGGATAGGGTTCGGCGGACGCGCGATTTAAAGCTGATCGATGGATCTAACTTAGCCGGGGTCAAATCGCGCGGCGGCAGTTCTTGCGGCAAATGATCGTAGCCGTACAAGCGGCCTATTTCCTCGACGATATCTTCAGGGATCGCCAAATCGGTCCGCCAAAATGGCACGTTGCTGCTGAATTTAGATCCGGATGGCTTAGTTTCTACCTCGACGTTATTGAGCAAAGCGGCCATCTGAGCCGAAGATAACTTTAGACCCAAGCGCAGGTTGACAAAATCACTGCTGGTATTAATACGTTGCAACTGGGGCAGCTTACTTTTATCGTCAATCAGCGGCGAAGCTAAATTCCCACCCGCCAGCCGTAGGATATCTTCAGCGGCCTTAGTGATAACTGCCGGGTTTTGCAGCGGGCTCTGATTCTTAGTAAAGCGGGTGGCCGCATCAGTGAATAGACCATATTCCATAGCCGCATTGCGCACCGCGTTCATGTCGAAATTAGCACACTCCAGCACAATATTCTTGGTATCGTCATCAACCTCGGTACCCGCTCCACCCATTACACCCCCTAAGCCGACAGCTTTCACGGCATCAGCGATAATGATTGTGCCCTTGTGTAAGCTAAGGTTTTTTCCGCCCAAGACCGTCAAGCCTTCTCCCTCCTTGGGATATCGAATGACCAAGCTCCCGCCCGCCAATTTGTCATAGTCGTAAGCGTGGAGCGGTTGGCCGGTTTCATACATCACGAAATTGGTAAGGTCAACCACGTTATTTACGGGGCGTATGCCGACACGCATCAGATAAGATTGTAGCCATACCGGACTTGGTCCAACACTAACGTTGGCAATGCTTAGCGCACAGAATCTTGGAACTAGCCGGGGCAAATCGTTTTTTACCTGCAAGTTCAGTTGGGCAGTTGTGGACTGTGCATCAATTAGCTTGGGGTTTAGGTACCATGACGGCGAATGAAATGCAGTGTTTTGAATCCCGGAAATTTCACGGGCGATACCCAACATTCCAAAAAGGTCTGGCCGGTGGGTAAACATCTTATTTTCGATATCAATGATATGATCATCCAGTTTGTAGGCTTTGGTAAACGAGGTGCCGGGTATAATATCTTCATCTATTGCCAGTAGCCCACTATGATCGCCGCCAAAGCCTAGTTCTTTTGGACTGGCCAGCATACCGTGGCTCACCACTCCGCGGATCTCTTTAGCCTCAATAACTAGCGGCTCTTTATCAAATGTTGACGGCACCGTCACGCCGGGTGGTATCCAAGCTGTCAGCATGCCAATCTCAACATTAGGGGCTCCGCAAACTACCTGAGCATAGCCCTGGGTATCCCGAGAGACTTTTTTCACGACACCGCCGTCATCGATTTTACAGACTGTTAATTTATCGGAATTGGGATGCCTGTCAGAGGTTATCACCCGTGCTACAATAATCCCTTGGTAGCGCTTGCCAATATCAATCACTTCTTCGACGGCCCCCAGCTGAGCCCCAATTTTTTCAACCAGCTTATCTATTGGTAGCTCAATATCCGTGAACTGCTTGACCCAGTTAACGCTAACCTTCATCGAAATTGCCTCAAGAATTTTAGACTACCGCTGTGAAAGTGACGAATATCCTCGATGCCGTACTTCATCATTACCAAGCGGTCGATCCCACCGCCCCAGGCGAAACCGGTGTATCTAGCCGGGTCAATCTTGGCTTCAGCAAGAACATTGGGATGTATCATCCCGCAGCCCAGTATTTCCATCCAGCCCGTAAACTTACAGACAGCACATCCCTTTTTACGGCAAAAGGGGCAGCTCATCGCAAACTCAAAGCTGGGCTCGGTAAACGGAAAGTAAAAGGGCTGGGTTTTGACCTCTAGGGCCTGCTCATAGAACTCTTCCAAAAAAGTTTTCAAGGTGGCTATCAAGTGACCAGCATTGATTCCACGGTCCACATAAACCCCCTCCAGCTGATAGAAAGTGTGCTCGTGCGTAGCATCGACGTCTTCATTCCTAAAAACCCTTCCAGGGATAACGACCCGGATAGCCTTGCCGGCTTCCAACTCTTTCTTACCGGCTCGCAAGACCCGGTTTTGCATAGTTGAGGTATGGGCCGGAGCTAGATACCCCTCATCAGTCACAAAAGAATCATAGTCATCGCGAGCCGGATGTCCTTCGGGGAAATTTAGGCTTTTAAACATATGGTAATCATCGTCGAGTTCGGGGGACTCAACGGCTGTGAAACCCATGCGGGAGTAGATATTTAGAACAGTCTGTAACTCTATGCTTATTGGGTGACGGCTGCCCGACTTAGCTGGTAGTAAAGCTGGCGGTGGTGAGTTAATGTCAAATGGCGCGGTGACATCAATAGGGTTTAGCTCAACCCTTGGTTCCCTAGCCGCCCCTACCCAGCCTTCGACCTCCGCTTTCAGTTGGTTAACGTCCTTACCAAAACTGGCCCGTTGATCGGGGGGTATGATTTTCAAGCGCTTGTAAAGAGCGGTTAGCTCCGGTGCTCGCCGGATGGATGATTTATCATCGAGCTTGGCAAAGCGTGTTTTTAACTGCTTAGCGGCCCGTTGCACTTCCCCGTTTTTATAGGCCATAACTTGCTATAAGTATAGCAACCCGACTCCGGCGCGGCTACATATCTGATCACTGATATACTTTAGGGATATGACAGAGACAAACACACCGGATCTGTTGGAGATAGCCAAAAAAGTTCTCAAAAAGAATGACCGCGGCCAATGGACTGTTCCGGCCCCAGAGTTATACCCTCACCAGTGGTTATGGGATAGCTGTTTTATAGCCATTGGTCTACGTCATCTTGATATCGAACGATCCCAAACTGAGCTGACTAGCTTACTACGCGGCCAATGGAGCAATGGTATGCTGCCAAATATCATCTTCTCTAAAGATGCCCAGTATCATGAGGACCGTGAGCTATGGAGCAGCCGAGTTAATCCTTATTCCCCGGCCGACATCGCAACAAGTGGTATAACTCAGCCGCCAATGCTGGCCGAGGCGACCGTTCGGGTCGGTGAGAAACTTAAAATGCCGGATCGGCGCAGTTGGTACCAGCAGATGTATCCGGCGCTTTTGGAATACCACCAATGGCTTTATCGGGAACGTGATCCGCACAAGGAAGGACTAATTATTCTAGTGCACCCTTACGAGTCCGGGCTCGATAATTCTCCACCCTGGATCTCCGAGCTTCGTAAGCACAGTATGCCCAAATGGGTCAGACTATTCGAAAAACTGCATCTGGACTTTATCGTCAACTTTTTCCGCCGCGACACCCGTCATGTGCCGGCAGGCCAGCGCATTAGTAATGTCGAAGCACTAGCCTACTGGGCGGCGCTACGCCGTCTACGGCGTAAAGCATATAACTGGGAGGCTATTTTGAGTCGTTCTTTGTTCGCGGTGGAAGACCTGGCCTTTAACGCGATACTTATCAGGGCCAATCAGCTATTAACCCAGATTGCTAAAACTATTGGTGAAGAGTTGCCAGCGGAACTAACTAAAGCTATGGCTCGTTCCGAGAAAGCACTGGAACAGCTTTGGGATGAGGACGCCGGGCAATACTACACCCGCAGTTTCATCAGCCACAAACTGGTTCAGGATTCTACAGTGGCCTCTCTTTTACCCCTATATGCCGGCTGCGTCAGTCAGGAGCGGGCTAAGATGTTGCTGAACGCCCTGTATTCACCGAAAAAATTCGGACTTCGCTGGCCGGTCCCCAGCGTGCCAAAGGACTCCCCGTATTTCAATGAATTAAAATATTGGCAGGGTCCAACCTGGATAAATATCAATTGGCTGATTATTGACGGGTTGGAGCGTTACGGATTTACCGCCGAGGCTCAGATGCTTCGCGAGCGCACCTTAGAACTGCTCAGAAATAGTGGTATGAACGAATATTTCAGCCCGCTTTCCGGCTCACCCGCGGGCACCGAAAATTTTTCCTGGACCGCCGCTTTGGCGGTAGATCTCCTAAAAACCAGCTAGTCTTCAAGGTTGGGTTTGTCTAGCAACATCGGCTCGACGCCCGGTTTGGTGTCAGCGATTTTTACGATATCTTTGTCTATTTTACCGAGTTCCTTATACGTTGTGTTGTAGTGCCCAACCGTGGTTCCCAGGGAGTTGCCTAACCTTATCATGTGATTATTATGAGCTATTAGATGCTTACTGAGCTGCTCGATGTTCTTTCTAATTTTCTCGGTATCTTTTTGAATCTCAATAGATCGCAAACCTTGAACAATAGTCTGGAGCATGGCTGATAGAGTACTGGGTCCAACGATAGTCACTTTCTTCTCCGCCGCGGCGTACTGAATTAAGTCTCGACCGCTGACGCCGGCAGCACCTACCTTATTGGCTAACAGGTCATAGTAAATACCCTCCGATGGTATGAACATTAGCGCTTGATCAAGCGTGCCTTTACCCGGCTTGATATATTTGGCGGTTTCATCAATCCGTCGCTTCAAATCCTCTTTAAAAGCTCGCTCTAAGCCTGCCCGCTCTTCGGGTTTAGCTTCCACCAGCCGGTTGTAATTTTCCAAAGAGAATTTAGAGTCGATCGGGAGCAGTTTATCATCAAGCAAAATGACCGCATCAACGGTTACCCCTTCGCCCAGCTTGTACTGTAGCTTATAGCTGCCGGGCGGCAGGAGGTTTTTTAAAATCTGCTCCAGGTAGTATTCACCCAATACTCCGCGCTGCTTAGGATTTTGTAAAACATTTTGCAGACTTTTGAGCTCACCAGCGATATCGCCGACACTTTTGTTAGTGCGCTCTAGGTTGGTTAGTTGACGGGTAACCTCACGGACCATTTTGGTGCTTTCCGAAAACTGTGCTGCCATTTGTTTATTGCTTTGCCCCAGCTGTTCGGTCAACTGCTTTTGCAAACTGTCTTTGAGCTTCTCTACCGATTGATTCAGTTGGGCCATGTCGGCCTTAAGCAACATAGAAGCTTCGCCGCCGATAGATTTGGGACGCGTCAAAAACCACACCAGCGCCAAAAGTAGCGCCGTGCAAATAACTCCAAGAGCAATAACTGCCACCAGCATGTTTATATTGTACCCCTAGGAGGCACTAGTCAGCCAACCGGGTCACACCAAACATAAAGATGGCACCCAGGATGGTAAGTACCAACGTCAGCCGGGTTGATTTCTTGCTGTGGGCCTGGGGTAGGATATCGCTGGCGGCGATGTAAAGAATAAAGCCGGCAAAGAAACCTAGATAAATAGCCAAGGTTGTTCCCGGAAGAGTGAACAGAAAACTAGATAACACACCGACTATTGGAGCAAGCCCAACCAGTGCCAAAAATTTAAGCGTCCTGGATCGATCATTTTTGTGCAGCAGCATTAGATTTACACTGTTGAATCCATCGGCAAAGCGATGGCCAACCACCGCGATAGCTACTGCGATACCAACGGCCTCACTGACCTGAAAAGCAATCCCAATACTTAGCCCGTCCAAAAAGCTATGCCCCACTAGAGCCAGCGAGCTGACCATGCCGACTTGAGGGTGCGTGTGGATCAAGTAGTCCCGTTCATGGGAATGATGTATTAAGATATATCGCTCAATGGTGTGAAATAACAAAAACCCAACTGCAAAAGCGATCATCGGCCAGATAATATCAAGCGCATTGGCTCCGCTGATCTCAAAAATTTCCGGGAGCAAATCAAAAGCCACTAGACCGAGAAGGGCCCCGGCTGTGAAACCTAGTGTCAAATTGAGCTGGCGCTTTTCACCTAGTGCCAACAATCCGCCACCCACGGCTGCTGCGGCCGAAATAATAGCTAGGAGTATGGCTAGCATCTGTTAAATCCTAGTAAATATTGGCAAGAATTGCAAATTTGTCGCAATTTCTGCTAAAATTGAGACGTGCAGTACGAGACTTTAAAAGCAATACTCAAGAAGAACGGTTCATCACTTACCCATACCCGCCGTTATATTTTTGATCTTCTCTGGGGTCAGGGACCGCAAAGCATGGCCGTGCTGATATCCCGAGCCGGCGATAAAGTTGACCGGGCTACCATCTATCGAACGATCGAGCTATTTGAGCGGCTGGGTATAGTTACACGCATCAATGTTGGTTGGAAGTACCGGGTTGAGCTTTCTGACGTTTTCACTGACCATCATCATCACTTACACTGCACCAACTGCGGTAAAGTGATCGATCTGCCATCGAATCCAATGCTGGAAACCATGATTGATACTCTAAGCGCCAAAGCCGATTTTTCGCCCCGCGGTCACACCCTGGAAATCTTCGGGCTTTGCCCGGCCTGCAGTCGGGCCTAGCCCATACTCATCGCGTCTTTAGCGTCTACCTTTTTATTTTTAACTACCACCAAGACTACCACAAAAGCTAATAGGGCCAATCCCACTCCGACTTTCAAACCAGCCTGATAGCCGTCAACCTGCGCCGCCAGCTGTTGGGTTCCGGAGGCCACTTCAGTCCTAATGGTTGAGAAAGCCACCGCTGATAGAATCGCTAGGCCGATGGCTCCGCCAACCTGTTGGGAGGTATTAAGGACACCGGAAGCTAGTCCCGAGAAGTGCTTGGGCACGCCTGAGGTAGCCGCCAAGGTACCGGAAACGAAGGTCAAACCCATACCGCAAGCCGCAATGGCCAGCCCCGGAAAGACGTTATGCCAATAATCACCGCCGACTTCCATAGTTTGGTCAATAGTGAATAGCCCAATCGCCAGTACGAATGGTCCCAAGGCCAGCGGCGGTTTGTAGCCAATTTTTGCAACTAAGTTAGCTACGATACCGGAAATCACCGCGATTATGAAGGTAACCGGCAAAAAGCTGAGCCCGGTCTTTACCGGCGAATACCCCAATACTGTTTGTATATATAGGGTTAGAAAGAAGAACATCGAGAACATCGTGCAGGCGATTACCAAAAAGGCGGCATTTCCACCCGAGACATTGCGGTTTTTAAAGAGACTTAGTGACATCAATGGTTGCTTGACCCGGCCTTCGTTCCAGACAAAAAAAGCTACCAACAACAGGCCAGTGACGATAAATCCCCAGACTGTCGCTGAGTCCCAGCCCGAAACCGGAGCTCTGGATACTCCGTAGACAAAGGACATCAGACCGGTCGTGGCCAGCACCGCACCGGGGAGATCGAGCTTGAGTTTCTTATGCTCTTCACCAATGTGTTTAGGCAGCAAATAATAACCAATGCCCAATACAGCAATACCGACTGGAACGTTAACAAAGAAGTTCCAGCGCCAGTCAAGATACTGAGTCAATATCCCACCCAGCAGCACACCGGCTGCCGCTCCCCCGGAAGCAACCGCCGCCCAGACACCCATGGCAGCGTTTCGTTCTTTGCCTTCCTTGAACTCGGCTAGAACGATTGATAGCGCAGCTGGTGACATGAAGGCCGCGGCCAACCCCTGGAAAGCCCGGGCAATGATTAGCTGAGTATCAGTGGCCGCCAGACCGCAAAGTAGACTCATCAGAGTAAACAAAGCCACCCCGGCCAAGAAGATGTTACGACGGCCATAAAGATCCGAGGCTCGTCCGCCCAGTAGTAAGAAACCCCCGAAAGTCAAAGTATAAGCAGTTATCACCCACTGCAGATCATTGCCGGCAAAATGAAGATCTCTGGCGATCGAAGGAAGCGCCACGTTGACGATAGCGATGTCGAGTACCACCATAAACTGGGCTACGGCTAGAAGCGCCAAAATTGCCCACTTATTTTCTGAATGTTTAGCTATCGCTTTAACCACAAGCGTCTCCTTCCCCGAAATTACATGGGCCCGATTATACACAAGTTGCCCCCTGGGGCAAAACCCAACTATACTATTAGCTGATGGATCCTTTAACAAAAACCACTATTGACACTCTAGATAATCCGGGGAAACAAAAAGTCTTGGTACTGGGTGGCGGTTTTGGGGGAATTAAAGCAGCTCTAGAGCTAGCTGGGCGTTCCAAATTTGAGGTTACACTGATCTCCGATCAAACTAATTTCCGTTACTATCCGATGCTTTATCGTACTGCCACCGGCGGCAGTCGGGCAGCTTCTCAAATTCCGCTTCGGGAAATCTTTGGCGACAAAGAGATAAAGCTGGTTCACGACAGCGCCAAGACATTGGACCGAGCTAAAAAACAAGTAAAAGGAGCTTCCGATAAATCATATACTTACGATGTGCTGATCGTGGCGCTCGGCTCGGTAACCAATTACTTTGGAATTAAGGGACTTCGTGAACACGCCTTTGGTATCAAGTCTAACGAGGAAGCTCAAGAGCTTCGCGACCACCTCCATAAGCAGTTGCTTGACGAGAATAAGCCTGATCTCAACTATGTGGTAATCGGCGGCGGAGCAACCGGAGTTGAGCTGGCCGGAGTCTTGCCGGGCTACCTCAAGTACATCATGAAGCGGCACAACCTACCGAAAAGACCCTGCAATGTTGACATCGTGGAGGCTGAAAAACGCCTGATGCCTCGGATGGGCGAGAGGTACTCGGCTCGGATAGCCAAACGGCTGCAAAAGCTGGGTGTCAAACTTTATCTCGGCCAAAAGGTCTTAGCCGAGACTGCCAGCGAGCTTAAGCTAAGTGGGCGCATCCTGGAAAGCGAAACTGTTGTTTGGACTGCCGGCGTAATCACCAATCCATTCATCGCCGCCAATGGTTTTACACTCAGCGAACATGGTAAAGCAACTGTCGATGAGTATCTCCGTGCCGGGGAAGATATCTTTGTCATAGGCGATAACGCCGACAGCCAATATTCCGGCATGGCTCAAACGGCCCTATATGACGGAATCTACGTAGCCGGCTATTTAAAGAAACGGGCCGCCGGTAAAGAACCAAAAGCTTATGAGCCCAAACGACCGATTTACGTAACACCTGTCGGGCCGCAATGGGCGGCCGTTTCCTGGGGAAAAAGAGAGTTCTTTGGCTTTATCGGTTGGCTGATGCGACGCCTCGCGGATCTTCGGGCCTATCATGATTATCAGCCCTGGTGGAAGGCTTCTAAACATTGGATGGCCTTTACCGAGGGTGAGGAGAGCTGTCCGATCTGCAGCAAGAAGTAGAGAAGAGCTTACCAGCCTCCACCACCGCCTCCTCCGCCGCCGCCTCCGGCGCCTCCGCCGGAGAAGCCGCCGCCGCCGGAGCTGCTGGGCGAAGTGAAGGTTTGTGATGACGCTGATGAAAAACTATTCAGTGATGAGCCTATATAAGCAGCGTTAAAGGCGGTGACGTGCCCATCGTACCAACCCGGCGAGGATGAATAGATCCCCTCAAACTGTTTTCCCCACTGCTTTTCTAAACCAAACAACATGGCATAAGGCAGCAAGCTTTCAAACAACTTGACTCTCATTTTGGGACTATTCGGATCATAGGAACCATTTTTAATTTTTTCGGCGCCTTCCGGACTTTGACCAAATTTTAATCTGTCGGCTTCAGCTAGCTTAATATAGTCTTTTAAGCCCAGCAGGGCATCATGAGCCTCTACTCCGGCAGCAGATCGAGCCGGCATAAAGTAAGAGAAGATTAGCATTACCAAACCCGCTAAAAGAAGACCGATGCCCAGTGGGGCAATAAACGGCACGAACAGGCCGGCGAAACCGATGCCCAAAACCCCAGCCCCCCAATACACATAGCCGCGCTTCACTTTTTTGGGATCTTTAATAAAAAAACCTTGCTTGTGCATGCCGGCCGATAATTCATCTTCCAAGTCCTTCATCGCCTCAAAAACTGTGCGGCGCAGACTCGATGATTTTTTAATGTCGCTGATCTTAACCTTGGCTCCCGGCTCGGCAGCCGAGAAGATAGTTTCAACAACCTTTTTTTGCTCCTTGGAAAGACCGTCTGGCGCCTTGACCAGCTCCAGCTCATAATCGGTCTTGCCAAACAGACCCTTTTTAGGAATCTCGTGGATGTTGATATAACGAGCGATGGCCAGCTCTACTACGGCGGCGCTAAAGGCTTGATTGCGAAGCTTCTGAGATAGCAAAAAATCGCTAGTAAGGGTGTTGAAGTTCTTGGGCGGCTCATACTCGGCAATGATGACACCGCGGCCCTTCGGGTCATCGCCAAATTTACGCCATCGTTTAAACATGAACCAAGAGGCTGACAACGGAGGTATAGCCACTGCGATAGCTGAAGCAATGAAGACGGCCCTCTTAAGGAATGTCTCACGGGCAATTTCCGGACCCGGAACAAAGGTCCCCGGCTCAAAGGCCAGTACAAACGTCAAGGTTTCATAAGCCTGCAGTGGATCCAAAGCATTCACTGCTACCACAGTCTCGGAACCATCCTTCAACTTCTCAATAGTACAGCGATCCTCGCCAGTTTGAGAAAATACTCCTGCGTAACATCTCATTCCATCTTTAAGGGTTGATTCCAATGCCGATTGAACGTGAATGCGAGCGGTGACACTAGAAAATACTTGCTGCCACTGATCGCCGTTGACATCCCAATAAAATTCGTCATGGGTTGGGAAGTTACGTACCACATTTCGTAAGCTATACCTGATGACATAGGTTTGCTGGCCATGCGCATACACACCTGGGTCGCCTATTTTAAGTACCAAATTATCATTTTGCTCATAGGTAGTGTACTGGTGGGCTAAACCACTTTCGTTTTTGATGCTTTCAATTGTCATAGAGACAGTGTGATCGTTATAAGTCTGAGGTATGGCCCGTAAGATTCCGTGATTCTGATCGATATCGGGAAATTCGGCGGTAATTTTTTCTATAACATTGAGAATAGAGGTCTTCTGCTCATCGCGGGATAAGAAATAGTCAGCCTCAAAACTTCTGATCTTAAAATCATTGACGCCCTGCGCTGACAGCTGGGCTGGAATCGCGCTCAAAATGACTAGTGCGAGCAAGCTAAAAACGATAAACTGCCTCAGCCATCTCATCTTCTTAACTTTATCATGGCTCCCCCAGGCAAGTGATAAAATGAAAGATATGCTAAAGCTTGTCATCGCTGGCTTGATTATCTTAGTTCTTGGCGTCGGAGCAGCGTTTCTTATCACAAATATCGATTTCTCCGTACCAACCACTTCAGACAAAACGGCTCAATCATCAGCCAGTGGCCAGCCTTCTCAAACACCCAGCCAATACGTTGACTACTATGACGGGATTATTACCGCTACCGCCGGTCAAAAAGTCCTTTTCTTCTATGCCCCCTGGTGCCCGCAGTGCCGAGCCCTAGAGACTAGCATCAAAGCCGGCACTATTCCTTCTGGTGTGACCATTATCAAGACTGATTATGATAGTATGCAGGGCTTGCGGCAGAAATACGGGGTTACTATTCAGACCACGTTGGTGAAGGTCAACGACGATGGCGACTTGGTAGAAAAATATGTCGCCTATGATGAACCGACCCTTCAATCAGTGATTGATAATCTCCTCTAGGCGCCATGCCGCTGATAATCATTTCTTTTCTGGCGGGAATGTTCACCATTTTAGCCCCTTGCATCCTGCCGCTTCTGCCGGTGGTGGTTGGCGGCACTGTTGCCCGAACAGGGGTCAATCCTAAAAGATCATGGCGCCGTCCATTAACCATTACCGCTGCTCTGGCTGCATCAATTATTATTTTCAGTTTGCTGCTCAAAGCCTCGACGGTTTTTTTAGGCATCCCGATACTAGTCTGGCAAGCCGTGGCCGGGATCATCATCATCCTATTTGGCATTAGTATGCTGTGGGCCACCGGGTGGGATCGACTGGCAACCAAGCTAGGACTAGCCGGCGCCGCCAATCACATAAACTCGCTAGCTCTTGCTAAGTCTGGTAGCGGTGGAGACGTCTTAATGGGCGCTTCGCTGGGTCCGGTTTTCAATAGCTGCAGTCCGACCTACGCCATCATCATTGCCGCCATCTTGCCGGCTTCTTTCATCGAAGGCTTTATCTATCTAGCGGCCTATGCAATTGGTCTGTCGTTAATGCTGCTGCTAATTGCCTATTTTGGCCAAGGTCTGGTCCGCAAACTGGGCTGGGCCACCGACCCTTCGGGCTGGTTCAGAAAAGCCATCGGTGCGATTTTTATTCTAGTTGGTGTGGCACTAGTCTTAGGCATTGATAAAGAAGTGCAGACTTACATCTTGGAAAATGGCTGGTATGACCCTATTTACAACCTCGAACAAAAATTCATGCTCTAACTGTGCATTGCAAACGCCCCGACCTGCTCGTCGGCGCAGCCGCCAACTCCGCTGGTGTTTAAGCGCACTACTTCGTCAAATCCTCAGCTACTCGTTCACAGTATCAAAGTAATACTGCTCACTCCGTTGCTCGGTTTTTCCTCGTATTGCATCTGCCTGCATTGCCCAGTCTTTGAAAAGCAAAAAAGAGGCTTTTGAGGGCCTCTTCTTTGTCGTAACAATGTCACCGAAGTGGATTGTTACTGACCACCTCACGATGGCTACTCTCATTTTATTCCCCACGGGAATCGATTGTCAAATGTTTATGCTTGGGGTAGATGTTGTAATTTTTTCTATACGATGTCAGCGTTGGACAGGAAGATGGTACTGATATCACCGTCAGCATTGAAGCTGAACGAGACGATATAGTTGTTGGCTGATTTACAGACAAGGGCGCCATCCGGGAAGTACTGTTTGTAATCCCCGGCTTGGTATTGATCTATGGTGGCTGCCTCTAAATCACAGTTCCACGGATCGGTGCCGGCATTAATGTAGGCTAAATCAGCAATAGCCTGGGCTGGAGTCCTTTCGCCAAGACCTTCCGAGGCAGCGATAATGACAATGACCTTACTGGCCATTAGCTGTTCCAGAGCAGCGTAATTACCTGACTTGACGGCGGCTTCGATGTTATCTAGATCTTCTTGAGTCGGCTTAGTGCTTGTCTCCTCGGCCGTAGCTTTTTCAAGATCACTTTTGAGCTTGGTGTTGCTAGCCTTTAGGGTGGTGATCTCAGCATTTAGCTTGTCTTGTTCCTTTTGAGCTTGACTGTCAGCGTAATACCAGCCGGCGGCAGCGGCACCGACAATCAGCAGGATTATCAGCAGCCACTTTAAGAAAGTTTTGCCCTTGGACTTCTTTTTGGGCGCCAAGTGCGGTGCGGTGCTCGGCATTGGCTCGCTCATATGAGATGGTTGATCAGGTCCCATATCTATCCCCCTTATGTTTAACTTGATTCTACCATAGTTTTGGGCTTAACCAGTACCTTGTGTAGTTCCACCGCTACCAGCACCGCGATGATTGGCAAGAAGATGCTCACCAGCAAGTGGCTGGTGTTCACATCGACCACCCCGAAGGTTTCACGCAGCGGACCAAGCATCACCAAAGCCTGCAAAACGATCGCCAAGCTAAGTCCTACCAGCAGCTTGTAGTTGGGGGTCTTGAGTCTTCTGAGTAGTGAGTGGTGTTCACTCCTGGCATTGAAAGCATTGGCCCATTGAGCAGCTACCAGCATCATGAAAGCGACTGAACGGGCATACTCATCCGAGTAGCCTTCGCTGATCAAGTAAGCGAAAGTCCCCAGCGCCACCACAGCCATAACCGCTCCGACCAAAACAATCCGGCTCAAAATTAGTCGGTCTAGTATTGGAGCCCGGGGCGGTCGGGGCGGTTTATTCATATGATCGTTTTCGGGTGGTTCCAACCCTAGAGGTATCACCAAGGAAGTATCGGTAACCAGGTTAATCCACAGGACCTGCACGGCGCTGACCGGCAGCGGCAGGGCAAACAAAAGCGCCCCTACTATGGTCACCAACTCGCCCAGGCTAGTAGATAACAGATAAAACAACATCCGTCGGATGTTGTCGTATATCACCCGTCCTTCGGATATAGCGTTAACGATCGAGGAAAAATTGTTATCCAGTAGTAAGATATCGCCGGCATCCTTGGCTATGTCGTTGCCAGACCCCATAGCTATGCCAACCTCAGCGCTAGCCAAGGCTGGAACATCATTAACGCCATCACCGGTCATGGCCGTAATATGGTTGCGCTTTAGGGCTTTGAGTATCCGGAATTTTTGGTCGGGCAGAATCCTGGCAAAAACTGTTTTAATTTTTACTACATTAGCTAATTCATCTTCGGTGACTGGCAGATCAGAGCCCAAAACAACTTCATCTTTATGCGAGCAAATACCAACTAGCTGGCCAATGTGGAAAGCTGTTTCAAAGTGATCGCCAGTTATCATTTTAACTTCGACACCGGCCTGTCTAGCCTGGGCCACGGCGTGAGCGGATTCTGGCCTTAACTCATCAGCAAAAGCGATTAGTCCTAGGAGTTGGAAGTTCAGCTGCTGGATGTTTTTTAGATTCGGTAGCTCATTCGATATGGACGCTTTTGCCATGGCGATAACCCGGTAGCCGCGGGCCGTCAAACCGTACAGCTGGCTCATAGCGCTGTGCTGATCGCTTGATTCCAGCCGGCAAAGACCTAACACATGCTCCGGTGCGCCCTTTATGTATAGCTCCGATTCACTACCTTCTTGCCAAAGCGCTCCGCTCAGTCGCTGGGCTTGCTCAAACGGATAGTTTTTTTGATGTTTACCACTGTAGGCAGAGCCATGCTCAGTAACTGCCAGCAGTGCTTTGTCAAAAGGTTCGGCCACCGACGATACCCCGCCCAAGGACTTAAAGGCCGCTTCTTTTAGGTCAATCTTGGGATCGAGCGACCAGCCGGTAACAACCTTTAGGTTATTCTTGGTTAAAGTGCCGGTTTTGTCTACGGCCACCACGGTCACTATGCCTATGTCTTCCATGGTTTTCATGGATCGAACCAAGGCGTTTTTCCGGGCCAGTCGGCGCATGCCCAGGACCAAGACTACCGAAAGAGCGATTGGCAGATCCTCTGGGACTGCCGAAACGCTCATAGCCAGTACAAAACGCAGAGCTTCATCGGGCGCGATTCCCCGCAACAGCGCCAGTCCAAAAACAAGGACAGCGACGCCTGCCAAAACTTTTATCAATCGGCTGACTATCGTATTGATCTTGGTCTGCATCGGGCTGGCCGGCTCATCACGCGTTGCCAGCTCGGCGATCTTGCCAAACTCAGTTGACATGCCAGTCTCGACAACCACTGCCCTGGCGGTGCCGCTCAAGACATAGGTTCCCTGGAAAACCATGTTTGTGCGTTCATAAAGCGGTCGATCCCGACCCTCGGTAGCCACTGTTTTCTTAATTGGTAAAGACTCGCCGGTCAGAGCCGACTCATCGGTGTAAAGAATGTCCTCCTTAAATAGTCGGGCATCAGCCGGGACCCGTAGCCCCTCCGACAGAATTAAAAGGTCCCCCGGTACCAGCCACCTTGAGGAGGTTTCAACGTCCCGGCCGTTGCGAACCACGATGACTGATTGCTCGTTATGTCTCTTAAGACTTTTCAGCACTCGTTCGGTGGCTTGTCGCTGGGTGTAATAGATCGCGGCGTTTATAGCGATGATGGCACTGATGATGTAACCGTCCAGATTTTCTCCGGTAGCGAAACTCACCACCGCGGCAGCCAGCAGAATCAGTACAAAAATGCTGGTAAAGGGCTCAATGATTTTCTTCCATAGTGGTTCAGAGCGAGCCCGAAGTTCATTAAGTCCAAAACGAGCCAGCCGAGCTTGTACTTCGGCGTCGTCTAGCCCTCTATCAGATGTATTAAGCTCTTTAAGGACGTCTTCCAGTCCTAGGGTATGCCATAAGCGCATTAAGGTTATTATAGGCTAAAACAACCTGGCGGCACTTACGGTTAAGAAAATCCCGGCGATGTTCAAGCCAAGGGCCACAACAAAGAATTGCCATTGTTTAATTCGGCTAAGGCCCATCATCCCCACCCCCACTTCATCGGGTAGCGGCGAGGCGATAATGAATGCTCCCAGTATGGGCAGTAGCCAAGCGAAGTGCGGGCTTTTAAAGAGTACTTTTATATATGGCCTACCCAACTTTAAAAACAATGGTCGAAGTTCAACAAACACCCTATCTTTAAGAAATCTAAAGATGACCAAATCACCAACCATCGCTCCAAAGCCGGCTAGCACGGCGACCTCCCAGGCCGTCAGACTCTCGGCCAACCTAAATAAAATCACCGCCGCTGGAGCTACCGTGAATGTCGAGACAAAAAAAATACCGACTATCAAGGCGCCTAAATAGCCCAGTTTCCCTAACTCGGAAATGGCCGTTTCCAAAAGTGGTGTTGTCGCCAGATATATAAAGATAGCCAGACTTATGGCTAACATTGTTGTGTTCTTATACGGCCATCCCCGCCAGCGGTCTTCAAGATAGGTTAAGTGATGATTGGCATCTAAAATCTGGTGTCCAGTTTCGCTTAACTTGTTCATTCTTGGTATTTAGGGTTCACAAGCTATTTTACAGTACCCGAGGTCCTTCCCATAAGAACGAGACCGTTTTAAAACGGTCTCGTTTCCTAATTTAACTAGGAGTGTATATCTTAAGCGCTACGGGTTCTTGATCGACGGCTAAGAGCTCCCAGGCGCATGGCTACCACGACCTCCATGATACCTGAAAATATCATGGTTACTCCCAGCAGCCAGACCAGCGTCAGGGCACCACCGCCCGGGTTGGCAAAGATGTAAAAGCCAAACAATACCAACGCCGCTCCGAAAAGAATCATCCACCAGTTGTTCTTACCCTCGAGGCCGGCTACCAGCGACAAGCCGCCGGTGGCAATCGCCCAGATGGCGATGACGGTCAAAACTGCCAGCGCGCTAATCTTAGGGTTAGCAAAGACGTACAAACCGGCGATAGCGGAAAGAGCGCCGATTACCGCGCCGCCAACCCAGTGGTTTCCACGGTTAACCAGCGAGCCGATACCCAGAGTTACACCGGTAGCTAGTAGATATACACCCAAGACGATCAAAAAGACCTTCAGGGTAATACCA